>WNGL01001323.1_pt1 | contig 30211 bp, 23 predicted proteins | sample 5400591 | NCBI WGS metagenome assembly WNGL01 (sample SAMN13153377, study PRJNA577476) | soil metagenome | isolation source: 80 cm soil or saprolite under Garry oak tree replicate 1 | place: USA:California | collected 2016-06-15 | reverse complement strand
GTACCTGCACTACTACAACACCGACCGGGCCCACACGGGCCGGTGGACCAAAGGGAGGACTCCCGAGGAGGTCCTGGGCAAGGTGAAGATGTGGTCTCACTGAAGCCGATGCGTCGCCAGAACTCGGGGACAGGACACCTTAGCCGCCCACGATAAAGCGCCCGGTATGGGCGTCGACGACCACACTTTTGGGTCTCGGGCAGGCAGGATGCACGGGGCGAGATGGGTTGTGTCCCCCCGGTCGGTCCGAGCCCGCACGTCCCGCCGTACTCGATCGCGTAGTACAGGTGACGGCCCCGGCCCCAGTGCAACGGCGTCGCGTCCGCCGAGCCCAGCACGACCCGAATGCTCTTCGACGGGGGGTGAAACTCGTACCACCCGCGCTTCAGGGCTTGGTCGAAGGTCAGGATCCCGGACAGGTCCATCCCGTCGACGGATCGGAGGGCGCCGTCACGGTCGTCGCCGTGCAGGACCACGTTGGGAAGGCGCCTGGCCGTGCACGACAGGCCGAGCTGCTTGCAAGACCGAGGCGGAGCTGTCGTCCCGCCGCCCGAGGTGCACGCGACCGCTACCACGAACAGGAACGCCGCGATTCGGCGTGCCATCTGCTCACGTGCCGCGGGTGGCTTCGGCGACGCGCAGGGCCACGCGCTCCAGGGTTCGCTGATACAGCGTGAGGGTCCGCTCGGCGATGGCGGCCCAGGTGAAGCGCTCCAGGACCCGGTGGCGGGCGGCCTCGCCCATCTCCCGGGCTCGCTGCGGGTCCCCCAGGACCCGGTTGACCAGCTCGGCGATGTCCTCGGCGAAGCGCTCGGGGTCCCTGGGCTCGCTGCTGGCGTCGTCCACCGGTTCGAACGGCACCAGGTACCCGGTCACGCCGTCGTCCACCACCTCCGGGATCCCGCCGGTCCGGGTGGCCACCACCGGGGTCTCGCACGCCATGGCCTCCAGGTTCACGATGCCGAGTGGCTCGTAGATGGACGGACACACGAACACCGTGGCGTGGGTGAACAGCTGCACCAGCTCGTCCCGCCCCAGGGTCTTCTCGATCCACAGCAGGCGCTCGCGGGTCCGCCCCACCCGCTCCACGGCCTCGGCCACCTCCCGCCCGATCTCCTCGGTGTCGGGCGCCCCGGCCGCCAGCACCAGCTGCGCGCCCGGGTCGATCCAGTGGGCCGCCTGGAGCAGGTGCATGATGCCCTTCTGGCGGGTGTTCCGGCCGACGAACAGCACCAGCGGGACATCAGGGTCCACTCCGTATCGCTCCAGGGTCTCGGTGCCGAAGTCGGGCGCGTACTCGTCCGGGTCGATGCCGTTGTGGATGACCTCGACACGCTCCGGCGCGATCGAGGGATACGTTCGCAGCACATCTGCCCGCATGGCCTCGGACACCGCGACGACGGCGTCGGCGGCCTCGATGGCCGTGCGCTCGCAGAAGCTCGACAGCGCGTACCCGCCCACCCCGAGCTGCTGCATCTTCCACGGGCGAAGCGGCTCCAGGCTGTGCGAGGTCACGACGTGGGGCACGCCCAGCAGGAGCTTGGCCAGGTGCCCGGCGAAGTTCGTGTACCAGGTGTGGCTGTGGACCAGGTCGAACCCCTCCAGGCCCGCCGCCATCACCAGGTCCACGGACATCGTGGCCAGCGCCGAGCGGTACTCCTCGGGCCCGGCCACACCGTCCCAGGGCTGGTAGGTCCACACGACGGGCTGCCCGGGCCCCCCGCCCTCGTCCCGGGCCGCGCCGAAGCACCGGACCTGGACATCGATCAGGTGCGCCAGCTCGCGGGCCAGGTGCTCCACGTGCACGCCCGCCCCCCCGTACACCTCCGGCGGGTACTCCCGGGTGAGCACGGCCACCTTCATCTCGAGGCGATGGTGAGGCGGCGCGTCACCGGAAGCAACCCCTACCACCGGCCGTCGGGGTGTCCCGGACAGCCCCAACGGGTATCAGCAAAGGAGGCAAACGCCGGAACGACGAGAGGAGGACCGGCCATGGCCGACGACGACCGGAACGATCGCGACAACCGAGACGACCGCGACGGGGAGAGACCCTCCGACGCCGAAGAGGAGAAGGTCCGGGAGACCGAGGAGGAAGGCGGCGAGGAGCGCGTGGAGGCCGACTTCACCTCGAACGACCGTGAGAGCGTTCCGTTCTACCCGGACAAGGAGGGCGTGGCACCTCCCACGGGCACGCCCAAGCCCGCCTGATCCCGGGCCGCCGAATGGCCAATCCCGAGCCGGGTAGGACTCCTCCATGAGTCTCGCTTATCCGTCGGCACCCGCCGGCCGCCTGATCCGGGTGGTGGACGCGGCGCTCATCGTGTGGACCGCGGCCTGGCTGCTCATCGGCGTCGCGGTGGCCCGTGACGTCCGCGGGCTGACGCAGCTCTCCGGCACGGTGGTGGCGGGGGGCCAGGTGCTCCGGGTGACCGGCAGCGAGCTGGGGCAGCTCGCTTCCGTTCCCTTCGTCGGTGATCAACTGGGCGCCGTGAGCCAGCAGCTGGACGGCGTCGCCGACCAGGCCATCGCTAGCGGCCGCGACAGCGCGCGCCGGGTACGGTCGCTCTCCGTGCTGTTGGGCTTCGCGGTGGCCCTCGTCCCCACCGTGCCCCTGATCGCGCTGTACGTACCCCTCCGAGTGGGCAGGGCCCGGGAGGTCCGAGCGGTCCGCCGGGCCGCGGCGCAGGCCCCCGGCGACCCGGTGCTCCTGCAGTTCCTGGCCCGCAGGGCCGTGGAACGCCTTCCGTACCACCGGCTCCGCCGGGTCACCCCGGACCCGTGGGCAGACCTGGCGCAGGGCCACTACCAGCGGCTGGCCGCGGCCGAGCTGGAGCGGCTCGGCCTGTCCCGTGCCTCCCGCCGCATGCGTACCCGGGCCCGCGCCTGGCCGCAGGGAGCCGGCGGTTGAACCGAGCCCTCCCCCGGCGACGGGACCCTGCCCGCCGTCACTTGAAGGCCGGCCGCACCGCCCGCGGGTTCGCCCGGACCGTCGTGGCCCTGCGGTTCCTGATCCTCCCCGCCTGGATCGCCGCGGCGGTGGCTGCGGTGACCTACCTGCCGGCGTTCGACACCTCTGCCGCGAGCGGGCTGGGCGCCATCGTCCCCGAGCACTCGGCGGCCATCGACACCGAGAAGCGTTCCCTCCGCGAGTTCGACCTGCCGGTGCTGTCCCGGATCGCCGTGGTCCAGCGCAACCCGCGAGGCCTCCCCCTGCTCACCCAGCTCCGGGCGGTGGCTCGGGCCGTGCAGATCGACCTGCAGGCGGACCCCAGGAACCCGGGCATCCGGGGCGCACTCCCTCTGCTGAACACGCTCCGTCTGGTGCCGGCGTCGAGCGAGAGCTCCACCACCGCCATCACCTACCTGTTCGCCGACCCACACCTCAACCTGTACGGCCAGCAGGCGGCGGCCCGCCGCTTCGTGACCCAGGACCTGAGCCGGAAGGACGACGCGTTCGTCGGCCTGGCCGGGTCGATCCCGGCCCGGGTCCAGCAGGCCAACCGGATCACGGCGGCGCTTCCCTTCGTGGAGCTGGCCACCGTGCTGTTCATCGCGCTCGTGGTGGGGCTGTACTTCCGCGCCATCGGTGCTCCGCTGGTGGTGCTGGCGGCGGCAGCTATCGGGTACCTGATCGCCACCCACTTGCTGGCCTGGCTGGGCCAGCGTGCGCGGATCGCAGTGCCGGCCGAGATGGAGCCGCTGATCGTGGTGCTGCTGCTCGGCGTGGTCACGGACTACGCGATCTTCTTCCTGTCGGGGATGCGATACCGGCTGACCGAGGTCCGCTCGGCGGCGGAGGCGGCCCGGGGAACCGTCACCGAGTTCGCTCCCATCATCGTGACCGCCGGCCTCATCGTGACCGCCGCCACCGCGGCCCTGCTGGTCGCGTCCCTGCGGTTCTTCCGGGCCCTGGGGCCGGGACTGGCCATCACGGTCCTGGTGGCTCTGCTCGTGGCGATCACCTTCATCCCCGCGGCCCTGGCCCTGTTCGGGCGATTGCTGTACTGGCCCCGTATCCCCCCGAGGCCGCAGCCGACGGTCGGGCCGGCCATCAACCAGGCTTCCGATCTGGCGCCGGCGGACGTGGAAGAGGCCCCGGAGACCGCGCCCGTCCAGGTGGCCCGGTCGTGGCGGGATTGGACCGCTCGGTTCGTCACGGCCCGCCCGGTGGCCTTCGTGGTCGGCGCCGTGGTGATCGCGGGGCTGCTGGTCGCGGCCAGCGGGCTCCGGCACGTCCACCTGGAGATCAGCCTGTCCGACGAGCTTCCGGCGAACGCCCCGGCCAGCATGGCGGCCCGGGCCGCCGGGGAGGGGTTCGCCCCCGGCATCATCGCGCCGACCGAGATCGTGGTGCAGGGCCATGACATCGGCACACAGACCGCGGCCCTGGCCAGGCTCCAGGACCTGATCGACCGGCAGCCCGGCGTGGCCGGGGTCTACGGGCCGGCTACCGCTCCTCTGCGGCAGGTGAGCTCGGTGTTCGTGTCCAGCGACGGCACCGCGGCCCGGTACGTGGCGGTGCTGGACAGCCCACCCCTCGGGGTCCGCGGGATGGACACGCTGGCGGCACTGCAGCGGGACATGCCGTCGCTGATGGACCGGGCGGGGCTGCACGGCGCCACGGCGGGGTTCGCCGGCGACACCGCTCTGGCCAAGGAGACCATCGACCAGACCGTGGGAGACCTCGGCCGCATCGCCGCGGCCAGCCTACTGGTGAACCTCATCCTGCTGATGATCTTCCTGCGGGCCTTCGTGGCCCCCCTGTACCTGCTGGCGGCCAGCGCGCTGGCCCTGGCCGCCGCGCTCGGCCTGACCACGTTCGTGTTCCAGGACGTGGTCGGATACGACGGTCTCACCTACTACGTCCCCTTCGCCGCGGCCGTCCTGCTGGTGGCGCTGGGCTCGGACTACAACGTGTTCGTGGTGGGGCGGATCTGGGAGGAATCGAGGGTCCTGCCCCTGCGGGACGCGGTCCGCATCGCCGTCCCCCGGGCCAGCCGGGCCATCGCCGTGGCCGGCGTGGCCATGGCGGGGAGCTTCGCCCTGCTCGCCGTGGTCCCGCTGGTCCCGTTCCGGGAGTTCGCCTTCACCATGGTCGTGGGGATCCTGCTGGACTCCTTCGTGGTGCGGTCCCTGCTGGTGCCCTCGCTGATCTCGGTGTTCGGCGGGGCCAGCCAGTGGCCGCGCCGGAGGAGGGTGTGGGCGCCTCGTCCCACCACGGGCCCGCTGCCGGAGGAGGTTTCGGCGTGAGCAACAGGCACGAGCGGGATAGGATGCGCCGATGAAGCAGCGAAGCCGCCTCCTGGCCCTGGCGGTGGCGGGCACGCTGGTGCTGGCGGGCTGCCACAAGGGGAACTCGGCCACCACGCTCGCACCGTCCCAACTGTTCCAGAAGGCCAGCCAGGAGCTGTGCGGCGTGGAATCCGACGTCCTCGGCGTGGTGAACGACGTCTCCTCGGGGACGGTCACCTCCACGGCGGACGTCTCCACGAAGCTGGGTGACCTGAAGACGCAGCTCGACGAAGCAGCCGCGTCGTTCAAAAAGCACGGGTTCGGCGACCTCTCGTCGAAGGTCACCACGCTGTCGTCGGGGGTGACCAAGCTGCAGGGCGCGGTCACCGCGGGCAACACCGCCGGCATCGTCGCCGCAGCCGCCACCGTCGCCAGCGCGATCGCCGCCCTCCCCGGCTGTCCCAGCGCCACCCCCAGCAAGTAGCCCGATCCCGGAGCGGCTGGCCGAGGCGTAACGTTTCTCCTCAACCGAGGACTTGCTGGCATGCCTGAGGACGCGAACCCTTCGAACGACGCCGTGCTGGAGCCGGGATTGGACCCGGAGCGGACCCGTCTGGCCGCCGGGCGGGAGTGGAAGCGGTGGGGGCCCTATCTCTCCGAGCGGGCCTGGGGCACGGTGCGGGAGGACTACAGCCCCGGCGGCACGGCCTGGGAGTACTTCCCCCACGACCACGCCCGGTCCCGGGTCTACCGCTGGAACGAGGACGGCCTGGGCGGGATCTGCGACGAGCCCCAGGATCTCTGTCTGGCCTTCGCGTTCTGGAACGGTCGCGACCCCATCCTGAAGGAGCGGATCTTCGGCCTCACCGGGAACCAGGGGAACCATGGCGAGGACGCCAAGGAGTACTGGTGGTACCTGGACTCCACCCCCACGCACTCGTGGATGCGGTGGCGCTACGTTTACCCGCACCGCGAGTTCCCGTACACGCAGCTGGTCGAGGAGAACCGCCGCCGCGGCCGGGGCGACCCCGAGTTCGAGCTGCTGGACACGGGCGCCTTCGACGAGGACCGGTACTGGGACGTGACTGTGGACTACGCGAAGGCCGGGCCCGAAGACATCTGCATCCGGGTCCGGGTCCGCAACGCCGGACCCGAGGAGGAGACCATCCACGTCCTGCCCACCCTGTGGTTCCGCAACACCTGGTCCTGGGGGTGGGACGACCACCGGCCCCGGCTGTTGGCCCGGGACGGCGGCGTCCACACCGAGGGGTACCGCTTCGGCGCCATGTCCCTTGTGGGCTCCTCGTCACAGGAAGGACCGCAGCCGGACCTGCTGTTCTGCGAGAACGAGTCGAACGCTGAGCGGCTGTGGGGCGTGCCGGCCCGCACGCCGTATCCCAAGGACGGCATCAACGACCACGTCGTGCACGGCGCTGCCAGGGTGAACCCCGAGGCGAACGGCTCGAAGGCGGCCCTGTGGTACCGGCTGACCGTCCCTCCCGGCGAGACGGCCGAGATCGGCCTGCGCCTCACCGGTGGCGACCGCGACCTCGCCAAGGGCTGGGAGGAGGCGCTGGCGCAGCGCGAGGCGGAGGCCGACCAGTTCTACGGGTCCATCACCCCGGCCACCGCGACTCCCGAGGAGGCCATGGTCCTCCGCCAGGCCCTGGCCGGGATGCTGTGGTCCAAGCAGCTGTACCACTACGACGTGGAGCACTGGCTGGACGGGGACCCCGCCGGCCCACCGCCTCCACCGGAACGCCAGAACGGCCGGAACTCGTCATGGCGCCACCTCAACAACCACGACGTGATCTCCATGCCCGACACGTGGGAGTACCCGTGGTACGCGGCGTGGGACCTGGCCTTTCACTGTGTGGCGCTGGCCCACGTGGACCCGCAGTTCGCCAAGGACCAGCTCGTGCTGCTGTGCCGCGAGTGGTACATGCACCCGAACGGCCAGCTCCCCGCGTACGAGTGGGCCTTCGGCGACGTGAACCCCCCCGTCCACGCGTGGGCGGCGCTGAAGGTGTTCGAGATCGACGGGTCCAGGGACTACGAGTTCCTGGAGCGGATCATCCACAAGCTGCTGCTCAACTTCACCTGGTGGGTGAACCGGAAGGACTCCGAGGGCAACAACGTGTTCGAGGGGGGGTTCCTGGGCCTCGACAACATCGGCCCCATCGACCGCTCGGCCACCCTGCCCGTGGAGGGGCACCTGGAGCAGTCGGACGGCACCGCGTGGATGGCCATGTACTGCCTGAACCTGTGGGAGATGTCGCTGATCCTTGCCGAGCACGACGACACCTACGAGGACCTGGCCACCAAGTTCTTCGAGCACTTCGCCTACATCGGCGAGGCCATGTACGACCAGGGGCTGTGGGACGAGGAGGACGGCTTCTACTACGACATCCTCCACCTGGTGGGCGAGGAGCACGTGCCGCTGCGGGTCCGGTCCATGGTCGGGCTCATCCCGCTGGTTGCCGCGTCCACCATCGGGCTGGGCACGCTGAAGCGGCTTCCGGCGTTCAAGGAGCGGTACTTCTGGTTCATCCAGCACAAGCCGCGGTACCACGACGTGGTGGGACACGCGTTCATCCGCGACGGGTACGAGGGGTGGCTGCTGTCCATCGTCGACCCCGAGCGGCTCGGCCGGATCCTCTCCACGATGCTCTCCGAGGACGAGTTCCTCTCGCCCCACGGCCTGCGGTCGGTCTCCCGCTACCACCGCGACCACCCGTTCGAGATCCAGCTGGCCGGCATGACCGCCCGCGTGGACTACGAGCCCGGCGAGTCCACCACCGGCCTGTTCGGGGGCAACTCGAACTGGCGCGGGCCAGTGTGGTTCCCGGTGAACTACCTGGTCGTGGAGGCCGTCCGCCGCTTCTACCGGTTCGTGGGGGACGCCGTGATCGTGGAGCACCCCACGGGCTCGGGGAACAAGGCGACCCTGCTGGACGTGGCGAACGACCTTTCCCGGCGGCTGGTCTCCCTGTTCTTGGACGACGCGGAAGGGCGGCGGCCAGCGTTCGGCTCCGCGGAGAAGTTCCAGACCGACCCGGCCTGGCACGACGCGCTGCTCTTCAACGAGTACTTCCACGGCGACACCGGGGCCGGGCTGGGCGCCTCGCACCAGACCGGGTGGACCGGACTGGTGGCCGACCTGATCATCCGATCGGCGGAGCCGGTGGACTGAGGCATCTTGCGCCGGTGTGCGGCTGGCCTCTAAGCTCGCGTCGGGATGGCCGAGCTGACGCTCGAGGTGGTGGAGGGGCCCGGCGCGGGGACCCAGGTCCAGCTTTCCGGACCACTGGTAGTGGGACGGTCCGAAGCGGTCGCCTTCAAGGTCCATGATGAGCTGGTGTCCCGCGAGCACGCCCGGATCGCCCCGTACAACGGGGGCGCCGTGGTCGAGGATCTTGGCTCCACGAACGGCACCTTCGTGAACGGGAACGGGATCCACGGCCCCACCCGGATCGACCCGGGCGACCAGGTCCAGGTGGGCACGACGGTCATCGAGCTACGGTCGGCGCAACAGGTCGTGGACCAGCCCTCCGCCGTCCGCCCGATCCCTCCGGGGCTGGCTCTCCCCCCGCAGCCACCGAACTACATCCCGCCGGACCTGGGTCTGCCGGGAACCAAGGAGGGTCCGCTGGAAGCCCTGCTCGACGTCCGTACCAAGGCGCGCGCACGCTTCGCGCCGCTCGCCGTCTTCGCCCTGGCCATCCTGGCCGTGGTGATCTACCTGGCCGTCAGATAGCAGGAGCCCGGGGGGGCCGAGAGGCCAGGAGGGCGACGGACTACCTGTTGACGAAGACGCCCGCGAAGTACAGGACCAGGGCCACCGCCGTTCCCCCGATCACCACCAGCGCCGCCACCAGGGGGCCGATCTCACGGGTGGCGATGCGGCGGCGTCCCCGCACCCGGGGCCCGGTGGAGAGGACCCCGAATGGAGCCGAGGGCGGCGGCTGAGAGGCCGCGGGTGCCTCCGGGAGGGTGGCCGGCGGCCGTTCCGCCGCGGCGGCGGGAGGGACGGGTGCGGGCGTCGCGGCGGCGGGGGCGGCAGGTGGAGCCGGCGGCGCGGCGGCGGGAGGGACAGGCGGAGCCGGCGTCGCGGCGGCGGGGGCGTCCGGGCGGGGCGGCGGGGCCTGGACCGGCTGCTGTGGCGGAGCCGGAGAGGGCCGGGCCACCGTGGCGTCGGCGGGCGGGCGCGCCACCGTCGCGTCGGAGGCCACCGCCGCCGATTGGACCAGGATCTGCGTGTCGCCCACCTCGATCAGGTCGCCGTCGGTCAGCGTGGCCGCCCCGTGGATCCTCACGCCATTCACCCGGGTGCCGTTGAGGGACCCCAGGTCCTCGACCTCGAGCCCGTCCTCCTTGGAGCGAACCGCGGCATGCCGGCGGGACATCTGCGCGTCGTCGATGGGCAGGTCCACGCTCCCCCGACCGATCAGCAGCTCGCCGGTGACGTCGACACGGCGCCCGGCGAGCGGTCCGTTCCTCACCACCAAGACAGCCATCAGTGCCTACTCTAAGAACTTCGCGGTGGCGAGTTCCAGTCCCCGGGCAAACTCTCCCGCCGTGGCCTGCCGCTCGGCGGGCTCCTTGGCCAGGGCCTTCAGCACGACCAGGCACGCCGAGTGCGGAATGCCGGGCCGGACCGAGCACGGGTCGGGGGGGTCATGCGAGATGTGCGCCTGCAACACCTGAAGGACACTGTCGTAGGCGAACACCGGGCCCCCCGTGATGGCCTTGAACACCACGCAGCCGAGGCCGTAGATGTCGCAGGCCCCGGTGACCGGTGCCCCGGTGATCATCTCGGGCGCCATGTAGTCGGGCGTTCCCACCGACCGGCCCACGTTGGTGAGCACGGTGTACCCGGGGCCCTTGGCCAGCCCGAAGTCGGCCAGCCGGGCCCGGCCGTCCCGTCCCAGCAGGATGTTCGAGGGCTTGACGTCCCGGTGGACGAGGCCGCGCTCATGCAGCGCGTCGAGGCCGTCGGCCACATCCCTGATGATCGGGACGACGTCGGCGGGCGGAAACGGGCCGTGCTCCTGCAACCGCTGCTCTAGGCTCGGCCCCTCGATGTACTCGGTGGCCAGGAAGTCCATGCCCCGGTCCTGCCCCACCGCCACCACGCCGACCAGGCCGGGGTGCTGGACCTCCCGGGCCGCCCGGGCCTCGTGCGCGAACCGCCGCCGGAGGGTCTCGTCCACCGAGACCCCGGGACGGAGCACCTTCAGGGCCACAGCGTCGCCCGTGGTCGTGTCGATGGCCCGGTAGACCACGCCCATGGCCCCCTGCCCCAGGACCTCCTGGAGGCGGTAGCCACCGATGCGGTCGCCGGGCTCCAAGTTGGCCTCGGGAGGCCTGGTACCCCGCCCCATCGCGCGGCTAGCATACGGCGCGTGAGCGAGGCGCCGCCGAGGGGTCGAGCCCCGACGCGTCGAGTGGTCGTCGGGTACGTGTTACTCCTGGCTGGCCTGGTCGTGGCCGTCGTGATCACACTCCATTTCGGCTCGCGGAAGACGGTCCACCCATCGGTCGGCGGCATCTACGCGGACCTAGTCAAGCAGACACAACCCACAACTCCTCCGTGTCTGGGCACCGCCGGAGACGTCACCGAGCCCGGCCACGGCTTCCTCCTTACGCAGTCGGGGAAGTTCGTGGAGGTCGGCCCGGCCCTCACCACGGCCACCACGCCGAGCGGAGAGCTGGAGTTCGACGGCCGGAACCTCACCGGGAGCCTCACCTGCGTGAGTGGGAACACGCAGCGCGTCCACCTCCACGTGGACCTGGGGAAAGCCAAATTCGTGACCGAGGAGACCCCCCTGCTCGACCCGAGCGGAAGACCAGTTGCCACGTTCTTCGGTAAGCCGGACATGACCGCGCCGACCTCGCTGCCGGCGGAGGAGACGTTCGGGCGCCTCATGCTCGCAATCGCCATCGTCATCCTGGCGGCCCGGCTGGTCGGGACGGCGATGGGGCGGATGGGTCAGCCTCAGGTCATCGGGGAGATCATCGCCGGCATCCTTCTCGGCCCCACGCTCCTCGGCCAGCTGTTCCCCGGGACCGAGGCGAAGCTCTTCCCGCCCCAGATCATCCCCCTGCTGTCGGGAGCGGCGAACATCGGGCTCGCCTTCTACCTGTTCCTGGTGGGTCTGGAGTTCGACGTCAGGCTGCTCCGGGGAAAGGAAGCGCAGGCCGCGTTCATCTCCAACGCCAGCGTGGTATTCCCCATGGCCCTCGGGTTCGCCGTCGCCGTCCCCGTGTACGGCGTCCTGGCCCAGGGCAAGAGCTTCCTCCCATTCGCCCTGTTCATGGGGGTCGCCCTGTCCATCACGGCCTTTCCGGTGCTGGCTCGGATCCTGGTCGAGCGGCGAATGCTTCGGCGTCCGACGGGCGCCATCGCCCTCGCCTCGGCCGCCGTGGACGACATCACCGCGTGGGCCCTCCTGGCGCTGGCCACGGCAATCGCCGGATCCGGCGAGGCCACCGGCTCCTGGGCGCTGGTCGCGCCGTCAATGTGCAAGCCCCCGCCGCCCGCCGTTCCACCCGAGAACTGCGTGCCCGTGTTCCACGCCCTGTGGGTCGTGGGGGTCACCCTGGTGCTCACGGCCCTGATGCTGACGCTGGGGCGGCGCCTCCTGTCCCGCCTGTCCACTGCCTACGACGAGCAGGGGCACCTGTCCCGCGGGTGGATGGCGGCCGTCCTCCTCGGTGTGCTCTTCTCCGCCTTCGGTGCGTGGTGGGCAGGGGTGGCGCCGATCTTCGGCGCATTCGTGATGGGCCTGGCCATGCCCCGGCGGGCCGACCTCACGGCCGACATCACCCGCCGGATCGAGGACTTCGTGGTGGCCGTCCTGCTTCCGCTGTTCTTCGTCGTCACCGGCCTGAAGACGCGGATCAACTCGATCACCCACTCGGTGGAATGGGGGATCACCGCGCTGCTCCTGGGCGCGGCCATCGTGGGGAAATGGGTCGGGGCGATGGGCGCGGCCCGGTTCGTCGGATTCGGCTTCCAGGAGTCGGCCGTCATCGGGGCGTTGATGAACACCCGTGGACTGACCGAACTCATCGTGCTGACCATCGGGCTCAGCGCGGGAGTGATCACGCCGGCCCTGTTCGCCATCCTGGTGATCATGGCCCTGGTGACCACGGTTATGGCCGGGCCGGCCCTTCGGCTCATCGACCCGAGCGGCAGGCTGACCTCGGCGCCGGAAGAGGTGCTGGTGGAGACGGCCGAGGTCACCCCTCCCGGCGAGGTCCCGACGCCGGAACGGTCGGTGCTGGTCGCGCCGATGGATCCCAAGATCCTGGACGCCCTGCTCGCGCTGTCGGAGCCCCTGGCCCGGTCCCAGCCTCCCCGGGAGATCCTGGTGGTGGAGCTCCTCCCGCCCCCGCCAAGCGCGGCGGGGTTCGCTCGAACCCAGCAGGAGCTGGACAGGGTGACCGAGGAGCTGAAGGGCCGGCGCGAACAGCTCTCGGCGCTGGGCCTCGCAGTGCGGACCGCGGCCTTCACGTCGCCGGACCGCGGGGCCGACGTGGTCCGCATCGCGTCGGAGGAGCCCGCGGACATCGTCCTGGTAGACGGGAGGCGTCCACTCCTCGGAGAGGGAGTCCCCCGAGGGCCGGTGGGGGTGGTCCTGGCCGAGGCGCCCTGCGACGTGGCCGTGCTGGTGTCCCGGGGGGAGGCTCCCCCGGACATCAGGGCCGACCGGCCCGTGATGGTTCCATTCGGAGGCGCCGAGCACGACTGGACCGCCCTGGAGCTCGGGGCCTGGATCGCCTCTTACCGCCGGGCTCCGCTGAAGCTCCTGGGGACACTCGGCGAGCCGGAGGAAGGCCGCCGCGACGCCAGCCGGCTCCTGGCCGAGACGTCCCTGGTCGTGCAGCAGGTCACCGGAGTCTCCGCGCAGCCGCTGCTGGTGCCCCCCGGCCGGTCGGGGGTCGTCGAGGCCGCGAAGGGTGCGGGCCTGCTGGTGGTGGGGCTGTCCGAGCGGTGGCGCCAAGAGGGCCTGGGACCGGTGCGCTCGGCCATCGCCAAGGATGCCTCCTCGCCGGTGCTGTTCGTACGGCGGGGCCAGCGGCCGGGGGCCCTGGCTCCCGCCCGGGACGGGACGCGATTCCAATGGTCGATCGGAGCGACCTCGGCGTAGGGCCCGTTCTGGCCCGGCGGACGACCTGCGCTACCCGTGGGTGATGGCCACGCCGGACGCCTCGCGGTCGGCGTCCACCGGGATCGGCTCGTCCTTCACGAAGACGTCCACCAGCGGCCCGGTCATGAGCGTCGTCACGATGGCTCCCACCACGAACACGGACTGCATGGCGGGGGTGATGACCTTGAGCTGGAGCCCGATCAGCCCGACCACCAGGATGAGCAGGCCGCGGCAGTTCAACAGCACCCCCATCAGGTTGGCCTGGTGCGACTTGAGCCCGACCGACCGGCCCGCCAGGTACCCCACCCCCCACTTCCCCACGACCATCAGGACCAGGAACAGCAACAGGCCGCCGAACAGGCTGGGCTTGAGAAGCTTGAGGTCGGTTCGCAGGCCGGACACGCCGAGGAAGATGGGGAGGAAGAACAGCACCACGGCGTCCTGCATCCGCTTGTTCACGGCCTCCGCCAGGCCAGGGCGCGCCGGCACGGCCAGGCCGAACAGGAACCCGCCGACCAGCGCGTTGATCCCGATGCGGTCGGCGACCAAGCCCATAGCCAGTGCCCCGATCAGCATCGCCCCCAGGGTGTTGTCCATCTTTCGCCAGTTGGTGACCCAGACCATGAGGGGTCGAACCACCACCACCAGTCCGATCAGCAGGGCCACGGTGAGGAGCGCCTTCACCCCAACCGACCGGACCACGCCGGCACCCTTGGCCGAGGCGCTCGCCGCCGCGATGGACAGGAACATGAGGACCGTGACAACCGCGGCGGACCCCACTCCGACAGCGCCCATTGGGGTGGCCATCAGGCCCTTCTCCTGGAGGATCCGGGCCATCACGGGAAACGCGGTCACGGATAGGCCCGCCCCTAGGAAGAGAGCGAAGGTGGTGGAGCTCACGCCGACCGGCCGCCATGTGGCGCTCCCCAGCACGGAGCCGACGACGAAACCCAGAGCCAGGGGGACAATGACGACCGACAGTGCCACGGTGCCGATCTGCCGGCCCTTGCCCTTGAGCAGGTGCTGGTCCAGTTCCAGGCCGACGAGGAACATGAACAGCACCAGGGCGACCTGTCCGAGCAGGTTGAGGAAGGCGAACGCCTGGAGCGGATAAAGGGTGTTCACCGCGCCAGCGCCGTCCACCGGGAGGATGCCGCCGGGGAGGCCTGGGCTTGCCAGGTGGCCTCCCAATACCGTGGGCCCGATCAGGATCCCGGCGATGATCTCTCCCACCACCCGGGGCTGCTTGAACCGGACGAAGATCAGGCCGACGAGCCGCGCGGCAAGGAGGATCAGGGCGAGGTCCCCCAGGACGAAGGCCAAGACATCAGGCGGGGCGAGTACCTTCGGTACCGCGGGGGCTACCTGGAACACAGGGCGCATCGTGGCAGAGCACGCAGCGCGGCGCAAGGCGAAAGGCTCGCGAGTTCGGAAAGCCTCGAAGCTGGTCCGCCGGACTGGGCCCGTGCTATCGTCCGGCTACTTTGCCGCTCAAGACCCCTCGAGACTCGGCGATCGGCATCGTGGGAGACGGCTTCGGCTCCCTGCTCGTGTATGCCTCGGCCGTGTACCTAGGGTTTCGCCCCAGCGACATCACGATCTACGGCACCAACGAGACCCCCATCGCCACCTACCAGCAGTTCGCATACAACCTGGGCCAGACCGTCCTGCGCTCGGAGTCCGAGTCCCACTTCCTGCCCGCCGACTGGCCCACGTTCGCGGAGCTGGAGGCGTGGTCCCGGCGCAGCCTGGTCCCGTTGTTCCGCTCGGTCCAGCGCAAGTACAACCCGGGGGTCCCCGACATCCTGAGCCAGGCCACGGTGGTCTCGAAGCTGCTCGGATGGAACGACAACCGGTACCCCACAAAGGTGGGGTGGCTGCAGCGGGAGGACGGCCCTCCCCGGCACTTCGTGCTGTACGACGAGGACGCCAACTTCATCGGTCGCGCCAAGCACGTGATGCTGGCAATCGGACACGGCCCGCTGTCGTTCCCGCCACTGCTGGCCAAGGCCCGGGACAACCCGGAGCTTGCCGACCGGGTCGTGCAGTCCTACGAGCCGAAGCAGTACGCGCCGGGCGGCAAGTACGTGGTGATCGGGGCGGGGATTGCCTCGGTGAACGAGTGGGCGAACATCCTGGACATCGGGGGGAGCGTGGTCTCGCTGCTCCGCCAGCCCCAGCCCGACGACCAGGACCTCAACGCCCCCCGATGCCTGTTCGAGGCCTACGGAATCGACATCTACCAGGGGATCTCGCTGGACGAGCGGATCGCGTTCCTGGGCAAGATCCTGAAGGGGACCTCCCCGCCCCGGCGAGGGTGGGCGGCCCGGATCCAGCGCGGGCGGGCCGAGGGCCGGTTCGAACAGATCGTCGGGGAGATCGACGACGTCCAGCCGGGCCCGGCCGGACTTCGCCTCCACGTGAAGGCCCGAACGGGAGAGGACCCCGGGTGGCTGGACGTGACCGGGATCGTGGCGGGGACCGGGTTCAACAAGTCGGTGCTCACCGTCCCGCTGTACCGGCGCCTGATCCAGCACTACGGGGTGCCGGTCCAGGAGGGCAGGATGGCTCTGACGAACACCTGCGGGGTCCCGCCGCTGGACGCTCCCGACTCCCGGCTGGCCATGATGGGAATCTTCGCCAACCTGGTGGTGGCCCACGCCGACACCATCGCCGGCCTGAAGTACATCGGAAGGCGGTTCGTCGCGGACTGCGTCCGGGCGGAGCGGCCGCGGCCCCGGGGGTTCGCCTCCCGGCTCCGGCTCCAGCTTGCCCTGACCGGGCGGACCGCCGAGGCCATCCGCCGGGCCCGCCGAGTGGAGCAGCTGGCCTGATGTGCCCGACCATCCTGGGCCGGATCGAGACCCGCGTGGCCATCCTGATCGGGCCCGCCCTGGCCGCCACACTCCTGTCGCTGGTCTACCGGGACGAGGGGTGGATCGTCACCATCGGCGTGTTCCTGCTGATGGGCATCGCCCTGGACTCCACGTTCTATCCGTGGGTGATCCGGTGGCAGCCGCCCTGGCTCACCGGGGTCCTCGCGGTCGGGGAGTTCATCATCCTGGTCGTCCTGGTCAAGTACCTGGCCCCCGGGCAGGACTCCTTCGCCCGGCCGGAGATCGTGTGGGGGATCGGGCTGAAGCCCGTGCTCCTGTACTGGGGGAGCTGGATCGTGGCCGTCACCACCCGGATCGTGGTGTTCCCCCTGATCTCCCTGTCCTGGATCGAGAACGGCGGCGAGTTCCGGGAGGTCGGCTGGTCCATCCCGGAGGAGACCACCCCCATCCCGGTCCAGGCCGAGGTGGCTCCCGCTCCGCTGGGCAGCCCCCTGCTGCGGGAGCTGACCGGCGTGCACAAGGTGCCGGTGGAGCGAAAACCCTCGCTGTCCGGTGTCCACCCGGTCCCGGCAGGGGCGGGACAGCGCCAGCCCGACCAGCCATAGGGCCTCGGGGTCCCGCGGCGCGCGCTCCGGTAACGTTTCCCACTCCAGAGGGACTGCCTGGCATGCCGGATGCACGGGACCCCGTCGAGGGCCGTCCCGGGCGGTCGCATGGCGAACGAGGAGGCATGGGACGCGATGAGTGACGAGTTCGACGTGATCGTGGTGGGGGCCGGGCCCCCCGGGGAGAACGCGGCCGGGCGGTGCATCGACAACGGGTTCACCGCAGCCATCGTGGAGGAGCGCCTGGTGGGCGGGGAGTGCTCCTTCTACGGCTGCGTGCCCTCGAAGACGCTGATCCGGCCGGGGGACGTCGTGGCGGCCGCACGGCGCGTGCCGGGGGCGGCGGAGGCGGTCACCGGGAAGATCGACGTGGCCGCCGCGTTCGCGCAGCGCGACTACATGACCTCCAGCTGGAGCGACCGGACCCAAACGCCTTGGCTGGACGAGAAGGGCATCGAGCTGGTCCGGGGGCACGGCCGGCTGGCCGGCGAGCGGGTGGTCGAAGTGACGCTGGCCGACGGAAGCGGCACCCGCACCCTGACCGCGCGCCGGGCCGTCGTGATGGCCTGCGGGACCACGCCGGCCGTGCCGCCGATCGAGGGCCTCCGCGACGCCCACCCCTGGGACAACCGCGACGCCACCGCGGTGAAGGAGCTCCCCCGCCGGTTCCTGGTGCTGGGGGGCGGCGCCATCGGCGTGGAGATGGCCCAGTGCTTCCGCCGGCTGGGCTCGGAGGAGGTCACCGTGATCGAGGGGGCCGACCACCTCCTGGCCCGCGAGGAACCTTTCGCGGGCCAGCAGGTCCAGGAAGCCTTCGAGGCGGAGGGCATCACCGTCGTCACCGGCGCGCGGGTCACTGCGGTCCGCCGGGAGTCCCCGGACCGCCCGGTCACGGCGGTGCTGGAGGACGGCCGGGAGTTCGAGGGCGACGAGATCCTGGTGGCGGTGGGACGGCGGCCGAACACGGGCGACGTCGGCGCCGACACGGTCGGTCTGGAACCCGGGAAGTACCTGGACGTCGACGAGCGCCTGGGGGTGAAGGGCGTGGACGGCGACTGGCTGTACGCGGTGGGCGACGCCAGCGGCCTGGCCCTGCTGACCCACATGGGGAAATACCAGGGCCGGCTGGTCGGCGACATCATCGCCGGGAAAGACGTCCACGACATCGCCGACCACGGAGCCATCCCGAGGGTGACGTTCACCGACCCGCAGGTGGCCGCGGTGGGCCTGACGGAGGCCCAGGCTCGCGAGCAGGGCTTGGATGTCAAGGTGGTCTCGTATCCCACCGGTGGGGTGGCCGGCGCGTACACCCGTGGCAACGACATCAAGGGGACTTGCCAGATCGTGGTGGACCAGGCCCGCCGGGTCATCGTGGGGGCCACCTTCACCGGCCCCGACGTCCAGGAGATCGTGCACGCGGCGACGATCGCCATCGTGGGGCAGGTGACCCTGGACACGCTGTGGCACGCCGTGCCCTCGTTCCCCACCGTCAGCGAAGTGTGGCTTCGTCTCCTGGAGGAGTACGGACTATGAAAGCGGTCACGGTCATCCCGCGGCAGGCCGGAAGCACCACGCTCCGCGATGTCCCCGAGCCGTCGCTCGACGACATCCCGGGCGGACGGGGCGTCCAGGTCCGGATCCTTCGAGTGGGGCTGGACGGGACCGACAAGGAGATCGCCGCCGGGGAGTACGGTGTCGCCCCGGACGGGTTCGACTTCCTGATCCAGGGCCACGAGAGCCTCGGCGTGGTCGAGCAGGCCGGCGCGGCCGTCACCGACTTCGCCTCCGGCGACCTGGTGGTGTCCAGGGTCCGCCGCGCCGGGACCAGCCTGTACGACCAGATCGACATGCCCGACATGACCACGGACGACGCGTACTTCGAGCACGGGATCAGCCGCGTGCACGGGTTCCTGACCGAGCGCTACGTCGAGGACGCGCGCTACCTCATCCACATGCCGGCGGGCCTGCGCGAGGTGGGCGTGCTGCTGGAGCCCACCAGCATCGTGGAGAAGGGCATCACGCAGGCGTACGAGATCTCCCGGCGGCTGAAGGTGTGGGAGCCGCGCCGAGCGGCGGTGCTGGGGGCAGGGACCATCGGGCTGCTGGCCACCATGGCCCTGCGGGTCCGGGGGCTCGACGTGGTGGCCATCGGGCTGGACCAGCCGCCGTACCTGAACTCCGAGCTGGTGGAGGCCATCGGCGCGCGCTACGCCAGCACCAAGCAGGAATCCCTGGAGCAGATCGCGGCGCCCGATGCCGGCGGCCGGTTCGACCTGGTCTTCGAGTGCACCGGCTTCTCGCCGCTGGTGTTCGAAGGGGTGCCGACCCTGCTGGCCAAGAACGGCGTAATGGTGCTGTCCAGCGTCACCGGCGGTTCGCGGACCGTGGAGGTTCCCTCCGACGCCATCAACCTGGACATGGTGTTGGGGAACAAGGTCATTGTGGGAACGGTGAACGCGAACCGCGAGCACTTCGAGGCGGGCGTGCGCGACCTCGCGCTGTGCGAGGACCGGTGGCCGGGATGGCTGGACCGGCTGCTCACCCACCCAGTGTCCGGCCTGGACGAGTGGGAAAAGGCCTTCCAGCTCCTCGGCGCGCCCGGCGTGATCAAGGTGTTCATCGAGGTCGCGCCACTCCCCTGAGGGGCTCCTGCGCGGTCGTCCCCACGGGCAGAGCACGCGATGGCAGGGCTTCCCATCCGCTTCGGCCGGCAGATGTGCGGCTCGCTGGACGAGGCCGCCTCCCGCGAGTGGCTGGTCACCGACGGCCTCGGCGGCTTCGCCATGGGAACGGTCGCTGGCTTGCGCACTCGCCGGTACCACGGGCTGCTGGTGGTGGCCACGCAGCCGCCCATCGGACGGCGGCTGGGGCTGGCCTCGCTGGACCCGGTCCCGGTGCTCGGGGACAACCGTGTCCGGCTCGGGGTGCACGAGTGGGCCGGCGGCGCCGTGGATCCACAGGGGTACGTGCACCTGGCCATGTTCGAGCTGATCGACGGCGTGCCGCGGTGGCGGTGGTCCGTGGGTGACGTCGTCCTGGAGCGCGAGGTGGCCATGGTCCGGGGCCGCCCCGCGGTTGGGGTGGTTCACCGGCTGGTGCGCGCGCCCGGGCCAATTCGGTTGGAGCTGCCCACGGTGTGCACGTGGCGGGACGTCCACGGCGAGCTGTTCGCCGACGGTGACCCGGGGGTGGAGCGGACCGCCGACGGGTTCGTGTTCGAAGGCGCCTACCGGGTGGCCGGACCGGGGTTCGAACCGGGAGGCCAGTGGTACCGGGGCGCGCGGTACCGGGTGGAGGCAGAGCGCGGTCTGAACGACCGCGAGGACCTGTGGTTCGCGGGAACGTTCATGGCCACGCTGGAGCCGGGCCAGGACGCGTCGGTCGTGGCCTGGGGGGGCGATCTCGGCGACTCGGACGTTCCGCCGCCGGCGCCGCTGATCGTGGCGGCCGCTCGGGAACGGGCTCGCGACGTGGCCAGGCAGGCCCGGCCGAACGACGACGTCGACGCCTCTCTGGCCATCGCGGCGGACCAGTTCGTGGTCGAGGGCCCGACCGTGGTGGCGGGGTACCCGTGGTTCGGGGACTGGTCCCGCGACACCATGACCTCCTACGAGGGTCTCCTGCTGGAGACGGGGCGCCACGACGAGGGGCGCGCGCTGCTGCTGCGGGCCGCCGATTCCCTGTCCGAGGGCATGCTGGCGAACACGGCCGACGTGGGCGGCACGCCCGAGTACAACACCGCCGACGCGACCCTGTGGTTCCTCCACGCGGTGGGCCGCCACGTGGAGGTCACCGGCGACGCGGACCTCGCGGCGAGCCTGGCCCCTGCCCTGGAGGAGGTCGTGGCGCGGCACGTGGCGGGGACCCGCTACGGGATCGGCGTGGACCGCTCCGACGGTCTGCTCACGCAAGGCTCGCCCGGCTACGCCCTGACGTGGATGGACGCCCGCGTGGACGGACGGCCCATCACCCAGCGCGAGGGCAAGGCCGTGGAGATCAACGCGCTGTGGGTCAACGGCCTGGCCACGGTGGCCACGCTGCAGGAACGGGTGGGCCGGGACTCGTCGCGGACCCGCCTCCTGGAGGAGACGGCGCGGGCGTCGTTCGCCCGGCGGTTCATCCGCCGGGGCCAGGTCATGGACGTGGTGAATGCCCTGACCGGGGACTGCGCCGAGGTGCGGCCGAACCAGCTGCTGGCAGTCTCGCTGCCGTACGCGCCGCTCCGGGACCTTTCACCCGTGCGGGCCTGCACGGCGCTGCTCACCTCGATCGGCCTTCGCTCGCTGGCCCCGTTCGAGCAGGGCTACACCGGGCGCCACCGGGGCGGCCCCGCGGAGCGCGACGCTGCCTACCACCAGGGAACCGTGTGGCCATGGCTGATCGGCCCCTACGTGGAGGCGGCGATGAAGACCGGCGTCGATGTGCCCGGCGTGCTCGACGGCTTGGAGGCGCACCTCGCCGAATGGGGCCTGGGCTCGGTGTCCGAGACGGCCGATGGCGACCCGCCCCACGCCGCCACCGGCTGCCCCTTCCAGGCCTGGTCAGTAGCGGAGCTTCTCCGAGCCCGCCGCCTGCTGGCACGACGCCCTCCCTGAGGAGCCACGCCCAGGCCCCGTGCTTGCCTGCCCGAACTGCGGACGGCAGGCCTCAGATAGCATCGTGATGCTAAAGTCGCCGCATCGAGATGCTATCCTGGGCTACATGAGGACCACGGTCACCTTCGACGACGACGTGGCGGCGGCGCTGGTTCGTCTCCGCCGTGAGCGCTCGATCGGGCTCAGCGAGGCCGTCAACGAGCTGATCCGGGCAGGCCTTCGGGTGCGGCAGGGACGTCGTGAGTTCCGGCAGCGATGTCAGCCCATGGGGGCCCGCATCGACGTGACCAACGTTGCGGAGGCAATCGAGCTCCTGGAGGGGCCAGCCCACCGCTGATGCTGGTCGACGCGAACATCCTGCTCTTCGCGGCGGACGCGACGAGCTCGTTTCATCCGGCGGCCTCCCGGTGGCTCACGGATCAGCTCAACGGCCCTCGCCGGGTCGGCCTTCCGTGGCAGAGCATCGGGGCGTTCCTCCGGGTCAGCACGCATCCCCGAGCCTACGATCAGCCACTCTCTTCGGACCAAGCCTGGGCTCAGATGGAGGAGTGGCTCGCCGCCGAGGCGACCTGGATCCCGGCACCGACCCCGCGCCACGCCGACGTCCTCGGCTCTCTGGTCCGCTCGTATCAGCTTCGGGGCAACCTGATCTCCGACGCGCAACTCGCCGCGCTGGCCATCGAGCACGGGCTGACCGTGTGCTCGGCTGATTCCGACTTCGCCCGGTTCAGCGAGGTCCGCTGGGAGAACCCGGTTCGGGCGAGTCGCTGACCTCCCGCCCACTTCCGGCCGCCACCGCCGCTTCGCCGGGCTCCCCCTTCAGCAGCGTCACCGCCACCAGCGGGAAGATCAGGACGGAAAGCAGGCCCGCCGCCACGAACGCTGCGCCGGTGGCCTGGGTGATCGTGCCGATGTCCATCCCGATCTGGGTGGCCGCCACGATGAACGGCAGCGACGTGGCCTGGAGCAGGCCGGCCGCCACCACGCGCCGGGGCGTGGCCACACGGCGGTAGGCCAGCGCCGGGAGCCCCCGCACCACCAGCAGCGCCGCCAGGAACAGGGGCACCCGCAGGATGGTGGACGTGCTCGAGAACAGCGCCCCGCCCGAGAACGTGATGCCGCTGTTCACGAAGAACACCGGGATCAGGAACCCGTAGCCGATCCCCTCCAGCTTCGTCCGGAAGTGGGGGTGGGTCATCATGGCGTCCCGGTCGATCAGCCGCAGGATCACGCCGGCCATGAAGGCACCGAGGATGGTCTCCAGGCCGAACCGCTCGGCCAGGGCTACGAACCCCACCAGCAGCACCACCGAACCCCGCACCCGGATCTGGGCGGTGGTGTCCTGCAGGCGCAGCAGCACGTCGGACAGCTGCATGTTCCGCCCGGCCCGCGACACCGCCAGCCCGATCACCGCCAGCAGCAGCACGAACACCCCGAGCAGGACGGCGCGGGTACCGGTTCCCGCGGACTCCTTCGAGTAGAACAGCGACAGCAGGATCACCGCGCCGAAGTCGGCCAGCGTGCCCCCGGCCACCACCAGCTGCCCGAACTCGGACTCCACCAGGCCGGCGTCCTTCAGCACCGGCACCACGAGCCCCAGCGAGGTGGCCAGCAGCACGATGGCCACGAACCCCGCCGAGCGAACCTGGCCGGTGGCCTGCAGCGCCGCGCCGATGGCCACGGCCAGCACGACGGACATGGCGAACCCGGAGCCCGCCAGCTCCAGCAGGCGCCCCCGCAGCCGCTCCAGGTCCACTTCCAGCCCCGCCAGCAGCAGCAGGAACGCCAGCCCGAGAAGCGCCAGGACCCGGATGGCCAGGTCGGGCTGGACCCAGTTCAGCACGGAGGGACCGATCACGATCCCCAGGACGATCTCCAGGACCACCGCCGGGAGCCGCACCCGCGGGAACAGGCCCAGCAGCAACGGCGCGGCGAACGCCACCGCGGCCACGATCACCAGGCCGGTGAAGGAGAGGTCAGGCACGCCGGGGCCTCAGCAACACGCCAGGATCACGCCGGTCCTGTCCACGAACCGAAGCATCCGTTACGGCGGGCCGCCCCGCTACCATGGCGCCCAGTGATCGGCCAGCACACCACCCCTCGCGAGCTCGGCTTCGCACCGGAAGGCCCGGGGTTCGTGGCCGACCCATACCCCGCGTACGAGCGGCTCCGCGAGGCCGGGCCGATCCTGTACGACGAGGCCACCGACCACTGGCTGGTCTCCCGGTTCGCCGACGTGGACGCCCTCCTCCGTGACCGCCGGCTGGGCCGGACCTACCACCACCTGGCCACGCATGCCGAGATGGGACGACCGGAGGAACCGGAGTGGCACGCGCCCTTCTGGCGACTGATCCGTTCCGGCATCCTGGACATGGAGCCGCCCGACCACACGCGGGTCCGCCGGCTGGTGGCGAAGGCGTTCACGCCCCGGCGGGTCGAGGCCCTCCGCCCCCGCGTCCAGGCCACCATGGACCGGTTGGCGGACGACCTGGCCGGGGCCGGGGAAGCCGACCTGATGACGCAGGTGGCGGAGCCGCTCCCTGTGGAGGTCATCGCGGAGCTCCTGGGCATCCCGCAGGTCGACCGCCACCTCCTTCGCCCGTGGTCGGCGGACATCTGCCTGATGTACGAGCTGAACCCGTCCGAGGAGTTCGCCCGCCGCGCCGTCCAGGCCAGCGTGGAGTTCGCCGACTACCTCCGCGACCTGTCCCGGGAACGGCGGCGCACGCCGGCCGGCGACCTGATCAGCGCCCTGGCCCAGGTGGTGGACGAGGGCGAGCGCCTGACCGAGGACGAGCTGGTGGGGACGTGCGCGCTCGTGCTGAACGCGGGCCACGAGGCCACGGTGAACGTGACCGGGAACGGCTGGTGGGCGCTGTTCCGCCACCCCGACCAGCTGGCGCGCCTGCGGGCCGACCGCTCCCTGGTCCCCACCGCCGTCGAGGAGCTGATGCGCTACGACACGCCGCTCCAGATGTTCGAGCGGTGGGTCCTGGAGGACGCCGAGATCTGCGGCGTGCCGGTGGCGAAGGGCGCGGAGCTCGGCCTGCTGTTCGGCTCGGCCAACCACGACCCGGCGGTGTTCGACCAGCCGGACCGCCTCGACGTGGGCCGGGCCCACAATCCCCACCTTGCCTTCGGCGCCGGCATCCACTTCTGCCTGGGCGCGCCGCTGGCCCGGCTGGAGCTCCAGACGTCCCTCGCCACCCTGCTGGAACGCTTCCCGCGCATGGAGCTGGTGGCGGAGCCGGAGTGGAAGCCCGCGTACATCATCCGCGGGCTTCGCGACCTCCGCGTCTCGGTCTGACTCCTCTCGGCGCTACGTCTGCTTGACGAAGTACAGCTGCGTCCCGTTGGCGGCGTCTCCGGCCGTGTAGATGATCTTGGCCTTGCCGCCCGACACCACCAGCTGGAAGAAGTCCAGCAGGCTGCGGTCCGGGCAGTCCGCCGTTCCTCCGGCCTGAATGCACCCGGTGTGGATGCTGGGGACCGCCACCACCGGAGTGGTCCTGGGAGCCGCCAGCGCGTTGGACACCTGCGCGAAGTACAGGCTCCAGGTGGCGTTCACGTGGTTGGGATCCCCACTGGTCGGGGTCCCGTAGTACGAGACGTCCACCACGCCGGGCTTCACGACGTCCATGGCCGGGAACACGTTGGTCCCGGTGTTCGTGGAGACGGTGAACGGCCTCGACCAGGTCACGCCGTGGTCCTTGCTGGTGGCCAGCTTGATCGACACGCCCCCGGGGTTCATCTCGCCCCACGTCACGTAGACGTTGCCCAGCGAGTCGACGTGGATGGGGTCGAAGTTCCATTCGGTGTCGAACGCCGAGCCCGTGCTCCCCGTCCCCGGCACGTTGCTCTCGGTCCAGGTCAGTCCCTGATCGGTGGAGTAGGCAATGCCGACGCCTCCGCCCAGGGACCCGCCGTTCTGCCGGCTGTAGGAGACGAACACCTCACCGGTGTTGGGGTCCACCGCGATGCCGCCGGGCGGGCACACGCACTGCCGGATGGGCGGCGTCGCGCACGGGTCGGCGTTGACGGCGCACTCCGGGACGGCGATGACGTCCTGGGGAAAGGTCAGGGCGCCGTACGCGCCCGCGGGCGTCCCAAGGTCCGCGCGCGCGACGTGGATCCCGTCCAGGCCGTCCCAGGCCAGGTACATGCTCTGGTCCGAGGGGGAGTACCCGAACCAGGGACGGTCGTCCCCGGCCTGCAGGTGTCCCCATTCGTTGGCGATGAAGCTCTGGCCGTGGTCGGTGGAGACGGCCATGGCCGTGTTCCCCAGCCACAGGTCCGTCTGGTACACGTTCCCGGCCGAGTCGGTGATGATGTCGGTGTCGCCTCCGGAGATGGGATCGCCGTCGGGGTTGACCGCGGCGCCGAAGGACCGGCCGCCGTTCGTGGACACCCACACGGGACTCCCGGTCCCCGTGACGTTGCCGAGCTTCTGGGGGGCCGTCACATAGATCAGTCCGGTCGGGTCGACGGCCAGACTGGGCTCGCCGAAGTCGGCGGACTGTGGCAGGGCCACGGGCTTGGAGAACCGCGCGGTGGCCGCCGCCGCGGGCGACACCGCGAGGCTGACCAGCAGGGCCACCGCCGTCGCGACGGCGCCCAGGGCCAGCGGAATCAACCGGCGCTTCCTCATCATCCGTCTCCCTCCGTGTGTGGCCGAGGTGGTCGAACGACCGGCTCGGATGGATTCGGATGCGCCCCGTGCCCCCTGCGGAGGATGCGGGCGATCCCCCCCCGTTCCGTCGGTTCGAGCGCTCAGCTCGAAGTTTGGCGGACCGTTGGTTCCCGCGGCTAGGGCACGTCAAACGCGCCGGCAACAATTTCTCAGGAACAGGCCATGGAGCAGGCAAACGCGGTGGAGATGGGGGGATTCGAACCCCCGACCCCCTGCTTGCAAAGCAGGTGCTCTACCACTGAGCTACATCCCCGGATCCCCGGATCCCCGGATCCCCGGATCCCCGGATCCCCGGATCCCCGGATCCTTGGAGCCCCGGATCCTCGGTGACGCAGGGAAACGCGGTCCACTGCTCATCCGCGAAACCCGGTCTCGCCCTCCGAGTCTAGAAGGTCACGGCCTCGCGGAGGGAAGCCGATGTAGCTGCGTTCCGGCACCTGGCCGAGCCGGCCGGCCGCCCGGCGTATCCCTTGGCGACGGGCGACCCGTGATTTGCGCTGTAGAGCGAGGCGGCACCAAGATGGTCCGTCCATATGACCCGGAAGGAGGCAGAATGCGTGGACTCTCACGCCGCTCGGTACTTGGCCGAGCGGCCGCCCTGCTCGCGAGCCTGACGACGACTGCGTTCATCGGGCTCGCGAGCTCCGCTCCAGTCACCGCCGTGGCGTTCCACCCGACGGTGGGCGAGTTCCAGTTCATGACGGCGAGCGAGACGCCGCCCACACAGGCCCAATGCAACTCGGTGGCGAGGCGGTGCTTCAACCCGACATCGCTGCAGAACTCCTACAACCTCGGGCCCCTGTACGCGCTGGGCGACGAGGGCCAGGGCATGACCATCGCGGTGGTCGACTCCTTCGGGAGCCAGACCATCAGGCACGACCTGCACGTGTTCGACACGGCGTTCGGGCTTCAGCCCATGTGTGGCGAGGAGAGCGTGTCGTGCTCGTCGGGGATGCCGACGTTCAGCATCTTCAAGCAGGGGAACACCAACACCAACTGCCAGCCGGGCGGGGGGACAGGGCAGGAGACCCATTGTCTCTGGGCCCTCGAGGTGTCGCTCGACGTGGAATGGGCGCACGCCATGGCCCCCATGGCGAACATCATGCTGGTGGCGACCCCAACTGCCGAGACCCTCGGCGTCCAGGGGTTCCCCGACTTCTTCAAGGCCGAGAACACCATCATTGCGAACCACTCGGCCGACGTGATCTCGCAGAGCTTCGCCTCGGCCGAGGACGCGTTCTCCAGCCCACAGTCCCTGCTCACTCTGCGTTCCGCGTTCCAGGCCGCGCAGGCGAACAAGGTCACCGTGTTCGCATCGTCGGGCGACGACGGGAGCGCGCAGGTGATCAAGACGCCGGTCTCGCAGGGCGGGACGCTCCTCCCCGATCCGGGGGTGTGGTGGCCGGCCTCCGACCCGCTGGTGACCGGTGTCGGCGGGACGTACTTGTGCACCGACGCCGTGACCGGTCTGAGCGTGGACAGCGTGAGTCCACCGTCGCAGTGCCAGACCAATCCCGGGGTCCGGGAGGTCGGATGGATCGCCTCGGGCGGTGGGTTCAGCCACGTGTTCGCACGCCCGGCGTTCCAGGACTCCCTGCCGGCCGGTAGCACCTCGATCCCGAGCACGGCGAGGGGCGTCCCGGACATCGCCTCCCAGGCCAGCTCGCGAACGGGCGTCCTCGTGTACATCACGAACCCGGGATACAGCGGGATCGTGTGCCCCGGGAACGTCCTGTGTAGCGCGGGGTGGTACGTCGTGGGCGGCACCAGCGCGAGCTCCCCGGAGTGGGCGGCGATGACCGCGATCGCCGATCAGATCAGCCGGGCAACGTATGGCGACGACCTCGGCTACATCAACCCGGCGCTGTACGCGATCGGAACGAACCCGGCTCGCTACGCCGCCGACTTCTACGATGTGACGACGGGAAACAACGGGGACTTCGCGCCCACCGTGCCCGGCTACCCGGCGACCACCGGATGGGACCCGGTCACGGGGCTGGGAACGCCCAACGGAGCGGTGTTCCTGCCCGACCTGGTGGCCGCGGTGCACGGCGCCTGAGCAGAACGAACGATTCGATCAGGTAGACGACGGAGCGGCCCGGGGATCATCTCCCCGGGCCGCTCGTCGTGCGCACCAAAGCAGGACGGCCAGTAGCCGTCGCGCTTCCTTCCTACGTGTGCGAGTCCGCGAACGGGTTCGGCACGCCGACCCGACCGTCCGCCCACAGGTAGTAGGTCGTGCCGCCGGTCGACGTGTTGTCCGTGTAGTCGCCGAAGTTCGGGTCGATCAGCGACCCCGTCCCGTTCCAGTCGGTCGACCCCGTGGTGATCCGGAAGTCGGCACCGTTGACGCCCGCGCTGGACCGGCACTCACCGAAGTAGTCGGTGAGCGTGGATGACGCGCCGCCCAGCCTCCGGTCGTACCACGACGAGCAGATCGAGCCATCCGACCGCACGCTCACCGCCGGCAGGAAGTGCAGCGTGAAGTCGCTGTCGTCGTTGACCTGCATCACGGGCGCCGTGGCGTTGTCGGCGAGGCCGGGAGCCAGCGCCTTCAGGAAGATGTCACCCAGCGGGTGCAGGCTGGCGGAGTTCCACTCGATGTCCACCTGCCCCAGCACGGAGTTGTACGCGATCCGCGGGAAGTCCTGCCCCAGGAACCGCGTGTACCCGGTGATCTGGGTGGCGTCCAGCGACTTGAACCCGCCGGTCAGCCGGACCGATCCAGGCTGGTTGAGGCTGGCTACCACCGTGGTGTCCGGGGCCGTGCCGCCAGCGGGGATGTGGGCGGCCATGATGTAGACGTACGGGTCCGGCCCGCCGAACAGGTTCGAGTCGATGTTCTTCTCCCAGGTGACGTAGATGTCGCCGCCGGGAGCCACCGCCGGGTATGACCCCTCCTGCGCCACGAAGTCGTTGAACTGGCAGTCGCCGCCGAACTCCGGGCCCACCACGATCGGGGCCGACCAGTCGGCGCTGGTGAGGGTCGCCGGATCGGCCGGGACAGTGGCCCGGACCAGGTCCTCCTCGCCGTTGTCGCAGTTGGCCGGCGGGTTGAAGATGAAGCTGGTGTAGGACATGGCCAGCGTGCGGCTTACCGGGTCGTAGGACAGGAACTCCTTGTCCAGGAATGCCGAGTTCTCGCACGCTCCTCCGCCGTTTGCCGCGATGATCGGATTGGTGAACGAGAGCGACCCGTTCGGGTTGACCGTCATCACCGACACCGCCAAGGCCAGGAACGACGCCCGGCATGTCCCGTGGAAGGACGGAAGGTACAGGCTCCCGATGACAAAGTGATTCGCGTCGATCGCGGCCACGGTGGGGTCCCCGAACCACATCATCTGTGGGTTGTTGTTCGGCAGCCCGACGAGGTCCTTGAAGTTGGTCGTTCCCTTGTTGGAGTAGGCAACTCCGGTGACGGACCCCTGCTTCTTGGTCGAATCCGTCACCAGGAACCCGGTGACGTCGTTCCATGCCGCGACCACTCGGCTCCCCACGGCCCCGATGGCGGTCTCACTCTGCCCCGCGGCGAGGTCTTCGTTCGGGTCGGCCGCGTCCGCGTTCGTACCGAAGGACGGGTTCGCCCCATGGACGGTGGCGGACGATCCGTTCGTCCCGTCGAAGAACATGTGTCCGGCCTGCGACAGGAGGCAGTCGTACCGGATCCTGATGCTGAACCGCTGGACCGGCACACATGTTGCCGGCTTCGAAGCGCTCGGCCGGGCCCCCGAACGGGTGGATGCCAGCGAGGTTCCCGCCGAGGCGACGGTCATCGCCACCAGCAGCAGCGCCGCTGACGCAAGTACTGCGAGCCTTCCCCTCATGCGACCTCCTTCCTCCCAGGCACCGCTCTGGTTGCCGGGGCTGAGCCGCGCCCGGGATTTCCACGCCCCCCGGGCGCCCGATGGAGCTGCCAGACGACAATACCCCCACGGCACGAATCGGTGCTTACGGGCCAAATGGGGTTCTCCTCACCTTTCCGTGGGTAGCCGGACCGTGATCCCTCCGCAGCACAGGTAGATCATCGCGATGACCGCGGCGGCCGAGTGGTGCCCGTAGCCCCGGTGGTTGATGAGCCGGATCTTCGAGTTGAGCC
>WNGL01002685.1_pt1 | contig 30220 bp, 25 predicted proteins | sample 5400591 | NCBI WGS metagenome assembly WNGL01 (sample SAMN13153377, study PRJNA577476) | soil metagenome | isolation source: 80 cm soil or saprolite under Garry oak tree replicate 1 | place: USA:California | collected 2016-06-15 | reverse complement strand
GGACGCCCCTGGGGCAGCGGGCGATTAAAGCGCTGCCGCAAATCACCCGGGAATCGCAGGCCGTTGGATTCGAACTCGGGAAGAAAGCCGCGAGCGATACCATCGAGGAACTAAAAAACGAGTACCCGGATATTCTTCCGCCAGAAAAGCCTCCGCAAGACAAAAACTGAGCCCCCGCGTTCGATCAGAGTTGTGTCCTTCCGCTCCCCTCGGCTCCGCTCCCTTCATGGAGCCCTTCAGGGCAAGCAGGGCTGGCTCCATGACACCCCTCTCTTTGATTGAAAAGCCGCGCATCACTTGAAGCGTTTTTTGATTTTGATGTCGAGGCCGAAGGTGCCGTTTTCGTCGCGGAGGGCGATGACGGAAACGTTGCGGTCCACGTTGTACTCGACCTGGATGACTTGCTGCTGCGTGGAGGTGACGTTGGTGGTGTAGGTGATGGTCAGATCGCGGGTGACCTGCTGCTCGACGGTGACGCGCGCGGGGGAGTTCTGTTCGGCCGTGGTGCCGGCGAGGAAGGGGTCCACGCGCAGGCGCGTGATGCCGAAGAGGCGCTCGAGGCGGCCGCCCAGCTGGCTGGAGATGGCTTCGGAAAGAAGCGCGGAGGCGCCGGCACTCTGGCCGGCTGACGCCGTGGAGGTGCGCAGCTCGCTTTCTTCGCCGGTGCGGCCGAGAGCGAGCAAGGTAATGATGTCGTTGGTAGGCAACGGCGGATCGGAGCGGTACGCCAGGGTCAAGTGGCTGGCCGAGCCGGTGAAGGTGAGGGTGACTTCGTACTGACGGATGGTGGTGAGGGCTTCGAGATTGACCTCGGGGTCGAGCCGGAAGGGTTTGGAGAAATTGATGTCGCCGCGCGTCAGGCGATAGCGGTTGCCGCGGAAGGTGATGTCGCCGGAGAGCAGATGGATGTGGCCGAGGATGGAGGGATGCTCCCAGGTGCCGCGAGCGCGCAGGTCGGCTTCGGCTTCGAATTGCGCGCCGGGCCATTCCATGCGGGCATTGGCGCTGGAGACGGCTTCGATATCGAACTGCAGGTTACGCAGGAACGCCGAGTGGGTGACCGGCGCCGGGCCGCCCTCTTTGGCGGCGATCAGCACGGAGCCAAAATCGAAGCCCTGCGAGAGGACGACGCGCTCGATGGTGACGCGGCCGGAGAGCAAGCCCGCCTGCGGCGTGCCCGAGAGGCGCAGCGAGCCTCCGACCAGCCAGCTCATGCCTTCGGGATAGCGCAAACGGACGCGGGTGGTGACCGCGGTGACGTCGTAATGCAGGGCTCCTTCGCCATACTGCAGCGCGCCGGAAAATTCCAGGCGCCCGCCGCCGGACTCCGCCGCGACCTTCTCGAAAAGCATCCGCGTGGAATCGAAAACGAAGTCGCCGCTGAGGTGCGTGAGTCCCGCGGGGAAGTCGCCGTAGCGGGCCGAGGCGTCCGCGACGTGAATTTTTCCGTTGATGCGAGGACGATCGAGCGTGCCTCCGAAAGAAGCATTGACCTCCGCCGGGCCGCCGGCATCCAGGCTGGGGAAAAAGCCCGAAGCCAGGCGCAGGTTGAGCGTGCCGTCGAGGTCGAGCTTCACGGCGCGGCTGCCGGTGAAGTGGGCAGAACCGGCGAGATGGAAATCGGTGTCGGGTCCGCGAAGAGCGGCCTGTTCGACGCGGAGTTCGTCGCGGGTGTAGCGCAGACGAATGGGCGAAGAGTTTTCGAGCCGGACGCGCTCATACTCGAAAGAGACGCGGGAAAGGCCGACGTCAACGGCGATGGTTTCGGGATGGGCGAGAGCGCCGCTGATTTGAAAACGGCCGTCCACGCTGCCATGGCCGGTGAGCGGCTGGAGGTGAAGCGCCGCCTGGATGAACGCGTCGAGGTCGAGTTTTTCGACAGTGATATCGCCGGACAGCGGATAATCGCCCGCCAAGCCCAGCGTGACTTTGCCCGCGAGCTTTCCGGCGGACATGGCGGAGCCGAGATCGGCGGTAATGCGGCTGCCATCGGAATTGAGCCTGGCTTCGAAGCTTCCCAGCACATCCTTGCCGACGCGCAAATTGATTAATCGAAGGCTGCCGTTGACCGTGGGGGCCAGCAGAGGGCCCTGGCCGCTGATCTGAAAATCCAACTCGCCGCCGAACGGCAGGCGGGCCGTCTGAATGCTCTCGACACCTTCGAGAGGGATGCCGGCCCCGGTCAAATCGAAGGAGACCTCCTGCCCGGCCGGGCGGTAGCGCAGGTTGCCGGTGATGATTCCGGCGCTGTGCGCAGCTCCGTTGCGCGGGGCGAAGGCGCGGAGTTCGGCGTTATGAAAGTTCACTTCTTCGCGGCGCAGGACGATCTGACCGCGGAAGCGGTCGAAGCGCACGCCCCAGGCGTCGCCCTCGGCAACGTCAAACAGGCCGGTGAATTCCGGTTCGGCGCGCGTGCCGCGCCCGTGAAACTGGCCGGTGAGCAGACCATGCCCGGGATAAGAGGTGTGGAACAACTCTTGAAGATCATCGGTGGGCGCGCGCACCAGGCTGGCTTCCAGGGTCCACAAACTGCGCGGCGCAAAGCTCCAATGGTCGAGCCCGACGGTGAGATCCACGTCGGCGGAAGTGCGTCCACGCGTGACGCGCCCGCGGGCGACCCACAATTGAGACCGCGAATAGGTGACGTCGCCCTCGAGCGAATCCCAGCCCAGATCGCCGTAGCGCGCGCCCTGGCCCCTGGCGTGGCCGACGAAGGTCGGAGCGACGAGCGGACCGAGGACGCGCCCGCGCCAGGTGACGTTGCCGGCGACCTGCTCGGAGGCCGGGACCGCGCCGGGGGCGTAGCCGCGAATCGCGGCGAGGAAATCGTTCCAGGGGGCGAGGTCGCGAAATTCTGCGGTTGCTTCGAGCGCAGAATCTTTCATGCCCAGAGGACCGCTGGCCACGATGTGCGAGCCGGGCGTATTGATTTCTGCGGAATTGACGAGGACCTGGCGTTTGTCTTCCACGAAATGATAGGCAAAACGCCCCGTGACCGGGACCTCGCCGGGGGCGAGCTGCGGCGCGGGCAACCACTCCGCCATTCCCGCCGATTCGACGTGCTTGAAATCCGCGCTCCAGGTGGTGACCTCTTTGCTGCTGACGGCAGCGTTCCAATGGAGCCTGCGCAGGGGAAAATTGCGGTGGTCAACGGCGGCGAGAACCTCCGCGAGGCTCACAGACTGAGTCTGGGTTTCCGCGCGGAACTGCAAGCCGGGAAAAGCCACGGTCACACGGCCCTCGGCCGCGCCGCCGAGCGCCTGCGCGTGAAAGTCGGGAACTTCCGCGCCGTGATTATCCGTGCGGTAGTCGCCGGTGCTGGAGAATCCCCCGGCGTGGAACCAAACGTAAGGGAGAGCAATGTCCTGCGCGGTGTAATGCCCCGTGGCATTCAGGCGGCCCGCGGCGAAAGTGCCTTCGCCGGAGAAATCCGCGCGGCCCTGCGGGGTCCGCGGCTTGCGCAGGATTTCGCGAATGTCGGTGAAGTCCAGGCGGCCGCGATACCGGAAGGTCCAGGAGGGGCGGGAAAAGCTCGCGAGCGAAGCACGGGCATCCACCTCGGAATGCGGCAGGCGCCAATGGAGCTGTTCGATAGTGAAGGCGTCTTGTTCGAGAGTGAATTTCACGGAAAGGTCGGAAGGAAACGGAAGGTAACGGCGCGCGACAAAAATCATCTGCTGCCAGGTCAACTGGCCGGTAAAAATCGGCCGGCCATCGGCCGTTCCCGCGTCGAGCGAGACGGAAAATTGACCGCCCTGGGCCGCCAGGGGGAGTTTTGCGTCATTGAAGAGGATGACGCCGTCTTCGAGGCGCACCCTGCGGATGGCCAGCGCAAAGAGGCGCTCGCGCAGCGGCCGGTTCGTCGAAGAAGCCCGCGCGGGCGAAGGCAGATTGCTCGAACCATTGGCATCAATGCGCACGTGGACCTCTGCGCCCGACAGGGCTGCCTCTTCGAGAGAGATCTTTTTGCGCAAGAAGGAATCCACGTGAATGTCGAGGTGCAGTTGCCTGGCCTGAAAAAACGGCGGCGTGCCGGAAGGCTCGCGGCCGTGAATGACCAGTCCCCAGAGGTCGGCGCGGAAATGCCACCAGTCGAAATGGAAGCGCTGCAGCTCGACGGTTCCCCCGGTCATGGCTTCGAGGCGATGGACAATGGCGCGGCGCGCGACGCGGTCGGCCGCGCCGGTCCAAATAAAAATCATTCCGGCGGCGGCAGCGAGCAACGCGATGCCGAGCATCACAAAGAGAGCGTGGCGCAGACGGCGCCAGCGCGATTTTTTCGGCGGCGGCATCATTTGAGGTTCCGTTCGATGTGCAGGTGCGCGCGGCTGTCCGCAAGCCAGCGATCGGCAAGCTCATTGATGCCGCGCTCGACGAGGACTTCACGGATCTGCTCCTCAACAGTATCGAGCGGAGGAGCAGCTTCGCCGCGCGCCGCGAGTTGCGGCAGCAGGGTCTCCCGATAATACTTCTCAATCGCAGCCGGAGCGACCTGCACGGCGGGGCGGAATTTGTAATCGAGGTAGCGCGCCAGATAAAGCTGCCGCGCGACGATCCGCCGGAGCTGCGGCAGCGTAAGACCGGTTTCCTGCAAGCGGCTTTCCAGCGCGCCAGACGAGGCGAGTTGCTGCCGCAAATGCTCGACCTGGCGGTCCACATCCGCATCGCTGGGCGGCGGGAAGCGCGCCGCGTCGGCCTCGGTCTTGACAATCCATTGGTCCACGAGGCGGTCCAAAAGCTGGGCGTCGGTTTCGGATTGTCCCCCGGCCAATTGCTGAAACTGGCCCAGTTCGCGCAATTCACTCTGAAAGAGGACGTCGTCTTCGACATGAGCAACGATGCGGTCCACCACCTGCACCGCAGCGGAAACCACCGGCGAGGTCAGCGCGGCGAACAGGCCAGCGAGTTGCAGCAAGCGCGGCATCAGAAAATGGACCCCAGGTTGAAGAATATCTGGAAGCGAGGAAGCGTAGCGCTCTGCTGGCAGTTCGGCGCCTTGTTCGTGCAGGGGATGACAAAGGTGGCCGGGTTGAGCTGATAACCGAGGTCAATGCGCACCGGGCCGATGGGCGTGGCGTAGCGGAAGCCAATCCCGGCGGTATGCGAAAAATAATTCAGCTCGTTGGTGCAATTGAGCAGGCAAGCCTGCAGATTTGCGGGGTTGAAGACCGGCTTGGGAGGGGCCCACAGCAGCGTGATGCGGTCCACGCGGCTGAAAACGTTGCCCGCATCATAAAACAGGGCGCCGCTCAGGCGCGTCCCGATGAACGGAAGACGCATCGGGAACCGAAGCTCCTGATTGAAGACCAGCAACGCCTGACCGCCGACCGGGAAACCGGTGACCGGGTCGCGCGGGCCGGCTTGATTGAGCGCGAAACTGCGGAGCGTGGTGCCTCCGCCGGCGAAGAAGCGCTCCGGCAGAGGAATCACGGTGGGCAACGGCAGGGTGGTGGGCTGCGGAAACTGGAGGGAAACGGTGTCCTGAAAGGGCTGAAGAACGCCGAAGCGCACCGAGCGCGCAATCGTAAAGCGCCGCCGAATGGGATGGAAGGAAGAGTTCTGATAAAACAGGCGGACAAAGCTGGCGCTCGAACCGATGGTCGAGGAGGCCGCGCTCAGGTCCACGTTATTGAAGTTCCCGCGGTCGGCATCGGCGGGATTATTGCGATGGTCGCGGAACCAGGTAATGCCGAATTCCGAGACCAGCGTGGGCTGGCTGAACAGCGGGATCTCCTGCGGGGTGATATTCAGCGAGGCGACCAGCACCTTGCGGAACGAGTAGCGATAGAGAAACGAGGAGAACGGCGTCAGGCGCTGGGCGAGCTGCATGGAACCTTCGTAGCGCGTGGAAGTGAAGGTGTTGATGTCGCGGGTCTTGTCGGCAAAGGCGGTGAGCTGCAGGCTGAGGTTTCGCTTGCCGAAATAGTTGGGAGCCGTGTAGCTCAGCAGCCCGCGGTATTGCAGGGTGCTGGCGCGGAGCTTGAGCGAGAGAGCGTCGGCGCGGCCCGTCAAATTGTTTTTGCCGATTTCGAAAATGCCGCGCGGGCTGGCCTGAAAGGCGCTGCCGGCAGGATTTGTGGTACTGGCCAGACGCTGCACTTCGATGCCGCCGCCGTAGGCGAGGGTATAGCGCTTGGCTTCGTCCACGAGGACGAGGATGGTCTTATCGGTGTCGGCGCCGTTGGGATTTTGCGGGGCGATCGAAACGCGGCTGAAAATGCCGAGATTGTAGAGACGCCGCTGCGTTTCGACAACATCGCCTTGCCGCAGCGGCTCGCGGGGCTCGACCATGACTTCGCGGCGGATCACGCCGAGGCGCGTGTGCTGGTAGCCTCCGATAAGCACGCGGCGGACGGTGATGCGGGGCCCTTCCAAGATGTGATAGGTGAGGCGCACGGCCGGACCGGCTTGCGGCGCCTCCGCCGCAGGAGAAGAAGCTTTCGCTTCGCCGGAATGATCGCGCGGGGGTACGCCGTCCGGGGGCGCAACGTTCGCCGCGGAAGCCGGCTCGGGCGGCGCGGAACCCTCCACGGAGGTGGAGAAGCGCGCCTCCGGAAAACCTTCGTTGTAATACAGGGCCAGGATGTTGTCGCGGTCGCTGGCCAGATCGAACTCGGAAAAGGGCTGGCCGGGCGTCGAGCCGATGACGCCGAGAAGGGTTTCGTTGCTGAGGGCGTGGTTGCCTTCCAGGCGCAGCGCCGCGACGCGGGATTGCGGCCCCTCGTCCACGTGAAAACGCACGAAGACCGCGCCCCCTTTTCCTTTGTAATCGTCGGTGACCTCGTCCTTGACCACCACGTCGCGGAAACCGTTGTTGACGTAGAGATCGTGAGTGGAAGCGGCGTCGTTTTGCAGCATGCTGCGGCTGAAGCGGCCGCGAGCGGCAAACTCGTTTTGCTGCACGGTGAGGCGGCTGCGCAGAAGCTCGTCACTGAAATAGTGATTGCCCGCGAATTCGACGCCCACAAGGCGGTGGCGCACGCCACGGTCCACCCGATACGTGATGATCATGAAAGAGGGTGTGAGGCCCCGCGGGGTCTCCTCTCCGGCTTTTTCCGACTTGGTGTAGCTGACCTGGGCGTCGAAGTAGCCTTCGCCTTCGAGATGGTCGCGAATGGTGCGACGGCCTTCCTGGAGCAGATCATCATCCACCGCGCCTTCGGAATAGATGGGCAGCAGCTTGCGAAGCTGCTTCGTGGAAATTTTGGCGCGCTCCACCTGGACGCGGACTTTCGGTCCGGCGGAGACATCTATCTCGAGAGGCAAGCGGTTTGCGGCAGCATCGTATTCGCCGCGATGAATGGTTACGCGCCCGCTGAGGTGCTCTTTCTTCGCCAGAAAATCGCGGATGCGGCGGTCGGCGGCTTTGAGCCGCGCCGAGGTCAGTTCGCGGCCCGGCTTCAGCTTGAGGCGGTCCACCAGATCCACATCCTGGAACTCCGTGTGGTTGTGAAGCGTGATCTTGCCAAACCGCGCGCGAGGGCCGGGTGTCAGCGCGACAAGAATGTCCATCTGGCGCGTGTCCGGAGCCGGCCGCAACTCGGAGGAGACGTTGGCCTGGTAGAGGCCATCTTCGCGGAGCGTTTCGCGGAGGCGCTCGAGCGCCGCGTCCAGGCCCTCCTGCCGGAAAATTTCACCGGGGTTGAGGCCCAGCGAAACCAGCGCCTGCCCTTCGGTGGGCGGTTCGCGCAGTCCCTTGATGCGGACCAGGTTGATAAAGAAATTCTCGCGAACGACGAAATCCAGGCGCACGCCCCCCGCCGCTGGAGAAGTTTCCGCGCGCAGATCGGCGTAGCGGCCGGTGCGATACAACGCGCGCAGGCTCGCGCGGATGATTTGCGGATCGGGAGGCTGGCCCACCAGCCCGGTGAGATCGGCGGGATTTTCTTCGAGCACGGCCCCTTCCTCGGAAACGACCCGGACGGCGGTGATCCGCTGCGTATTCAGGGGTGCGGGTGTTTGCGGCCCGGGAATTTGTTGCGCGCGGGCCGGCGCGGCGAGAAGACACACTACGGCGCCAATCCCAAGCAGCGACACAAATGCGCGAGCGTGCTTTCGCATGCTTCTTCTAGTTCAGACGGAAGGTTAGCACAGCCGCGTTGCCTGCTTCGGCGGTTTTGGCGCTATGATGAGCCAGGAATGCACGCAGACGGCTTGCAGCCGCTGAGGCCAGCCCGGTGCCATGGAAATGAACCTCGACGAAAAATACTCACGGCAAGTCCTCTTCGCCGGGCTCGGCGAAAAGGGACAGCAGCGGCTGCTGAAGTCCAGCGCTGTGCTGGTGGGTTGCGGAGCGCTGGGGACGAGCGCGGCCAACCTGCTGGTACGCGCCGGCGTGGGCCGCCTGCGCATTGTGGACCGCGATTTCGTGGAGCCCTCGAACTTGCAGCGGCAGACCTTGTTCGATGAAGCCGACGCGCGTGACGCGCTGCCCAAGGCGGTTGCCGCCGAGCGCAAGTTGCGCGCGATCAATTCGGGAGTTGCGGTCGAAGGAGTGGTCGGCGATCTGGCGCCGGCGAACGCGGAGGCGCTGCTGACCGGCTGTGACCTGATCCTGGACGGCACGGACAATTTCGAAACGCGTTTCCTGATGAACGACGCGGCGCTGCGGTTCGGCGTGCCCTGGATCTATGCCGCCGCGGTGGCCAGCTACGGCGTAACGATGACGATCCGTCCGGGCGAGACGGCGTGCCTGGCCTGTTTGCTCGAGTCGCGCGCCGAAACGGGCCTGATGGAGACCTGCGATACCGCGGGGATCCTCGGGGCCATTGTGGGTGTGATCAGCTCCCTGCAGACTGCGGAGGCCACAAAGATTCTGGCGGGGAATTGGGATGCGCTGCACGGGCGCTTGCTTTCGTGCGACGTTTGGACGGGCCGGTTCCAATCCGTCCGCGTGGCGCGGAATGCGGAGTGCCGCGCTTGCGTGCGGCGCGAATTCAGCTACCTGGCGGGCCAGGCCCAGCCGCACTTGACGATGTGCGGGCGGGATTCCGTGCAGGTACACGAACGCGCCCGGCGTCTGGACTTGGGCGAACTGCGCGCGCGGCTGGCAGCCACTGTGGAGGAAGTACGCAACAATGCGTACCTGCTGCGATTCCGCGTTCCTCCCTACGAGATGACCGTGTTTACCGATGGCCGCGCCATCATCAAAGGGACGCGGGACCCCGCGGTGGCGCGCTCGCTCTACGCGCGGTACATCGGCGCGTAAAATCCCCCGATTGGAAAGTGAATCAGCGAACGGCGCCGGTGCGTCCGGGCGGGTGGCGAAGCGTGGACCGGTCGAGGTTTTCGCGCAGGTTCATGAGCGTCAGAAAGGTGCTCAGGACGCGGGCTTTCATTTCGTCCGCGAGGTGCAGACCGCTGGTGGCCACGCGCGCCAGGGCTTCCCCTTTTTCGGAAATATAGCTGATGATTTCGAGCTGGCGGGCATGCGGCGCGTTGCCCAGAACGGTCTCGCGGCGCATCCCGGCGCAGGCCGTTTCGACCGAGAGCGTGAAGTGCAGAACGCAGAGCTTGTGCCCGTCCAGTGCCGCGGGCACTTCAATCTTGCAGCCGGTCGCTGTGCAGGTGGCCATAAGCGTTTGAGCCGGATTTGGAATTCATAGCATCCTTGCGCGGGAAAATCCACCACAGAACCCGCCCGTGCAGCCAAATCGTAATCTCATGAGAAAGGGATAATTTCCGGTTGACACCCGGGAGAGAGGTCTGTATAAATATTCATTTGGGTGTATAATCTTAACGCGATGAGCGCCCACAAGCGATTCCGGCAGGGGCAGATCCTGAAGATTCTGGCGGGCGAGCCCGTGGCCAGCCAGGATGAGCTGCGGCGGCGCCTCGCGCACCTGAGGCTGCGCGTCACCCAGGCGACGCTCTCGCGCGACCTTCGCGAGCTGAAGCTGGTCAAGACCGCCGAGGGTTATCAGCCGCTCAGCGCGGTGGCCGAAGAGGCCGCCTCGCTGCCGCCCCTGGCGCGCGCCCTGCGCGAGTACCTGCTCGACTTTCGCCCGGCGCAGAACCTGCTGGTGCTGAAGACGCCTCCGGGCGGGGCGCAGCCGTTGGCTGCCGCCGTGGACGCCGAGCGGCTGCCGCAAACCGCGGGCACCGTCGCCGGCGACGACACGGTCCTGATCATCACTGCTTCCCGCAAGGCTTGCGCCGAGCTTCAGAAAAAATTGGAGGCGCTGCTGAAGTGAGAGACCCGCGCCAAGTTGCGGTCGCCGGGGCCACCGGCTACGCGGGCTTCGCGCTCGCCAAGCTTCTGCTGCGCCATCCGGCGATTGAGAAGCCGGCCTTCTATCTCCGCGACACCTCTGCACACTGCCTGACCGAAATCTTTCCGCAGCTTCGCGGATGGGGCGAAGCGCCGGTCCGTGCGCTTTCCGCCGAGGCCATTGCCGCAAGCCCCGCCGGCACAGCATTCCTTTCCCTGCCGCACGAAGCTTCGATTGATTTGGCGCCGCAGCTCCTGGAAGCGGGCCTGCGCGTGGTGGACTTGAGCGGGGCCTTCCGGTTCCGCAAGCCGGAAACTTTTTCCGACTGGTACAAGCTGCCGGCACCGCCTGCGGCGCTACTCCAGGAAGCGGTCTATGGCTTGCCGGAGCTGTACCCCGACGTTCTTCCCCAAGCGCGCCTGGTGGCCAATCCCGGGTGTTATGCGACCTCGGTGATCCTGGGCCTGCGCCCCTTAGTGACTGCCGGATGGCTCGACGCAAGCCGCGGGATCGTCTGCGATTGCAAATCGGGCGCGAGCGGAGCGGGCAAGGAACCCAAACGCGAGCTGCATTTTGTCGAAATGGACGAGAATTTCCGCGCCTACGGATTGTTCACGCACCGCCACACGCCGGAAATCACCGAGCACCTGGGACTGGCGGCCCGCAACGTGATGTTTTCCACGCACCTGTTGCCGGTGACGCGCGGAATTCTTTCGACGCTCTATGTTTGGCTGAACCAGCCGCGGCAAGCCTGGGAAATCGAAGGGCTTTTCCGGGCGTTTTTTGCCGGAAGGCCGATGGTGCGGCTGTGGCCGGCGGGACGGCTCCCCGAACTCCAGCACGTGGCGCACACGAATTTCTGCGATATCGGGTTTGCGCTCGACGCCGGAGGCGAGCGGCTGATCATCGTGTCGTGTCTCGACAATCTGGGCAAGGGCGCCGCCGGACAGGCGGTGCAAAACTTCAACGCGATGCGGGGCATCGAGGAGCAAACTGCGCTGCTATGAGACTGGTGATCAAATTTGCCGGAGCCTTGCTGGACGATACGGAGACGGTGCAACCGCTCGCGCGGCAGGTGGCTGCGCTGGCCCGCGAAGGCCACGAACTGCTCGTGGTGCACGGCGGGGGGAAACTTTTTACGGCGACCCTCGGCCGCATGGGCATCGAGAGCCGGTTTGTCAGCGGGCTGCGCGTCACCGACCGCGAAACGCGCGACGTTGCCGTGATGGTGCTGGGCGGACTGCTGAACAAGCGCCTGGCCGCCGCGATTTCCGCCGAAGGCCAGCCGGCCATCGGAATTTCCGCGGCGGATGCCGGCTGTTTTCGCGCCGAACCGCTGGTCCACAACGAAGTCGCCGGAGGGTTGGGCTTTGTGGGCTACCTCACCGGCGTAAACGAGGAATTCCTGCAATCGCTTTGGCGCACGGGGATCGTGCCGGTGGCTTCGTGCCTGGGCATCGGCGGCGACGGCGAACTCTATAACATCAACGCCGACCACATGGCTGCGGCCTGCGCCGAATACATTCATGCGGACCGGCTGATCTACCTGACGGACGTGGCCGGCGTGCTCGACGGGAGAAAGATTCTGCGCGAGGTGAGCTGCCGCGAAATCGGCGCGCTGGTGCAGAGCCACACCGTTTCCGGCGGGATGGTTTTGAAGCTGGAGGCGGCCAAGCGGGCGCTGGAAGGCGGCGTCGGACAGGTGCGCATCGTCGGCGGCACAGCTCCGGACGCGCTGGTGAATGCCGCGCGAACGGCGCCCCAGCGCGGCCGGCCCAAATCGGCGCGCGCGCGTGGCACTCAGGTGCTTCTTCCGGCGCACGCGGCGGATGGCCCGGCGAGCTACGCGTCGGCGTAATGCATCCTTTGTGGCGGCAGAAAGAACGGATTCGGGGAGTCACGGTGACGAAGAAAACCAAGACGAAAACAGCGGCCGAGCTTTCCGCGAGCGCAGCGCTGCGCGACGCGAACCATTTTCTGCTGAACACCTACAAACGGCCGCCGATCGTCTTCACGCATGGCAAGGGCTGCACGGTGTTCGACGCCAACGGCAAGAAATATCTGGATTTTCTTGGCGGTATCGCCGTCAATGCCCTGGGCTACGCGCACCCGCGGATCGTCCGCGTGATTCGGCGCGAGGCGGGCCGCGCCATCCACCTTTCGAACCTCTACCACAATGCGTTCCAGGGACCCCTGGCGCGCAAACTGGCGAAGTGGTCGGGAATGGACCGCGCGTTTTTCTCGAACAGCGGCACCGAAGCCATCGAGGGCGCGCTCAAACTCGCGCGGCTGGCGGCGCTTGCAAAGGCCGGCGGGGCTGCTCCCGCGCGGGACAAGGTGAAAATTTTGGCGCTGGAAAATTCGTTTCATGGGCGAACGTTTGGCGCGCTGGCGATTACCTCGATGGCGAAATACCGCGAACCGTTCGCGCCGCTGCTGCCGAGCGCCGAATTTGTCCTCTTCAACGACGTGGCCGATCTGGAAGCAAAATTCGACGACCGCGTCTTCGCCATCGTCATCGAAGCGGTGCAAGGCGAAGGCGGGGTCTATCCCGTCAGCGAAGCGTTTTGGAACCGCGCGCGGGAATTGGCGGCGGAACACGGCGCTTTGCTGATCGCCGATGAAATTCAATGCGGGCTGGGACGCACAGGCCGTTATTTCGCGTACCAGAAATTTTCCGCCAAGCCGGACATTGTGGTGGTTGCCAAGCCGCTCGCGGGAGGGCTGCCGCTCGGCGCCATCCTTTGCACCGAGGCAATTGCTTCGGCAATTTCCCCGGGGCTCCACGGCACGACGTTTGGCGGCGGGCCGCTGGCCTGCGCGGCGGCGCTGGAATTTCTGAATACCGTGGATGAGGAAAAACTGCTCGACAACATTCGCGCGCGCGGCGCGGAGCTGCAAGCGGGCCTGGCGGAGGTGCAACAGAAATTCGATTTCCTCCGCGAGGTCCGCGGCGAAGGATTGATGGTGGGCGTGGAGCTTTCCGTGGAAGGCGCGCCGTTTGTCACCGAGGCGCTCCGCCGCGGCCTGCTCATCAACTGCACGCACGACTTTACGCTGCGCCTACTGCCGCCGTTTATCGTGACCGCGCGGCAGGTGCGCGAGTTTCTTTCCCGGCTCGAAATCGTTCTAGCGAAGACCCCGCGGGCGGTGGAGAAGGCTGCGCCGGCTGAAAAAGCCGCTGAGCCGCTCTATGCGCTTGCGGCTGCGAGGTGATTATGACTGCGGCGCCAGCTCCGCTTGTCGTTACGCGCGACCTGTTGACGGGGACCGAATGGGGCGCGGCGTCCGTGCGCGAACTTTTCCATTTGACCGCGGACATCAAGGGCCGCCCGGACCGCTATCGCGGCGCCCTGGGCGGGAAATTCCTCGCGCTGATTTTCGAGAAGCCCTCGCTGCGCACGCGGGTCACCTTCGAAGTGGGCATCCAAAGCATGGGCGGCGCGGCCGTCTTTTTGGACCACACGCAGACGCGTCTCGGCGCGCGCGAATCCATCCCCGACGTGGCGCGGAACCTGGAGCGCTGGGTGCAAGGCATCGTCGCGCGGACCTTCGAACAGGCGGCGCTGGAAGAGCTGGCGGCAAACGCCAGCATCCCGGTGGTCAATGCGCTTTCGGACCGCTACCACCCCTGCCAGGCGCTGACGGATTTTTTCACGCTGGAAGAGAAATTCGGCAACCTGCGCGGGTTCAAGTTCAGCTACGTCGGCGACGGCAACAACGTGTGCCACTCGCTGCTGCTGGCGGGCGCGCGGGTCGGCGCGCACATTCGCGTAGCCACGCCCGAAGGATACGAACCGGCCGCCGACATTGTCGCTGAGGCGCGGCGCGTGGCGCGCGAAACGCGCGCCAAAATCGAATTGTTCCATTCCGCGGAAGAAGCTTGCGCGGGTGCGCAGGCGATTTACACCGACGTGTGGGCGAGCATGGGCCAGGAAGAAGAGGCCGCCGAACGCGCCAAAATCTTCGCGCCGTTCCAGGTGAATGACGCGCTGATGAACGGGGCGGCGTCCGGCGCCGTGTTTCTGCACTGCCTTCCGGCGCACCGCGGCATGGAAGTCACCCACAGCGTGATGGAATCGCCGCGCGCGCTGGTCTATGAACAGGCGGAGAACCGCCTGCACGTCCAGAAAGCGATTTTGCTCACGCTGCTGAGCTGAGGAGACCTCGTGGCGAAAAGGATCGTTCTCGCGTATTCCGGCGGACTGGACACTTCGATCATCATCCCGTGGCTCAAGGAGAACTACGCCTGCGAAGTGATCGCCATGATCGGCGACGTCGGCCAGCAGGAAGACCTCGAAGCTGCGCGGCGCAAGGCTCTGGCCACCGGGGCGTCGTCGGCCAGCGTCGAAGACCTGCGCGAGGAATTCGTCACGCAATACATTTGGCCGGCGCTGCGCGCCGGCGCGGTGTATGAGCACAAATACCTTCTGGGGACTTCGATGGCGCGGCCCGTGCTGGCCAAGCGCCAGGCGGAGCTGGCGCTGAAGCTGAACGCCGACGGCCTGGCGCACGGCTGCACCGGCAAGGGCAACGACCAGGTGCGCTTCGAGCTGGCCTACAAGGCCATCGCGCCGGGATTGCAGATTATCGCGCCGTGGCGCGAGTGGAAGATCTCCTCGCGCGAAGACGCCATTGCCTATGCCGCCTCGCACCACGTTCCCGTGGAGCAGTCGCGCGCCAATATTTACAGCCGCGACCGCAACATCTGGCACCTGAGCCACGAGGGCGGCGTGCTCGAAGACCCCGCAAACGCCCCCGAAGAAGCCATGTGGCAATGGGTCGCCGCGCCCGAGCGCGCTCCCGACAAGGCCGAAGAAGTGGAGATCGGCTTCGAGGGAGGCACGCCGGTAACCGTGAACGGCACAAAGCTCGGCGCCGTGGAGTTGCTGAACACGCTAAACGAAATTGCCGCGAAGCACGGGGTTGGCCGAACCGACCTGGTGGAAAACCGCTTGGTGGGGATGAAGTCGCGCGGCGCTTACGAGACTCCCGGCGGAACACTGCTGGTCACCGCGCACCGCGAGCTCGAAGCGCTTGCGCTCGACCGCGAAACGGCGCACTTCCAGCAGATGCTCGCGCTGCGCTACGCCGAACTGGTGTATTACGGCCTGTGGTTCACGCCGCTGCGGGAAGGGCTCGACGCGTTTTTCGCCAGCACGCAGCAGCGCGTCAGCGGGAGCATCGGCCTGCGCCTCTACAAAGGAACGCTCAGCGTCACCAAGCGCACCTCGCGCCACTCGCTTTACCGCACCGACCTGGCCAGTTTTTCGATGGCGCGCTACAACCCCAAGGACGCCGAGGGCTTCATCAATCTTTTTGCGCTGCCGGTGACCGTGCGGCCCGCGGCCAAGACAGCCGAGGGAAAAAATTGACCGGGCGACCAGGCGACAAGCTGTGGGGCGGAATGTTTGAGAAGCAGCCCGACCCCGTCTTCTACGAGTTCCAGCGCTCGTTCCCTTTCGATCGCCGCCTGCTCGCCTACGAACTGGCTGTGGACCGCGCCTGGGCCAGTGCGCTCCGCGGCGCGGGAATCCTGAACGCCGATGAACTCCGGAAAACGATCGCCGGCCTGGACGGAATCGCCGAGCGCGTGTCCCAGGAACCTGCCTGGTTCGAGGCGTCACCCGCCGAAGACATTCACCACTTTATCGAGACGGCGCTGACCGAAGCCCTGGGTCCGCTGGGATGGAAGCTGCACACCGGACGCAGCCGCAACGAATTGATCGCCACGGATTTCCGCATGTTCATCAAGGACGCGGCGGCGAAGCAGCAACAGGGGGTGACCTCGCTCATTCAAGCGCTCACCGCGCAGGCCGGGCAGGACCTCGCCACGCCCATGGCCGGCATGACTCACCTGCAGCACGCCCAACCGATTCTGCTGGCGCATTTTTTACTGGCCCACGCGGAGGCGTTCTCCCGCGACCTCACGCGGCTGGCTGCCGCCGCCGAATCCGCCGACGCTTGCCCGATGGGCTCCGGCGCGCTGGCCGGCTGTTCGTTTGCGATTGACCGCCAGGCCATCGCGCGCGAGCTGGGCTTTTCGCGCATCACCGCCAACAGCCTCGACGCTGTCAGCGACCGCGACTTCGCGCTCGATTATCTGTTCGCGCTGGCGGGCATCGCCACTCACCTTTCGCGCCTGGCGGAGGACTTCATCCTTTTCGCCTCTCAGGAATTTGCCTGGACGCAGTTGCCCGATGAATTTTCAACCGGCAGCAGCCTGATGCCGCAGAAGAAAAACCCGGACGCGTGGGAACTGCTGCGCGGGAAGACCGGGCGCATCACGGGAACGCTCTCCGCGCTCCTCAGCACGCTCAAAGGGCTGCCGTCGAGTTATCAGCGCGATTTGCAGGAAGACAAAGAGCTGCTTTTCGCCGCGCACGACCAGGTCACCGCCATGGTCCGGATTGCCGCCGGCGCCATTCAAGCCACGCGCTTCCATGCGGAAAAACTTCGCGCGTCGGCATCCGACCCGTCGCTCCTGGCCACGGAAGCCGCCGACTATCTGGTTCGCCGGGGCGTGCCGTTTCGCCAGGCGCACGATCTCGTCGGCCAGGCGCTGCGCGAAGCCGCGCGCCTCGGGCGAACGCTCAAAGATGTCCCGCTCGAAGCGCTGAAACAGATTTCGCCCGAGTTCGATGCGGATTTTCACGCTTGTCTGAGCGTGGAGTCCGCGCTGGCGCGCAAAGCCGTTCCCGGAGGGACTGCGCCGGAAGCGGTGCGTACCGCGCTGGGGGAGTTCCCCCAGCGGCTGGGCGTGGCCTGGGGGAAACCATGAGGGCGCGGCGCGCGCGTCCCGCCGATGCCGATGTGCTCTACGAGCTGATCGCGGGGTACGCGGCGGAAGGCTTGCTGTTGCCGCGCACGCTGGAGGAAATCCGCGCGCATGCGGACCGCTTTTTGCTTCTTGTGGAGCGCGCCGCCAAGCCAGACGGCGGCACGGGCGAAACGATTCTCGGCTGTGTGGCGCTCGAGCCGTGCGGCGCGGAACTGGCCGAAATCCGCTCGCTGGCGGTGGCCCGGGAGTTGCGCGGCAGCGGGCTGGGGACGCATCTGGTCCGCTTTGCGCTGGCCACGGCGCGGCGGCGGAAATTCGTCCGCGTTTTCGCGGTCACGCACGCGCCGGAGTTCTTCGTGCGGCAGGGATTCACCACCTCCGCTCGCCAGGACGTGCCGGAAAAGATCGAGCGCGACTGCGTGGGCTGCCCGAAAGCCAAGACGTGCAAGCTCGTCGCCGTGATTGCTCAGGTCTCCCGCGACCGCGTGTTGCCTCCCGTGCTGGCCGAACTGAGCGCATGAGGAGTTCCCTGCCGCAATCCGCAGTGCCGCTCGGGTATTGTTTCTCCGCGGCATCCTGCGGCCTCAAGAAAAGAGGAAAGCTCGACCTGGGCATGATTTCGAGCGGCTCACCCGCCTCGGCTGCCGCTGTTTTCACCACCAATCTGGTGCAGGCTGCGCCGCTGGTGCTTTCGCGGGAGCATTTGCGCGCTTCCCGCGGGACGATGCGCGGCGTGGTGGTGAATTCCGGCAACGCGAATTGCTCCACCGGGCCCGACGGCCTGCGGGCCTCGCGCCGGACGGCGGCACACGCGGCGCGCGAAATCGGCTCCCTTGCAGAAGAAATCTTCGTGTGCTCCACCGGCGTCATCGGCGTGCCGCTGCGCGTGGAGAAAATCCTGCGCGCGCTGCCGAGACTTGCCGCCGCGCAACGCGCTTCGGCGAGTTCTTTTGCGGCATTCACGCGCGCCATCCTGACTACGGACACGCGTCCCAAGTGGGCCGCGGCGCGCTGCCGCATCGGCGCGAGGAATGTGCGCCTGCTGGGCTGCGCCAAAGGCGCGGGAATGATTCATCCGCAGATGGCGCCGCCAGCGGCCCACAAAACAGCGACGATGCTGGCCTTCGTGGTGACCGACGCGGCCATCGCGCCGCGGCTCCTGCAGAAACTCCTTGGGGAAATCGCCGATCGAACCTTCAACGCCATCACCGTGGATGGCGACACGTCCACCAACGACACGCTTCTGGCGATGGCCAACGGCGCTTCGGGATGCCGCGCCATAAACGCCGCGAGCCGTGATTTGCGGCGCTTTTCTGCGGCGCTGGAAGAGGTGTGCGGGTCGCTGGCGTTGCAGATTGTCGCGGACGGGGAAGGCGCCAAGCGCGTGGTGGAGATCGAAGTTCGCGGCGGGCGCTCGGAGCCGGGCGCGCTGCAAATCGCGAGGACCATTGCCACGTCGTCGCTGGTGAAGACCGCGCTCGCCGGAGGCGATCCGAATTGGGGACGCATCCTAGCTGCGGCGGGCCGCGCGGGCGTGCCGTTTGATCCCGAGCGCGTGGATATCGCCATGGCGGGGATTCCCGTCTATCGCCGCGGACGCGCGCTGCCGTTCGACGAGCGCGCCGCACACAAAAAGCTTCTCGCCAAACGAATTACCATTGTGACGGATCTGCGCCAGGGCCGCGCCTTGGCCCGCTACTGGACCTGCGACTTCACCGGCGACTACGTGCGCATCAACGCCAGCTATCGAACGTAAAGGGCCGCTCTTTACTTTGCGGGCATCGCGAGCTGGGCGTCCTCTTGCGCCCGCCTGCCGGCCTCTTTACTCTAGGAAATGCGCGAACATCCCGCACCGCGTCTCTTCCGCACTTTCATGCGGCGCCGGGACAAAGGAGCACCCGCATGTGGGACAATTTCATCACCCGGCAGATCCGGCGGACGAATCGAAATCTTTTGATTACCGGGGTGATCTTCCTTGCCGGAGTCGCCGCCCTCGGCGGAGCTTATCGGAGGTATCTGTATAACTTTGCCTTCGGTCCGTTCTCCATCCCGGCTCCCGAGCTGACTTCGATCTCGAATCCTGACGATCCGCGCAAATACTTCCTGCGCGTTCAGGGCGACAAGGTTCTGGACACCGGCATGTACCTGGAAGTGCAGGACAGCTCGAAAAAGGTGACTGCGAAATTCTACGCGCTCGCCATCGGTGACCGCCTCCTGGTGGTCAAGGCGCCTCCGGACAACAAGCAGGTTTCTTATGCGGGAGCGCTGGTGGCTGTTCCGTACGAGTTGCGCACCGGCTTCATCCCGCGCATGGAAGCAAAATACCCCAACCTATTAGGCGCGTTCCTTCCCTTCATGCTGGATGCCACAGGGTTCCGGGACTCCAATGGAATCCTCGGTGTACTCGGCGGGGCGGCGATGCTCCTGCTGGGGCTCTACCTGGTGTGGCTCTACCTGCAGCGAACGGCAAACCCGGAGAAGCATCCACTGATGAAGGCGCTTGAGCGATACGGCCAGCCGAACGACGTGGCCATGCAAATTGATTCCGAGCTGCGCAGCGAACCAAATGCAGCAGTCACCGGCGATGTCCGGCTGACCAACAATTGGCTGGTCCACGCGACCGCGTTCCGGACCGTCCTGATGCAGTCGCGCGAAGTCATCTGGGCCTATCAAAAAATCACCAAGCACTATCACAACGGAATTCCCACGGGAAAATCGTACTCGACCGTCATCCGGGACAGCCGCGGGCAGACTGCGGAAGTCACCGGTAAGAAAACCTCCGCCCCGGAGCTGGTGAACACCCTCCAGCAGCGCATGCCGTGGATCGTCGCGGGTTTCAGCAAGGAGCTCGAGGGGCTCTGGAGCAAGAACCGCGCGGGGTTCGTCGAGGCGGTGGAGAAACGCCGCGCGAATCTGGGCACGGCACACTAAGGGCTAGCCCTCAGATTTCGCATCCGATTTCTACTTCTGCGGGGCCAGCCGCGCCCGAAGGCTGCGCGGCTGGCGCGGGTCTTGAGTCATCGTGGATGCTACAGCATGTGCCGTTGAATTGCCCGGTGTGAGGAAACGAAAGATATTTACGACAGTGCAGTTATATTGTTGCCATACACTTAAAACAGCCACCAGCCCTGGCAGATGCAGATCCAGCTTATCCCCTGCCTTCTTAATGTATTTAGAGTAATTTCCATCCCCACTGCCCTTGGAACGGGAAATGCAACTGCCTCCAGACAAGTTGCCACGGAGGAGCTCCATCACGCCTCCAGGCAAACTACTTTGACGGAGGTCTACCATGACTCAACTAAAGCATATCCTATGCCTCGGGCTAGCGAGCGTGACTCTCGGCCAGGCGGCGCAGCCTGCGCGGGCGGCGGATCAAACCGTACCCGGACCAGGAAACGCGACTGCCATCACCCTGAGCAGCAAATCGCCCATGGTGCAGTCGGCCAAAGAGTTTTTGTTGGAGCGCATCAAGAAAATAGACAACCCCACGACCAGGGCTATCACACTGGACGCAATCGCTAATCCCACAACGTGTGTGGCGCATCGAGCCGGGCTCACAGAGAGCCAGAAGGACACCATCCTGCAAGAGTTAGTCGCAGCAGGGTTGGTGGACACGCGTGACGACGCCACCTTCCCCAATGGACTCAAGGCGGGGGTATTTCCCCCTCTCTTGGAGGACCACAGCGCTTGTCCGAAGTTGCCTCAGACCTTTTTCTCAGCGCCAGGAAGCTTCTTTGGCGGCCACCATTCCTATCCCGGGGGCTTGTCGGTTCACGAGTCCTTTAACGATGTGAGCAGCCTCAATTTCGCCAACGGCTACCGAAGGGTTTACGGCCACAGCGAGGGAGGCTTGCCGGTTATCGATCTCAGTGACGCTTCCGTATTGCTGAGCGATAAGCCCGCCGACATCTTCCTGAGTGAGGACGTAATGATCGCTGCTCCCATCTGGCATGATTGGGCAAAGTCAATGGTTTTCCAGTGGAACAGCGACGGCTCCGAGTTCCAGGAGCTGAGCTTTGGAGGCAACGGGCAGACGGACAATTTCGCTGCGCCCGGCAATTCGAAGACGGGAGCCCACCACATGATCAGCGCCGCTGAGGCCATGAAGCGAGGTCTGCCTCCGGACTTAGTGATCGCTCAAGTCTCGGCGCACTCTCACACGATTCCGGACAATGAGTTTAAGGTGGTGAACTGGTTGCGTACGGCTGCCATCCTGGCGCACATGCGAGGTTAACTTGAATGCTGCTTCGCCGTCCCAGACGAACCTTCTGGCAGAGTACCCGCTCCACGCTCTCTCCGATGCTGACTCTACCCTCACCGAGCCGGCGGTTACCATCGACCAGGTCATCCTAAGAACGCTGGCGCCTGAGTTTGGTTTCGATCCGAACCAGGTCGCCGCCTACAACAACGGCTTCCGCAACCCGGTCCTCAGCTTCCTGACAGCAGAACGGCTGTTGATCACCTATGGCAACAACGGGCTCGACGGCGTCAGAATAGAAATAAACAATCTGCGCAGGCGCGGGATTATCTAGTGCGGGGCAATTGAAGTAAGCCGGAAGGGGCACGGTACGCCGTGCCCCTAGCGGCAGATGAGAAGCCGAGGGGTACACATTAGGACTCCCACTTCCAGTTGGCGTACTGTTCGCGCAGAGCCGTTTTCTTGAATTTGCCGACAGAAGTGCGCGGGATGGCGTCGGTGAAGACGAACGCGTCCGGTAGTTGCCACTTCGCAAAGGTTTTTCCCAGGAACGCGCGCAACTCTTCCGGAGCGGCCCGGGCTCCTTCGTTTAGAACCACCACGGCCAGAGGGCGTTCCTGCCATTTGGGATGAGGCACTCCGATGACGGCAGCTTCCTTCACCGCCGGATGGCCCATGAGGGCATTTTCGAGGTCTACCGAGCTGATCCACTCACCGCCGGATTTCACCAGATCCTTGGCGCGGTCCACGATCTTGACGTAACCTTCGTCGTCAATCGTGGCCATATCGCCGGTGCGGAACCATCCGTCCTCGGACCAACGGTGGTTCTGCTCGGGCGCTTTGTAGTAGCTGGAGGCCACCCACGGCCCGCGAATCTCGAGCTCGCCCGTCGTCCGGCCGTCCCATGGCGCTTCCCCCTCGGGGCGCATCACGCGCAGCTCGACAAACGGCGACGGCCAGCCCTGCTTGGCGCGGACTTCGTATTTTTTTTCGTCCGGCCAATTGTTCATGTGCGCCTTCAGCAGGCCGGTGGTTCCCAGCGGCGTGGTCTCGGTCATCCCCCACAGATGAATGATGCGCATGCCGTGGCGGTCGAGCCGCCGCATCATGTCCACCGGCGGCGCGGAGCCGCCGCAGGGGATGCGCACTTCCTGCGAAAATTTCCAGCGGCCGGGTTTTTTTTCGAGCGCGTCCAGCACGCCCAGCCAAACCGTGGGCACGCCGCAGGCAATGGTCACGCGCTCGTTCTGAATCAGGTCCAGGATGCTTTCGGGATCCAGGTTCGGTCCCGGCAGCACCAGCCGCGCGCCAGTCATCACGCAGGTAAACGGCAAGCCCCAGGCGTTGGCGTGAAACATGGGGGCCACCGGCAGAACCGTGTCCTGATGTCCGACGGCAAAAGAATCCTTCATGCCCTGAGCGAACGAGTGCAGCACAATGGCGCGATGCGAATAGGCCACTCCCTTGGACTGACCGGTGGTGCCCGAGGTGTAGCACATGGCCGCAGCATCGTTTTCGTCCATGGCCGGGTACACGAAATCGTCGCTGGCACTCTCGAGAAGCGTCTCGTAATTGTCGTAGCCCGCGGGAATGCTGCAGCCGGCGTAGGGAACCACGATGACGCGCTCCAAGCGCGAGTCCTTGCGGAATTTTTCGTAGATTGGGAGCAGGACGTCATCAATGATCAGGAAACGGTCTTCGGCGTGATTGGCGATCCAGGCGATTTCGTGGGGATGCAGACGGACGTTCAGGGTATTGAGGACGCCGCCGGCGCAGGGCACTCCGAAAAAGACTTCCAGATGCCCCGCGTGGTTCCACATCATGGAGGCCACGCGTTCGCCGCGGCGCAGGCCGAGCTTGGTCAGCGCCTGGGCGAGGCGGCGGGCGCGGCGGTAAAACTCCGCGTAGCAGGTCCGCTGGATGGAACGATCCGGGCGGCGTGAAACGATTTCCACCCGGCCAAAAAGCTTTCCCGAGCGCTCCAGCAAGGTGGGAAGCGTGAGGGGAAAATCCATCATCGTCCCGCGCATCGCCAAGGGGCCTCCCGCGTGTCTGCCGCGCATCCTACCATTATTTCCGTTCCCGGAGCGACGCACGGTTCTCGGGCGCCGCAGCGATTCGAGGGGCTGCGGGGCTTGCCGCGGCGCGGCGTCGAGCGGCCCCCCCCGGTGCCAAATTGGTTATTTTCAGTTGACGCTAGGCGAGGTTTTGGGGGAAGATGCCCTCGGTAGCTGAAGCGTCAGCCTCTCGCTCGGATGGCCTGCAGGCTTGGACTGCCCGCGTCTTGTTGTCTGCCTCTTCAGCATGTCCCGTGGGGAACTGTCGGCCACGGGCAGAAGGAGTCAGCAGGTGAAGAAGCTCTACGTGGGCAATCTCCCGTTTCAGGCGACGGAGGACGATCTCACCAAGTGGTTTGCGGCGGCAGGTGTTACTCCGTCCAGCGTTACCTTCATCCGGGACCGCTTCTCCGGTCAGCCGCGAGGCTTTGGCTTCGTCGAAATTCAGAATGACGAGGAAGCCGACAAGGCGGTGCAAACCTTGAATGGCCAGAACTTCAACGGCCGCAATCTTGTGGTCAACGAAGCGCGTCCCCCTCGCGAAGGGGGAGGCGGTGGCGGGCGCGGTCATGGCGGTGGCGGCGGAGGACGAGGCGGATTCGGCGGCGGGCGTGGCGGCGGTGGTGGACGCGGCGGCGGCGGGCGCGATCGCGGCGGCCGCGACTGGTAGTTCGCGCCGCTCCAACAATTTGCGATTTGTAGTGTTTCCTTGCAGGGGCGCGGAATTCCGTGCCCCTGTACTTTTTTACGCGTGGGCGGTGCGCGTGGACTCGACCTGCTCCACTCGGCCCCGCGCATAGCGGAACCTTTCCTGTGAGGTTGTCTCGATTCCGCGGCGGAGCAACTCCGGAATGTCCAGCATCGCTTCCGCCTGCGCCAGTTCTTCCGGCGAAGCAAACAATGCAGGAGCCTTCGGCAAAAACGCCGGGCAGCAGTCGTGGAACGGCTCGGCGGAAATGTCGTGCGTGCCGATTTTGCGGGCCAGCGCGAGGATTTCCAGCTTGTCATCGCCGGCCAGCGGACGAAACACGGGCATGCGCACGGCATCGCCGACGGCGACCATATTCTGCAATGTCTGCGAGGCCACCTGGCCCAGGCTGTCGCCGCTCACCAGCGCCTGGGCCCGCTCCGCAGCTGCCAGCCGCTCGGCGATGCGCAGCATCAATCTCCGGTAGAGCAGCAGGCGGTAACTTTCCGGCGCGCCACGCACGATTTCGCGCTGCAGCGGCTCGAAGGGCACCAGGTACAGCCGCGCGGTGAATTGCCACGGCACGAGCTGCCGCACCAGTTCGCGCGCCACGTGCACCGAGGATTCTCCCGGCAGCGCCCCTCCGCCCCAGAAATGCACGAAGGAAAGATGCGCGCCGCGCCGCATCATTTTGTAGGCGGCCACGGCGGAGTCGAACCCGCCGGAGAGCAGACACATCATGCGTCCGCCGCTGTTGGCGGGCAATCCTCCCGCTCCGGGAATTCTCCGCGCGTAGACGAGCACAGGCCCCGGGGTAATCTCGATGCGGCAGGTCAGCTCGGGGTCGTCCAGGCGCACGCGGACATCGCGGCCCGCAGCGCGCAAATGGCCGAGCAGATGCCGGCCGACGATTTTTTCAATTTCGAGCGAGGACGCGGCGAACGTCTTATCGCTCCTCTTCGCGCGCACGGCAAAGGTGGCGAATTTTTCCGGCTCGACTTCGTGCCAGGCGGCGTCGCAGATGGCTTCCAGGGCCGCTTCGGGGCGGCGGCTGATGGTTCGCGCCACGGCGTACGAAGAAATACCGGACACGCGGGCAAGCCGCGCCAGCGCTTCTGCAACCGGCGCGCCTTCGCCCAGCTCGACGATCATGCGGTCGCCCGGACGCCCAATCTTTGTGAACGCAATCCCTTCGAGCGCGCGCCGCAGCGCGATGGCCAGCTTGCCCAATGCCTCAGTATAGCAGCCGCGTCACGGCGCTGTCATTCCGGGAAGCCGGGTTGCCGCCGGACCCCGCCGGCATTGGCAGGACCGGCACACACCCGAAACTAACCACCCCGTAACGGGTTGAAAACATCAGGGAGTGATATGTGGACGCCGCCTCAATATTGGAGTATAGGAATCCACGGATGGAGGCTTTTCAGACTGCGCCGAAGATACCCGGGAGGCCCTCGGCGCATCCAAGAAAGCAGGCAGCCCGTAGGAAAGAGGTAAAGGCGGGAGCAAGGTATGTGGGATAAGAACGACTGGCACCAATTCTTTCAAATCGCGCAACGCCCGTGGCGGCGTCGCCGGCCGCCCCGTCCTGTCTACCCGACCGGCGTGAACCGCATTCTTCCGGCCGTCGGCTTCAGCCTCTCGGAGCTGGATGACGCCGGCATTAACCTGGATCTCGCCGAAGTTCTTGGCCTGCCGGTGGACGCCAGCCGCGTGGGCGCCTACGGCCCGAACGTCTCCGCGCTGCGGGAGTTCGCGCGCTCGGCACGCCGCCCCGCTTGAAAAGCCTCACGGCCGGATTTTCTTCCCGTCGCTTTTACTCATGCGTTTCGAGAAAAGTACCCATGACCTTGGCGCAGTGTTCGCACAGCTCCCGGTCCTCCGGCCCAAAGGCGGAAAGAAAATGGCTGTCAATGTCCAGCTCCCCGGCGATTTTGCCGCGCACAAAGACCGGCACCACGATTTCGGACTTGGTTTCGAGCGAACACGCCAGATAGCGCGGGTCTTTGCTCACGTCGTCCACGACCACGGTGGCCCCGGTCGAAGCCGCGGCCCCGCAAATCCCCTGATTCAGCCGGATGCGCGTGTGCGGCGTCATGGCTCCCATAAACGGCTCGAGGACCAGCACGTCCGGCTCGTGCGCGTCCATCATGTAAAAGCCCACCCAGTTGTATTTGAGCATGCGCTCGTTGAGCTTCTTGCAGATGCTCTCCATTAATTCCTTGCCGATGAGACACGTCTTCGCCATCTCGTCAATTTCGCCTTTGACCTTCTTCACGTCCATCCCCGCGCTCCCCTTACCCTTGCACCATAAATAGAAAGCGATCCTCTCGCTCCGGGATTCTGCATCCACGAATTCCTACTCTCGCGGCTCAGGATGGCGCCGCATCCAATGGCAGGGGAGTTTGCGTGGCGCCCGCGGCCCAGCATCCGGCTTCGCGGACCGGCGCAAACGAAAAGCGGTGCAGCGGCGTCGCGCCGTGCCGCCGCAGCGCTTCGAGATGGCCGGCAGTGCCGTAACCCTTGTTTCGCGCCAGCCCGTACTGCGGATAGAGTTTGTCCAGCTCTTCGAGCCGCGCATCGCGCGCCACTTTGGCGATGATGGAAGCGGCCGCAATCGAAACCGAGCGCGCGTCGCCTTTGATCAGCGCGCGCTGCTCGATCAGCACGTCGAGATGCATGGCGTCAATCAGCAGAAAGTCGGGCGTGACGCGAAGCTGCCAGAGGGCGGCCTTCATCGCTTGCAGGCTGGCCTGGCGGATGTTCCAGGCGTCAATGCGCGGGGCGTCCACTTCGGCGACGGCCCAGGCAAGGGCGTGCTCGCGAATGCGTTCGGAAAGAATGGCACGGCGCGCGGAAGAAAGTTTTTTGGAGTCGTCGAGCCCGACAATTCGCCGCCGGGGATTGAGAATCACCGCGGCAGCGAAGACAGGGCCAAACAAGGAGCCGCGGCCGACTTCGTCGAGACCCGCGATGCGCGTCCAGCCGCGTTGCCGCGCTTCGCGCTCATAGCGTGTGCAACAGAGCCGCCCCATTGGCCCGCGATTCTAGCACAGCGCGCCGGGGTTTTCCGGTAAGGGTCCGGTAAGGGTTGCGCCTTTCGGCGCGTCCTTGACTCTCCATCGCCCGCCGTCGCACACTCGCTTCGCATTCAGGAGATGGAAATGGCGACAACTCGTTCCGACCCTGCCCGCGAACTGCTTCGCCACACCGTTGCGACCCTGGCGTATCGCGGGGGGAAAGTCCTTCGCGGCGCGCCGGAAGGGTTCGCCGAATTCAAAGCCGGGCCGACGTCGCGGACGGCGGGGCAGATTCTTGCGCACATTTGCGATTTGCTGGACTGGTTGTTATCGCAGGCCAAAGGAAAAGAGGAATGGCACAACTCGGAGCCGCTGCGGTGGGAGAAAGCCGCCGAGCGCTTCTTCGCGGGCCTGCAGGCGTTTGACGCTTACCTTGCTTCCGATCTTCCTTTGGGGGTGCCTCCGGGCAAGCTCTTTCAGGGTGGGATCGCCGATGCCCTGACGCACGTGGGACAACTCGCGTTCCTCCGCCGGCTGGCGGGCGCGCCGATGCGCGCCGAGAACTACTACCGCGCGGATATCGCCGTGGGGCGCGTGGGGCCGGAACAGGCCGCGCCAAAGCGCGAATTCGACTAACGCAAGGGCTTCATCCCTATGGGGCGCCGCTTATCCACGAGCTTCTGCGTGCTCCTCTTCCTGGTTGCCGGGGCGACGGGTGTAACGCGCGCGCAGGCCAATCCATCTCAGGACGAACTCAAGCTGTTTCATTTGCTCAACCAGGAGCGCCAGAAGGCCGGGCTGCCGAAATTGCAGTGGGACAATCATCTGGCGAAGTCCGCGGGCGGGCACGCCCTGCTGCTGGCGGAGCACCAGGGACTTTCCCACCAGTTTTCCGGCGAACCGCAATTGGGTGAGCGCGTCGGCGCCACCGGGCTGCGCTTCACGGTTTCCGCTGAAAACGTGGCTTCCGCGCAAACCGTGGAAGACGCTCACAAAGGCCTGATGAATTCCCCGCCGCACCGCGCCAACATTTTGAGCCCGGAGTTCAACGCCGTGGGCTTGGCCGTGATTTCGCGGGCGGGCGCAGTGTACGAGGCGCAGAATTTCGCCTACGTTCTCCCGGTTTATTCGGAGGCGCAATTCCGCAGCGCCTTGCTCGAGGCGTTCCGCAATGCCAGGCAGGAAAAAGGGTTTTCCGGCATTGTCGTGCGTCCCGCCCCCCAATTGCATCAAGCCGCATGCTCGGATAACCCCGACGCCCGCAAGCTGCTCAGGAAACTCAACGGCGCGACCGACCTGCTGGTGTTCACTTCCTCCGAGCCGGAGAAATTGCCTTCCGTCATGCAGAAAACTGCCGCCGACCCCGCCTTGCGGCGCGCCAGTGTCGAAGTGTGCTTCAAGCCGGGGCCTGTGCACGGATACGCCAGCTTTCAAGTGGTTGCGGCGTTTTATCCCGGTGGTTAGCGGTGAGCCTCCCGGCGCAGCGCTCGGCTTGGCCCCCGCGGTTCCTGGAAATGGTTACGTCCAGGTGAATTCTGGGTTGCTTTATTTTTCTACGCGGAGCGAATAGCCTTCGGGAAGCACTGCCTTTTCCCCATGGACAGCATCTGCTTCGACGGGAATATGAAGCTCGACGCCATCGGCGTATTTCAACACGATTAGGAACGTCAACTTCGAACCTCTCAGGTCGAGCGTTTTCTCAAGCTCCCCAATTCTTGACACGAACATCTGCGGAGCATCGTCATACTGCCGTGAGGATATGACCGAGAAGCGCTGAGCTACGTTCTTGTCGGTTCCGTACTCTAATCGCGGTGGTTCACTCAATTGACTAATTTCCGAGTATCCGAATGCCACCAGCCGCACACCCCCAGGACCATCATCACCTCTGACTTCCAGCAAGTCAGAGTTGGACACGTACAGTTTCCGCCCACTCACAAGGCTATAATACGAATAGACGACGGGAACATCGCAACATCCCCATGCGGTTACCCTGAAGAGACGGTCCCGCGGTATTCCTTCATTGCCTGTTTCTTGGAAACTCCAGCGTAGCTCACGAGGTCGGCCGGGCCGCAGCGTCCACGCCTTTACCGTAGCTTTACCTCGAACACCCTCAATAAAGTCTGTGCGCTCATTGCGGTAGGTCTCTTCCAAGAGTAGTAGCGCGGCTTGGTCGCCTCCGGGGTTGCCCAGGTCGTCCAGCAATTCCACGAACCGAAATGATCGATTTTCAGTGACGAAGGTCCAGCCTTCCTTTCCCTGTATGACATGCGCTGAAGACTCGGCCCGATACGGCGTCACAGTTTTCTTTTCGGTGCCACGGTAGGTGGTTTGCAATCCAAACAGAGTTACAACGAGCGCTGCTGCCACTGTCTTCATGGGCGATCCTCCCCACAAACTTCCATTCTGAACCCTCTTGAGTAAACGTCGGAACAAAAATCACACGCTCTTGCCCCACTGCCCGGAAGTGTCGTCGCTTGGAATTCGCATTCCTGAGTGCTAGAATTCTGCCCCTGCGGCAGCGAAACTCAAGGCCAGTCCCTGGCCCAACGCTGCGTGATTCGTTTTCGCGTGCTCTTCGTGTACCTCCATCGGCCAAATCAGCACCCGAGGACGCCTCTGCATTGACTTTCTTTACCGCGCAACCTAGCATGGGGCCATCATTGCTCTCTTCCGATTTTAGATAAAACAGGAGGAAGTATGGGGAAGACCCGCGCTGTGTTTCCTTTGGCTATTTTCGTCCCCCTGATATTGGCGATACCCGCGGTGGCCCAGCACGAACACTCTGCCGGTGAGCCGGAAAAACTCGGCAAGGTCGAGTTCGCGATTTCCTGCGACCCCGCGCTCCAGCCGCAATTCAATCGCGCGGTGGCTTTGCTGCACTCCTTCTGGTACAAGAAGGCCGCCGAAACCTTTGCCGGCATCGCCAGGCAGAACCCTTCCTGCGGCATGGCGCAATGGGGCGTGGCGATGACGCACTACCATCAGCTCTGGGAAGCGCCCAGCGCAGAGGACCTGAAACAGGGCTGGGCGGCCGTCGAAAACGCCAAAACTGCGGGCGCGAAGACAGCGCGCGAGCGCGACTACATCACCGCGATCGAGACCTTCTACAAGAATTTCGACAAGCAGAACCACCGCACACGCGCGCTGGCTTACGAGAAGGCCATGGAGCAACTCCAGGCGCGGTATCCCGAAGACCGCGAAGCCGCTATTTTTTACGCGCTGGCGGTGCGAGCCGACGCGCCTCCCGGGGATAAGACTTATGCAAACC
>WNGL01002326.1_pt1 | contig 30247 bp, 18 predicted proteins | sample 5400591 | NCBI WGS metagenome assembly WNGL01 (sample SAMN13153377, study PRJNA577476) | soil metagenome | isolation source: 80 cm soil or saprolite under Garry oak tree replicate 1 | place: USA:California | collected 2016-06-15 | reverse complement strand
GCAAACTTGCAATGCCACGCGCGCCTTACTATAAAAGAAAGCGCGCCATTCCGGCACAGCATCTTCAGGAAAGGGACCGGTTCGATTGGCTTCCACACGACGAAACTTTTTGCATTCGCTGTGCCGGTCCGCGCTGGTGCTCCCGTTCGAAAAGGTCCTGGCCCTGGCGCTGCCTCTGCGAGGTCGGCAAATCCGTCCAAACAATTCTTCCGCTACGGCAACGCGAGCTGCTGGGACTGTTGCTGCGGCGCCCGCGAAGCCGGCGCAGGATTTGGGCGTCACGTTTTTGAATGTGGCGCGCGAGTCGGGATTGAATGCGAAGACGATCTACGGCGGCGAACACAAGAACAAATATTTGCTAGAAACCACGGGCTGCGGCGTCGCTTTCTATGATTACGACAACGACGGCTGGCTCGACATTTTCCTCGTGAACGGCACGCGCCTTGAAGGTTTTCCCGCCGGACAAGAGCCGACCAATCATCTTTTCAAAAACAATCGTGACGGGACGTTTACGGATGTGACGAAGAAAGCGGGACTCGTGCGTTCGGGATGGGGCCAGGGAGTTTGCGTCGGCGACTACGACAACGACGGCTTCGACGATTTGTTCGTGACGTACTTCGGAAAGAACGTGTTGTATCACAACAACGGCAATAGCACGTTTACGGACGTGAGCGAGAAAGCGGGCGTGGCGGGCAACGGCAAGCGCTGGAACACGGGCTGCGCGTTCGTGGATTACGATCGCGACGGGCGGCTGGATCTATTTGTCGCGAATTACATTGACATGGACTTGAGGACTGCGCCGGTGCCGGAGTCCGGGCCGTGCCTCTACAAAGGGGTGATGGTAGCGTGCGGGCCGCCGGGGTTAAATGGCAGCAAAAACATCTTGTACCACAACAATGGCGACGGCACGTTCACGGACGTCAGCGACAAATCCGGAATATTGAAGGCGAACGGAACATACGGTCTGGGAGTGCTGACCGCGGATCTCGACAACGACGGCTGGCCGGACATTTATGTCGCCAATGATTCGACGGCGAGCGCGCTGTATCAGAACAAAAAGAACGGAACGTTTACGGACATTGCGCTGGAAGCAGGCTGTGCGTTGAGCGCCGACGGCAAGCCGCAAGCGGGCATGGGCATTTCTGCCGCAGATTACGACCTCGACGGAAATCTCGATCTCGTGAAAACCAATTTCGCGGGCGACACGCCTTCGCTTTACCACAATCTGGGCGGCGCGAATTTTGAAGACACCACGTTTCAGGGCGGACTCGGCAAGCACACGCAATACCTGGGCTGGGGCTGCGGCTTCTTTGATATGGACAACGATGGCTGGCCAGACATTTTGATTTGCAACGGGCACGTCTACCCCGAGGTGGAGCAACTGAAGACGGAAGCGGGGTATCCGCAGCGCAAGCTGCTCTACAAGAATCTGCGGAACGGGCGCTTTGATGATGTTTCCTACGATGCGGGGCTTGGAATATCGGCGCCGGTTGCAGCACGCGGATGCGCGTTCGGGGACTTCGACAATGATGGCGATCTTGACGTGGTCGTGAATACCGTGAATGACCTTCCGCAGCTTCTGAGGTGCAATTCCACGACGGGCAACAACTGGATCAAAATCAAAACCATCGGGACGAAATCGAATCGCAGCGGGATTGGAGCGCGGATCAAATGCATCACCCATCTACCGGGAGAGAAGGCTTTGCATCCGCAAATAGATGAAGTGCGCAGCGGGGGCGGGTACTTTTCGCAGAACGATTTGCGCGTGCACTTTGGCATCGGAAAAGCGGAGAAGGTCGAAATGCTTGAGATTCGCTGGCCGAGCGGGCTCGTGGAAACGTTCAAAGACATCAAGCCCAATCAGGTCGTCTTTTTGAAAGAAGGCGAAGGCATCGTGCGCAGCATGACGTTCGACCCGCCAAAGCCCAAGAAAACGTGAGTCTTTTTTGTGCGCACTCTCTCCTTGACAACTTAGGAGAGCGTGGCGCATCCTCCTAACCCACTTAGGAGGCGGAATGCCATCGCAAGCACAGATTCTTCCCGGAACACTGGATCTTTTGATTTTGAAGGCGGTGTCGCTTGGCCCGCTCCACGGCTACGGCGTGCTTCTGCGCATCGAGCAAATTTCCCAAGGCGCGCTGCTCATCGAACAAGGTGCACTTTATCCGGCACTGTTCCGGCTTGTCCGCCAGGGCTTGCTCAAAGCAAGCTGGGGCACTTCCGACAACAATCGCCGCGCGAAGTTCTATGAACTGACTTCTGCAGGCCGCAAGCGTCTGCGGCAGGAAGCCGACGGCTGGAACCGCCTTGCCGCTGCGATTGCGTCCGCCCTCAATACGCAGCCGGAGGAAATATGAGTCTGCTGTCTTCGCTTCGTTCCGTTCTTTCCGCAATGTTGAATCGTCCGCGTGTAGAAAAGGACACTGATGAGGAGTTGCGAGCGCACGTGCAGAATCGCGCAGACGATTTGGAGCGCTCTGGCTTGACGAGGGCGGAGGCGGAGCGGCGAGCGCGCATCGAATTCGGCGGCCACGAGAAATTCAAAGAAGAATGCCGGGAAGCCGCGGGCGCACATTTCCTGTACACGCTGTTGCAAGACTTGCGCTTTGGCGCGCGAATGCTGCGCAAGAATCCTGGGTTCACCGCCGTCGCTTTGTTGACGATTGCAATCGGAATCGGAGCCAATGCGGCCGTATTCAGCGTAGTGAACAGCGTGCTGCTGAAGCCGCTGAGTTATCCGAAGCCAGAGGAACTGGTAGCGCTCCACCAGGTCGCTCCCGGAGCCGCTGGGCTGGCGGATTTCGAGAACGGGCTGCTGCTTTCTCCTTCCATGTACTTCACTTATTCAGAGCAAAACCGCACGTTCCAATCCTTGGGCGTCTGGACGAAGGACATCTCCAACGTGACCGGGCTCGAAGAGCCGGAACAAGTGTGCGCAGTCGTGGTAAGCGACGGGGTGCTTCAATCGCTAAGCGTGGCACCGCAGGTTGGAAGGTGGCTTATGGCAGCGGACCAAGCGCCGCGCGGGCCGCAACGAGTGATGCTCAGCTATGGCTACTGGCGACGGCGCTTCGGTGGAGACCGCGGAGTTATTGGCCGGAGCATTACGGTTGATTCTAAGTCCGCGGAGATTGTCGGCGTAATGCCGAAGGGATTTCGGTTTGTGGATACGGACTTTGATCTTGTCGAGCCACTGCAGTTCGATCGCGGCAAGCTGATTCTGGCGGGATTCGGATTTGACGGAATTGCCCGGCTCAAGCCGGGGGTGGAATTAGCGGAAGCGAATGCCGACATAACGCGCATGCTGCCGATTTGGATGGACTCCTGGTCGAACGGACCCGGGACAGATCCGCATGCTTACGAGAAGTGGAAGATTACGCCGTTGATTCGTCCGCTGAAGCAACAAGTGATCGGCAACGTCAGCGAGGTGCTCTGGGTGGTGATGGGGACCCTCGGGCTGGTGATGCTGATTGCGTGTGCCAACGTGACGAATTTGATGCTAGTGCGCGTGGAAGCGCGGCAGCAGGAGCTGGCAGTGCGTACGGCGCTCGGGGCGGGCTGGGGACGAATCGTCGGCGGGCTTCAGGTCGAGAGCGTGATGCTCGGGCTAATGGGCGGCGTGCTGGGCGTTGCTGTCGCCAACGGCGGCGTCCACCTCCTGGTTGCCATGGGGCCCGCGAACCTGCCTCGTTTGAGCGAGATTTCGCTGGATGGGCGCACGCTGGAATTCACCGTGCTTCTTTCGCTGCTTTCGTGTTCGCTGTTTGGGTTAATTCCGGCGCTGAAGTATGCCGGCCCGAAGGCTTCCCAGACACTGCAGAGCGCAGGGCGGTCGATGAGCGCAAGCCGGGAGCGCCACCACGCGCGAAATGTTTTGATGATTGTGCAGGTGGCGATGGCGTTAGTGCTGCTCGTAAGCGCGGGTCTAATGATTCGAACGTTCCTGGCGCTAAGAACCGTTGATCCGGGATTTGCAGACGCCCGGCATCTGCAACTCATGCGAATAGGCGTTCCGGATTCCCTGATCCACGAGACACAGCGCGTCATGCGAACTCAGAACGACATTCTCGATAAACTGGCAGCGATTCCCGGCGCAAAGTTCGCGGCGTTCGCTAGCGAAGTGCCGATGGAAGGGTTCGATTCGGACTGGGACACCGTCTTTATCGAAGGCAAGACTTATCAAAAAGGGGAAATGCCCCCGCTCCATTTCTACAAGCACGTGTCCCCCGGCTTCCTTGCAGCGGTGGGGACGCGAATAATTTCCGGCCGCGACTTCACGTGGTATGACGTGTACGGCCTCAGGCCCGTGGTGATGATTTCCGAAAATCTGGCTCGTGAAGCATGGGGTGCAGCGGAAAACGCGATTGGAAAGCGACTGACGGAAGACCCGGGCTTGCCGTGGCGCGAGATAATCGGCGTAGTACAGGATGTGCCGGAAAGGGCTGTGCAGGAAAAACCGCCAGCGATCATATATTGGCCGCCGATGGTCGAAAACCTTTTTGGGCGGGGTCCGGCACAACCGACGCGCGTGGTAACGTTCGTGGCGCGAAGCGAGCGCGCGGGCACGGAAAGCCTTCTCCGCGACATGCGTCAAGCCGTTTGGTCCGTGAACTCGAACTTACCCCTGGCGTCTGTGCGGACCTTGGAGGAAGTGTATGACAAATCGATGGCGCGAACTTCCTTCACGCTGGTGATGCTGGGGATCGCCGGCGCGATGGCGCTGGTGCTGGGCCTCATCGGCATTTATGGCGTGATTTCTTATATGGTGTCACAACGCCAGCGCGAAATTGGAATTCGCCTGGCTCTGGGAGCGCAACAAGGAAACGTGCTTAAGATGGTGCTGGGGCAGGGCGCGAAAATGGCGCTCGTCGGAGTGGTAATCGGCATGGGTGCAGCTTTTGCGTTGACCCGCTTGATGACCAGCCTGCTGTTTGGCGTGACGGCGCACGATCCCATGACCTTTTCCGGCGTTGCCACGCTCCTCATCCTGGTCGCGCTTGCGGCGTGCTACTTACCGGCGCGAAGGGCGATGCGGGTCGATCCTATGGTGGCGCTGCGGTACGAGTAGGAATCCGGGGCTGACGCGGAGGAAACATGAAAATTCTTGCCTCGCTTCGATCTGTTCTCTCCAGCTTGATTCTGCGAAGGCGCATGGAAAGCGATACCGAGGAAGAGTTGCGAGCGCACGTCCAGAATCGCGCGGATGACCTCGAGCACTCCGGCTTGACCCGGGCGGAGGCGGCGCGGCGTGCGCGCATCGAATTTGGCAACCACGAAAAGTTCAAGGAAGAATGCCGGGAAGAGCGCGGTGGCTTCCGGCTCGAGACCGTGTGGACTGACATACGCTTTGGCGCGCGGATGTTGCGCCGCTCTCCCGGATTTACGGCAGTGGCGGTTCTTACCCTCGCGCTCGGCATCGGCGCGAACACGGCGATCTTCAGCGTGGTAAACGCTGTTTTGCTCCGCCCATTGCCTTATCCAGACGCAAATCGCCTAACGATTATCTGGTCGACATGGGGAAAAGAGACGCGGGGGCCGGCTTCCGGCCCGGAGATGATGGAACTACGCAAGCGCATGCGCGCGTTCGACGAGATTGGCGGAATCTGGGCAACGACGGGCACCATCACCGGAACTGCTGAGCCGGAGCAAGTGCGGCTGGCATTTACGACGTCCAATTTTCTCCCGTTACTTGCGGAAAAGCCCGAACTGGGACGTTTCTTTGGGCCCGGCGAAGACCGCAGAGGCGCAGCTCCGCTGATGATTTTGACGGACGGACTGTGGCGGCGGGCCTTCGGCGCGAATCCGGGCATCATCGGGCAGACGACGCGGCTGAATGGAAATGACTTCACGATTGTTGGCGTGCTGCCGCGCGATTTCAAGCTGCTGTTTCCGGACGGCAGCGGCGTGGTGTCCGATGTGCAGGTGTTCATTCCTTTTCTGGATGACCTGGAGAAACGGCCTCGCGACGTAGGCTTCTTGAGAATGGTCGGCCGGCTTCGCCAGGGTGTGACGGCGACGCAGGCGCAAAGCGAAGCGGAAACGATTGCCACGCAGCTTCGCAGTGAGGCCAAGGAATACGCCGACCAGTCGCTGCACCTGACGGTAGCCTCGCTCCAAGCCGACGACGTAAGACTGATTCAGCCGGCGCTACTTTCATTGTTCGCGGCGGTGGGTTTGGTGCTGCTGGTCACCTGCGCGAATGTCGCGAATTTGTTGTTGGCCCACTCCGGAGGCAGGAGGCACGAAACGGCGCTCCGTGCAGCAATGGGCGCGGGGAGAGCCCGAATCGTGCGCCAGCTCCTGACGGAAAACCTGCTGCTCGGATGCCTTGGCGGGGCGGTTGCGCTGGGAATCGGATGGGCGGCGCTGAAATGGATTCTCGCGCTCCAGCCGGAAGGAATTTCGCGGCTGATTGCCGTACGGCTTGACGGCTGGGTGCTGGCGTTCACTCTGGCGCTTTCCATCCTGACGGGCATTTTGTTTGGCCTGGCGCCGGCACTTTCCGTCGCACGCGGAGAATTGGTTGAAGTTCTGAAGGAAAGCGGAAAAACGTCCACAGCGGGAAAACTGTGGCTGCGGCAGTTGTTGATTGCGAGTGAAGTGGCGCTGGGCTGCATCCTTCTGGTCGGCACGGGCTTGATGGTTCGAACGTTCTCGAGCCTGTTGCGCGTGGACCCCGGCTTTCACCCGGAAAACGTCATGACCTTTCAACTGGCATTTTCTGGCTCGCGATACCGAACGGTCGACTCCCTGACCAATTTTCTGAAGGAGTTGCGGAGCAACCTTGCGGCGCTGCCTGGGACGCAAGCCGTTGGCGGCGTTTCGCATCTTCCGCTCGATGAAGGGAAGGGCAATTGGTACAGCTACTACTGGGCGGATGGCGCGCCGGCCGAGCAGCAAAACACGATCATGGCGGACCACCGGTCGACGCTGCCCGGATATTTCCGAAGCCTTGGCGCGACGATGCTGGAAGGTCGCGAATTTGAGGATACAGATGATGCGGCGCACACGCGTGTGGCCGTTGTGGACGAGACTGTCGCCGAGCAACTCTGGCCGGGCCAGGATGCTCTAGGAAAGAAAGTGAGCGTGGAAGATTCGCCAGCAGGCCCGTTTCAGTTTGAACGCGAGTCTGTGATTGTGGTCGGCGTGGTAAAGCACATTCAATCGCACACTTTGACGAGCAAAGGGCGCGGACAAATCTATTTGCCCGTGCCGCTGGCGCCGCGGCCGGTCTATTCCGTCGTGGTTCGAACGACAGAACCGATAGAGACGTTTCGGGCCTACGCGCTCCAGGCCGTGAGGAAACTCGACAAGGACATGCCCATTTCGAATCTGCTGCCGCAGATGAATTATGTCGACAAGGCACGCGCGCAGACGCGATTCGTTACTGTGCTTGCGGGAGCGCTCGGGGCGTTGGCGCTTTTCCTGGCGTGCATTGGCATCTATGGAGTGACGTCGTATTCTGTGGCGGAGCGGAAGAGGGAGATTGCCATTCGCATCGCCGTCGGCGCGAATTCTGCGGACGTGGGCAAGATGGTGCGGCAGAGCGGCCTGCCTGTTGTCGCCGGTGTCCTGGCGGGACTCGGGATGGCTGCGGCTTTGACACCTTTGCTTTCCGGGATGCTCTTCGGCGTGCGCCCTGGTGATCCACTGACATATGTCCTGATCTCACTTGTGCTGGGAGCCGTCGGTGCGCTCGCGTGCTACTTCCCCGCGCGGCGGGCGACGAAAGTCGATCCCATAATTGCGCTCCGATGTGAGTGAGTTAAGACCGTTTCCCAGCAGAAGGAAGAATGGGAACAGATAGGTGCTAGACTTTCGGAGTGATGCGCGCAAAAACTTCGACCGCCCTCGTGATCGCTCTTGCTCTGGCGACCGCTGGGGCTGCGTTCACGGGGCAAACCGGGCAAAGCGTCAGTCTCCCCTTTGGCACGTGGACCCGCGCGTCTGACGCACCCATAATTTCTCCTCAAGGCACAACGTGGGAATCCGCGGGCACATTCAACCCTGCCGTGGTTCTTTACAATGGCAGGATCGTCATTCTTTACCGCGCGCAGGATGCGGCTGGAACTTCACGTCTCGGTTACGCCGAAAGCAAAGATGGCATTCACTTCACAAAGCGGCCCGAACAAGTTCTTTCCCCCGAAGCGGATTATGAAAAGGGAGGTGGCGTGGAAGATCCGCGCCTGCAGAAATTCGGCGACACGTACTTTCTCACCTACACTGGTTACAACAAAAAGGACGCGCAGCTTTGCCTCGCCACGTCGCTCGATTTGATTCCCTGGGAGCGCAAAGGAGTGATTCTCCCGGCCTACAAAGGAAACTGGAACAAAGGCTGGACGAAATCCGGCGCGATTGTTCCTGAAACAATTGACGGCAAATATTGGATGTATTGGCTGGGGACCGCCGCTGACAAGACCGACCAGATGGGCCTCTCATATTCCACCGACCTGATTCATTGGACGGAGGCGACAGAAACTCCCGTCCTGCCGAAGCGTCATGGGAAATTTGATTCGCGCGTGGTCGAGCCGGGCCCGCCGCCGATTCTCACCTCGAGCGGAATCGTCCTGATCTACAACGGCGCCGACGACAACCTTGTCTACCGCACCGGCGTCGCTGTCTTCGACGCGCACGACCCGCGCAAGGTCCTCTATCGCTCCGACGCTCCGATCTTCGCGCCTGAAAAAGAATGGGAAAAAGTTGGCCAAGTCCCTAACGTCGTTTTTGTGGAAGGCATGCTCCGTCAGAACGGCCGCTGGCTCTTTTATTACGGCGGCGCGGACAAATACGTGGGAGTCGCGGAAGCCCCGTCAAAATGAGGACTTCTTTTGGGTCCAGCTCAGCGCAGACGGCTGAAACTCATTTGCTACGAAAGAAAACGTCAATCTGTTCGCGAACGGCTCCCGGGCATTCCATATAGGTGAAATGTCCGCAGTCTTTCAACGCTACCAGACGTGCATTGGGAATTGCCTGAGCGATGTGCTCAGCCGTGCTGGCGGGGATGAACTCGTGATCCCCGTAGATGACCAGCGCAGGAATCTTCAGGCTCTTCAGCTTAGGGAGCAGGTCGTACGCAGGCAAGGCCCAGGAGTCATTCATGAGCCGGGCCTCGACGGCTCGGGCCTTAAGCACGCCCTCTTTGGTGAAGCTCGCGCTCAACCTGGCCATAAATCTTTCGTATTCCTCCGGTCGCGCGAAAGCAGGTTTGAAATGAATGCGATAGTAGGCCGTGACCGCCTCGGGATCGCCCTCTTTGTAACCAGCGGAGGCCGCAATAGCTTTCCTTCGCTCCGTATCGTCGGGCCGTGTCTCGAGCCATTCTTTCCGGAGCTCCTTGTAATCCTCTGTAGATGCTGGCGCTGGATTCATGAGAATCAAGCGGGAAACACGCTCTGGGTATCGAAGCGCGTATTCGAGGGCCAGCACAGTGCCCCAGGAGTGCCCCAGCAACACCACCGAGTCCAGCTTGAAGTGTTGCCTCACCTTCTCGATGTCGGCGACGTCCGATGCGAGTGTCACATCCTCAGGCTTCACCCCATCAGCCGATCGCCCGCGTCCCCGCTGGTCGTAGTAAATGAGCCGGAACGAATCGGCGAGGCGGTCCAGGTCGGGCACAAGGTAGCTGTGATCAAAATCGGGTCCGCCATGAAGGACAATGATTGCCGTGCCGTGCCCGATTTCCCGGGCATACAATTCAACCCCGCCGGCAGGGATGCGGCTTTCGCGCGGCGTGGCGCTGCCTTTGCTCTCCTGAGCGGCAATCGAACTTGCCGGCAACCACGCAGTACATGCTCCCGCAACGGCGAGGAGGAGGATCAGTGCTTTCATGGCGCTAAAAGCTACATGAACCTGCTGTTTGGCGCAATCCGTGGGTCGGGATACTCCCGCACCTGGCGCAAGGTGAAGGAATTCAGATCTTCCTAAAGATACCGTCGCACCTTGATCATATAAGCCCTGTAGCTGTCTCCAAATTTTTCGGCAAGGTATTTCTCTTCCGGTACCACGGCGACAAAGTGCACCGCCAAGAGCGAAAACGCCGCCAGCAACGATATCCACAAATTGTTAAGCGTCAGTCCTAGCGCCACTTGGATGCAAGTCAATCCCAAATACATCGGATTCCGCGTGAAATGGTACGACCCGCTCAGCACCAGTTCCGGGGAAGGCTTCCACGGCGCAGGATCCTGGCCTGTGCGGCGAAAAAGCTTCAAGGCGTCGGCAATCAACCAAACGCCGCCCAATACAATGGCCACTCCGGCCGCGACGGAGAGGTATCGAGGGCCTGGAACCGGAAGCCGGGCCGCGTACGCAAGGGCCGCTCCGATGAGGATGAAGGCTACATAAACCAGCGGGGGCGGGAATCGAACGTTGGCGCCACGCGCGCCGGATTCTGCTGAGCTCATAGTCGCGTACTTTCCCGCCGCCGATTGTACTTCGAAATGGCCGGCGTGTGAGGCCCACTCTCGCCGCAGGGAAGACAATCTGGCAGAGCATCTTACGGCTGACCACAGCCTGAGTGGCAGCGCGCTACGGCTTGTGAGGCGCAGAATTCGCGGAAATACCGGAGCCCTCCCGCAAGGTGTGAATCGTGTCGACCCTCAGGTTCTCGAAGCGTTCGACCACGCCGCTGGGCCAGCGAACTTGCACCCACTCAACCTTTGCGGCTGCACCCAATCCAAAATGAACGCGCATGTCGCTATTCGAGTCATAGCTCGAGCCGCAGCGAATTTCGTCCACGAGCAAGCGGTCCCCCGCCTTGACGGTAATCTTCGCGCCAATGCCATCGCGATTGGAAGCAAAGGAAATGGCAGGCGCATCGCCGTTCGCCTTGTCCTTTGCCTCCCTTGTTTCCTTCACGTCCTTTGCGTCGTTCTTAAACGCCCCGATCGTGCGAAATGCGATCCAATGATTTCCATTGCGCAGGTCGTTCACCAGTAACATCGGCGGAGCGCTCATGTTGCTGATCACCGCGGACATGCGCCCGTCGTTCCACAAATCGCCGACGGCCAGCCCGCGCGCGGAACTCGTGGCGGTGATCGCAGGGCCGGCGCTGGCAGAAATATCCGTGAACGTTCCGTTCCCGTTGTTGTGATAAAGAATTTTCGGCTCGAGAAAACTGCTGCCAAGGTGCTGGCTGTCGACTTCGGGATAGACGTGGCCGTTAACAAGCAAAAGATCGGGCCAGCCGTCATTGTCCACGTCGAGGAACATCGTGCCCCAGCCAAGATATTGGGTGTTTAGCCCAAAGCCCGCGGGAAATGTCTTGTCGTCAAACGTGCCGTCACCGTTGTTGTGCAAGAGCGTGGAAGTATCGTCGGAGAAATTTGTCTTGAAAATGTCGAGCCGCCCGTCTCCATCATAGTCGGCAACCGTCGAGCCCATGCCTGCTTGCTCGCGTCCATCGTCGTTGAAGGCAGCGCCGGAAACTACAGCAACATCCGTGAACGTGCCGTCACGATTGTTGTGGTAGAGAATGCTGGCGGTGCTGTCGCACGCGACAAAAATGTCGGGCCAGCCGTCGTCGTCGTAATCGAGTGTGGACACGCTGAAGGCATAGTGCCCATTGGTCTGGTCGATTTTCGAATTTTTCGTTACGTCCTCGAACGTGCCATCGCCCCGATTGTGATACAAAATGTTTTTTGCCCACGGCAATCCGCGCGGCCCGCACATGACCGGGACGCCTTTCCACATGCAGGATGGCTGCTCGCCGGGCGCGAAAGCCGTGGCGGAGTCGTAGTCAACGTAATTCGCGACCATTAGATCGAGCTTGCCGTCGCGATCGTAGTCCACAAACGCGCAGCCCGTACCCCAATTCTTGCCGTTTCCTGCGACTCCCGCTCTTTCACTCACATCCGTGAAAGTGCCGTTTCCGTTGTTGTGGTACAGGACATTTTTCCCGTAATAGGTGACGTAGAGATCTTCAAAACCGTCATTGTCGTAATCGCCGACGCAGACCCCCTGACCCCAACCCGTATGCGTCAAGCCAGCCTTCTCCGTGACGTCGGTGAACGTGCCGTCGTGATTGTTGTGGTAGAGATGGCTCGTCGGCGTCTTGCCTTTGGGAAAGCCTTCGAGATTCGTGCCGTTCACGATGAAAATGTCAGGCCACCCATCATTGTCATAATCGAAGATCGCCACGCCGGTGCCGGTGGTTTCGATGATGTATTTTTTTGTGGTTTCTCCGCCGAAAACAACAGGCGCGGCGAGTCCTGCCTTCGCGGCGACGTCCGTAAAGTGAACGATTGGCGCGGAGTTTTTGGCCTGCGTTTGTCCCGCGCTTTGCCCAGCTGATCTGCTGAGCTGAAGCGAGAGCCAGGCACAAAGCCCCAAAAGAAAAACCGGCCGGAGTGAAGGGAAATGGAGAGTCATCAATCCTTAAGAATAGTAAGTTGGCGGTAGGCAAGGGTCAACCTGAGAGAAAGCTGCTCTCCTCTATGTATGCCGCAGAATCGCATTCCACAATCATGCTAGGATTTTTGTTGCTGAAACGATGAGTACCGTACAAGTGAAATCGCCTTCGGTTTGTCGCCGCAGATGTTTGTTCGCCTGTTGCGCGCTTTTTCTTTTGTGTTGGTGCTCCGCAAGGATCTGCAAAGGACAAGCGGGGAACTCGGCTTCCGCGGCAGAGTCTCCATCCAAAGCGACCGCGATTTATAAGCAAGGCGTCGCCGCGCTGCAAAAGGGGGACTTGGATTCCGCCCACGCCGCGTTCGAAAAGGTTGTTCGTCTCGCGCCCAAGAGTCCCGAAGGGCACAACTCGCTGGGCTGGGTGCTGCTCGCAAAAAACGAAATCGATTCTGCCATCCGCCAGTTTCAGGAAGCTTTGCACCTGAAGCCGGATTTTGTGCAGGCGCGCGTAAATTTTGCGAACGCACTTATTCGCAAAGGAGATTTAGCCGGTGCGCTCCGCGAGTCGCGGGAGGCCACGCATTTCGCACCCGACGATTCGGAGACGCATCGCACACTGGGCCGCGTGCTCGATTTCTCCAAAGATTTTGATGGCGCCATCGCCGAATTCCGCCGGGCAATCGAGCTGGAGCCGCAGCGCGCTGAATTGCACGACGATCTCGGAACTGTGCTCGTCCAGAAATCGGACACGCAAAAGGCGGAAGCAGAGTTCTCTGAGGCGCTTCGGCTGCAGCCCAACTTCGCCAAAGCTCATTTCCATCTGGGTGTCTTGCAATATCAAGAACGATCGATGACGCAAGCTGCCGAACACCTGCAAGCAGCGGCACAACTGGATCCTTCCGATCCGGGCGCGCACTATTACTACGCGCAAGTTCTGAAGTCGCAAGAGAGGGACACGGGGGCGATTGGCGAATTACAAGCGTGCGTGAAACTGAATCCGAATTATCCGGACGCCCAAAACAGTTTGGGCTTGATGCTGCAGCGCCGTGGCGACGTAGAGCAGGCCGTGGCCGCCTTTCGCCAGGCATTGAAATCGCAGCCGGACAATCCGGACATTCACAACAATTTGGGGCTGGCGTATTTACAGAGCGGCGATGCGCAAGGCGCGGTCAAAGAATTCCAGGAAGCAATCCGTTTGCAGCCGGAAGACAGCGGATACATCGGGAATCTCGGAGCAGCGTATTTGCAAGTGGCCGACTTCGATTCCGCCATGTCCAATTTTCAGCGGGCACTTAAATTATCCCCGCAGGACGCCACGCTTCACTATGACCTCGGATTGGCGCTTAAACTAAAAGATAAACTGCCCGAGGCCATTGTCGAGTTCCGCAGGGCTGCGGAGCTGGATCCCCAGCAGGCCGACGCACACTACACATTGGGAGTGACTCTGTGGCAGCAAGGCGACTTTGACGCGGCTGCCAAAGAGCTAACCGCAGCGATTCGCGCCAAGCCAGATTACGCGGAGGCGTACTACACGCTGGGCACCGTCCTGAAGCAGAAGGGCGATTTGGCGGAAGCCGCAAAAGCTCTGCGCGAAGCGATTCGCCTGCAGCCGGAGTTCGCGGGCGCGCACACCACGCTCGCGATGGTGCTGCGTCAAGTCGGCGACACCGAAGGCGCCGCCGCAGAGAGCCGCGCGGGAGCGGAAATCGCGAAGTGGAAGACCAGCGAGCAAGCCGCACTCTTTGCCACGAATTCAGGAAAGCGCCTGCTCAACGCAGGGGATATCGACGGCGCGATTTCGCAATTTCGCAGCGCCATCGAATCGGTGCCGGCCTACGCTCCCGCCCATTACCAACTCGGCTTGGCGTTGCAAAGAAAAGGCGACAAACAAGGCGCGGCGCAAGAATTCAAGGCGGCAGCCGACCTCGATCCGAAGCTGAAGGCTCCGGCCCCGTAAGGAACTTAAGAATTGCCAAAATGGAAGCGGAAGGTATTGGATTCCCTCCCCCCGTTTTTGCGTAAGTGTTGATTCTAAATGGGATAGTAATCGCGCAAGTCCTTTAGAATCAACAGTTACGAGGGGACCTGCAGGTGTTCATTCTAAAGGAGTTAGGCCCACTGAGGGACTGCACTTGTGGAGACGGGCTTGGCTAAATTTAGGACGGCTCTTTCCGCAGCGCGACAAGCTCCGATCCGACCGGCACACCGCGCGTCACTTTCACGTGAATGACCGCTTCAAACGGCTTCAATTCGCCCGAATTGGAAACGGATAGCCGGAGGAGCAGTTGCTGGAGGTAGTCCGGCTGACAGACGTACTCGACGGCGGCCTGCGTCCCGATCGTCGTTGTGCCGGCAAGAATGAGTTCCGAGCGCGAGGGGTTCAGACCTTTCACGAGCGCAACGACGGAATAGTCGTCCACAAGCGTCTCATCCGACGGCGTAGCCAGAAAAGATTTTGGCTCGTCCGCCCCGGGGTGCACATTGACGATTTCGACGTTGCCGGCGCGCGGACCGGAAGCAATCTGCCGAAAGACAAATTCCTTCGTACTGGGAATTTCCAGGAGGATAAGGTTTTCGGAGGGCGAGCCAATGAAAATCAGATCGTTGTTTTTCGCATCATCCAGAGAGAACAAGCTTCCGCGTTTCACGCGAATGGGCTGGTGCAATTTCACGAAAACGTTGTCCAGAGCGTGCACCGCCAGAACTTCTCCAACTCCGGTGTAGTGATCGAGAATATGCGCTTGGCCGTCGCGAGCAGATTTGTAGTAGCGCATCCCGCTGTCGGGCCGCCCTACAAAAGCCGCGTTGCTGAAAATGACCCAGGGCTCTTGCGGCGCGGTGAGAAAGCCTTTCCAGAAAACGCGCAGGACGGTCGGCACTTCTGTGCTTTCCGTGTCGAGCCGCGCTTCCGCGGTGCGGCGGTTGAGAAATCGGTCCATGGAAACAGCCACGAGAGCAGAGAGGGCAACCGACAACAGGAGGACAGCCGCAAACCATTTACGCGGAGTTTGCGTTGCCTCAGCTGATGATTCGTGAAGAGTACTCCCGTGGTTTCGACCCGCCCCTGCAGGACGCTCGTGAAAAGTGAGAGCGTAGGTTCCGCGGGGGAAATCGACGAGAATCGGGTCCTCGGCCCCTTCGGTCGCGTAGTACTCGGCTAACTTTCCCCGAAGGCGCCCAGCCTGGACGCGAACGGTGGAATCCAAGTGCGGATCAAAATTGCTCGGACGGCCAAAAACTTCCGTCGCAATTTGATATTCCTTGGGCGCAGCTCCTGGATGGTCTAAAGCGTGGTCTGCCAAATAGCGCAGCAGCTTGCACAAAGATTCCGATCCGTGCAAGGCATGGCTGCTAAGAAGCTTGTCGATCTGTCCCCGGTAATGAGCCTTGTCAGCCACTTCCGCCACCACCCTGGCCCCGACATTGTAACACTACACGTGTAACAACGTTGGTAGCTCATTGAGGGGCCGCGACTTGGCCCTGGTAACCGTATCAGACCCCTTGAGACTATACCCGTTACGCGAAAAACTGATAGAAGCCATCACAATTGTTCACCGGCCCCATTTTGGGTGCACGGGAAAGTGTATTTTTAATGAGCTGTGACGCTCTCCCGATCGTAATGCGGGGCACGGCGAAATTAGTCGTTGGCACGGGTCGAGGAGTTTGGGGGCGATTCACTGCGAACGCATCGGTTCGACAGGTTGCCGTTTGAAGCCATTTTCATTTGAAAAGCTCAGGGTGTCCCCTTTGTGCGGTTGAGCTTCGTTATTTTTCTCCGTGTCTTGCAACCGGCCATGCAGTGGATCAGCAACTCTGAAGCTATGCAATTGCATTCAACTTTAAACCTTTTTCAAAGAATGCGAGTGTTCAGGAGGGGTGGAATGAGAAGGCAAGTTAGTTTGGGGCTGGTTTTAGTTTTCTGTTTGGCATTTTTGCTGTGCGCCAACACTGCCTCGGGTCAAGCAGTGTACGGAGGCATAGATGGGACAGTCACGGATCCGCAGGGAAATGCCGTGGCAGGGGCCAAGGTCACGGTAACTTCAACCACTAAAAACACTGCCCAAGACACGACAACGAATGACGCAGGAAACTATTCCGTCATCCACTTGATTCCCGATACGTATAAAGTCCACATCGAGGCTTCGGGCTTCAAGGCTTACGATGTACCTAGCGTGATCGTTCAAGTCGATACCACAGCGCGTTTGGACGCGCAGCTACAAGTCGGCGCAGTCACCCAATCCGTGGAAGTCACGGGGGAAGTTCCACAGCTCAAGACGGACCGCGCTGACGTGGCGCTGGATTTCAATAGCGATTACGTCGAAAAGCTGCCGTTGGTAAACCGCAACTTTCAGTCGCTATTGCTCTCCGCTCCTGGGACGCAGCAAATAGGCTGGAGCCACGCCGCCACGGAAAACCCGCAAGGCTCGCAGCAAACTTTCGTCCAGGGCCAGCACTTTAGCGGCACGGGCTACGAACTAGACGGTACAGACAATCAAGACCCAATCTTGGGCATTATCGTCATTAACCCCAACCTGGACTCTGTGGAAGAAGCGAAAATTACTCTGATGAACTATGACGCCGAATTCGGCAAGTCCATCGCGGGTCTCATGGTGGCTTCAACCAAGTCTGGCACAAATGACATTCATGGCAGCGCCTTTTGGTTTCGGAACTCGGATGCCACGCAGGCACGCAACCCATTCGATGCGAGCCGCACACTCCCCAGTTCAAAATGGAATCAATTTGGCGGTTCAGTAGGCGGACCGGTCATTAAGAACAAACTGTTCTACTTCGCTGACTACCAAGGAACCAGGCAGGCGAATGGCTACACCAATCACGTTACCACTCCCATGTCCACGGTTCTTAGCAGCTGTACTGCAACCACAGGCTCCTGTGATCTAAGCGTGTACAACTCATTGATAGGTGGTGACGGCAAGATTTATGACCCCAACAGTTACGTCCAAAATCTTACCGATCCCCAGTGCCTAGCTGCAACCTCGGCACCACATCTCGACGGCTCGTGTCGCGCTGCGTTTCCGAACAACATGATTCCCGTGGCGGCTCTCTCTCCGGTGGCAGTCCATATCCTGAGCCTCTTTCCCCAGCCGACAACCACCGACCAGAGGAATAACTTTTTGGTCTCGGGCTCAGGACCGTTCCACGGGAATTCCTTTGATGGGCGGGGCGATTATCAGGCCCCCGGGAATTTGCACATCTTTGGCCGCTATACGCGGGCCTACTATAGCCTCACGGGATCGCCCGCCTTGGGTACCGCGCTTGGTGGCCAAGGAGGAGGAATCGGCGGGTTGAGCGGCAGTTCCAACATCCACAATCACAGCCTGGCGGCGGGATTCGACAAGGCGATCAGCACGACGTTGCTGACGGACTTCCGGTTCGGCTGGTTCAAGTACAATCCGCATTCGATCAAGCCGGACGCTAATGTCCAAGCTGCGACCGCGTTGGGGCTGAAGGGGCTGAACATCGATGGAGTCCCATCCACGTATGGCCTCCCCGTTTTCGTCCTCAACGACGGCACGTTGACCGATTTTGGCGATGGCTTGGATCCTTCACGATGCAACTGCCCGTTGATCGAAGACGAGCACCAATATCAGTTTGTGAACAACTGGACAAAGATAGCGGGCAATCACGCTATGAAGTTTGGCGCAGACCTTCGCTTCGCGCATAACTTCCGCTTTCCGAGCGACGCCAATCGAGCCGGGCAACTCTCCTTCAACCACAACGAGACTGCGAACAGGCTGGAAACCGTGGATCCTGTCACAGGAAAAGTCACTTTCTCTCAACAAGGCGGCTTGGATATAGCGTCGTTCCTTTTGGGTGATGTTTCGCACTTCGAGCGCTTCGCCAGCGTTAGCCAAACTGCGGCAGAGAGTCAGAAGCGCTTCTTCCTATATGCCCAGGATCAATTCCGCATGAGCAGCAAATTGACGATTACTTACGGCATCCGGTGGGAGGACTATTTCCCTGAATCCGTCAATGCCAAGGGCAACGGAGGTTTTGCTAACATCGATCGGGACGGGACAATCCGAGTCGGTGGTTTTGGACCGTGGGGACTAAACGGCAACGTTCGCAACTATGTTGGTGCATTCGGGCCGCGCATCGGTATCGCGTATCAATTGCGGCCAAAGACTGTCGTACGCATCGGCTATGGGCGCAGCTTCGATATCGGCGTATTCGGTTCGAACTTCGGCCATGCTGTGACGCAGAACCTCCCCGTTCTTGTCCACCAAGATATACACGCGAATAACGTATTTCCCGGGGCCTTCAGTGACAACTTCCCTGTCTATAATCTCGATGCAAATCAGCCTCAGCTGACTACGCTGGGAGTGCTCAATGCGCCCCCGTCGGTCGTCTACCCGACGCCTAATGCGAATGGCACGATTCCGTTGCGCGGACCGGACGGCAGCGTGGATCCGCGGATTCGTCCGACGGTGCAACGCCCCGCTGCCATAGATATGTGGAACGCAACAGTCGAACACCAGTTGACTTCTACAATGACCGTGGAGGTCTCGTACGTTGGAAATAAGGGGACGCACGGATTCGCCGGTGACGGGCCTGCGTACAACGAGAATCCGGTAAGCATGGTTGGCTATGGCACGGCCGCACTTAAAGACACCCGGCGTCCGTACTTCAACAAATTCAGCTATCCAGGGTACATCGATCCCAACACGGGTACGACGCTGATGTGCTGCTCATCAGACCTGGGCAACTATTTTGGCATGGATGCAAGCAGCAAATACAACGCGCTGCAGATCAAAGCCGAAAAGCGATTCTCGCAGGGACTTCAGTTCGTTTCACACTACACCTGGTCCATGGCGAGATTCTACGACAGCAACTATTTCGCTATCGATCCTAAGATTGCGTATGGCCCCATGAATGTGAATCGTAACCACGTATGGATATCTAACGTGATCTATGAGCTTCCTTTCGGCAAAGGCAAGAAGTATATGAGCGGTGCCAACACGTTGACGGATTATGTCATCGGCGGATGGAGACTCACCAGCATCACCAACTGGAGCGGCGGTCTGCCCTGGACTGCAAGCTACAAAGACTGCAACTCGGACCAGGATGTTGGCGTTTGCCGTCCTAACAAAGGCTCTGGCGGACTTGCGCTGGGTGTGAAGAGAGACGCTAACGGGTTCCTCACTTGGTTCACTCCTGCAGCTTCTTCTGCTGGTTGCGCTGGGCTTAGCATAGTTCTCCCAGGTCCCGGGTGCGTTCCTGATCCCAACCAATGCGCCCAGACAAGGCCCACGGTAGGGGGGTTCTCTCGTCCGGCTTGCGGCACACTCGGCAACATTGGGATGGACTCGTTCCGTGGGCCGCACCTGTTTACCTCGAACCTCTCACTCGCGAAGAACTTTCCCATCAAAGAGCGTTTCAAGGCGGAATTCCGCATGGACGCCAACAACATCTTTAACCACCCGGTCCTGGGTTTCAACTACACTCAGGGCAATACCTGTATCGATTGCATTGGCACCGATGCCGGACGGATCACCAACATCGAAAACAACACTTCAATGCGGCTCCTGACGTTTGGATTGCGATTGTCTTTCTAACAAGGACGAAGACACCCCACCACCCCGACGGGGAGCCTTGACCGGCTCCCCGTTTTTTTTCGCGGCGGCCGGGCGATAAGCTGGTAAGGAATGAACGCTATGCTGGCGTCGGGGAAACAGATTCTATGGATGATGGGTGGCTTACTGCTCTCCCCGAGCCACACCCAGGCCCAAACGCCCTCGGAACACGTGTGGGCGCAGCAAGTCGAGGCACCTCAACCGAAGCTCGCTGAGTCGCCGGAGACAGCAATTACCGAAGCGCGGCGCTTAGCGCAGCAGGGGAAATTCGACGAGGCGATTGGGCGACTTGAAGCCCTGGCCGCCAAGCAGCCCGACGCGAAGGACCTCGCCCATGAACTGGGAGTCGTCTACTACAAGAAAGGCGATTATCTGAAGGCCGTCGCCAGCTTCAAGAAGGCTCTCGAAGAAAATCCCAGCGATAGCGAGGCCATCCAGTTAATGGGTTTGTCGTACTACCTCTCGGGGCGGCCTGCCGACGCCATCGCGCCGCTCGAAAAAGTGCAAACCTGGTTTCCCAGCGCGAATGTCGACGCCTCGTACATTCTTGGGATTTGCTATATGCAAACCAAGGATTATCCCAACTCGCGTAAAGCCTTCGCCAAGATGTTTGCCGTCTCGCCGGATTCGGCCGCCAGCTATCTGTTCACGGCGCGGATGATGCTGCGCTTCGACCTTGACGTGGTGGCGGAAGAATACGCGAAGAAGGCTGTCGAGCTGGATCCCAGACTTCCGCTGGCGCACATGCTGTTGGGAGAGATTTATCTTTATAAGTCGCGTTTGCCCGAGGCCACCGAACAATTCCAGAAGGAATTGGAGCTGAATCCGGGCGACGCCGCCGTCTATTACAAACTCGCGGATGCTTACACGCGCGCGCAGAAATATGAGGACGCGGAAAAGCTGTTGCAGCGCTCGATCTGGCTCGACGCCACATCCACCGGCCCGTACATCCTGATGGGCAAGGTTCTGGAGAAAAAGGGTGAGGCCGCGCTGGCCGTGCGCGCTTTGCAACGCGCGATCTCCATGGATCCGAACAATTCCATTCCGCATCATTTGCTCGGGCTGGCTTACCGGGACTTGGGCAGGACCGAAGACGCCGAGCGCGAACTCAAGTTGGCGGAGCAGTTGCAGAACCGCGGAGAAGCAAAACCGTAGAAGAACGGGTCTGGCTTCGGCGAGAAGCCTCAGCCTAAAGAAGACCCGCCACTACATTTTCGAGTTGCAGAACCGTGGAGAAGCAAAGTCGTAGCCGGAACTTTTGAACAGAAACGTTTCAGGAGAGAAGCCGTGCTCAAGTTCGCTAAGTTCTCTTTTCTCACGATCGCGCTCGGCCTTTGCGTTTCTGCGATTCCGGTCAGAGCGCAGCAGCCTCCTGCTCCAAAGGCTGCGCACACGCACGTCCGTCAAGCCGCCCAGACCGCGCAAGATCCGTGGTGGAAACACGCGGTGATCTATGAGATTTATCCGCGCAGCTTTCAGGATTCGAATGGCGACGGCGTCGGCGACATCAACGGCATCACCTCTCGTTTGGACTACTTGCACGACTTGGGCATCGGCGCCATCTGGATTACGCCGATGTATCCTTCGCCGCTCGTCGATTTCGGATACGACGTGGCGGATTACACCGCGCTCGATCCGCTCTATGGCACGCTTGCGGATTTCGATCGCATGATGGCCGAAGCGAAGAAGCGAAATATCCGCGTAATCATGGATTTAGTTCCCAATCACACCTCAGATCAAAGCTCCTGGTTCAAGGAGTCGCGCTCGTCGCGCACGAATCCGAAGCGCGACTGGTACATCTGGCGCGACGGCAAGGGCCCCGGGCAGCCTCCCAACAATTGGCAATCGTGGTTCGGCCATTCCGCGTGGCAATTCGATCCCACGACGGGACAGTATTACTACCACCATTTCTATGTCGAGCAGCCGGATTTGAATTGGCGAAACCCCGAAGTCCGCAAGGCCATGTACGACGCCATGCGCTTCTGGCTGGACCGCGGCGTCGCCGGCTTCCGTCTCGACGCCGTTTCCAGGTTGTTCGAAGACCCGAACCTCCACGACGATCCGATTCTCCCCGGCAAAAATGCTTACGGCGATCCCAACATTCAGCACAAATACACGGACAATCTGCCGGAAATTCACGAAGTGCTTCGTGAAATGCGGAAGGTCGTGGATGCCTATCCGGGGAATCCGGTGTTGATCAGCGAAGCCGACGAGCCGAACATCAAAGAGCTCGCCAAAATGTACGGCGCGAAAAACGATGAAGTGCAGTTGCCCATGGATTTCCAGATTGCCGACGTGAACAAACTCTCCGCGCCGGAGTTTCGCAAACTGCTGGGTGAGGTCGAGAACAATCCCACCCACGGGCAACCTCACTACTTTTTCAGCAACCACGATCAGCCACGCACCTGGGACCGCTATGGCGACGGCGTTCACAACGATCAAATAGCGAAGCTGATGGCCGCTCTTTTGCTAACGCCGCGCGCGACGCCACTTATGTATTACGGGGAAGAAATTGGCATGCGAACGACGACGCCCACGCGAAAGGAAGACGTCCAGGATCCCATCGGGAAAATCGGCTGGCCGGAAGAAAAAGGCCGCGACGGCGAGCGCACGCCGATGCAGTGGGACAATTCGAAAGATTCCGGCTTTAGCACGGCGGATCATACATGGTTGCCCATTCCGCCGAGCGCTGCGGAGTACAGTGTGGCTGTCGAATCACGCGCCCCGCACTCGATTTTCTCGTTTTACAAGAAGTTGCTCGCGCTGCGGGAGAGCGAGCCCGCCTTGCGCAACGGAAGCTATGTGTCCCTGGATCGCGATGATCCCTACGTGCTGGCTGTCTTCATTGGAAACGTTCGCTGATTCGGAAAAGGCGCGATCGGTCAAAACACGGAATTCCGCTGAATTTAGCAGCAAGCCCTTTCCACTCAATAGCTTAGAAGCCGACCTCAAGTTTTACTTTAACTTTACGCCGCAAAGTAGCTTGCGGCTCGGGCCCTTTGTGCCCATTGGATCGTCAGGGATGGTGGCGAGCCGCGGCCTCGACACCTGCCAGCATTTGCTCGATTTCGGCGTGGTAAAAATATCTTCCATTCACAAAAACGCCTGCATTTTCTGCGTGTTGGAAATGCCTTCCAGCGGATTGGCAGCGAGCAGCACCATATCTGCCAGCTTCCCTTCTTCGATCGTGCCAAGCTGGGCTTCCATTCCAAAGAAGCGCGCGGGATTGAGCGTGGCGGTCTGCAGCGCTTCCAACGGAGTGAATCCGGCGGCGACGAATCGTTGCAGCTCTTCATGCAAACTGGAGCCGGGAAAAATGTGAACGCCTGCGGGAGTGTCCGTCCCCGCAAGAAACTCCACGCCCGCTTTGTGAAGCATCCGCACAACCTCGAGTTCCTTCTCGACAAATTTCTTGCGCGTGGCAATATCGTCCGTGCCGTATCCCTGCGTGATTTCGTCGGTAAAGCGCTTCCACGTTTTGCTTTTCCACGGCCCGGGAACGTATTTGACGCGCGTGTCTCCGCTAAAATCGCTCACGTCCAGCAGGTTTCCGCCGCGCTCCCAAACCAGTGTCGGGCACTGCCATGTGTGATTCTTCGCGAGCAATGCCGCCAGTGAAGCGGCGCGCGCTTCATCGTAGGTTGCCAGAAACTGTCCTTCCGTTTTGCCGCCTTTCAAAAAATCGTCTTCCGCAGGGGAACTCCCTTCAAAAATTCCGATTAGATGCTCGAAGCTTTTCATCCCGGCTTCTGACATCTCGCTGGCGCGCATCGCATCCGGCACGTGTCCCTCGAAAGGAATCTCCTGTTTCTTCGCCTCATCTGCAATGGCCAGCACGGCGTCGCGTGGGATCAGCGATTGCAGCTTGATGAAGTCCGCGCCGCGTTCTTTCAAACGGTTTACCGCCTGGCGCGCGTCTTGCGGAGTTGTAATCGCGATCGAACTGGGGAAGCGCGGCTTCGGGCCGTCGAGCATGGGGCCGGAAGTAAGAATACGCGGCCCGATCATGCGCCCGGCTTCAATCTCGTTGCGCCAACCCTGCACCACGTCCAGGTCGCTGCCCATGTCGCGGACGCTGGTTACGCCGTTGGCGATAAAGAGCGGCAGGGAAACGTCCTTGGCATCGGGGAACCAGTCGCCGAACGCCAAGTGCACATGCATGTCCCACAGGCCTGGAATCAGATATCCGCCCTTGCAATTCACACTGTCCGCGTTGCGGGGATACTTGGCGGATTTGCTCGGCCCGATGAAATATATGTGGTTGCGTTCCAGGATTACCGTTTGATCTGGCTGGAGCTTGCCCGTTCGAACGTCCACCACGGTCACGTTATTCAGGACCAGCAGGTCGGCTGTTGCAGGTTTCTGAGCGCGACCGGTTCCCGGCGACCAAATAGTGATCCACGCAAGAAACAAGAAGGATCGGACAAACCATCGGCTGGATTTCATGGGCGGAGATTGTAGCTTTTTTCCGGCGGAAATCCACCTAGGCACAATTCAGGTGCATCTCCGGGATGCGATGCGCTCATCTTAGTTATCATGGTTATCATGGAGATCGCGAGTTTGGGACGATGGTCTCTGCGGTCTGGAGTACGAAGATGAGAAGTCTACGATTCTTGTTGATGAGTTTTCTGGCGGCAGGCCTGACTTGGGCGCAAGAAAAACCCGCCGCCCCCCCCATGGACATGCAGCACATGCATCACGGCGGCTTCATGCAGGAAGGCATGCATCACTCGGTGGCGAAGGGCGTCACGCTGGAAGCGAAAGTTGACTCCGTGTCGCACACCGCCACTCTTCGCGTTGGCCCGATGAATCTTCCCGCGCACACCAGCCACATGAAAATGCCGCAACCGCCAGATCTGGTCTGGCAAGTCCCATTCGACGGGTGGCTTCTCGCTTATCATCCCAGGCTCGTAGATGCGTCAGGTAACTCGGTCCCCGGAACCCTTCTGCACCACACCGCCTTCTGGAACGAGAATCGCGCGGACTTTCTTTGCCCCAACAAGGAAGAGCACATTTTCGGCGCGGGCAGCGAAATGACCGACTGGGCCGAAGTGCCCGGCTACGGCTATCACGTGCAGAAGGGCGACAACATCCGCATCGAAACGATGGTCTATAACCCGACAGCAACTTCCTATGACAAGGTTTATCTGGAAGTGGCGATTCCCTTTCAGGACGCCACGGAAAGCGCCGCCGCGCGAAAGAATGTTTACCCCGCGTGGATGGATGTGAAGTCTTGCGGGAACTCCGGTTACGATGTGCCTGCCGGTAAAAGCGAAAAATCCGGAACGGTGACCGTGCAATACGACGGCGTGCTTCTCGGCGTGGGCGGGCATCTTCACGACTACGGCCGTGGAATCGTGCTCGAAGACACTACGCGCAAAGAAACAGTAGCCACGCTCGACGCCAAAGTGGACGAAAAGGGCCAACTCGAATCTGTGCCCGTGAAATTGTTTGTTCAGGAAGGCGGCTTCAAATTTTCCGCCGGCGACGTCCTGAAGACTTCCGCCACCTACGATAACCCTACCGGCAAGCTGTTGCGCGATGGCGCCATGGGCATTGCGGTAGGTTATTTTGTTCCTGCGGACGATTCAAAAATGGCTGCGCTCCGCCGCAAAACGCCTGGCATGCACGAAATGGCGGGCATGTCCCACGACCACTGAAGTCCCGTCAAATTAGCAGGTAATGAGAGGCTCCGCTTTAGTCGTCGCTGCGGCGGTAAGGAGGCTTTGGCTGGGGCGCCGCGTTTGGCGTGGCGTCAATAGTTGTGCTTGGAGTTGCGACACAGTTATTTGAATTTGCGCTCTGCGCATCGCTGGGAGCGGCGGGCTTGCAAGCTGCAGCGGGTTGAGATTTGTCTGAATTTTTTGCCTTGGCGTTGGGGTCGTCCTGCGCGGTGGCGTGTTCCAGGATGCGACGGGCGTAGTCGGCAATGTTCTTGACGCTGGAAGCGTAGGCCGGATTGGGAGTGCGGATGCCGCCGTTATAGGCGCCAATAGCTTTTTCGACGTCGCCGCCGAAATGGTCGAGCAGGTCGCGCAAGAGCAATCCGGCGTAAGTGGTGAGCACAGCGTCGCTAATATTGTTCAAGTCCAGTTCGCGCGAAGGCCGCAGGCGCGCGGGCAGCTGGTTGTAGTCGCGCTTGTCGTGCAAATAGAGCTGGTGCGCGGCGCGCAGCGTTTGGCGCGTGATCTGCCAGGTGCCCATGGCGTAGTCGCTGACCTTGACGCGCTTGCGCGTGCGTTGCAGCACGATGTCTCCGCGCTCGGCGCGCTTCTTCCAGACCGCGTGAGTGAGGTCGCCGTTCACGTCCATGTAGTCGTTTTCCATGGCGCCGACGCCCATGAAGTAATCGAGCGGCAGGTCGTAGAAGTGCGCCACGTCCAGAATGTCTGCGGCGAGCTGCATGGCTTGATCGCGCGTCAGGGGCCGAGCCGCAGGATCACTACTGTCGATCACGCGATTGTCGGTTTGCGATTTGAAAATGAGGAATTGCGCCAGCGCGGGAAGCATCTTGGAAGAGGTCAGCGATTCGAGCTTCTGCTCGGTCGGCACGTCGTAAGCCACGTCGAACATATGGCTCTGCTGCTGGTAATAGTTGTATTCCTTCTGCGACCAGGTCTGGAATTCATAGTGCGTGATGAGGTTGCGGCCTTTGAGGCTGGCAACTTGTGGTTCCGCGGCAAGGAGATCGTTATCGGTCACCAGGAAAATCTTGTATTGCGGTCCCTTTTTTGTATTCAAGGCTGTCAGGTACATGTGTGAGGTGTCGTGTCCTTCGCGCGCTTCGCGCCCGCGGAGATACTCAAAACGCAGAAAGGCTTCCATCTGGTCGCTGAACGTGGCGATTTCCGCGGCGGGAACTTCGGGGCTAAAGGGAACGATCAGCCGCTTGCCCTTCACGGCCGTCACCGGCATGCGCGGATGCGCGGAGGACGGCAAGTCGAGGGGCCAGAGACGATAGTCGGTGTACCCGCAAGCGGCAAAAGCCAGCAGACCGGCGGCCAGGCAGAGGGTATATCGGAGCAGTTTCAAGAGGAATTTCTTTACCGACATGGCCTCAGCCTCCTTCCTTTTGATGAATGCCTCTTCCTAAGATTGCGAACCTCGCAATCCAGGATTGCATCTCCATTGCCGCGAGCCCTATTATCTTTGTTATGTCCCTAAACACTTGATTAGGAACAACTTATAGATACACCTCAGGGAGTAAAAGGGCTGGAAAAGATCGAGTGGGCGTGTCTAGTTTACCACAGTGCGGCTACCAGTCGGCCATCCGGGACAGCCGGCAAAGCTAAATTAGGGGGCCAACTGCTATGTAGATTGTCCCGCCATGTAGTCAGCAGAACAGTGTGATTTGCGCAACAAAGTGCACAATTACGCGAATACTTCTGTCAACCAGGGAACATAGGCCCGCACACAACGATTGGGGACTGCGCGCTTCCTGCAGCATGCGTCGTTTTCGCCGAACAAGTCCGAGCGTTAGGCCGTAGCTGTTACAGCCTTGGGGGCAACTTCCACGGTATATACGACGACCGCCTTCTTCCCGCCCTTTGCAGCCGTCGCATGGATCGAGTTCAGATTGACGCCCTTTTTCTCGAGCGACGCCAGACATTGCGCCAGGGCGCCTGCCTTGTTGGGCAGCTCGTACTGCTCCGCAGGAGTCTCTCGATAGACAATCCTGGCGGCATCCAATGCTTTCTTGGCTTTCTTGGCGTCTTCGGCGACGAGCTGAACGGTGCCGCTCGTCCCCTCCGCCGTTCCCAGGAGCGCCAGAATATTCACCTTCGAGTCTCCCAGGGCCTTCGCGATACGTGCGACTGCGCCGGGCTGGTTGTCTACGGGTATCGTAAATTGCTTGGTCTTAGCCATGCCGCACCTCCTTGTCGCGGAGATTATACGCCCGCGCGTCAAGCAGAATGCGGCGGCGCTAAATTTGCTGGCCTTTCCAGCGGCCGCGCCGGAAGAGGAGAACTCCCGCTGTGGCGATAGCCGCCTCGGCGACAACGATGGAAATGTACACGCCGTTCGCTCCCACGTGCGCGGGGATGGCGAGAAAATAGGCCAGCGGAATCTCCAGCAACCAGAAACCGAAAAAATGGACCCAAGTCGGCGTGATTGTGTCGCCCGCGCCGTTGAACGCCTGGAGCATCACCATGCCATACGCGTAGGCGATGTTGCCGTAGCTCAAAATGCGCAGGCAAGTTGCCGCCAAGGGCACGACCGCGGGATCGTTCGTGAAGAGACGAACGACCGGAGTGGCGAAAACAAGAAAGATCACGCCAATGATGCCGAGAAACAGCATGTTGTAAAAGCCTGTGCGCCAGACAGAAATTTGCGCGCGCTCGGGCTGCTTCGCACCAAGATTCTGCCCAACGAGTGTGGCGGCGGCGTTGCTCAAACCCCAACTCGGCAGGAGGATGAAAATAAGTATGCGGATGGCAATGGTATAGCCGGCCAGAGCATCCGAGCCGAAAATGCTAACGATGCGTACGAGACCGATCCAACTGGTGTGCGCGATGAGGAATTGCAGAATGCCAGTGAACGAAACGCGCAACAAACGCCAGAGAACTCCCAGGTTGACGCGGAGTTGGCTGCGCAAAATGCGGATGCGTTCCGAACCGCGGAGCAGGCGGTAAAACTGATAGAGCACGCCGATGCTGCGGCCGGTGAAAGTGGCGAGGGCCGCGCCGGTGACGCCCAGCTTAGGAAATGGCCCCCAGCCGAAAATGAGGCAAGGATCGAGGATGAGATTGATGATGTTCGAGACCCACAACAGGCGCATGGCGATGGCCGCGTCGCCGGCCCCGCGAAAGATGGCGTTGTTGAGAAAGAGCATCATGATAACGCCACCGCCGCCGAGGGCGATGCGGGCATACCCGGAGCCCGTGGCGACAATCTGGGGCGACGCACCCATCAAACGGAGCAGATTGGGCCCATAAAAAAAGCAGGGCAGGCCAACCATGGCCGAAAACACCAAGCCGATGACGATGGCCTGAACGCCGGCCACAGCCGCGCCAGCAGGATCTTTCTCGCCGATGCGGCGCGCGACCATGGCGGTGGTGGAAAGACTCAGGCCGAACCCAATGGCCATCACCAAACTGAGCATCGACTCCGTAAGGCCCACAGTGGCGATAGCGTTTGCGCCCAGGCGGCCGACCCAGAAAACATCAACTACGGCGAAGAGGGACTCCAGCACCATCTCGAGGATCATCGGGATGGCCAGCAGCAGAATCGCCCGATTCAGGCTGCCGGTAGTGAAGTCCTGATGCGACCCGCGAAGCGCTTCCCGAATGGAACTCCACATCGACGGTGGAGCAGTGGAAGCAATCACATGTTCAGCTGACATGAAGACCTAGGCTCTCTGTATTTGTCCGCGCCAAAGATGGACGCGCAAATACGGTTGCAGAAGTCAAATGGTAGAAAACGAAAAAGGGAAAAATCCGCGGGAGCGGATTACAGCGTTTGGGCGATTCGCGGGATTAACATCTTCATTCCTAGGCGCTGCCCCGGCGCAACGAAAAAATCAGGATTCCAACTTCGCGTGGGCGATTTCTGAATTGACGAATTGTATCCTGAATTTCCCCGCCCTGACCAGCAAATTCTCTGGGGAACGCGCCGGGCCTTAGCGTGCCGATAGCGGATGATTCGAATCAGGCTGCAGCAATGCGCCGGATCAAGTCTTCTTGTTCGGATTGGGACTCCGCGCCGATGGTGAAGGCATCGAGCAGGTCCAGCGAAAGCGCGTAGTGCAGCGCTTCGTCCTGACGGTTGCGCATCTCTCCTTGGCCAAGAATCTTCATCCCAATAACGGCGTGGTGGTTAGCGCGCATCTCGCGTATGACGCTCACGACCGTGTCCGGCTTGTCGTCCATGTAGGCCCCAATGGGATTGATGCGCACCAAGTGGACATCAACCCAAGGCGATTTTGCAGCGGTGCGAAGCGCATCGATGTTGTGGCAAGAGCATCCGTGCGCCCTGATGATGCCTTTCTGTTTGGCCTCTGAGAGCACGTCCATCACGGGCTGGAAGCGTTCGGTCCAGTCGCCTTCGGTGAGGCAATGCATCAGGCAGACGTCAATGTAGTCGATTCCGAGCTCTTTGCGAAAGCGGTCAAGATCGGCGCGAGCCGTGGCGGCATCGCGCGCCCAGGTCTTGGTGAGCACGGTGACTTTGTCGCGTGGCACATGTTTCAGGGCCTCGGCTACGTGCGGATGGCTGCCATAAGAATCCGCGCTGTCAAAGAATCTCAGCCCGTGGTCGTAGCCGTTCAGAAGCAGGTCGGAGAGGCCCTTAATGCCCAGCGCAGTCTGGTG
>WNGL01001370.1_pt1 | contig 30250 bp, 32 predicted proteins | sample 5400591 | NCBI WGS metagenome assembly WNGL01 (sample SAMN13153377, study PRJNA577476) | soil metagenome | isolation source: 80 cm soil or saprolite under Garry oak tree replicate 1 | place: USA:California | collected 2016-06-15 | reverse complement strand
ATCGAAAGTACGCATATCTCTTCGGTCTAATATCCGGGCCGGTGGGTGTGATGACGTTTCTCGCAGTCTTTACCCATGGATTTCACAAACTACATTTTGCGTCAGTGGTTAATGCACCTAATATTTGGAGGCTTGGGTCTATGGTTCAGCATCAATTATCACAACAGAAAACCGGCATGACGGCTTGCTCAAGCCGACTCGCTACGTCCAGTGCTGAGCGCCGACTTCGATTGTTGCGTAGCTCCGCGCCATTGCTGCTTCGAGAGATCGACGACTTTCTTGTAATCAAGATCTGTCGCGACCTTGAAATCCCAAGCCCGAAGACGGCATAACAAGGCGCTGCAGACCGACGAGCGGCGCGCGTTGGTTCTCGCTTATCGCAAGGTGACTCTCGCGCCGCTCGCGGCTGAGCGGCAGAATCGTTATGCTTGCTCTCACGAAGTACTGGCCCTAAATCAAATAGTGCGATGATTTGATCAGATGTGGGTTCCCTTTCTGGTAGTCGGTACGCCCATAGCATACCTGAACGCCGGGGTCGTAGTGCTTGTTGTCTACCTGATTGCAGGACGCCGTGGGCTTACTCGGCCTTGGCTTCTGTTGTGTTTTGGGTCTTTGGCGGGTACCGTGACTATGATCATTAATGCAGTCGAGATTTGAGTGGCAATTCGTGGTTCCAGGGACACTGGCAGGTTTTACATCGGCGTTAATCTTTTGGAGAATTGGTTTAAAAGGCCTTAATCCCAGCAACGCAAGCTAACAAGCCGATGAACCCGACGCCACCGCGGTCCCCTCGCTCGCTACGCTCGCTCGGCGCGGGTTATCGGCAAAATCGTTGGGCCGATCCAGTCGGTAAGGTTGAATGTTACGGATAGTTTTGATCTCATTTGCATTTCTGGCGATTAAACTCGAATCGGCGAGTTTCCCCGACTACGCTCCCTTTGCGCAAAATGAGAAGCCCAAGCGGTATCGCGTTGTTGAACTCGCGCACTGGCCTACATCGGAGCACAAAATTGAATTTGGTATCACTGTAAATTCTGTAAGGCTGTTGGAAGTTCTCCAGGAGGACAACGGTACAAGTTTGGCCATGTTCAAGGGCTCCGGTCCGCCCGTGGTTGGACCTGTCCGGGTCTCACGACTTGTGTCTGGGCTATCGCCTCCGAGAGCTTATCAGGCTGATCTAAACCGAGACGGTGAGCCCGATTACATCGTTGAGATTTATTCGGGCGGCAATGGGATAGCGCGCTGCTATTCAAATGTTGTATTTGTGGTGTCCTCGAATAGGCAATATGCGACGACAGTTTTCAAAGCAGACTGTCCAAGCGAGGATGACTTGGTTGATCTCTTCGGTGACGGTAGATTTCAGTACATCCAGCCCACTTTCGTGTTCGGTTCTGAGGTCAAAGGCAAAGACGGCAGAGTTCACAACTATTGGGTGTACAACATTTACGCCTTGGAAGGAGCGTCCTTTAAGTTACAGAACTCACTGAGAACGGGTTTCCCAAAATGGATCATGTATGCCGGGATCGTGAACCACCGCGCCACAGAGCAATTAACAGCGGAACAAAAGCAACTGCTTTGGAAACCTTATGAGGAATGTCTAGTGTCGGTTCTCGGCGATACTTGCTTAACTCGATAGCCATTGAATCGAAAGACGGCCCAACACCAGCAATCGGCGCTCAATCGGCGTCGGATCTGGGCGCCGATTATCTTGTGTGTCAGGGCATCGAAGCTGGCGGTGACGTCCAATCCAGCACCGCACTCTACGAACTGCTTCCGAAGGTGTTGGAGCGTGCGCAGAGTACGCCCGTATTGGCTGCCGGCGGGATCGGTCACGGCAGGAAGATTCGCGAGGCGCTGCTCCCGGGCGCTTCGGGCGCCATCCTCGGTACTCGTTTCGTAGCTACGCAAGAGAATCTCGCGCACCCCGAGTACAAGAGTCTCCTTATCAAGTCCACAGGGAGCGAAACGACCATGTCGGTGCTTTCAGGACGGGTGGCCGGGCGCTACGCATCGCTCGCTGCGCAACTCGACCTCTCGAGCGCTGGGAGGCGGCTGGTTTGTCCGCCGGTTGGCCGACGGCCGGGCGAAGGTGACGTGGTGGCCATGCGCTCGGACGGAAGCACGGTTCTTCGTTACAATGCCGTCCCACCCGTGAATGATCTTCGAGGAGCGATTACCGACATGGCGCTGTACGCCGGGCTGGGCGTCGGTGATGTCCGGGATCTGCCAAGCGCTGGTGAACTGGTTGCGAGGTTGTGGATCGAGTGTCTCGACCAATCACGCTGATCTTAGGAGCGGGTTTGCGGCAACGAACATTCACATGGTCTGTGTGCCGCCGTCGAACAAGGGCATGGAGCCGACGACGGAGAATCTCTACGAGCGCTCGGCGGAGCAGTTCCACACAACGGGTCGTGATCTGTGGGTATTCGCGAAACATGGTACCGGGTGGCTCGCGGTGTGGCGTACGATGCTCGACGTAAAGAAACGACCGCCTAACCGCCGCTGGAGCCGCCGGCTGAGAAGCGCGGCGGCTGAGCGGCAGAATCGTTTGGCGGACCCAGGAGCGTCAAGCAATTGGCTAGGCGGGTTCCGCATCGCAATGTGAGGACTTAGAGTAGGGGAGATGGAACGTCTGTTCGCTGTTTTGCGGTCGAGAGGTCCAGCGTGGGATGACTCCAAGCCCCTTGAGGGCCAGGCTGAGTGGGCTGGCCATGCTGCGTTCATGGACGCGCTCTTCGAGCAGCGCTTTGCCGTTCTGGTAGGTCCGCTGGAGAGTACGCGCGATGCGCTTCTCATCATTTCGCGCATCGAGTACGTCTGAGATTGTCGAGCGCCTCGCTTCAGATCCGTGGACGACGAATGGGCTCTTGATCACAACGCAGGTCAGCCCATGGCAGCTCCGGCTAGGCTCGCTGGGATAGTAGCGTGGTGGACCTGAGTCTCGCAGGGAAGACTGCGCGCTATCGCGCTTGCGCTTCGCGTCCTTGAGACTGCGCGCATCACTTGAGGTTTCGCGCTGTCGCGCACGCTCCGCGCGCGCCTGCGCTTGGCGGACCGCCGCTACAATGCCGAAGTTCGACTTTCCAAAACTCTTATGGCTTCCTGGCCGCAGCCCTCTTCTCTTCGGCCCGAGCGCCCGACAGTGTGTTCGCCAAGCCGTAGTTGCCTTCGTGGCAGGCATGCTCAAAGATCGGTCCCACGGTCTTTTTGAAGAAGATCTCTGCGGTCCAGGGTTTTGTCCAGGTCGACGGATCATCGACGGTGAATTGATAGCGAATCGTGTCTTCGTCCGTGCGTGTGAGGCGCTCGATCATATGCATCTTCTCGCTGGCGCCCTGGAAAACCGTCTTGTTCGTGAAGTTGGTGCTATCAATGACCAACGTATTGCCTTCCCAGCGGCCGGTATGACTGCCGACCCATTGGCGTACGTTCGACGGCAAATGGGCACGATTGTCCAAGGGAATGACGCGGACCCAATGCAGCATCTCGACAAGGATCGTGAGGTAGCCGGGACTCTGAATGATTTGATACGTGTTGTTGTAGGCTCCCGGCAGCATTGGCGGTCCGTCGCGGTCCATATGCATGCAGCGCACAGACAGCGGCTGGTTTTGGACCATGTCGGTCGCCGCACCCATCCGCTTTCGTTCCGCGGCGCGCTCGGCCGCTCTACTCTTCCCCTCTTCGGACATAGGAGGAAGTTTTCCATCCGGCGGATCCACGATCATCGACGTGCGCATGTTCAAGGCCAACACTCCTTGGCTCCGATCCAACCCGAATTGAGTAAAGTCATAATGCACGTCCGCTATGGTTCCGGGTGTTGTTTGCGCCGACTCGTCGTCGGCCGCGTGCTTCACTCGTTCCTCGATCTCCTCTTTTGTAAAAAATTCCTTATTGATGTTGTTCGGCCGCTGAAGCGGCGTGTAGGTCGTGTTTGTCCAATAGCCCTGCAGATCGGGTTGGCCATCCGGTGTGTGTGACAGAGTCCACGCCTTCGCCGGAACCTTCGGCTTCGCCGGGGCCGTTGGAGCCTGGCCGGCAACAAACCCGGGAACCAGTAACGCCACCACAACAAAGATGCCCGCAACAGCTAGTGACGCAAAGAATCGACGGGTCATATCAAAAACCTCCTAGTGTCCTTGTGGATTCGTCCTGACGACATTGAACGCTGGCACGATCCGTTAGTCAACACAATTCGGGTATTCAAGGAATCTGCAGTTTGCCTTCTCTGACGAGAACCTGATCATCGACCGTCACCGTTGCGTTGTGGATGAAATTCCAGTACACGCCGCCGCCCCGGTTTGCTCCGCCCATTTCCTCGTTATCTCCCAAACTGAGACGAACGACGCCGGCTCCATATCCGTAATAGGCAATGAACGGCGCTTCGGGAAGAACCTGTAACGCTGGATTGAAACCGAGCGCGAATTCCCGAAACATCCGTGCATCCCCGCCTGCTGCGCTGAGCTCCTGATCGATTTTGTCCGCATTGACGCCCTGAACGGCGACGTGGCCTTTGATGAAATGAAGCATCAGGTTGCGTCCTTGGGAGGCGAGCGGACGCCACACCTGAAGAAAAACCGAACCATTTGCCGAGCCTTCGATCGGCGCGACTCGCAGAACGCCCGCGGGCAACTCGATATCACGATCGATGCGCGTGCGAGCGGATTCCATGCGTGCTCGACTGGCATCACCGATCTGGCTGCAGAATGGGCGGTTGCCGACCTCGAATGAAATATCGGTTCCTTCCGGCGTTGTTACTCGCACGCGGCCCGAACCGAGCAGAGCGATTGCACGTCGATGCTGCTCCTCCAGCTCATCGGGATAAATATCGAGCGCAGCCAGATAGATTCGATCGATAAAATCTTGAGACGGCAACTCAGATAAACCGATCGGATATGAGCCGCCGTGCCAATGAAAGTGCACGGCCCGCCCGCGACCCTCGTCAAGCCATTCGTTAATAGCACGCCGTAGGGCGGGACGGTTACCCTGGCGAATTTCGGGCAGCCAGATGAAAACATCGGCATTGGCAAAAAGCCGGCGCAACGAATCGAGTTCCCCATCCGACGACGTCTCTGTATCTTCGGCTAGGACGACACCGGAAATGTGCGCGCCCGACGCTCGAATCAGGTTTTGAAGAGGCGGTACAAGTGGGGCGAATACTCTCGTATCCAGCTTGAGCAAAATCCTCTCGCCGGATGCGAGCTTCAGCGCGGCGGCAATTCTCCTGGCACATTTCTCGTAATCTGCGGTCGTCATTTCTTCAGATGTTCTTGGATCGCTGCGACCAGCGATGGAATTGTGGATTCAGCAGGAACAATGTCGGGCTTCAAACCCAACAGTTGCGCCGCCTCGCGAGTGACAGGACCGATCACCGCGAGAGCTGTTCGGGATGGCAGCGAGCGCAGGTCATCTGGAATACTCGACGGACTGGTGAAAACAACGCAATCTACGCGCTCCGATTCGAGAATTTCACCAATGTCGCCGGAGAGCGCTTTTACCGTTCTATAGACCGTCACAATATCCACTGTTGCACCGCGCCGCCGCAGCTCTTCCGGTAACAATTCGCGGGCGACTTCTGCGCGCGGAAACAAGATTCGAGTGCCCACCAGATTTTCCGGAAATTCCGCGAGCAATCCTTCAGCACGAAATTCCTTGGGCACGATCGCCGCTTTCAATCGCCACTGATTCAGCTTCGCAGCCGTCGCCGATCCCACAACTGCGATCGGAATAATTGCGCGGTGGGCGGGCCTGAAGGACAAGCCGGCCATTCGGTCCATGAATTGTTCCACGGCATTCGCGCTGGTGAACAGGAGCCAATGGTATGTCTGTAGCCGCCGAATGGCGTCATCGACAGGTTTCCAAGTTTTTGGCGGGACGATCTGAATCGTGGGACATTCGATGACTCGCGCGCCGAGGTCTTCCAGGCGCGACCGCAATTCAGCGGATTGCGAAGCTGCCCGCGTGATGAGGACGGTTTTACCGATCAGCTCCATACCGGGCGATCTCCGCGAGAATTTCTCCGGCTCCCATCGACAGCAGCTTCTCGCCAAGCTCGATTCCTAGCTCGAGAGCTTGATCTGGTGAGCCGCTCAATTCATGCGCAACGATTCGCGCGCCATCGAGACTTCCAATCAGGCCCTTAATGGTTAAGCGGCCAGCGGCGAGATTCGCCTTTCCTCCAATTGGAACCTGACAACTCCCTCCAAGGGCGCGCAGAAGCCCGCGCTCGGCAGTCGCGGCGGTGCGAGTGGGAGCGTGATCCAGAACCTGAAGAATTCGCCGTGTCGAATGATCTTCGTCACGACACACAATGCCTAAGGCACCCTGGCCCACGGCGGGGAGCATCAGATCGTCGTCGAGTATTTGAGTGATGCGGTACTCGTAGCCAAGACGTTTCAATCCGGCAATCGCGAGAATAATCCCATCAAAGTCGTGCGCAGCTAGTCTTCGCAGGCGTGTGTCGACGTTGCCACGCAACGCGACGAGATTAAAGGCCGGAAAACGATGGCGAAGTTGAACCTGGCGGCGGAGACTGCTGGTTCCGATAGTCGCATCCCGGCTCAACGCCGCGAGCGTCGGACCATTGGAGATGAAAGCGTCACGGGGATCCTCGCGCTCTGGGATTGCGCCAAACACAATTCCAGGGGGAAGCTGGAAAGGAACATCCTTCATGCTGTGGACAGCAAGATCTATTCGGCCATCCAACAGCGCCTCGTCGATTTCCTTCGTAAAGAGTCCCTTTCCGCCGACCTTTGCCAGAGGAACATCGAGGATCTTGTCGCCCGTCGTCTTGATCTCCACAAGTTCAACAGCCAAGGCCGGCCAGCGCTGTTCCAGTTGGCTCTTCGTCCAGTTCGCTTGCCAAAGGGCCAGGGCGCTTCCGCGGGTTCCAAGCCGGAGGGTGCGGACGTTCATTGTGGCTTAACGTTGAAGATCTTTCGAATGAGATCGGCGAGATCAGCGCCTTGAGGATCATGGGCCATCTGCTTCAATTGCTCGATCGGGGGATGCAAAATCTTGTTCACGATGGATTTCGTGATCTGATCCACGGCGGCCTGCTGTTCCGGCGATAGATCTTTGAGGTGGCGGCGATTGCGTTCAATCTCATCGCGCCGAACCTTCTCGAGGCTTTCCCTGAGCTGAACGATTGTCGGCACAACATCCCGTGTTTGCATCTTCAAGCAGAACGCCTCGACCTCATCGTCGACGATTTGTTCCGCGCGCATAGCTTCTTTGAAACGTTCTTTCAGATTGGCATCGATCACTTGCTGAAGGTCGTCGATATCGTAGAGGAATGCGTTATCAATCTGGTTGACCGCCGGGTCGATATCACGCGGGACAGCGATATCAATGAAAAATATCGGCTTGTTTTTCCGCCGATGGATAACCTGCTCTGCCAGACTCCTTCCGATAATGAAGTGCGGCGCCCCGGTTGAAGTAATCACGATATCGGCGCCAGTCATGTGATCGGTGAAATGTTCGAACGGAACCGCTGCACCCTCGAACACTTTTGCCAACTCGACGGCGCGTTCGAAAGTTCGATTCGTGACGAGCACCGAAGAAGCGCCCGCTCGTTTGAGATGTTTTGCCGCGAGTTCACCCATTTTGCTGGCGCCGATGATCATGACCGTTTTGCCCGACAGATCTCCAAAGATCTTCCGGGCTAACTCGACCGCGGCGTAGCTGACGGACACTGCGGATTGCGATATTCCCGTTTCGCTCCGAACCTTTTTCGCGACGGCGAAGGCGCGATTCATAAGCGCGCTTAGATGCATGCCAACAGTCCCTGCATCCATAGCGATCCTGAACGCTTCTTTAACCTGACCGAGGATCTGCGGCTCCCCGATTACCATTGAGTCCAAGCTCGCCGTCACACGAAAAACATGCCGGATCGCATCGACGTTGCGGTAGCTGTAGAGATGGCTTGAAACCGAATCGTGGGAAATTTGATGAAACTCGCAAATAAAGTCGCGAATCAGCCGGTCATCAGGGCTCTCGGCAACGACCTCGACACGATTGCATGTCGAAAGAATCATCGCCTCATTCACCGCCCGGCGGTCCACAAGCGATGCCAAAGCCGATCGAAGAGCGTCATTGCTGAACGCCAAGCGCTCCCGAACCTCGACGGGCGCCGTCTTGTGACTGAGTCCGACCAGTGCAAGCTGCATCACTGAAACGTGTGAAGTCCTCCGAAATAATTCGCACCGAGGAAGGTGACCAGAACCCCGATAAAACCAACGATGGACAGGTATGCGGCCTTGCGGCCGCGCCAACCTGCGATGAGCCTGTAGAAAATCAGCAGCATGTAGACGAGCCACGTGAGAAACGAAAAGAGTACTTTGGCATCTCTTGCCCAAACGCCCCAAACAGCCTGCGCCCAAAGCGCCCCGGTCACAATACCGAGCGTAATCAGCGGGAAGCCAATGGCGAGCGATTTGTACGCCAGGTCATCACAGATTTCGAGTGAGGGCAACCAGTTATAGAAACGTATCGGATGCTTCGACTTGAGCGCTCTCTCCTGAATCAAGTACATAATCGCGGCAGCAAAGGCGATGAACAGTGCGGCATATCCAAAGAAAACAAGAGGCGTATGGATGTAAAGCCAATTGCTTCGCAGGACCGGCGGAATGGACGCCGACGGATCGTAAAAGAGATTCGCCACGAACGTCATGACAAAAATTAACGGAAAGGCGAATACACTCAACGGAGCGATACGATATTTCGCGTACGCGATCAGAAAACCCAACGTGGTCAGGGCGCCAAAAAAAGAGAAGGCTTCGTACTGCTGCGTCAGCGGCAGGTACCGCACGTCAAGAGCGCGGATGGCAATCGATGCAACATGGAGTATGAAACCCGCGAAAACTGCCGCCAGGGCCGGCCGGAAAAACGTTTGTTTTTTTTTAAGGGCAGTTAGGACGGAGTGCGCAAAACCAAGGGAATACAGGCCCAGCGCGAGTCTGAGCAGGACAACATGCATGGCGGCGATTATAGCACATGGTTCAGAGCCGCCTCCGTGTGCGATAATAAAGGTTTATCGTAATGACAATCGACATATACGTTGGTATTGTCCAGTTCATCGTTCTTCTACTCTCGCTGAGCATTCACGAATCGGCACACGCATGGACCGCGGATCGTTTCGGCGATCCCACGGCGCGATATTTGGGCCGCGTCTCATTGAATCCGATAGTTCATGCCGATCTCATGGGCACGATTGTTTTTCCTTTGATTGGAATATTTGTGCTGCGTGGCGCCATGTTCGGTTGGGCCAAGCCTGTCCCTGTGAACGTCTCGCGGCTGAAGCATCCGTCCCGCGACCATATGGTGGTCGCGGCTGCCGGCCCACTCAGTAATCTCCTCCTTGCCGCGGTCCTGTTCACGTTCCTGATCATGGTTAAGTTCTTTTCGTCTACCGGCGCAGAGATCATCTACCGGGTCGCGGCGAACGAAATCTCCGGAGAATCGATTTTGCTGCCGCTGACTCTTGTCGCTTACCACGGGATGATGCTGAATCTGCTCCTGGCGGTTTTCAATCTGATTCCGGTTGCGCCTTTGGATGGCGCAGCCGTTATATCAGGCTTCTTGCCGCGGTCGCTCGCGAACGCACTGGAGCAAATGCAAAGTTACGGTTTTATGCTGCTTCTGGCCCTCCTCTATCTCGGGGTTCCGGGAATGCTTTTTTATCCCGTGAGAGACTTCGTCCTTTCGTATCTAATCTGAGCAATGAAAAAGCCACGAGTCTTAAGCGGTATGAGGCCGACCGGCAAGCTGCATCTTGGCCACTTGGTCGGAGCGCTCGATAACTGGGTGAGCTTGCAGGACGACTATGAATGTTTTTACTGCATCGTCGATTGGCACGCGCTGACGACTCACTATGACTCCACAGAGGGAATCCGCGAAAACATTATCGACAATGCGATGGACTGGTTAGCGGCCGGCATTGATCCCCAACGATCGACATTGTTCATTCAGTCGCATGTGATGGAGCACGCTGAGCTTCATCTGTTGTTCTCGATGATCACACCCTTGCCGTGGCTGGAGCGCGTGCCGAGTTACAAAGAACAAATGGTTGAGATCAAGGATCACGATCTCCACACCTACGGCTTTCTCGGATATCCGCTGCTGCAGTCCGCCGACATCCTTATTTACAAAGCGAACGCTGTGCCCGTCGGCGGCGATCAGGTGGCACATATCGAACTGACGCGCGAAATCGCGCGTCGCTTCAACCATTTCTACGCTCAGGTCTTTCCAGAGCCGCAAACTTTGCTGACGGAAGTCCCGAAGTTGCCGGGGACGGATGGGCGCAAGATGAGCAAGAGTTACGGCAACACCATTGCTCTCAGCGAAGATCCCGTCGTGATGAAAGAGATGGTTCGGAATATGGTGACGGATCCGGCTCGCGTGCGGCGTACCGATCGCGGCAATCCCGACATTTGCCCCGTCGGCGACTACCACGATGTCTTTTCCGACAAAATCCGGGTGGCCGAAGTGGACCAGGGTTGTCGCACCGCCGGAATAGGCTGTGTTGAATGCAAAATGTGGCTGTTCGATAGCCTGCAGAAACGGTTGGGTCCGCTTTACGAAAGACGTAGGCAATTAGAGGCTCATCCGGGCGATGTGAGAGACATCCTCAGCGAAGGTTCGAAGAAGGCGAAGATTGCGGCTGGTCAAACTATGTCTGAAGTTCGAGAGGCGATGAAGATCTAGACTTTCATGCTCGACGATCTCAAAATCTCACTGCCTTTGTACGAAGGGCCTCTCGATTTGCTGTTGGAGCTGATACGCGGGCAGAAGCTGGACGTCTACGACATCCCTATTGCGAAAATCACCGAACAATACCTCGAGTATCTTCATTTGATGGAAGAGCTCGACGTGGATGTGGCCTCGGAGTTCCTGGTCATCGCAGCGCAACTCATTTACATCAAGTCACGAATGCTGCTCCCGCCGGACCCGAACGCGGATCCCGCAGAGCAGGAGGATCCACGGGCCGAACTCGTCCGGCGGCTGCTCGAATATGAAAAGTTCAAGAATGCCGCACAGATGCTGTATCAGCGCGAGCTGGTCGAAAATGCCGCGTGGTCCAATCCGGGTTCGATTGCAATGGAAGACAGCGAATTGGAACCCGAGATGGCTGTCACTCTGTACGATTTACTCCTCGTCTTTCGGGATGTTCTCAAGCGAGCCGAGCAACGGCCGCTGATTCAGGTCGATCGCGAGGAATTTTCGGTCGAGCAGATGATGGCATTTCTTTTCGAGAAGATTGTTGCAGCACCGGCCGGCGTGGCACTGTCGGAGATTCTGCCTGAAATCGCATCGCGGAGGGCGTTGATTACAGCGTTCCTGGCGCTCCTTGAGCTGACGCGCCTTCATGCGATCTATCTCAAACAGAACAGCGCTTTTGGCGAAATCACCGCTCGAGCTAATCCAAGTTATGAGTTATCCAAATCTTTCAGCCCTGCTTGAAGCCATCGTTTACCTGGCCAAGGAACCTGTCTCTCTGGACGATATTCACGCAGCGGTGCCGGAGGTAGATGCGATCGAGATCGAACGAACGCTGAACGAATTGATCGAACGATACCGCACCGAACACCATGGAATCGAAATACGTGAGGTTGCCGGCGGTTATCGCTTTTCCACGAAACCTGAACACCATGAGGTTTTGAAACAATTCATCAAAACCCAGATTCCTCCAACTCGGTTATCTCTGGCGGCTTTGGAAACACTTGCCGTCATCGCCTACAAGCAACCTGTGACCGTTCCCGAAATCCAGGACATTCGAGGGGTTCATGCCAGCAGCGTGATCAAAACGCTCCTGGACAAAAAACTGATCACAACTGCAGGACGCAAAGAAGTTCTCGGCCGGCCGATTCTTTACAAAACCACGAAAGAATTTCTCATTCATTTCGGCCTAAAAGATCTGGCTGAGTTACCGAGCATGGAGGAGTTCGAGGAACTGATCAAAGCTCAGGCGGGTGCTGAAGAAGAGATCATTTCCCCTTCTTGAAAAAGACAGTTCAACGTCTAGCCCACTAGTAAATGCCCGATACAATTGAAATATGCGGGAGCGGCTCCAGAAGATCCTCGCGCATGCCGGTATTGCTTCACGCCGGCACGCCGAAGAAATAATTCAAGCCGGACGAGTCACTGTGAACGGTCACCGAATGACGGAACTGGGATCGAAGGCCGATCCCGATGAGGATGTCATCAAGGTCGATGGGAAAAGAGTCCGGTCGCCCGAACGCCACATCTATATCCTGCTGAATAAGCCGAAAAATGTAATGTCCACATCGAGCGATCCTGAAGGGCGTCCGACCGTTGTGGATTACATGAAGGGCAAGATCAGAGAACGAGTCTATCCGGTCGGCCGCCTCGACTTCGGATCGGAAGGTTTAATCATCCTCACGAACGATGGTGAGCTTACGAGATTCCTAACGAAGGCCGGAAACATAAAAAAGGTCTATCGAGTCAAGGTTGCCGGCGAACCGGCCGAACGCGACCTCGACCGCCTGCGGGGAGGAGCCTACATTGACAATGAGTGGCTGGCACCATCGTCGATTGAGCGTTTGAAAAGTGGCGAAAACCCGTGGCTCGAGGTCACATTGCACCAGGGCAAGAATCAACAGATCCGGCGGATGTTTCAGTCGATCGGTCACCCGGTGGAAAAACTCCGCCGCGTGCGCATTGGTTCCCTTGATGACGAAAAGCTTCGGCCAGGCGGCTGGCGGTTTCTCACGCAGGAAGAAGTGAATCAATTTAAACGGGAGTTTCGGAAATGAGCTCTTCCCAAATGATTTCCGAGCATATCCAGCGGATCGCTGCTTACAAATCCGAAAATCCGGCCGAGGAGATCGAACGGCAACTCGGAATCCCGATCGTGCAGCTTGGGATGAACGAAAACCCATTTGGTCCTTCGCCGAAGGCAGTCCAAGCTGCGCGAGCATATTTGGAGAAAATTGCGCCGTATCCCGACGATAGTGCTTACCTCCTGCGTCAGAGGCTAGCCAGCCACTACCAGATCTCGATGGACGAGATTATTGTCAGTGCCGGCTCGAGCGATATCCTTGCCATGACCTATGATGCCCTCCATAGCCCCGAGGCCGAGGTGCTCACCGGCGAAGCCTCGTTTATTGTGTACTACCAGCTGGCGGAGATTCTGAACATGCCGCTGGTCCGAACGCCAATGAAGGAATACGCCTTCGATCTGGAGGCAATGGCCGAGCGCATCACGACGAGAACCCGCCTGGTCGTTCTGGCGAATCCGAATAATCCGACAGGCACGATCATCCGTCGTCGAGAACTCGACAAGTTCATGAGCAGGATACCGGACCACGTGTTGGTCGTTCTTGATGAAGCGTATTTCGAATATGTCAGCGATTCGAGGTATCCCAATTCCTTGGACTATGTTCGTGCTGGAAGGCCGGTTCTGGTTCTAAGGACGTTTTCCAAGGTCTTCGGATTGGCAGGTCTGAGGATCGGCTATGGGATCAGCACCCTGGAAATCGTCGCGGCGTTGTATAAGGTAAGGATGGCGTTCAACACGAACAGCGTCGCGCAAATTGCAGCACTCGCAGCTTGGGATGACCGCGAACACGTCCAAAAGAGCGTTGAGACGAACCGCGTCGAACTGGAGTTTCTCTACGGGGAACTGTCAAAGCGACACGTAGGATACATTCCGTCGCAGGCCAATTTTGTTCTCGTGGAATTGAGAAAGCCTGTGCGCGAGGTCACATCGGCTTTACTCACGCAAGGTGTGATTGTGCGTCCGGCTTGGGGTTGCCCGGCATGCATGCGTGTTTCGGTTGGCACGCGTGAGCAGAATCAAGCGTTTCTTGCCGCCCTGGATAAGGCACTATGAGCATCAAGGAGATCCTTGAGAAATACAAAACGATTGCAGTTGTCGGACTGTCCTCTCATCCGTGGCGCGCGAGCTTTTCGGTTTCCCGATACATGCAGAGTGCCGGATATCGGATTATCCCTGTGAATCCCCTCGAGACCGAAGTCCTTGGTGAGAAGGCCTATCCGACTCTGGACGACATTCCCGAACCCTTTGACATCGTCGACATCTTCCGCCGGCCCGATTACGTTCCGGACATTGTAGAGGCCGCCATCCGCCGCGGTGCCCGCGTTATTTGGATGCAATTGGGTGTCGTGAATGAAGCGGCTGCCGCTCTGGGCCGCGCCGCGGGTTTGGAGGTGGTGATGGACCGCTGTATCCTGCAAGACCACATGCAGTATTTACCCTCTCCCTCTGGAAGAGGGCGGCGCGACAGCGCCGGGTGAGGGTTACAAGTCTATCCGAATCCCTGAGCCCTCACCCTACCTCTACCAAAGGGAGAGGGTAGGCTATTTCTTCTTCCGCTTCTTTTTCGCCACTTCCTCAAGTCGACTTTTGATCGCGGCTTCTTCTCCGATTTCCTGAGGACGGTAATACTTGCGGCCCTTTAGCGAATCGGGAAGGCAATCCATATCGGCAACCTTGTCTTCGAGGTCGTGCGCATATTGATAGCCTTTGCCGTATCCAAGATTCTTCATCAGCCCAGTGGGAGCGTTTCGGATGTGCAAAGGTACCGGGTCATTCCGTGTGTTTTCCACGTCGCCCGCTGCCTCTGCGTAAGCTGTGTAGACGGAATTCGACTTCGGAGCTGCAGCCAAGTAGATCACACATTGTGCTAACGCGAGTTTTCCCTCGGGCAGACCGATGAAGTGAAACGCATCTTTAGCGTCCAGCGCGATTCGTAAAGCGCGCGGGTCCGCAAGGCCGATATCTTCTGAAGCAAAGCGCACGAGCCGGCGTGCAATGTAGAGAGGATCTTCACCGGCTTCGAGCATCCGGGCGAGCCAATACAAGGCGGCGTCCACATCGGAGTTGCGAAGAGATTTGTGCAACGCCGAAATGATGTTGTAGTGCTCTTCACCGGTCTTGTCATAAAGAAACGTTTTCTGGGAAGCCTCCTCGATTGTTGCTCTGGTAATCGGTTGACCGGAGGGTGTTCCTTGCATAGCCAGGTCGAGGATGTTCAGCGCCGTTCGGGCATCACCGTTCGCAAGCAATGCGATCGCGCCTATGGTTGCTTCATCAATGTTGAACTTCTCGCGACTCACAGCACGCCTGAGAACAGTGGCGACATCTTCATCGGATAACGGCTTGAGCACGAAAACACGGGTGCGCGACAGCAGAGCAGAAATGACTTCGAACGACGGATTCTCGGTCGTTGCTCCAATCAGGGTGATGTTTCCACGCTCGACATGCGGCAGAAACGCATCTTGCTGAGCTTTATTGAACCGGTGAATCTCATCCACGAATACGATCGTCCGCTTGCCCAATCGGCGGGCCTTTTCTGCTGCGGCCATGATGTCCTTGATTTCTTTGATACCGGACAAGACGGCGCTGAAAGGAATGAATGTGGACTTGGTCATTTTCGCGATGATCTGTCCGAGGGTCGTCTTGCCCACGCCTGGCGGTCCCCACAAGATCATAGACGGGACCTGATCTCGTTCGATTGCTGTTCGCAGCGGTTTTCCGGGATCCAGCAGATGCCCCTGCCCGAGTATTTCGTCCAACGATTTCGGTCGCATGCGGTCGGCGAGTGGAGCGTCGACGGGTGGACTGGCCGGCTTGTCTTCTTCAAAGAGGAATCCGCTCATTTCATTGATGGCTGCGTTCTTCCTTGAGGCTGCGCGCCTTGAAGCTGCGCCTTGCCGGGCTTGCGCTTCGGGCCCGCTTGCGCTTTGCGGGGCTGTCGCGCTGCTATCCTTTCATTAAAAGCGAGAGCGCGTCAAATCGCGAGCCGTCCTCCATATAAGAGTCGACTATCGAGACAGCGCCCACTTCATATCGACGGCCGATGCGAAGCCTGGAAGCCTTCAAACGCGATCCTCAAACAGATACGCCTGCAAGACGCTGTCATCGTTCGCGACTGCCTCATCGCCGACTTCAACCAAGTCGAACGCTTCCTGGTTCATGCTAGCTCTAGCGAGCCTGCGAGAATCTCTCGCGTGTTGCAAGCCAGGAAAAAGGTTCGAACCTGAAGACAATACGGCGTTCGCTGGGTTTGACGTGCACGCCGCGGAACTTGTAGTTGCTTTGCAGGATCTTCCGCGGCTGCCCATCGACATAGGCATGCCAAGCGAAGTAAAACGCCCACACGACAAGAGTGAGGCCAACAGCTCCCCCTATCCACGAAGCAACGCGCCGAGCTCTTATCGGTCCGGCGCGCAGGCGATCGGCCAGGAATCCCGTCGCCAGCGCCAGCACGATGTTCAGGACGAAAGTGGCGTCGTTCGGACGGCGATAGAGGCGGACTCCCGGCACGGCGAGGACGATCAGCCCGACGACCAGCGCGGCAAGCGAGCAGAATGAGCATCATGCCCGCGGCAAGCGGAGAGAACATCAACGACTGCGGATCGGAAACCATCGGATAGCCGGCGTACACGTACGGATTCCAGAACGGTAACTGCCCCGAGCGGATCGACTCGCTGATGAATCGTGCAAACGGATAAAACTGATCCTTGCTGTCCCACGGAATAACGCGATGGTCGAGCAACCATGGCTTGCACAGAACAAGCCAACCCGCCACGAGCGGGCTTGCATTCGCTCCCCTTATGACCGTCTCTGCTTGGAAGCCTCGTAGAGAATAATGGCGGCGGCAATAGCCGAATTCAAGGACTCGACGGTCCCTTTGTGTGGGACCCGCAGCACCTTATCGCACGTTGCGAGTTCTTTCGGACCCAGGCCCTGTCCCTCATTTCCAATCAAGATTGCAGAGGGCTTGCGCCAATCCCATTGTTCGATTGTGTCTGCTGCATTAGGCGAAGTGCCGATGAGGCCGATTCTTCGGGAGCGCAAGAGTGAGACGGTTTCATCCAGGGTTTCAGATCCGATATGGGGAAAACGAAATACGCTGCCTGCGCTTGCGCGTACGACTTTGCCGTTGTAAAAACTGGCTGTTCCGCGCAGAGCGATACAACCGGTCGCACCAAAAGATTCGCCAATCCGGAGGATCGTGCCGACGTTGCCGGGGTCCTGGAGACGGCCCAAGACCATGATCAATTCTGGCGAGACTGCGAATATATCTCCGAGCGTGTATTGGCGCGGCCGAACTGTCGCGATGATTCCTTGGGAGTGTTCCGTATCCTGGACTGTCTTGAAAGCCTCCTCCGAAACGTCAAAGATCGCGTCCGGCTCTACTGCCGGCATTGGCGCGCCGGCCTTGCGAAAGACGTCGACAATTTCAATTCCGCTGCGCTGTGCTTCTTCCAAGAGGATCGGCCCTTCGATCGGAAGCAACCCATCGCTCGTGAGATTTCCATGCTTTGTGGCTTTCCTTAGCGCCGCGAGTTTTCGACTGTGTTTGCCAATCTGCATCAAACGGACGATTGAGAGGCATTGTACTACGAACGCTCGTAGTACAATCCGCGGGTGAGGGTGTTTCGCACCGAAACTCTCGAGGATTCAGGCTACGATGAGATCGTCAGCTTGCTTCGTTCCGGCGGCGTTATCGCCTTCCCGACGGATACGGCTTATGGCCTGGGAGCCGACCCATTCACTGATGCTGCGATCGATCGCATTTTCGAAGTCAAGGGCCGTTCGGAAGATAAGCCGATTCTACTGCTCGTCGATTCGGTGGCAATGGCGGAATCCGTCACCACGCCGTCCGCCGCCTTCTATAAACTTGTAGAGCAGTTCTGGCCGGGACCGTTGACAGTCATTTTGCCGGCCGCGAAATCTGTACCCTTGAAACTGACGGCCGGAACACGAACTGTTGGAGTGCGTTGGCCCAGGGCGGGTTTTGCGGTGAATCTGATGAGACACTTTGGACGGCCGATCACGGCGACTAGCGCCAACCGGAGCGGCCGGCCGGCGGCTGTGACAGCCGAAGAGGTCCGTGCGCAGCTCGACGAGCGCATTGATGCACTGATTGACGGCGGGCCGCTGCCGTTCGGAGGCGGCTCCACGGTGATTGATCTCACGATGGATCCTCCGGTACTTCTCCGTGAGGGCCCGATTTCTTTCGAGACTCTGCAGACGCCGTTCCATGGCAGAATTCGGAGACAGGCATGATTCCTCGACTGGTTAAATGGGGGACGCTGCTCGCCATCGCTGCCATTTTAGCGATTTCAATTTACGGCATGTACCTCTACGGCCAAATTCGCAATTACGCTATGCGAGACGAGGCACAGAAAGCGGACGCCATCGTTGTACTCGGCGCCGCGCAATATAACGGCAGGCCTTCGCCCGTCCTGAAGGCGCGGCTGGACCACGCCTATGACCTGTATAGGAAGGAGTACGCGCACGCCATTATCACGACGGGTGGCTACGGCCCCGATCCAAATTTCTCGGAAGCTCAAGTCGGAACAAACTATCTTGTCCAACGCGGCGTTGGGATTGGGAACATTGTGACGGAGCAGGGAAGTGGCACCACATACGACAGCATCCGGGCCGCATCGAACCTGATTCACGCCAAAGGCTGGAAATCGGTCCTTGTCGTCAGCGATGGTTTTCACCTCTTCCGCGTGAAAAAAATGTTCGTCGATAACGGAATCATCGCCTACACATCCCCCGCGCCCAATAGTCCGATCGAAGGGGCAGCCTCACAGCGTTTTTGGCATAGCGTGCGAGAAGTCGTCCTGTTTTCCGTTTATCGCTGGATGGACCTCTAGACCGTTTCAGGCCGGTCAGCCGTTTATGGCCGGCGTAACCGCCCGAGCATCCCGACAACCGAGCCCTGTCACAGGCGTATTGCTGGTTGTGCTAATACCTGATTGCGATTGCAACTTCTGCCAGCTAAGATCATGCCCATGAGACGAAACCTATTTCGCTGGAGCGGCATCCTCATCATGGTGGCAGGCTTGCCGACGTTAACGTTGGCGCAGGTCAGTAAACGGTTGACGGTGCCTGGCATCAACAACTTTTGGTTTGTGGACAAAACAGTGTCGACGGGCGGATCGATCACATCGCGCGAGGTGGCGATGCCGGCGCTGAAGAAGCGCGGTATCAAAACCGTGATCGACCTCGCGGGCGGCGCTCAAAGTGATGCCGAACGTGCAGCAACGGAAGCGGCCGGGATGAAGTATCTGGTCTTTCCGATCAATCCGACGACGCTCGACCCTGCGCCCATCGGGCCATTTCTGAAGGCAGCCAGCGATCCCGCGAACTTCCCCGTCTTCATCCACTCGGGCAACGGACACCGCGCAGGAATGGCGCTGATGATCAAGAGGGTGCTCGTGGATGGGTGGACGATCGAGAAAGCGGGCATCGAGGCTGCCGCCTCGGGCCTCATCGACGACAACCCAACGGCGCCGGCCTGGTGGAAGTTCGCGCAAGACTACATTATGAGCCACAAGAAGTAGGACGCCCTGTTCAGCAGATCCTGACTGGAAACTTGCAATTAATTGCTCGAAGCGATTCGGATATCTTTAAGAAAGTCGAGGTCCGCTGCAGGGTATAGCCTGATCCCTTCAATGCGCTTGTTGTAGACGCATACGTTATCCATATAGAAGAGAGAGACGTAGGGAAGGTCTTCTGCGACGATGTGCTGGATCTCGTGGTAAGCCGCTTGACGCTTTTCCAGATCGAGTTCTCGACGCGCCAATTCGATGAGCTGATCAACTTTCGGATTGGAATAATGGCCCCGATTTGCTCCATTTGGCGGCGTGGACTTGGAGTGAAACACGTAATTAAACACGTCGGGATCATTGTTCGCCCCGAGCCATCGCAGCGAATAGACCTGGAAATTACCTTTCATCACATCGGCGAAAAACGTCGCGAATTCGTTGCCTTGAATCAACATCGTGACGCCGATTTCGCGCAGCTGCTGCTGAAAAATCGAAGCCATTTGTCTGGCCGTGTCGTTATCATTGTTCAACCGGTATGTGAACGTCAGATGTTCGTATCCTGCCTCGCGTAACAGCGATCGCGCCCGTTGTGGGTCATACGAGTACGTTCTGACGTCCCTGTTGTATGCCCAGTTGTTCGGAGGAAGCAAGCCGACTGCAGGGCGTGCCAGTCCGCGCCAAAGATATTTGATAATCTGTTCGCGATCGATGCCGTAGGCGAATGCCTGCCGGACACGAAGATCGCGAAAAATAGGATCATTCAGATTGAATGCCATGTACTGATAGTTTGTCCCTGGGGCTTCGACAACTTTCAAATTCGGATCATGTTTGAGGACTTCGACCATATCCGGCGCCAAGACTTGTAAGGCGATGTCGAGCGCACCTTTCCTTAGTTCCAAAGCGACAACCACTTCTTCCGGTATGATCCGGAACCGCAGTATCGGCACTTCCGCCCGTTTGCCAAAGTAAGAATCGTTTCGCTCGAGCACGATTTCCTGATCTTGGATGTAGCGAACGAGCTTGAATGGTCCTGATCCGATCAAATGGCGGCTGAAATCTTTCCCCGAACCTTCCGGAATTACGCCAATCACACCCACAGCCACGTTCCACAAAAATGGCGCGTACACATCCTTTAATTTGAAGACGACCGTGTAAGGATCGGGCGCCTCGACTGAATCAATCAGGTTGTAGGGGTGTCCTGCTTTAATTGTCGATACTGTCCCGTCGAGCAGACTCCGAAATGTGTACTGCACATCTCGGGAGGTCAACTGTGTCCCATCGTGGAACCGGACGTCATGACGCAAGTAAAACACGTACGTTCGAGGATCCGGCATTTCCCACTCCGACGCCAAGTCGGGAACAATCTGGTATTTTTCGTTCTTTCTAACCAGCGAACTGAAGATCAGAGCGGCCAGATGCTGCGACGCTGCGTTTTGTCCGATACGCGGATCCAGACTATCGGGATTCTGATCGAGAGCAACTGTAACTGCACCGGGTTCCGCCGAGCTCGAACTGGTACAGCCCGACAGCAGGACCGCGCACAAGAAGAGGAGAGCGAACACCTGAACATTTTAGCAACATTGACTTCGCTCTTCGCAGATGAGCGAAGCGTTTTACGTTGTTCGCGTGACGAGTGTTCTGGCAGGTTCTACCGATTTGCGCAACTTGTCGATTTGTCGGTTGACACGGGCTCTCATATGCGTGCGATATCGAGGCGGAACAAACTCCAATCGCGTTTTCAGCGTTAGAATACGTCCCACGGCTTCCTCGACTCGCCCGCGCAGCGCGGCGCTGCTGCGCGCGGCTTTCACGATAGCGTGAAATGCCCGCTCGACCAGCGGCGTGGTCTGAGAGAAGAGGAGCAGGTCATTGCCGGCTTCAATGGCACGGAGGAAGATATCCGTTGTCAGACCGAGACTGGTCACTGCACCCATGGTGAGATCGTCGGTGATGGCGATGCCTTTGTAGCCAAGTTTCTTCCTCAGGAGACCCCGGATCACGCGGGATGAGAGCGAAGCGGGCGTGGGTTTATCGTCGCCGAGACTGGGATAGTGCGCGTGACAGATCATGATCATTCCGATCTGATCGAAAAGCCGCACGAACGGAATGGCATCTTCGTATTGGATCTGACGCTTGGTGCGTTCAATCCGCGGCAAAGAAAAATGAGGGTCCGATACGGCGCCGCCGAGCCCCGGAAAATGTTTCGCACACGTTACAACGCCGCGCTTTGAGAGCTCTTCGATGAATGCCGCGGCGAGCCGGGCAACCTCCAGAGGACTGCTGGCGAGGCATCGATCCGTGATGATCGAATGCGGCAACCGAATGTCCACGACGGGTGCGAAGTCGACATTGAAACCTGTCGCTTCAAGTTCCGCCGCAATTATCCGGGCTCCCAGTCGTAGCGAGGCCATGCCGGCTTCAGCCAGTTCCGCCATGGAAGGAATTGGCGCGAAGAGTTGTTTCAACCGGTCCACACGGCCACCTTCGTGATCGATGGCCAGCAATCCCGGAGTGCCGGCCATGTCGCGGAGACGGCTCGTGAGATTGTAGATTTGATCGAAATTTTCGATGTTTCGCTGAAAAAGCAGAAACCCGCCGGGCTGAATGGTTTCGAGCAGCATCCGGGTTTCACGGTCCAATTCGTATCCCTGGAACCCAAGGACGAAGAGCTGACCTACTTTTTGTTCCAGCGTGAAGTGATCCTTCATGGATCTATGTGGCCTTTTTTTTCAGGTCCGCCAAAACGCGCAACGCCTCCAGTGGTGTGAGATTTTCCACATCCACTTCGCGCAGGGAATTCCTCAACTCTTCTTCAAGAGCAGTGAAGAGCGAAAGTTGGTTGACGACGATCTTTGTCTTACGTCTGGCCCGAACGGTGAGATTATCGGATAACTGATGTTCATTTTCCTCATGTTTTTTGAGGATTTCGCGAGCTCGTTGAGTAACTCGGGCCGGAATGCCGGCTAGCTTTGCGACCTCGATGCCATAGCTGCGATCCGCCGCACCGGGCTCAACGGTCCTGAGGAAAATGATCCGGTTCTGCGCCTCCTTCACCGCCACCTGGTAATTCTTGATGCCGGACAATAGCTCTGCAAGCTCTGTAATCTCATGATAATGCGTCGCAAAGATCGTTTTCGCGCGCAGATGCGATTGAATGTGTTCGATGACCGCCCACGCCAGGGAGAGGCCATCAAACGTCGCGGTTCCACGCCCGATCTCATCCAGGATGACCAGGCTCTTGGGCGTAGCAGAATTCAGGATGATTGCTGTCTCCGTCATTTCCACCATGAAAGTCGACCGGCCCCGCGCGAGGTTATCCGAGGCGCCGATGCGTGTGAAGATTCGATCGACGATCGGAAACCGCATCAATTGGGCCGGGACGAAAGAACCCATTTGCGCCAGGATCACGAGTAATGCATTCTGCCTGAGGAACGTCGACTTGCCGCCCATGTTTGGACCGGTCACGATCAAGATCTGATCCGTAGAGTCGTTCATGAATAGATCGTTAGGAACAAAACGGTCCGCCCGGTGTTCCTCGGCCAATGCTTCGATCACGGGATGACGGCCTTGGCGAACGATAAATTCGTCGCTGTCGGAAATCTGGGGCCGGGAATAACCAAAACGCTGGGCCGTCGCAGCAAATCCGGCGAGAACGTCGAATTCGGCAATAACTGCGGCGGTTTGGCGAATCCGTTTTGCCTGTTCGGCGATACGGCCGCGGATTTCCTGAAAAAGCGTCTTTTCGATGTCGAGAATCTTCTCTTCGGCGGTAAGGATCTTCTCTTCGTACTCTTTCAATTCCGGCGTCACAAAGCGTTCGGCTCCCACGAGCGTTTGCTTGCGGTCGTAGTCATTGGGAACCAGGTGAAGGTTGGCTTTGGAAACTTCGATGTAGTAGCCAAAGATCTTATTGAAACGAACCTTTAGCGATGCAATGCCCGTTCGCTCACGCTCCCGCGCTTCAACGGAAGCCAGATACGTCTTGCTGTTCTTTGATAACGAGCGCAGTTCATCGAGTTCGGCATGATAGCCGGACCGGATGACGCCTCCATCGGCAATCGCAAAGGGTGGATCATCACTGATAGCTTTGCTGAGAACTTCGTTGACGTCCGAAAGAAGATCGAGATTCCGATGCAATTGGAGAAACCTAGCCGATTTCAACTTGGCAAGAGCGGCTGCAACAACGGGCAAGCGCCCGATTGATGCGCGCAGTGCGATCAACTCCCGTGGGCTCGCCGTGCCGACAGTGATCTTGCTAAGCAAACGTTCCAGGTCGAATACCCCTTCAAATGACGAGCGCGTTTCCTCCAACAGTACAAGCGAACTGACAAGCTCACCGACGGCTTCCAAACGCGATGAGATTTCGGCAGGAGCAATTGACGGCCGGACCAACCAATTGCGCAACAAGCGCGCGCCCATGCCTGTCCGTGTTTTGTTGATAACGCCGAGCAGCGAATCTTTCATATTGTCGGTAGTGGGGTTCGATGGCTCGAACAGTTCGAGGTTACGGATGGTCGCTCGGTCGAGCACGAGATAATCGGCGGATTCGGAATAGGTCAGTCCCGTAATGTGATCCAATGTCGTCTTTTGGGTTTGGCGCACATAGTGAATCATTGCTCCAGAAGCTGCGATAGCAGCGGACTTACCGGCGAGACCGAACCCGTCTAGGGTTGCTATGCCGAACTGCTCGTGCAGTATCCGCGCTGCATAATCCGCATCGAAGAGCCAATCGTCCAACGGAGTCTTCGCAATTCCACCATCGAAACGTGCCATTTCTTCTTTTGCTCTTTCGGGAAATAAGACTTCCCGCGGCGCGAAGTGTGCCACATCCAAAAGCAGATGGTTCCAGCGCTCGTCCCCGCCAAATTGTGAAACTCGCAGTTCACCGGTTGAAATGTCCAGGAATGCGCAGCCGAGTTGGCCGTCCTGATCGGAGATCGCCAGTAAGAAATTGTTTTCCCCCGCAGACAGCACATTCGTGTCGGTCACCGTGCCGGGCGTGATCACTCGCGTCACTTCGCGCTTCACGAGCTTGACGCCTTTTTGTGCTGTTTCCATCTGGTCGCAGATCGCAACCTTGTAGCCTTTACGCAAGAGGCGGGCAATATAGCCGTCCGCAGCATGATAGGGAACACCACACATCGGAACGGGCCTATCGCGGTCCTTATTACGGGCCGTGAGTGTGATTTCCAGTTCGCGGGATGCCGTAACCGCATCCTCGAAAAAAAGTTCGTAAAAATCACCCAGACGGAACAGAAGGAGGGCGTCTGGGGTTTCCTGCTTGACGGCATGGTATTGCCGCATCATGGGGGTGAGATCTTGATCTTGCATGCTAACCGAAGAAGACGGCCGCATCATCAAAGACTTTGGGATCGAGCAACTTTGGGGTGAGTGCTTCTTCAATGGGAACTGCCGCGATCTCGGTCCCGCGCAGGGAAGCCATGCAACCGAATTGTTTTTGCTGGATCAGTTCGACCGCTTTGAGGCCAAACCGCGTCGCAAGAACACGATCGTACGCCGTCGGCGATCCACCGCGCTGGACATGTCCCAGCACCGTGACGCGCGTTTCGATCCCCGTCTTCTGCTCGATGAGGGCTCCAAGCCAATCGCCGATTCCACCCAGCTGCGCGTGACCGAATTCATCGATGTGGCCGGTTTTCGTGAGCATGTGGTGCGTTTCATCAGGCGCCGCCCCTTCGGCAACGACAACGATGGCAAATTCCCGTCCTCGATCGATGCGCTTGCGGATCAGGGCACATACCTCGTCCACATTGAACTTTCGTTCTGGGACCAGAATGCAATCGGCACCGCCCGCCATCCCTGAATAAGTGGCGATCCAGCCGGTATGCCGGCCCATGACTTCGACGACCATCACACGCTTGTGGGACTCGGCCGTGGTATGAAGACGGTCAATCGCTTCTGTTACGATCTGAACGGCGGTATCGAAGCCAAACGTGTAATCGGTTCCTGCCAGATCGTTATCGATTGTTTTGGGGACACCGACAATCGGATAACCCTCCTCGCGGAAAAGCTTGTGAGCAACACCCAGCGTGTCCTCGCCGCCAACCGCTACCAGATAATTCAAGCCAAACTTTTGCCAATTGGACTTAAGTTTTTGAATGTAATCCATATTACGGAATGGATTGGTCCGAGACGTTCCCAGGATCGTGCCGCCGCGCGGAAGGATGCCCGTCACGGAGAAATCCGTCAGAGGCTCGGTATATCCATGGATAAGACCGGCCCATCCGTTCTTGATGCCCAGAACGTCGTAAGTGAGGGCGTGCGCCCGCCGAACGACCGCGCGAATGACGGCGTTCAAGCCGGGACAATCGCCGCCGCCGGTCAGGATACCGATTTTCTCCATGTCGTCTCCTTCACATCCTTCTCAGTCCTATAATAAGGCATGCGTGTTTTAGCGGTCGATACGAGTTCGGAATACGGAAGTGTCTCCGCAACTGATGGGGGCGAAGTCATCGGGGAGATCCGCCTCGCCTCGTCGATTCAGCATTCCGAACGGTTATTTCACTCGATCGAATTCCTGTTGCGTTACCTCCCGTTCCAATTACACGATATCGACATTTTTGCCGCCGCCTGCGGGCCGGGATCCTTTACTGGATTGCGCATCGGAATCGCCGCAATGGAAGGTTTCGCTGCGGCGAATGGAAAGCGCGGGGCCGGTGTGACAACTTTGCGGGCATTGGCGTGGAAAACGGGGCTCCGCGACGTCCCTATTGCAACGATGATCGACGCGCGCCGTGGAGATATCTATGGCGCGGTCTACCGACGGATTAATACCAATGGCAGGTCCGATACTCTTATTGAAGAAAAACGGCCGCTCGTGCTAAAACCCGACGAGTGGTTGGCGTCTTTGCCGGGACAACCGCTGGTTTTTTGCGGTGACGGAGCGATTCGTTACCAATCGTTACTACAGGAGCGGGAATGGAGAATCCATTCAATGGATTTGTATCTCGCCGGAACGGTCGCGGAATTGGCAACCACTCCCAGCAGCGGCTCCCTTTCGCCGGTGTATGTGCGCAAGCCGGACGCGGAGATTGCTCGTGAAAGCATTGGAAGTCCGAATTCGTAAGGCTCGCAAAAGCGACGTCGACCGGATCATCGACATCGAGCGCTCCTGGCAACATCTCTCTCACTGGTCCATCGACAGCTATTATCGGCTGCTCAATGACGACGGTCTTATATCCAGCTTCGTCGCCGAGACCGAAACGGATAAAGAGCGCATTGGTATCGTCGGTTTCGTGATCTTCCATATCGCGGCCGACGTTTCGGAAATCTACAACATCGCGGTCGAGGCCGCTCATGCCCGTTCCGGCATCGGATATCAATTGATGACGGCCGCTGTCGAGGAGTCCGGACGGCGGAGAGCCCGCAAGGTGATTTTAGAAGTCCGCAAATCCAACAGTCCGGCCATCAACTTCTATCGGAAATTTGAGTTCAAAATCACAGGAGAACGTAAGAATTACTATTCAAATCCGGTTGAGGACGCCTACATCATGGAACTCGATATTTCGGATTGAAGTGCGTGGATGCGTATGTTACGGTGGCCATAAGCTCAAAACTTCGTAATCATAACAGGAGGAGCGCGATGATGATGAAGGAGGAGGAGATCAAGGAGCACCTGATGTCCTCCAACCCAGAGTTTCGCCGTCTGGTTGAAGAACACAAGCTCTACGAGGGGCAGCTCAACGAACTGCAGAGTCGCCATCATATGACAGAACGAGATCATCTGGAAGAAATCCGGCTAAAGAAAAAGAAGCTTCACCTGAAAGACCAGATGAACTCCATGATCCAGAAGTTCCGGAGGGAACTGAGTCATCAACATACCTAGAAATTCGGGGTCAGACGGGTGAATTCCCTATTTTTGCAATTCAAAAAATAGGGAATTCACCCGTCTGACCCCGAATTTCTCCTGAAGACTGCCGCGCTCTCCTTTACCCGAATCATGATTATTAAAGACGCATTGAGCTTGATTGTCCCGTTGCTGATTTCGGCCAGTCTGGCTGCTGTTTTGGGTTTGTACGTGGCGGTAGTTTTATTGCTATTGCTCTCAGGATTTGTGGGATTCTTCTTCCGGAATCCGGCGCGCGAAATTCCGTCGGATCCTCGGGTAATCGTTTCACCCGCAGACGGCAGGATAGTAAAAATAGAACGAGTAGGCAACGTAACGAAACTCAGCATCTTTCTTTCAATTTTTGATGTGCATGTGAACCGCAGCCCGATAGGGGGACGAATCGAAGCGATCGATTACAAACGGGGCAAGTTCAAACCGGCCTTTAAGCATGCGGCGAGTGTCGAAAATGAACGCAACACGATTATGGTCAGCCGCGGGGATGTGAAGCTTGTCTTCACGCAAATTGCGGGTATTATCGCGCGGCGGGTCATATGCTGGAAAGAAGTGGGCGATACAGTGGCGAAAGGAGAATTAATTGGATTGATCCGATTTGGCTCCCGAGTGGACGTGCTTTTTCCTGCCGGTACCGACGTCACCGTTCGAAACGGCGCGCGGGTTCTCGGGGGATCGACGCCCATCGGAATCATCTTGTAGAACGAAAAGGAATTTATGCTTGGAAGACGGCCAAGACGGCGTATTCAAGATCGGACTCGGATCCGAACCGGACTTTCAATCGTTCCCAGCCTTTTCACGATCGGAAACATCTTTTGCGGGTATTATTCCGTCATCTCGACGCTCCGTGGAAATTGGGACTATGCTGCCGTGCTCATCGGAATCGGCTACATTCTCGATGGACTCGATGGCCGCATTGCCCGTTTAACGAGAACCACGAGCGACTTTGGTCTCCAACTCGACTCCTTGGCCGATGTCGTCACGTTCGGCCTCGCTCCAGCGGTATTGGCTTTCAACTGGGGTTTCGGCGCCAGTGAGGGCATCGAAGGCAGTGCTGCCAGGCACGTGCATCAACTTGGATCGCTGGCCAGCTTTGCTTTTGTCGTTTGTGGAGCGCTTCGCTTGGCGCGTTTTAATCTGCAGGCCAAGTCCGAAACGAGTTCGAAACGTTACTTTGTCGGCCTGCCGATTCCGGCCGCAGCCGCAATGATCGCGGCGGTTGTGCATTTCTTCAAAACGCCGACGTTGATGGTGGGATCAGCACTCTTGTGGTCGTTCTTAATACTATTTATGGCCTTTTTGATGATCAGTACCGTACGGTATTACAGCTTCAAGGAATTTGATGTCCACAAAGCCCGTCCCAGTCGTGCTCTGTTCGGAACCGCGATGCTGATCAGCCTGATTTATTTGTATTCGGAGATCATGCTGCTCGTGATGGCGTCGCTTTACGTCAGTTCCGGCCTGATTTACGAACTCGTACATACCGTCCGCCGTTTCCTGCCGTCCAGCGCCGGCCGTTCCGAGCCTGTGCATGGTAACATCAAAAGTTAGATGAACCAGGATCGGCTGCGCAAATCTCCGAATATTGTGATCGTTGGGTCCACCTCCCTTTTAGGTAAAGAACTGCGTCAAATGCTGGACGATCGTGGCCTACCCGTTGGCCGGCTAGCTCTGCTTGAAACCGAAGAATATGCCGGGCTGCTTCAGGAGTTGGCTGGAGACATTCAGATAACGCAGGTCATTTCGCCTCAGGCTCTCCAAGATATCGACATTGCATTCTTCACGTGCAGCCCCGAGATCATGCAATCGTATCTGGCGAGCGGCGCGCCATTCCCGGAGTTGACGATCGACCTGACACAGACCGGCCAAACGGGCATCCTTTTTCTTCACGGAATATCGGGTGCGGGGGTACTCCGCCGAAAAGGTTATTACGTGAATCCGCATCCCGCGGCCATTGTTCTGGGCCGGGTGTTATCGGAGTTGCATAACAAATTCGCAGTGCAGTCCGCTGCCGTTACCGTCCTCGAGCCGGCCTCCGAACGCGGCAACGCCGGCGTGGATGAACTTCAAGAACAAACTGTTAATCTTTTGAATTTCCAAAAGGTGGAGAACAAGATCTTCCGGGGCCAGCTTGCTTTCAACATTCTGCCGGAAGCGGAAACCGCGGTGCGAACCGAGTGCCGGATCGCGGAACAGCTCGCCGAAATTCTCGGAAAGACGTTTCCGCAACCTCTCATCTCAGCCGTCCAGGCCCCGGTGTTTCATTCGCACGCGTTTTCTATTTTTGTCCGGTTACTGGCTGCGCCCCCACCCGAGGAATTGTCGGCGCAGCTTCGACGCAACACGTATTTCTCGACCGGCTCGTTTGTAGGAGGCCCCTCACCTGTGGGTGTGGTGGGTACCGAAAAGATCCATATAGGCCGCGTGCAATATCTGTCGGCCAGCGACACCTACGCGCTTTGGGTGGTGGCAGACAATCTGCGAATCGCAGCCTCGAATGCGATCCAAACCGCAGAGCAGATCATGTTGGCGCCTGCTCTAGAAATGTGATGCTGGATGATTTGCTTCGCGGCGCGTTTCGGTTGGCCCATCGCCGTCTCGGTGTCGTGTTTCTCGATCTCGTCTGGAAGGCAATTTGGTTCGTCCTGACGGCAACAGCCCTGCTTTTGGTAGCCGCCTGGTTTGGATCCAGGTTCCGGTCGGTTGGTTGGCTGGATACAGCCAATAACACTGTCAATACTGCCGTGGCTTTCGCCCTTCTCCGCGAGTTTTCGGCGGTTCACCGGGCGCAAATCTTCGGGGCCCTCGCCGTGGTACTGTTCTTGTCACTAGTGATCTGGTTTGTTTTTGAAGCGGCGTTTCGAGCGAAGATCCTCCCTCTCCCTTTGGGAGAGGGAGGCGCGAAGCGCCGGGTGAGGGTTTCAAGATTCGGCGAGACCTGTGACCCTCACCCGGCGCGCCAGCCCGCTGGCTGTCGTGCCGACCTCTCCCAGGGGGAGAGGTTTGGCACCTTCCTTGTGGCAAGCGTCCTGAAGTGCCTCTTCCTTACGAACGTTGGAC
>WNGL01001855.1_pt1 | contig 30262 bp, 24 predicted proteins | sample 5400591 | NCBI WGS metagenome assembly WNGL01 (sample SAMN13153377, study PRJNA577476) | soil metagenome | isolation source: 80 cm soil or saprolite under Garry oak tree replicate 1 | place: USA:California | collected 2016-06-15 | reverse complement strand
ACGAGGCGCACGGGTACGTACTTTTGCTAACCCTCGAGCTCGTCCCGCCCCCGCCCGGGAGCGCAGACTATGTCGAGCGTGCGGTGAGCGCCACCTGGAAGTGGGACGGCTCCCGCTGGGCGCTGCTGCATCCCGCCGTCAGCCCACCCAACATGGGTGGGCCTACGGTCACATTCAGCAACATGGTCTACGATGCCGCGCTCCATGAGGTGGTCGTCATGGCGAGAACTGGAACGACCTCCAGCAACCAGACGCTAACCACATGGACCTGGGATGGAGTCACCTGGAAGGACCTCCAGATGACGCCGATGCCGTCGCCCGACGCCGCCGACAACTATCTTGCCTTCGGATAGAGCACATTCGCAGCTCGTGCTGCTGCAGACTACGGCGTACGCAGGGACGACCCAGACGTGGACGGGCCAGGGAACCACCTGGACCCGCCGGACTCCCGTCACCCAACCGACCGGACCGCCGATCGGCGGAGGAATCGCCTACGACCCACGCAGCGCAATCGTTCTGGTGTTCGGCGGGGTCAACGGGATGGGGGCGTCGAACGTCAACGAGACCTGGAGCTGGGACGGCACGAACTGGACACATCTCCAGCCGGCGGTCCGGCCCGCGGGCGGAAGTGCCACGCTGGCCTATGACGCTTCCAACCAGCAGATGGTGCTCTTCGAGGCCGCCCTCGTGCCGGGAAGATTTGATACGACAACAACGTCGACGTGGACGTGGGACGGCACGAACTGGACCTCGGTTCCCGCAGGTGGCGGTCCGGTCTTCGGCGCTCACCTGGCATACGACCCGGCCCGCCGTGAGCTCATCATGATCGGCGACCCCGGCTACACGGTGGATGTGACACAGACCTGGATCTACGCCGGCGGTCAGTGGCGGCGGGCTTGACAGCCGCGCCCCAACGCGTGTAGCTTCACGCTGGCGAAAGGTAGGTCGGCGTTCATGGTCGGTCGCAAGGCCGGCTGAGTCCTGCAAGTGGACTCGAGGGAGGCGTGTTGAGTTCACCCACGAATCTGCGTTCCTGGGCGCCCACTCGACGGCTTTCGGCGGGCGCCATAACTTCGTTCGCGGCGATGAGCCTCGCGATTGGCTCGGTCAGCGCGGTGGCTGCGCCGCAAGCCGCCGGCGGCAGTCGAGCACTGTCCGCCGAGCGACTCTCCCTCCGGCCGGCACCAAAAGCAATACCGCAAAACGGCCGCGCCCCGCAGATCGCCCCCCGGGTGGCGCCCGCGTGCAACGACCAGTGGAACATCGTCACCAGCGCGAGTGCGGGAACCAACGCCAACAACGAGTTCAACTCCGTCTCCGCCATCTCCTCCACGGATGCATGGGCCGTCGGAGACTTTGAGACCGGCACCTCACCGAACTTCCTTCGCCAGCCCCAGGCACAGCACTGGGACGGCTCCAGCTGGACACTTCCGGCCGCGCAGCCGGCGATCGTCGGAAGCGGCGACAACTTGCTCCTCTCGGTGACGGCCGTTACGACCACCAACGTCTGGGCCGTTGGCTTCTCCAGGGCCGACAACAGCACGGCCCCGCGCCAGGTTTTGATCGAGCATTACGATGGCGCAACCTGGACGGCCATCGCCAACACCACGGCGAACAATCCCGCCGGGACGAGCAACGCGCTCTTCGGCGTCAAGTTCCTCAGCGCCACTGACGTCTGGGCAGTGGGCGAGGCGAAAACCGATCAGACCAATGCGACGGCGCTCATCGAGCATTACGACGGGACGACCTGGGCAACGCAGACGCCCGCGGCGGCAAGTGCCTTCAATCTGCTCGCGGACCCGCTACCCCTGGCCGCGAACGATGTGTGGGCGGTCGGACTGCAGCAAGCGAACGGTGGTGCCGTGCAGACGCTGGTCGAGCACTACAACGGAACCACGTGGTCGGCCGTCTCCGCGCAGAACCCGAACGCGAATGGGCAGTTCTTCAGCGACGTCGCCGGCGTGGCCGGCGATCTCTGGGCCGTTGGTGGGCAAGCCAATACGGCTACCACCGACAACACGCTGGTCGAGCACTACAACGGCACCAGCTGGTCGATCGTCGCCAGCCCAACGCCCGACCTTAGCGCCAACCTCAACGGCGTGCGGTATGCGGCCGCGAACGACGTCTGGGCGGTGGGGGCCGCGGCGTACACGAGCCCGTCGACGGCCAGCGAGCTCGATCACACGGTGATCGAACACTGGGACGGCAACACATGGCGGCAGGTGGCCAGCCCCAATCCGACGAATCACCAGAGTCTGTTCGATGTCGCCATCGCGACACCGAGTACGCTCCTTGCGGTCGGCTTCGCGCAGGACGCGATCAACGGCGCCGCATCCACGACCCTGGCTGCGGACCTGTGTGAGCCAACGCCTATCGTGAGCAGCTTGAACCCCGATCACGGGACCTCGGCAGGAGGAACCGTGGTGAAGATCATGGGAAGCGGACTCGCCTTCCCGCGATCGGTGATGTTTGGCACCGTTCCCGCCCCGAGCTTCAGCGCGAACTCCGACTCGCAAATCACGGCTGTCGCGCCGGCGGGCACCGTCGGGTCGCAAGTCAACGTCACGGTGATGAGCATGGGCGGGACATCGGCAGTGGCCGCCGGCAACCAGTACCTGTACTTCGGGCCCGGCCCATGGGAGCTCGCCGGTGGCGTGCTCGCCTTTGGACCGGCAGCGTCCACCTGGGGCAGCGGGCGGCTCGACGCCTTCGTCACGGGGACCGATGGGATTGTCTACCACCGGTACTTCATCGCGACAAGCCTCGGGAGCTGGGCCTGGGAAGCGCTTCCTGGTGAAGGGTCGCTGTCAGAGGCCTCCTCGATTTCAACCGCCAGCGGATCGATCGACGTGTTCATCCATGGTGCCGACAACGCGCTCTGGCGGCGCAACTTCAGCGCCGGAGCCTGGAGCGCCAGCTGGGAGCGGGTCGGCGGCAAAATCGTGGGAGCACCCGCGGCCATCTCGCTGGGATCCGGCAACATCGCCGTCTTCGTGCAAGGGGCCGACAACCACCTGTGGATCGCGAGCTTGAGCGGGACGACCTGGACCTGGGTCAACGTGGGTGGCGTGCTAGGTTCCGGACCCGCGGCGGTCAGCATCGCCCCGACCAGTGGTGATGCCTTCGTCAGGGGAACCGACGGCGCCCTATGGCACTGGTCTTCCGTTGGAGGCGCAACTGGCACCTGGACGCTCGCGGGCGGACGGCTCATTGGGAAACCCGCGGCTACTGTGGGACGCGGCTTGCTCGACGTCGTTGTCGAGGGCACCGATACCGCGTTGTGGCACTGGTCGAATCCCAGCGCCGGCTCGATCTGGGAGCTCGTCGGCGGCCGTCTGGCGGCGCCACCGGCAGCCGTCAGTTGGGGCGTCAGCCGACTGGACGCCTTTGTCGAGGGCACGGATACCGCCCTCTATCACGCCTGGTCGACGACGGCCGCGGGAAATCCCGGGGTGTGGTCATGGGAGGGCCTTGGCGGCAAGATCTCGGGCACGCCGGCAGCCGTGACCTGGGGCGTCAACCGCCTCGATGTCTTCGCCCGCGGCGCCGACAACCACCTCTGGCACGTCGCCTTTAGCTGATCGCCGATCGCGTTTGAAACCCGTTGCGCCGTGGCTGATCGTAATCAGCCACGGCGTCTTTGCGATTCCGTGGCATTGGTGACCGTTCGGTAAATTCCGAAGGTCCCGCCGCCAGCGGGGCCGTTGCTTGAGTAGTGAGAGTTTCGACCTATGGGCGGCTGGCGAGTGTTACGGCGGCGCTGGCGCTTGCCGCCGCGCTAGCCATCGCGCCCGCCCATCGCCTACCCGCCGCCGCCACGTCGACCGACGGCTCGCTGCAGCAAACCCTGATCAACCAGGATCGCGCGGCCGCCGGCCTGCCGCCCCTCGTCTGGAGCCCGTGCCTCGCACAGATCGCGCTCGACAACGCGAAGCGCATGGCCGCGGCCGGCGCCATCTCTCACGCCGACGGCGTGCAGCGCGATCTGGGTTGCAATGCGGGCGCGACCCGGTCCGGTGAGAACGTCGGCGACACCTCGAACGGGATCGACGACGCTCAGCTCAACGCCCTCTTCATGGCGAGCGCTCCACACAAGGCCAACATCCTCGGTCCCTATAACTACGTGGGGACGGCCTGGGCGCTCGACGCCCGGGGCTACGGGTATATCGCGGTCGAGTTCCTGGCGGCCCCCGTCGCCGGCGATGCCACAGCCGGTGCCGGCGTGGCGTCCTGGGGCTCGGGCCGGCTCGATGTCTTCATCCGCGGGAGCGACAACGCGCTCTGGCATCGGTTCTACGACGCCGGAGCCTGGAGCGCGTGGGAATCGCTTGGCGGCATTCTCTCCGGCGACCCGGCCGCCGTGTCCTGGTCGAACGGGCGCCTCGATGTGTTCATCCGTGGCGGCGATGCGGCGCTCTGGCATCGATCGTATGCCGGTTCCTGGAGTGCGTGGGAATCGCTCGGCGGCGTGCTCGCCGACGCGCCGACGGTCGCCTCCTGGGGCACCGGTCGTCTCGACGTCTTCGTGCGCGGCACGGACAACCGCCTCTGGCACCGCTGGTACAACGGTGGCTGGTTCCAGTGGGAGTCGCTTGGTGGTGTGCTCCTGGGAGGCCCCGCGGCCGTCTCCTGGGGTCCTGGTCGTATCGACGTCTTCGCCGCCGGTGCCGGCGGGGCACTGATGCACCGCTGGTATGCCACCGCCTGGAGCGGTTGGGAATCGCTGGGCGGCGTGCTCCTCGGGCATCCCGCGGTCACCTCGTGGGCCAGCGGACGGCTCGATATCTTCGTCCGCGGCGCCGACAGCGTGCTCTGGCATCGCTGGTACGAGGGGGGGTGGACTGCTTGGGAATCGTTGGGCGGTGTCGTCTCCGCATCGCCCGGTGTCGCCTCCTGGTCGGTTGGACGAATCGACATCTTCGCCCGAAGCTACGACGGCACCCTGGGGCACCTCTGGTACGCGTCAACCTGGAACCCCTGGGAGTTCTGGCAGACGCCCTGATCCGGCCGCCTCGCTGTGCCCTAACCGCCTAGAGTCCCTGCCCCGATAGGCAAGGATCGATGCCTGCGCATCCGTCCCAAGAGTCCTTGTGACGGATAGTGCAGCCCGGGAGACTTGTCCGGTGCGCATTGCGCTGTTTTGGCATGGCCGCGGGCCTCGCCGGCTCGCCTTCATGTCCGGCACCTTTTTGCTGCTCGCCACAACGTTGGCCGGCGTCATCGTGCCGGCGGCCGCAGCCGGGCCCAGCGTCGTCGTCGCCTCCGCGAATGGATGGTCTGATTACCTGGGCCCGACGAAGATGCTGCACCTGGTCGCGGAGGTGCAGAACAATGACCAGCGAGACGTCTCGCTGGTGAGGGTGACCTTCAACCTCTACAAGTCGGGGAGTGTGCTGATCGGGCCCGAGTCCACCACGGCGAATACTGGGCTGACCATCATGGCGCATGGCGGCAAGAAATCGCCGTACGCGGCGGACTTTCCGGCTCCGGCCGGGTATGACCACTTCAGCGTGGCATCGGTGAGCGCTGCGCCCGCGGCCACCGGACCCGATCAAAACTTCACGATCGTTCCCACGGTCTGCCTGGACGCGGTCGACGCCAACCACGTCTGCGGCACGATCTCGAATAACAATGCCATCGCGGTCGACGATGTGCACGTGGTCTTCACCTTCTATTCCGACCTCGCGATGACGCAGATCGCTGACCAGGGCATGCTGTTCGTCAACAGCAACGCATCCAACTCGCTCGACCCGAACTTGAGCGCGGCGTTCGAGCTGGTGCGACCGTCGGGCTCGCCCGAGTGGACGTCGATGGCGCAGATCGGCGAGTCGTCGACCACGACACCCGCCGCACCCTTCGATGCCTTCGCGACCTTTGGAGACCGCGCCGCCACGGTCAGCTGGTTCGCGCCGCCGGACGGCGGCCGGCCCATCACGGCGTATACGGTCACCTCCACGCCGCCGGGTGGCTCGGCAGCGGTTCCCGGCAATACCAGGTCGACGGTCGTCGGCGGCCTCGACAACGGGGTCTCATACACCTTCAGCGTCACCGCCACCAACGCGTTTGGCACCGGACCACCGTCACCACCCTCGAACGCCGTCATCCCGGCGACCGTGCCGGACCCGCCGGTCATCACCGGCGTCACGCCCGGCGATTCGTCGGTCACCGTGACCTGGAATGCCCCCTTCAATGGCGGCCGCCCGATCACCGCCTACCTGGTGAGCGCGTCTCCCGCGGATGGCACTGCGAGCGTTGCCGGCAACCAGCTGTCGGCGACGGTTGCGGGCCTGGAGAACGGGACCGCGTACCGCTTCACGGTCACGGCAAGTAATGTGCTCGGTTCGGGCTCGGCGTCGGCGCCGTCCAGTACGGTGACACCGGCGACGGTTCCCGGCCCACCGACCAACGTCGTCGCAGTGGCCGGCAACACGCAGGCGACCGTGTCGTGGAGTGCACCGGCCTCCAACGGTGGCGCCGCCATCACGACTTATACGGTGACCTCCAATCCGGATGGTGTAACGGCGCAGACCGACGGAAATGGTAGACAGGCCACGGTCTCGTCGCTGCGGAACGGAATCGCGTATACCTTCACGGTGGCAGCCACCAATCAGGTGGGGAGCACGGTGTCCGCCCCATCCAATCTCATCACCCCGTCCTCAGGGTTGGCGCCTCCACCGCCGGCACCGGTGTTTTTCAGTTGGGAACAAACGGGCGGCGTGCTCGCCGTCGGGCCGGTCGCCTCGACCTGGGGCGTTGGACGCCTCGATGTCTTCGTCGCGGGAACCGACGGCATCCTCTACCACCGGTTCATCGACGGTGGTACCTGGCAACCGTGGGAAGGGCTACCCGGACCACCCGGCCACGCGGTGACGTCGGAGGCCTCGGCGATCTCGACCGGTCCGGGAACCATCGATGTGTTCACACGCGGGGCCGACCTCGCGCTCTGGCATCGCCGCTACGCGAGCGGTTCATGGCAGGGGTGGCAACGGCTCGGCGGGCTTCTCGCCAGCGCGCCCGCCGCCGTCGCGATCGGCGCGGACAAGATCGACGTCTTCGTGCAGGGCACCGACAATCGGCTCTATCTCGACGCCTTCGATGGCACCGATGGCTGGACCTGGTCGGCGCCGGGCGGTCGGATCGCCGACGCTCCGGTCGCGGTTAGCGCCTCCACTGGTACGGCGGATGTCTTTGTCCGGGGAGTGGACGGGGCGCTCTGGCGCTGGTCGAGTAGCGGCGCCTGGACCTTCGTGGGCGGCCGGATCGCCGCGCGGCCGGCGGCCACCGTTCGAAACGGTGGTGTCCTCGACGCGTTCGTTAGCGGCCTCGACGGCAGCCTCTGGCACTGGTCGAGCGAGAGCAATGGCGTCTGGGAGCGCGTCGGTGGCCGCATCACGCTGGGCCCGTCGGCGGTGAGTAGCGATGGGGTTCGCCTCGATGCGTTCGTCCGTGGCGCCGACAGCGCGCTCTGGCACGCCGGCTTCAACGGAACAACCTGGTCCTGGGAAGGCCTCGGCGCGCGGCTCAGCTCAGCCCCGAGTGCCGCAAGCTCGGCGCCGGGGCGAATTGATGTCGTTGTCCGGAGCAGCGACCGCTCGCTCTGGCACATCGCGGGCCAGTGACCGGTCGCCCTAGCCGCAGATCGCGACTTGACCCGCCGGCGGCAGGCTGATCCGAAGGCGCCAGATGATCGCGGTCCCGGTATCGGGTGTGGTGACGCCGACCGGCCGGCCTGGCAGCAAGTAAAGCTGCCCTTGCGGAGCGCCCAGCGGGTCCGACTGGTAGGAAAGCCACAGACTTACCGGCCCCCCATCGGTCGCGCCGATCGCGACCGCCCGGCCACTTGGGACAGCGATGTCGGCGTAGGCGGTCGCCTCCCCCATCGCGGTCTGACAGGAAGCATCGGCGGGCGCCTGGTCCAGCGGCCTGACCCGCAACGCACCACCAAACGCTGAGACCATCGCCTGGTTCACTGCGGCCGCGGGAAGCCGGCGGAGCGCCGAAACCTCCAGGACCGGCACCGGCGACCCGAGCGCGTCGATGGCGGCAAAGTAGGCTCCGGGCGTGACCGGTGGCATCACCGCCGGATCGATCTGCTGGTTGAGACTCATGTCGGGCGCCCCCCGAAACGCCGTCAGGGTCTGCAGCTCGGCGTTCTGCAGCACGATGATCGCGTCGCGATCCCGCGCAAAGCCACGCAGGTGGACGGCGCCATTGAGAAAGGCCAGGGCGAATCCGGCCAGCAACACCCAGCCGAGCACGCCCCGCCACGGCACGCCCGCGAGGACGTCGGCAACCACCGGCAACAAGAACGCCGCCGCGACGTAGACGTAGCGGGGAGCCGCGGCCTGCTCGTCTCCGAATTGGGCGCGGACGAGGCCGGTGGCCGCGAACTGCAACACGACGCCAGCGAGCGCCCCGATGAGGCGGCTGTCCAACCGGCCCCGCATGTACCAGGCGAGCGCGAGCAGCGCCGCGGCCACGGCGAGGGCGGCCTCACCCCAATGGCTCGAAAACCCCGCCAGTCCGGCGATCGCCGCACCAAGTCCGAACGGCACGTAGTGGACCAGCGAGACCAGCGCCGCAATGCTGAGCGGCGAGCGGTGCGACGCTACGCCGGACACCCCAAAGGTCAGGAACCACGCCAGGTAGGCGACGCCCGGGGCAATCAGCACGACGGTCGCAGACCGGCGCGGTCGGTCGATCAGCAGGTCGACCGCGATCGCGCCGCAAAAGAAGAGGCCCATCCCGGAAAACATCAGCGACGCGACCAGCGCCAGGGACGCGGCGATGCGACGGCCGGCGCTGATCGGCGCTTCGTCCAGCAGCAGGATGGCGAGCAACCCGCAAAACACCGAACCGACGAATCCGATCTGAAAGGCCCACAGGATATTTTCACCGCCCCGACCCAGGAAGAGAAACAGCAGCATGGCGCCGAGGGCGAGGGCCGGCCCGGACCGCCTTCGGATGATCGCGAACAGCAGCAGCGCCGACCCCGCGTGCAGCAGCTCCAGGACGGCCAGGTAGGGCCAGTAGGTACGCAGGCCGACGGTCGCGAACAGCGCGCGATAGATCAGAACCGGGAGCGTCGACCAGTGCTCGTTGTGGGGACCAAAGAAGACCTCTGCTCCTGAGCCACGACGCACGAAGACGAAGGTCCATTCATCCCCGAAGAAGTTCAGCCGACGGCCGAGGTAGAGCACGATCGCCATGGCCACCAGGCCGAGTCCGGCGGCCAACCACGGCGCCCGGCGCACCGGGAGGTCGCCAAGCCGGGGGCCCGCGGCGCGGATCACCGCCGGCGCAGCCGCGTCCCCATGCCGTACCGATACCAACGCAGGTAGTGCGGCAGCCATTTCGTGAGGCGGAAGCGGCTTTCTCCCGCGGTACGGTCTCGCCAGGTCGTTGGCACTTCGGCGATACGAAGCCCGAGTGCGTAGGCTTTTACGGTCAGCTCGAGGGCCAGCTCGAAACCGGCCGACGACTCGATCTGGACCGCGTCGAGTAACCGACGGCTGTAGAGCTTGAAATTGTTCGTCGGATCGTGCGTCGGCACACCGCCAAGCCAGTGCAGGCTGAGGCCGGCGGTTCGTGACATCAGCCGCTTGAGGAGCGGACCGCCGAGCTGGCCTCCGCCGCGTACGTAGCGGGCGGCGGCGACCACGTCCGCACCGCCCCGCGCCTTGTCGACCATGGCGTCGACATCGGCCGGTTCATCCGAGCCGTCGGCCATCATCACCAGCACGTGGTTGCCCGCTGAAGCGGCGAAGCCGGCGCGCATGGCATTGAGCACGCCGCGGCCCAAGGTATTGCGAACCAGGCGCACCTCCGGGATCTCGGGCTGCAACCGCTGCACCACCGGAACAGTGGTGTCGGCGTCGAAGTCGTAGACCACCAGGATCTCGAGCGGCCGGGTGTCGACGGCCCCCATGAACCGCCGCAAGACGCCTTCGATGTTTTCCCCCTCGTTGAAGACCGGAACCACGACGGAGAGCAGGGAGCCGTTCAGATGCGACCCGCCTCGATCTCGGCGCTGATCCATGGAATGACTTCATCGAGCACGTGGCCCAGCGGCGTGGTCGCCTCGAAACCCAGGAGACGGCGCGCCTTGCGCACGTCGGGAACCCGCATCGGCACGTCGTACTCGAAAGGCGGGTCATTGACGACCCGTAGCGGCCGGTCGGGACCGTGGATCTTGTGCCAGACCGCCGCCGCCAGCTCGAGGACGGTCGTCGAGGTCGCGGTCGAAATGTTGAAGTCCTCGTTGCGCGCGGCCGGCGACTCCATACAGAGCCGGATGCCACGGGCGAGGTCGCCGCCGTAGGTATAGTGCCGGACCTGCGTGCCGTCGCCGAGCAGATGCAGGGGATCCTGGCCCTTCAACACCTTTTGCACCAGGTCGGGCAGCACGTGGCTCATCGCCAGCCGCACATTGCCGCTCATGATCTCGGCATCGGCGCGCGCGCGGCGTTCGCCGATCCCCACGCAGTTGAATGGCCGGATGACCGTGTAGGGCAGTTGATACTGTTCCCAGGCACCCTTGGCAAAGTACTCCGAGGCGAGCTTCTGAAACCCATAGGTTGACAGCGGCGGCGGGCTGGTCAGTTGCGCTCCCTCGGGCGTGGGAAAGACGGCGGCGCTCTCGTACACCATGCTGCTCGACAGCACGTTGATCTTTTGCAGGTGGCCTTTTTTGGCGGCCCGAATCGCCGCGTCAAAGGTGGCGGCCAGGATACGCTCGTTTTCCGCAAGCAGGTCATAGGCGAACTCGTGGAAGTAGCTGATGCCGCCGATCATCGCCGCCCCGGCCAGCACCTGGTGGCACTCCTGCGCAAGCTCCCCCAGGAGGCCCGCGTCCTTGGCGTCCCCCTCGATCAGCCGGTAGTGCGGGTGGTCATCGAAGCTTCTCGCCGTCGGACCGTACTTGCTGAAGTTGTCGACGCCGATGACCTCGTGCCCCGCGGCGAGAAGGTCCGGCACCACATAGCCGCAGATGAAGCCCGCGGCGCCGGTCACGAGAACCCTCACAAACGGATGCCGTTCCCCAGGAAGCCCCAAATGTCCACGATCTGCCGGCCATCCAGTTCCAGCGTTCGGTACTGCTTGTGCGGCGCGGCGACGATCAGGACATCCGACGCCTCGAGCACGCGCTCGAGCGACACCAGCTCCTGGTCGGGGACGTAGGGGTCGGTGCAGAGGACGGTCGCACCTCGGAAACTCGCCAGCTTCTTGAGCTTGTAGCTGAGCGAGCTGCGCGGATCGTCGGAATCGCCCTTGAAAGCCATCCCCAGGATGCCGACCGTCCGGCCGGCGAGCGGCTGCCGCTGCTCCAGCATCTCGACGATGTAGGAGGGAAGGCCCTCGTTGACGAGCATCGCCGCGTGCCCCATCGGAAACTGATCGGTCGAAAAGGCGGCGAGCTGCATCGTGTCCTTGAGCAGGCACGGCCCGGCGGCGAAGCCAGGGCCCGGCAGATCGGCGGCCCGCGGGTAGTTGTGGCGGACCGCATGAAGGACCTGGCTGTAGTCGACGCCGGCGCGATGCGCCATCTCGAAGAACTGGTTGGCGATGGCGAACTTCATGTAGCGCCAGGCGTTGGTATAGAGCTTGGCCAGCTCCGCCTCCTTCGGCAGCGTCCGGATGATCTCGACGTCCAACGCCTCGAAGACGGCACGCGCCCGCTCGAAGGCTCGGTCGCTCTTGGCTCCGATCAGCTGGGGAAGACTGCGGATCTCGTCGAGGGCGTAGCCCTCGGCGATGCGCTCGGGGGCGAAGGTGACGTCGGCATGGAAACCACGCTCCGCGAGCAACCCCTCGACATACTCGGTGGTCCCGGGAAAGACCGTGCTGCGCAGGATGACGAGCGCGCCCTCACGCAAATGATCGACCAGCTGCTGGATGGCGCGCTCGTAGATTCGCATGGATGGATTCATGAACTCATCGATGGGCGTCCCGATCACGACGATCACCGCATCGGCGCGGCCGATCATCGAGCGGTCGTTGCTGACCTGGAGGCGTCCGGTGGGCAGGACCGCGGCCAACAGCTTGTCGGCGCCGCGCTCCATGAAGGGCATCTCGCCGGCACGAACCTGTTCCACCTTCCAGCCGTCGATGTCATAGATCCCGACCGACCGGCCGGCTTCAGCGAAACAGAGCGCGAGCGGCAGGCCGACGTGGCCGCAGCCGCCGACCACGACAAGGTCGAGGCCGCCGTCGGGTTTTAGGCCAGCGGTTACAGCGCTGCTCGCTTGAGCCACGCCATGAACTTTAGCGGCAGGGGCGGTCACTCCGTGCGCTACCACGCAACCTAGTACCAGTAGCCGTCCGCTCTTGCGAGGACCTTGCCCTAAACACCAGTTCTGGCGCCTTCTTATCCGCGCGCTGTTTCGGACGCCGGATTGGCAAACCGATCGCGCACGCCAATCGCCCAGCTAAGCCGGCGATGGAACCGCACATAGTCCGGATCGCTCCAGGTTGGGCGGAACGGATCGGCAAACAGTGGGGCGAGGTCTTTGTCGGAGCGCACGCGGTTTGCCTGCAGGGAACGGCGCTTCTCATTCAAATCATCGAGGCGCTCGGCAAACTGATGCATCGCGACGTAATGGCTAAGCGAAATGTTCGGGAGAAACTTGCCACCCTGATTCACCGAACGTCGAAGCCCCGCCAGCCCATGCGCGCGCAGGTAGCCGGCCCCTTTCGCGGCCAGCGCCGGCCAACCCTCTTCCCGCAGCGCCCGTTTGGACTTCTCGGCAAGCGACTCCTTCGTCACGGTCTCCGGTTCGTCCAGGGGATCGGATGCGGCCTCTGGCGGTGGTGCGCCGGGTTCGATAAGAAAGTCGTCAAGCCGGATCCGGGCCAGCCGCAGGGCGCGCTCGTTGGAGAGGAGCAACGCCGCTGGAAGGGCAAGGGCGAGGTTCGCGTCATCCAGGCACTTGTAGATCGTGAACAGGGCGTTGCGCTCGTAGAGCACCCGGAGGCGGTGCGCGGGGAACTTCTTGGCGGTCGCGTGCTCGCGATGGTAGGTCGTGGCGCGGGGGGTGTAGAGCACCTCGTGGCCGAGCAGGTTCAACCGCCAGCCGAGGTCGGTGTCCTCGAAGAAGCTGAAGTAGAGTGGATCGAATCCGCCGGCAAGCTGAAAGAGCTCCCGCTTGATCAGCATCGCCCCGCCACAGGGCGCGATCACACGGCGCTCGCGATCGAGCGGCGAGGCACTGGCGCCGTGATCCAGCTGGAAACCGTGCCCTTCGAAATTCAACGCCCCGCCGATGAAGTCGATCGCCGTCCCGTTCCAGTTCATGATCCGGCCGCTAAAGCATCCGATCGATGGGTGGTCGGCCACCGCCGAGACGAAGTCGCGCAGCCAGCTCTCTTTGAACCACATATCGTTGTTGACAAACGCGATCCACGGATGGCGGGCTGCCTTTGCTGCTCGATTGTTACCCTCGGCGAATCCATAGTTCTGTTCGAGGGCGATCACGCGGACGCCGGCATACTGCGTGCGAACATAATCGGCCGAGCCGTCACTCGAGCCGTTGTCACAGAGAATGATCTCCAGCTGATCGCTGGGGTACTCGAGCGCCAGCGCCGACTGCAAGCAGCGGTCGAGGTAGGCGCGACCGTTGTAATTGAGGATGATCAGTGAAACGCTGGGCGGGGTGTTCACCGCACCCCGGTGACGTAGTACTCCGCCGGAGGATACAGGCCCTGCATCCATTGGACGAGCGCATTGGTCCGCCGTTCGAGGTCGACCAGGCGTCGCTGGGTCGGGCTGCGGCGCATCGCCCGGTACAGCCGGTTCACGATCCGTCGGTCTAGCGTGCGGACGGGCGGTGGGCTGATGGGGAGCTCGGGCAGATGTTGGTGTGCCAGGGCCGGCCCCGAGCGGTAGCTTGGGTTCTCGCCGATCTCGATCTCGCGCAGGCCGGCTTCGTGCACGATCCAGCGGACGATATCGACGCTGTAAAAACGGACGTGCTGCAGGTCGATCCAGAAGTCGCGGAGTTGCATCTGGAGGTTCTGTGGATTGGGCGTCACCAGGATCAGGCGGCCCTCTGGCTTCAGGGCGTTCGCCGCTGCGCGGACCAGGCCTTGGACCGCTTCCGGCCCCAGGTGCTCGATGAGGTGGGCGGCGAAGACGCCATCGAACTCCGCGGGATGAGCCTGCAGGTAAGGGACCGCCTCGGTGGTAACGGCCTGCAGCCCCTTGCGGTTGACCTCGCTGACCATCGCCTCGTCGGCGTCGATGCCGACCCCACCCACCTTGCGTGTCGCAAGCAACTCGAGAAATTCTCCGCGGCCACAGCCGACGTCCAGCACGCGCGCGCCTTCGCGAAACCGGGCGGCGTACGTAGCGTAGCGAAGTCGAAGCTCGTCGGCATTGAACCCCATGAACGAGTAGTAGTCGAGCTGCGAACTCATCGGGCTCACTCTAGCCAAAATGCCACACCATAACGACGCCGCCTCACGGACTGACGACCTGCCGCCCGCGCAAGGCGTTCCATCCCAGCACCATTCCATGCCGCAGCTGAATGCCCATCCACACGGCGGGCGCCAGGGCTCGGCGCCAGCCGTGGACGTAGTGCTTCTTGTAGAAGAGCCACATCGAGCGGTGAAACTCACGCAGCATGGCCGTCGCCTGGCGGCCGCTCGCCATCCCCTTGAGGTGGACAACCGTGGCGCTCGGCACGTAGTAGATGCGGCCGCCGTGCATTTTGAGGCGATAGCAGAGGTCGAGGTCTTCGCCATACATGAAAAAGTCCTCGTCGAAGAAGCCCGCCGCCGCCAACGGCTCGCGCGCCAGGCACATAGCGGCCGCGGTACCGGCATCGATCTCCCCCGGGTGGTTCGGATCCTCAAACGTCAGGTTGTAGCGCGCCAGCCGCCGGCTCCGGGGAAACAATCGGCTGAGTCCGAGCAGTCGAGCGGCTGCCACCCCCGGTGACGGAAAGCTCCGCCGGCAGGCGGGGTCGAGGCGCCCGTCGGGCCGCAGCACGCGCGGGCCGACGGCGACCGCGCCCGGCAGTGAATGAAGCGCGTCGATCAGGGTGCGAACGGCGCCACGGCGGACCAGGGTGTCGGGGTTCAGCAGCAAAACGTCGCGGCCGCCTGCCTGGCGGAGCGCACGGTTGTTGGCCCGGCCGAAGCCGGCATTCGCCGGATTGATCAGCACCGTCACTTCAGGGAACTCCTGGCCGAGCATCGCCACACTGCCGTCGGTGGAGGCGTTGTCGACGACCAGGACCTCGGCGTCCGCTCCGGCCAGTTCCGGGCGCAGGCTGGCAAGGCAATCCCGAAGTGGGTCACGGGTGTTGTAGTTGACGATTACGACTGAGAGATCCAATGGCCCCGTGCGTCTCCGCGCGCATCGCGCAGCTTGGTCAGGTATGGATAGGGTGCAAACCAGCGGTACACCGCACGGCGCGGGGCGGTCCGACGCGCCTGGATCTGCCGTCGACGGCGCCACGCTTGCGGCATCGCCTTGATCGTTTGCCAGACGGCGCCGGCGAAGGCGGGCGATCGGATGATGCCCTGCGCGAATTTCGCCCCGGTAAACGCCAGGATGCCGGGGAGCCTCCAGGCGAGCGACGCGCCACGCTCGTTCTTGATGATCATCAGGATGCGGTTCTTGAAGATGTGTCGCTGGATCTCGACCGAGACGCGACCGCCGCTGCCGCCACGGTGGTGCGTCGCCTGCGCCTGCGGTTCGTACCAGCTCCGCCAGCCGCGCAGCTGCGCTCGCCAGTCCAGGTCGACATCCTCCAGATAGGCGAAGAAGGTTGAATCAAGAACCTCGTCATCGACCGTGACGTCGTCGAGCATGGCCCGCCGGTACAGTCCAGCCGCCGCGCAGACGCCGAAGACCTCGCCTGCCAGGTCGTGGGTCGGGCCGTCCGGCTCGTTCTCACCACGATTGGCCGCCCAGTCGTTGCGAAAAATCACGTGGCCGGTCGAATCGATGACGCGAGCTGCCCCCGCGGCCGGCGGCCGCAGCAATTTCCCCGTGGCCGAGCCAAGACGCGGATCGCGTTGCAGCGCCGCGACCAGGGACGCCACGTAGCCGGGCTCGAGCGTGGCGTCGTAGTTCAAGAGCAGGACGTATTCGCCCGCGGCTTCTCTTAGTGCGATGTTGTTGGCGGCGGCGAAGCCGAGGTTGCGCGGGTTGCGGATCAGCCGAAGGCCCGGGCGATGCTCGAGCAGGTCCACCGAGCCGTCGATGGAGCCGTTGTCGACCACGATGATCTCGATCGGTTGGTAGTCCTGGGCTGTGAGGGCGTCGAGGCACTCGCCGAGGAAGCGGTGGCCATTCCAGTTGACGACGATGGCGGAGACCAGACCGGGCGTCAGCGCCGTCGTCCCCTCAACCGGCGCCGGAGCTTGCCCGCTGCCCGCCGCACGGGACTGCGCCACCAGGCGGCCCGCAGCCGGTCCGAGAGCCCCGGGGCATCGAGGTCCGCGGCGCCCGTCGCTCGCGTTCGGTAGGGCGAGCGGCAGTAGGCGAGCAGCGGGGCAGCCACGCGCTCCCAGGTGTGGTCCGCGGCCAGGAGGCGGGCGCGTTCGCGCATCGACGACCGTGCCGCCGGGTCCCCGGCCAGACGGCGCAAGGCGTCGGCCACGGCTCCGACGTCTGCCTCGGGCACCGCCACACCGGCTCCGGCGGCGGCCAGCTCGTTGGAGAGCACATCGCCGGCCGTCGCGACCAGCGGCAATCCCGCCCAGAGGTAGTCGAGCAGCCGGGTCCGGTATGAAAATCGGGTCTCGACGTGGTCGAAGTGGAGGCTGATCCCCAGGTCCGCCGACGTCAGGTAATTGACCCGGTCCTCATACGGGACCCAGCCATCGCGGAAGAAGACCTGCCGGTCGAGGACCCCGAGCTCGGCGGCGAGCTCCACCGCCCGCCGCGCCATCGCCATCTGCGGCAGCTCCGGGTTGGGGTGGCGCAATCCCATGAAGAAGAGCTTCAGGCCTGGCACCTCCACGCGTACCGCGGCGACCGCCCTGATGGCGGTCAGCGGATCGAACCAGTTCCAAATCCCGCCGCCCCAGAGGACGACGACGTCATCGTTCGCGATCGCGGCAACCTCCTCTCGAATCGCCGCTCGCGCCGGCGCCGGCGGCTCCGCGGGAAGCCCGAAGGCGACGACGTCGATCAACCGGCGCAGCGTCGCGTCCTGCGCGTAGGACTGCGGATTGACGCGGTTGACCATGGACAGCGCGCCGAGCCAGAAGTCGCGCTGCCGCTCGCTGGCGCAGATGAAGAAGTCGGCCAGGCGCAGCTGGTCGCGGACGACGCCGAGGTCATGCTCGTGCACCCCCATGCGCCGCGCCATGGGAAGATCGTCGTGCATCGTCAGGTTCTCGAGCAGAAATGGGTCGTAGAGGTCCATGACGAGGAAGCGGGCCTGCCGCGCGATTACGGGGTGCTGCCGGAGCAGGTAACCAAAGGCGACCACGACCTCGTGATCGCCGACCAGCGCGGCCATTCCGGCGCCGGCGTAGGAGCGGACGTCGACCACAGGCGAGCGCAGGTCGCTGTCGTTGGGCGTGCCAACCGTCACCCGGCCCTGGCGCGCGAGGACGTGAGCCAGCTCCCAGACCCGAATGCCCGGCCCGGCCAGCGCCCGGGCCAGCGGCTCATGCGTGAGAAGCAGGACGCTCGCTACTCGGCCTCACCTCGACCAGTCGGTCCAACCGCAACGCCTGCACCAGCGTGCGATGGAATTCCTGAAAGCCGGGACCGTCGAAGCCCGGCTCCAGCGCGGTTTTGAAGAGCTCAATGATGTCGTCGTCTTCACGCCGGCGCAAGGCTTGCACGGCCCGCCGCTTCTTGACCAGGTGTGGCAGGTTGGTGCCGAACTCCTCGAGCGCCACCAGCCGGCTGATCGCCGCCAGCGGGACCAGCATAGCGGCGCGGCGCCCGCCGATCCGATCTCCGAGCCGGCCGCGGAGCCGGGCGATGGCCGGGCGGAGCCGCGTGCGGGCCGCCCCCAGCAAGCGGCGGCCGGTCGAGCGAAGGCCCTGCTGCCGGATGCCGGCCCCGAGTTTGCGCCAGTCATCGACTTTGACCACGCCCGTGGCGAGCGCAGGCTGCGCCACCCTGGACGATCCCGGCGGCAACTGGAAGCCCCGCCGGTCGATCCCGGAGAGGACGGTCGCCCGCTCGGCGGCGAGCAGCAGGGCGGCCGGCAGAACGGCCGCGAGGTGGCGATCGTCGTAATTCTTGTAGATGGTGTAGAGCGCATTGCGCTCGTAGAGGACGGCGAGCCGCTCGTCCTCGAAGCGCTGGGTACCGCCGTGATGGCGGTGGTACATGATCGCCCCCGGGGCATAGCGCACCCGATACCCGGCCAGCCAGAATCGCCAGCCGAGATCGACGTCCTCGTAGAAGAGAAAGTAATCGTCGTCGAGCCCGCCGACCTGCAGGTAAGGATCGCGCCTGACGATCATCGACCCGCCACAGGCAAACAGGATGTCGCCCGCCGGGGCATCGACGCTAGCCGGCTGGCCATAACCGAACTGGATCCCCAATCCGGTCAGCGTGGCGCCGCCCCCGATGAAGTCGACCGTTCTCCCGTCCCAGCTGAGGATGCGGCCGCCGGCGCAGGCGACGTCGGACGCCTCGGTAACCGAGCGGACCAGCTCGTCTAGCCACCTGGGATCCGTTCGCGTGTCATTGTTGAGGAAGGCGAGCAGGTCGGTGTCGAGCTGGCGCGCCGCCAGGTTGTTTCCCGCGGAAAATCCCAGGTTGACCGGTGAGCGGATCAGCCTGACCTCTGGAAAGGACGACTCGACAAGGTCCGCGGACCCGTCCTGGGAGCCGTTGTCGACCAGCACCACCTGGTGCGGCCCATCGTAGCTCTGCGAGCGCAAGGACTCGAGGCATTCGGCGAGGTACGGTCGTCCATTCCAATTGAGAACGATGATCGAAACCGACGGCTGGCTCACGAGGCGGCCGGAGGGGCCACCGCGCCGTCGATATTCCACTGGTCGTTCATGAAGACCACACCCCCGGCGTAGGCGCCCGCCTGCCGGACGGTGAACTCAATGCGGCGATCCCAGTGGTCGTAGGTCGTGCGAAAGTCTTGATCGGTGATCGCCACGGACAGCTGGTAGCTGCCTTCGGCCAGGTTCAGGTGCGGCGCGCTGAAGACGACGCTTCCACTCTCGGCCAGCTGCCCGATTCGGATGCCGCGTGCCCCGGTGTTGGCTGCGTAGCAGTACACCCCATCGGCTCGGGTGACGGCGACGCCGAAGACCGCGTCCCTGACCGGTCGGGCGCACCGATAGCTGATCACGATCTGCATCGGATCGCCCGTGTCGAAGATGTACCGTGGCCGGCCGTTGGCCCCGAGCATCTCGCTGCGCACGATCTCCGCATCCCGCGTCCCCCACCGGGCGGTCGCCGGCCCGGCCTCGTCCGGGTGCTCGCGCCGACGGCGGACGTCGGCCAGGTAGTGCGCGGTCACCTCCTCGGGATGCCCCGCTGCCTGGACGCCACCCTGGTCGATGAGGACGGCGCGGTCACAGAATTTCCGGACGGCGTCGAGGTCGTGGGAGACGAGCACGATCGTCTTTCCCTCGGCGCGAAACTGGCTCACCCGGTCGAAGCATTTCTGGGCGAAGGCGGCGTCACCCACGGCGAGCACCTCGTCGATCAGCAGGACTTCCGATTCGACGTTGACGGCGATGGCGAAGCCCAGGCGCATCGCCATCCCGGAGGAGTAGGTCTTCACCGGGTTGTCGATGAAGGCTTCGATACCGGCGAAATCGATGATCTGGTCCAGGCGGCGCCGGATGAAGTCTCGCCGCAGGCCGAGCAGGGCACCGTTCAGAAAGATGTTCTCGCGACCCGTGTAGTCCGGATGGAAACCGGTTCCAAGCTCGAGGAGGGCGGACACGCGACCGTTCACGGCAATGCGCCCGCCATTCGGGTGGAGGATCCGTGCAATCAGCTTGAGGGCCGTGCTCTTGCCCGAGCCGTTGGCGCCGATGATGCCGAGCGTCGTTCCGGGCTCGACCTCGAAGGAGAGGTCGCGAAGGATCCAGAATTCGTCGTAGACCCCTCTCCGCCTCCGGATGAAGGCCTCCTTGAGCGAATCGTGTCGCTGCTTGTAGACCCGAAAACGCTTGGAGACCCGCTCGAAGGTGATTGCCGCTGCCATCAAACTTCCTCCGCGAAGCGGCGGCTGAGCCGGCGGTAGACCGCCAGCCCGATCACGGCCATCGCAACCGCCACGACGAAGAATCCGGCCACGGGCGCCCATCCGGGAGCCCGCTTGTAGAACCAGATGTCCTGGTAAGAGGAGACCAGCCAGGCCATCGGGTTGGCCTCGAAAAACGGTCGGTAGCGGGCGGGAACAAGGTCGAGCGAGTAGACGATCGGCGTGCCGAAGAACCACACGGTCAGCAGCACGCTCAAGAAATACTCGACGTCGCGGAAGAAGACCTGGATGGCGGCCAGCAGCGAGCCGAGGCCGAAGCTGAAGAGCAGCTGCAGGATGACCAGGAGCGGGAGGAAAACGATCGAGGGGCCGACCCCGACCCCGAAGATCACCGCCAGGCCGGCCAGCAGCACGAGGCTGATCAAGAGCTGCACCGAGGCGGTCACGACAGCCGAGAGCGGGAGGATCTCGAGGGGAAAGTGAACCTTGCGGACGATGTTCGCGCTCTGAGGGACAGAGATCGTCGCGCTCGTCAACGTCTGGGCAAACGCATTCCATGGAACAAGACCGGCGAGCAAGAAGACTGGGTACGGCTTGATGTTGACCCGGACGATGACCGAGAAGACGACGGTATAGATCAGCATCAGCAGCAGCGGGTTGAGCAGGGACCAGAAGATGCCGAGCACGGAGCCACGGTATTTCGTCTTTAAATCGCGGGCGACGAAGTTGGCGAGCAGCTCGCCGTAGGCCAGCAGGGCGTCGCGACCTCCGGGCGATTGCGGCGCGAGGACGGCCGCCGTGCCGCTCGGGCGCGGGCTGGCACTGAGGCGGATCGGTTCGATTGGGGTGCTCAGCGGAATCGACCTCGTACGAAGCGGTAGATGGGCCGCAGAACGGGGCCGACCGGGCTTCGTTTGACACGGCTGCGAACGGCCTGCCATGGCGAGGCGGCCGCGCCGGCCGGCTGCAGGCCGTTTTGCGGCAGGCGAAGCTCCGTGCTGTCGCCCTTGAGCAAGATGAGAATGAACTCGTTGTCGTCCGGCGACTCCGGCGGTCCATACGCAGCCAGCTCGAACTCGAGGCCGGCTTCGCGCTTGGCCGCCTGCAGGAATTCGAGAAAGGTGTCCGGCCGCCAGACGTGGAAATGGATGCTGTAGTCCATTTCGTCGAGCTGCCGGGCGCGAAGCTCCGCCTGGGGATCCTTGTCGACGTTGATCGCCCAGTCCAGGTAGTGCGCCTTGCGGTTCGCCGCGGGCCCCTGCCGGTGCTCATCGAGAAGATGCTGCAGCGCGGTCAGCTGCCGGTCACGGTCAAAGCTGATGCGCGGGTCCGGGAGCGCCAGGTAGAGAACGCCGTCCCGCCGGAGCACCCGATGAAACTCGGTAAGCGCACGGATGGGGTCCTCCAGGTGTTCGAGCAGGTGATTGGCGATCACGAAATCGATCGTCCCGTCCCGGAATGCCGACAGGTCCTCGGCGGTGCCAAGCACCTCGACCGGGGCGAAGGCCTCGCTGCTCAGTTCGGGGTAATGGGAACGCAGCACCGGCTCGGGAAGCCGGTCGACATAGGTCACGTGCGCCGTCCTCGGCACGTCCAGCGGCCGGTGCAGGGCGCCGATCTCGATGCCATTCCCGTGCAGCCAGCGCGCAAGCCGCTGTCGCTTGGTTGCACCCGAGGGATGCGGCGACTCGTCACAGAGTCGCGTTGGCGACGGCATGATCGAAGGATAGCCGCTGGAGGCGGCCTCAGTAGGCGTGGGCGTGCACGAAGACCCGGCCGGTGGTCAGCAACAGGATCTTGATGTCGAAGGAGAGGGACCAGTTCTCGATGTAATAGATGTCGTAGATGGTGCGGTCCGCAATCGAGGTGCTGCCGCGGAGATCGTTGACCTGGGCCCAGCCGGTCACACCCGGGCGCACCTGGTGCCGTTCCAGGTAGCGCGGGATCTCGGCGCCGAAGCGCTCGACAAAGAACGGCCGCTCGGGGCGCGGGCCGACGAGACTCATGTCCCCCCGAATGATGTTGATGAGCTGGGGCAGCTCGTCGAGGCTGAAGCGTCGCATCAAGCGTCCGACCGTGGTCCGCCGGGCATCGTCCGGAGCGGCAAAGACGGGACCGGTGTCGGCCTCGGCATCAGAGACCATGGAACGAAACTTGTAGAGCGTGAACCGCCGGCCCGCCTGGCCGACACGCTCCTGGCGATAAAGGATCGGACCGCGCGAACTGGCCGCGATCGCAATCGCCAGCAGCAGCCACAGCGGGCTGAGTGCGACCACCAGGATCAGCGAGACCACCAGGTCGAACGCCCGCTTGACGACCAGCCCGAACCCTTCCATCTGGCTGCGTCGTACCCCGACCAGCGGAATCCCGTCGACGACATCGGCGGAAACGCGGGTGGTGATGATCTCGAAGACGTCAGGCAGCATCCGGAAATCGACGCGCAGGTCGTCGCAGGTCTTGATCAGGTGCAGCAGCTCCTCGTGGCTGGCGCCGGCCAGCGCGAGGAAGACCTGATCGATTTGCTGGCGTTTAACCTGCGCGGGCAGCTCCGCGACCCGTCCGACCACCGTGCTGCCGGCGAAGGCTGTGCCCGGCTCGACGCGATCGTCGAGCACTCCGCAGACGGTGTAGCCATACTCCGGGAACATCGTCATCCGGCGCAGGAGCAGCTCACTGCCGGCGCCGGTTCCGACCACCAGGACCCGGTCGGTCCCCATCCCACGACGCTGCCGCATGGCCAGGATGCGGCGCAAGACGATTCGCACTATGCCGATCAATACCAGCGCGATGATGACCGTGTAGAGGAGGACGAGCCGGGAGTAGGAGAAGCCCCGGTAAATCGACATCAGCGCCAGGATGATGACCCCGGCGAGCGTGGCCGCGCCGATGATCGAGAAGAATTCGTCGAGAAATGGCCGTCCCCGTCGGATGCGATAGACACCGCTGGCTGCGAACGTGCCGACGAAGATCAGCGCCACCACGGGCGCAGCCACGAGATAAAAGCCGAAGGCCGGTGGTTCGGTTCCCGGGATCGGGATACGGTCGACGCGAAACCGGTAGATGTAGGCGAGAATCAGCGCCGCCAGGATGGCCACCACGTCGGCCGCCGCTCGGATCCGGGGAAGCCAGCGATTCTTCCGCATCAGCCGGCCGCTGCCTCGCGCCGGCCTGCCCAGCTGAGGCCAAGGAGCACCCAGAACTCAAGGCTCAGATCATTTTTGAAGTAGGGCACGTCGACGAGGCCATGGACGATGATTCCTATCAGGGCGAGCAGAACGCCCAGCTGGAGGGGCCTCCACGACGGGATGCCCACGCGCCAGCCGCGCCACGCGACCTGGGCCGCCCGCACGAAGATCCAGGCGAATGCCGCGAGCCCGAGCAGACCGGTTTCCGTCCAGAAGTTCAACACGATGTTATGCGGATAGATCAGGTTGTCGGTGTAGCCGCTCACGCTCCGGTACGGGTCGATGCTTCGGGCAAAGCCAGAGAGTCCCGTTCCAAAGATCGGATGGTCTTGGAGCAGCCGGAAGGTCGCCTTCCAGAGCTGTACCCGCTGATCTAATGAATTATTTGGGTCAGCCGGATTGAGCTGGTGGCCAATCCGGATCGCCACGGCGGGAACGCGTGAGAAGGCGAGCGCAATCAGGGCAAGCGACGGAACCAGCCAGACTCGTGACCGGTGGCTCAGCGCAAGGAGCAAACCGATGACCAGCAAGGCGACATAGCCACCCCTCGAGAAGGTGAGAATGGCCGCCGGCAGCACTATCACCAGGAACGCGACTGCCGCCCAGCGATCACGGGCATGGGGCGAGTAGATCACGATGGCCGACGCCACCGCGATGAGTGGGATCAGAAAAAGTGCAACCGCATTGGGGGTTTGATAAATCGCCACCGGCGGGGCACCGGCCAGGTTGAGGGCATGGCGGCGGATCGCCTGCAGCACGACGAACAGGTTGGGCAGCGCGAGAGCGATGCCCGAGATGGCAAGGCCGAGGAGGATGAGCCGAGCGTGCGCCCAACTTCGTATCACGACGCTCAGGGCAACAAAGAACGCGATCGGCTCCAGGATGTAAGCGCGGTAGAGTCCCAGGGCCGCAGAGTGACTCGGCGCGACGATGACGGAGATGGCACCGGCGACGATGAAGAGGAGCGCAGGGAGCGTAAAGGGCGACCGCCACTCCGGCAGGCCCCGCTGAGCCCACGATTCAATCGCAAAACTGGCGATCGTGACCAGGATGCCGGTCTCGAGCAACGTGGTGGGCAGCGGACCGTAATGCCAGCGCACCGTGTACCACGGCATCAGGGCGCAGGTGAGCGCGGCGCAAACCAGGGTGAATGGGTACCTGTCCTGACCGGCGAGGAACAGCCTGTACACGACGGCCGGCTGAGCCGATGAGCGCACGGAACTGATTAGGTCACCTCGTGGATACCCGTATCTTAACGATCAAAACCGAACTACAATCCGAGCGTTGAGGATCGGCTTCGACGCTCGTCTGATCAGCTCATTGGGGATTGGGCGTTACATCAGCGGGCTCCTTCCACCCCTGGCCGAGATTCTCGGCAACCGGCTGGTAGTCATCAGCCGCCGTGCTGAGCTTGCCCTCGTGCGAGCCCTGACCGAAGGCAACGGAAACCTGGTCCTTTCCGATGCCGCGCCCTACCGGCTGGCGGAGCAATCCGCGTTGCTCTTCACGCTCCTGCAGGCCGGCGCGCCGCTCGTGCACTTTCCGCACTACAACCTTCCGCTGGCCTATCCACGGCGGTTCGTGGTGACGATCCATGATCTCTTTTCGTTTCAATTCCCCGAGATCCACTCGGGGGCGCTACCACGGCTCACCAACCACGTCCTGCTCGCCAACGCGACCCGTCGCGCCGCGGCCATCATCACCCCGTCGAAGGCTACCGCCGAAGAGGTCAGCCGCCGCTTCCCCTCAGCCGTGGCTCGCGTCACCTCGATCGGGGAGGCCGCCGGCGAACGGTTTACAGCCGTACGCAACCCCGCAGCCGAGGCGACCTGGCAACGGTACTTTGGCGTCACACCACCCTATTTCCTCTACCTAGGTCAGTGGAAGTCCTACAAGAACGTGCCGTTACTGATCGAGGCGTTCGCCCGCGTCGTCACTCAACGTCCGGAGGTCCAGTTGGTGATCGCGGGTCATGATCCCCGCCACCCTGAGATCCCCGCCGCCGCCTCCCGCTTACCGGACCGCTCCGTGGTGCTGCCGGGCCATCTGCCCGACGACGCCGTGACCGATCTCTATCGCGCGGCGGCTGCCGTCATCGTACCGTCGAAGGCTGAGGGCTTCGGCCTTCCCGTCCTGGAAGCGATGAGCTGCGGCGTCACCGTCGTCTGCAGCGATATCCCCGTCCTGCGGGAACTGGCGGACGGCGTGGCCATCTTCTGTGACCCGAACAGCGCCGACTCGTTTGCGGCCGGCATGATCGCCGCCCTCAACCCGACGCCCGCTGATGGACGCGTCCAGCGCGGCGTCGAAGCCGGCCGATGGCTCGCGGCCCGAGGGCCCGCTCGATCAGTAGGTCGGCAAAATGAGGGTTCTTGGGAAGGAGCGAGCCATGCAGATAGGTGCCGAAGACATTCCCGTGGGCGACGCCCTCAGTTTGGTCCTCGCCGTTGTTGCCGGCGCCGCGCAGGACACGGCCGAGGGGACGAAGGCCTGGCCCCAGGTAGGTCCTCCCGCTGTGGTTCTCGAAGCCGACCAGCGTCGGCGGCGTCAGCCCGAGGTCGCTGGTCTCGATCAGGATGTTGCCGATGTTGCGCTTGACGCCGGGGATGGTGTGCAGGTCGACGAGGGCCAGCCCCGGCAATTTCTTGCCTTCGGCCGTCACGTAGGACTCGCCCAGCAGCTGATAACCGCCGCAGACCGCCAGCACTACGGCGCCGCGCTCGATCGCCCGGCGGATTGCCGTCACCTTGTGGGCCACGGCGTCTTTGAAGACCAGCTCCTGGTCGCGGTCCTGGCCGCCGCCCCAGAAGATCAGGTTGGCTTCGGACAGGTCGGGGCCGGGTCCCCGCCCGACGGCGCGAATGTCGACAGTAATGCCTCGCCATTCGGCCCGTTTGGTCAACGTCAGGATGTTCCCGCGGTCACCGTAGATATTCATCTCGTCCGCGTACAGGTGGGCAATCCGCAGCGTCGGCGTGGTCACATTGGGTATGGTACGGCGGGTGGCTCGCCCGCTGGTCTGCATCCCGACCTATGACGAGGCGGCCAACATCCTGCCGCTGATCGAGCGGGTGCACGAGGCGGCGCCCGACTGCGACGTCCTGGTCATCGACGACGCCTCACCGGATGGAACCGGCGACCTGGTGCGCGACCGGATGCTCAAGGATGCCCGGCTGGAGATGATGTCGCGCCCGGCCAAACTCGGGCTGGGAACCGCCTACCTTGCCGGCTTCGCCTATGGCCTCCAGCATGACTACGGCAGCGTGCTGACCATGGATTCCGATTTCTCCCATCCGCCCGATCGCATCCCAGCGCTGATCGAGGCGGTCGACAGCGGCGCGCAGCTCTCCATCGGCTCGCGCTATGTCCCCGGCGGTGCGATCCAGGGCTGGGCGCTGGGCCGGCGCGCGCTCAGTGCCAGCGCGAACATAGTGGCGCGCCAGCTGCTTCGGCTTCACACCAACGATTGCACTGGCGGCTTTCGCTGCTACAGCCTCCGCGCGCTGCAGTTCCTGGTCACCCGTCCGCTGCGGTCGTCGGGCTACTCGGCGTTGATCGAGCTGCTCACTCGTTGCGAGCGCGCCGGCATGACCATCATTGAGCTACCGATCACGTTCTCTGAGCGAACCCGAGGCCGATCGAAGATCTCTCAGCAGGAGATCTTTCGTGCCATGATCACGGTGGCGCGACTCGCGGGGAGGCGGAGCTGAACCGCCGCCGGGTCATCCAGGCGGCAGTTTTGCTGATCATCGGCCTGCTCATCCTCTATGGCCTCATCCGCACGGTGCACCCTGGCGAGGTGGCGGCCGCGATTCGGGGCGCCGCGCCTGGCTGGATCGCGCTCGGCATGCTTTCGTCGGTGGGGTTCATCGCTCTGCGCAGCTGGCGCTGGCAGATCATCCTCGCGGCATCGGTGCCGGATACTCGCCTGACCGACGCCGCCGCCGTCACAGCGGTCGGTTTCGCCGTCAACTCAGTATCGCCATTCAAGCTCGGGGAACTTCTTCGGATCGGCGCGATCGCTCAGCGGCTGAGGATCGGCGTCGGCGAGGCGAGCGCGACGGTGGTCCTGGAACGGATCCTCGACGTCCTGGCTCTCCTTGTTCTCGCCGTCGGTGCCGCGCTCGTCTCGGGCCAATCGTCGAACGGCGCCCGCGTGTGGGGCGGGCTTGCCGCGCTCTCGGGCGTTTCGGTTGCGGCGGGGATCGCCGCTTATCTCATGGTGCTCAACCGCGAGCGCACGATGTCTATCGCGGCACAACTGGCCGCCAAGTTTCCGACACGGCTGCGCACGCCCGCGCTCAATGCTGCCGACTCGATCCTTCGAGGACTGACGCTGCTCCGATCGCCCGGACGCTTCATCGCGACCGGCCTTCTCAGCCTGGCGGTCTGGATCGTCCCCATCCTCGGTCTGGCGGCGTATTTCCGGTCGGTCAGTGGGGAGCTCGGTCCGGCGACCGTTTTTCTGGCCGTCACGCTCTTCGTCATCACGCAGGCGATCAGCGTGACGCCGGCGTCGGTCGGCACCTATGAAGGACTGTTCGTCCTGGTGCTGGGCGCCTTTGGCGCTGGACCAGCCAGCGTGCTGACCGCCGCAGCGGTGATCGCCCACGTCGGAGGAATCGTGGCACTGCTCCTGGTGGGCGCGGTTGGTGCGCTATGGCTTCGGGTCAACCGGAAGCCGCTCCCAGTAGGGCTTGAGCGCTCCGTCCCGAGTTAGCACCGCCCGCAACTCGAGCATAGCGGTATAGGTCGACAGCACGAAGAGCGTCGCGCCGGCCGCGGTGGCCTTGGCGGCACGCTTCAGGGCCTGTCGCCAATCGCTGACGACCTCGATTCGGTCGGCGGGGACGTCGGCGTATTTGAGGCGGATCCGCAGGTCGAGCGCGCGGTCGCCGCTGACGACGATGTGCTGGGCGACGTCCTTGAGCTGCTCGAAGTCGACATCCCAGATCCAGGAGACATCCTGGCCGTCGGCGATGCGGTCGTTCAATGCCATCAAGAACGAGGTGGCGTGGCCGAACTGGATGGCGGTTCGCAGCACCTCATTGAACCCGGTCGGGTTTTTGGCCAACAGCAAGATGGCCGGACGGCCGTCGACGAGGATCCGTTCCATCCGGCCGAACGCCGGCGCGAAGTCGCGCAACGCGGCGGCACTCTTCGCCAGGGGCACATTCAACGCGTTGGCCGCCGCCAGCGCCAGGACGACGTTGTAGGCGTTGTACAGGCCCGACAGGGGAACCTCGACATCGGCCGTTTGCGCGCCATCGGTGACCCGCAATCGCATGCCGTCCATGCCACTGATCGAAACGCTGGTCGCTCGGACGTCGGGCGATGGCCGCGCGAAGTCGCCCCGCGGGCAGCGATAGTGACCGACGTGCCCGAAATAGACGCCATCGAAAATGAATGGGCTGCCGCACCGCGGGCAGAATTTGGCGTCGGCGCCATGGCTGAGCTCCGATTGCAGCAGTGACGCATCGTCGAGGCCCGCGTAGATGACGCGCGGCAGGCCGTCGCCAAGCGCCGCCACCATCGGGTCGTCGGCATTGAGCACCGCGGTCATTCCCTCGGGTCCCTGGGTGAGCGCCCTGCGGATATGGGCGGCCGTCGTCTCCAGCTCGCCGTAGCGATCGAGCTGATCCCGAAAAAGGTTGGTCACGACGATCGTTCCGGGCGCCACTTCCTGCACGAGTCTGGGCAGGCTCGCCTCGTCGATCTCGAACAGGCCGATGGTCGCGGGCAGTTCCCCGGCCCAACTCGCGCGGTTGATGATCGCCGCGGTGACACCGAAGACCAGGTTGGCGCCGGCCTGATTCGCGACAGTCGGATGACCCTGCGCCTCGAGGATGTGTCGCAGCAGCGCCGCGGTGGTCGTCTTGCCGTTGGTCCCTGTGATCACGACGGTGCCGTCGCGGAGCGCGCGCGACAGCTTTGTGAGGATGGCCGGGTCGACCCAGCGCGACACATCGCCCGGGAGCGTGGTGCCGCCTCCGCGACGCAACCCTCGGCTCAGACCCGTCGTCAGCTTGCCGGCCCAGAGCGCCGCCGTCCCGCGCGTTCCCAGTTTGGCGCGCATCAACCCAGCGCGGAGACCGGCCGGCAGACGCAGGCGGGATAGCCGAGTTTGGCGAACAACGCGGCCCCGCTGCCGCTCATGGTCAGGTCAGGCACAACGTCCTGCAGGCGATTGTGAGCCTCGTCGAGTTGAGGAAATAGATGCCGGCTCGCCGCCTCCAGGTCATTGCCAAAAACCACTTCGCTCTTCTTACTCTCAAGCGCGGCGACGAGGGCCGGGGTACGTCCGGCGCTTGGGACGCTGTCATCGACGGCTTCGTACACCGCCCGGGTGGAAATCTCGACCGGCGGGCAGACGACCAGGAAGCGCCAGCTCGAGGGCACAGCGGGTAGCGTCGCGACGGTAGACCCAAGGCCCGTCGCCCGTGCCGTACCCCCGGAAAGTAGGAAGGGCACGTCCTGCCCGACGGCCGTGGCGATCTCGATCAACTCGGCCTGCTCGAGGTTCAGGTCATATAGAAGGTTGGCGGCCCGCAAGAATACCGCCGCATCGGAACTCCCACCAGCGAGCCCGGCTCCCATCGGCACGCGCTTGAAGAGCCGGATCGTAAACGGCAGCGCGTGGCCGACATGGCCTTCCAGCTCGCGAGCCGCTTTCAGGACCAGGTTCTCGCCGGCGATCGCCGGGCCGACCACGTCGAAGACACGGCAGTCCGTCCGCTCGATCCAGATCAGGTCATGTAGCGAGATCGTCTGCATGACGGAATCGATGTCGTGGTAGCCGTTGGGACGCCGGCCGGTCTCCGAGCTGGGTTGATGCGCGCCAAACTGGGAGCGCGCGGGACGGCGGCGCTCTGGGCCGGCAAGCTGACGACGGGTCTGAGCCGAGGGTTGCGTCGCGGAGGC
>WNGL01002730.1_pt1 | contig 30268 bp, 25 predicted proteins | sample 5400591 | NCBI WGS metagenome assembly WNGL01 (sample SAMN13153377, study PRJNA577476) | soil metagenome | isolation source: 80 cm soil or saprolite under Garry oak tree replicate 1 | place: USA:California | collected 2016-06-15 | reverse complement strand
CCGCGATAAAAAATTACCATTTCTTTCGACACTAAAAATATATCTCTCTGAAGGTATACAAGAAAAATATCATCAATATATGCATATTCCCTATTGTGATGATTATTAGCCTCTGCTGTCAAATCCTGAACGACTTCTTTTTATTTGACCCCGAAGAGTTTTGCTATGAAGGAGAAAAATTGATTGAGGAGAGTAAGCATGTTATTATTCGCCGTTCCTGTTGGAGCAGATGATGGTGCTTGTGAGGTAGCTGTTGATGGAGCAACTGACACAGACGGAGTTTGGCTTATTGTGCTCGATGGAGACGGTGCATCGCTGGCAAAGATTGTAGGAGAAGTCTGAGGTTGCGGTGATACCGTTATGGAAGGTGAAGTGGGGGAAGTTGACTCTGAAATTGATGGGCTTATCGCAGGTGCTATACTCGCTACCGGAGTGGCAGATGGTGTGCCACCAGGAGTAGCAGGAATACATTGGGATATCAGTTGCAATAAGAGCTGCAACAGTTGCAGGAGGAATTGGAATAAGCGGCTCAACAAACCACGGCGTTGTCCCATATTGTTGCGTTGTTTGCGACCATCATTATCACGTCCATTTTTGTCATCTGCGTCTTTAATATGGACTTTCGAGTTAGGATTAAATTGGTAATTACCGATTGAAAGGTTACGAACTGCCACAGCAATTGAGGAAGTCGAACAAGGAAGTTTGGTAGGAGGATTACCTCCATTACCTGGAGCACTACTGATAGAAGGATTGGTTTCAAGGGTTGGGGAGATCACTCCTGCTGCAGGACTAACAAGAGCAACCGTTGGATTTGTGCCCGAGACAGGAGGTACTATGGTAGGGGTAGACCCGGCTGGGGGGATAGTCGCACAAGGCGGAGTTCCATTTCCTCCAACACAAAAGAGCGTTGGCGTGATACTTGTAGGTTGGGGAGCAATTGTCGCCGTTGGGGCTGCACCAACAGCGAGAGCTGCATTAATCCTCCCATTTTTCCAGGAATTGCCAGTCCCGCTGATCTTGTCCGCAGTTGAGTAAAGCCGGTTGGTAAGAGCTTGCGGTGTTGTCCCAAATGTTGTTGAGGCAACAAGCGCTGCAACACCTGAAACATAGGGAGTCGCCATTGACGTTCCGGAAAGATACATATAGGGAGACGAGGTACTATAGCCAAAAGGCTGAAGCTGGAATGCATGGGTGGGCCCAGTTGAAAGAATATTATCACCAGGGGCAGCGATTTCTACATATGATCCGAAGTTTGAATAACTTGCTTTTTGGTCTTGGTTGGTTGTGGCAGCAACTGAAATGACTCCGGCAGTAGCAGCTGGATAATTCAAAAGGCTATTGCCATCATTTCCGGCTGCAGCAATAACAACTGCACCTTTACTCATGGCATAGTTGACAGCTTGAGCATAGAGCGATGCGGTTTGTGTATCGGTTGTTCCAAGACTCATATTAATCACTTTTGCACCATTATCTGCAGCCCAGGTGATGCCAGCAGTTGCATTGGAGGTGGTGCCATCGCCGCTATCATCCAAAACTTTTCCGATAATTAATTGACATTCAGGACATGTTCCTGCAACACCAGCGCTGTTATTGGTGTCAGCAGCAAGAATACCGGCAACATGAGTACCATGGCCATTCCCGTCTTCAACAGTAGTGGAGACAAATGATTTTTGTAAAATGACTTTACTTGCAAGATCGGGATGATTGAGGTTGATTCCTGTATCGAGAACAGCAACTTTCACACCATTGCCTTGGGTCACATTCCAGGCATCTTCTATATGAATATCTGAGTGAGGATTGCCAACTTTTCCTTGGACTGATTGACCGTTATTATTAAAAGCATACTGCAAGGAAAATAATGGATCATTTGGTGTCAAAAAAGCATGTGTTGTGTAATCTCTTTGTACCTGTTGGACATAAGGGTCGTTACGGAGTTTTTGTGAAATTGTATCTTCCTTGCCAGCAGGAACTTTTACGACGGTTTGATTGATTCCCTCAATAGTTTTGATAATACTTGCGTGGTATTGTTGTAAATGCGCATTGATTTGTGCATCAGTGTATTGTGGCTTGAATTTCACAATGATTTGTCCGGTTACCGGGTGATCTTTAACAGATGGAGGAAGGGTAGCAGTTTTGGGTTGAAAAGTTTCTTGTGTTGGGGAGGTGGTGGGAGTAGCGTTGTTTTGTGCGGCGTTGAAGCTGATAAAAAGCAAGCCTAAGAGAGCAACAATTGCCAGTCCAATGAGCAACATTTTGTTTGTGAGCAGCTGTCTTTTCATAATATCCCTTATATTAACAGTAGAGAATATACATAGGTCCTGTCAAGTGATTTATATCATTTGGGTAATATGATATACTATAACTCCTCAGCTGCCTCTGCCATACGAGGTGTCCATGCGAAAAATTAAATCACTATCGACACAAGTTTGGTCGCTGCGAAGTGACCTGCTTTATCAAAACTCATTATTTATGATGCTGAGTACTGCGCTCGTCACCGGAAGTGGCTTTTTCTTCTGGCTGATTGTTGCGCATTTGTATCAAGATGTGCAAGTAGGATTGGCAACTGATGTGATCTCGGTAGCAACATTCATCATGAATGTCAGTATTCTCGGGCTTAATTATGGTATCATCCGCTTTTTACCAAAATATCTTCGCCATCCGAAAGAAAAAAATCAATTACTTTCTGGAAGTATCATTGTTATAAGCGTAGCATCGGTTATTTGTATCGGTGTATTTTTATTTTTTTTGCAGTCTTTTTCACCTCGGTTACTCTTTCTTCGAAGTGGCGTAACCGGTTTGATTCTTCTTTTGCTGATAGTTGCAATTACCATTGATTTTTTTACCGAAAGTATTTTTCTCGCTTTTCGAACAGGTAAGTATATATTTTTGAAGAATGTGTTGGTTTCAATCTGCAAAATTGCACTGCCTGTTTTCTTTGTGAGTATGGGTGCAATGGGCATTTTCAGTTCATGGGCAATAGCAATTGCAAGCGCACTTCTTGTCAGTTCGGTAGTGTTGATAAGAAATTTTTCTTTCCGCTTTACTTCTGTTTTCCCACGGAAAAAATTATCCATGATGATGGGTTTTTCAATGATCAACTTTCTCGTCGGTTTGTTGGGAATTGCGCCCGGTTTGATCCTCCCTGTATTGATTACCAATACAATCAATCCACAAACCTCCGCTTATTTCTACGTTTCTTTTATGATTGCCAATTTGCTTTATACAATACCGTACGCGACAACCCAATCGCTTTTTGCTGAGGGATCCCACGACATCAAAAGTTTTTGGCCAAGTGTCTGGAAGTCTCTGCGGTTTATCTTTGCGCTTCTTATTCCCTCGATTGTTATTTTGCTGTTGATTGGTAAATATGTGTTGATTTTCTTTGGAAAAAGTTATTCAGATCAAGGAATTCAATTCCTTCAGATTATGGCTGTTTCTGCAATTCCCGTAACGATTAATTATCTTGGTTTAACTATTCTTAACGTCCAGCGTCGGATGAAAGCGCTTCTTGTAATCAATCTTATTGGCACAGTTATTATTTTGGGAATGAGTTTGTTGTTAAGCAGCTATGCGTTAACAGGGATTGGTTTGGCTTGGTTCATCGGTCATATTGCAAAAAACATCTTATATATTATAGTAATAAGCGGTGCATCGTTAAAAGCTCGTGCCATCAATGGAGCAATTACAACGTACGTCCGTATGAAATATTTTTTTGCCAGACTCCGCTCACTACAGATCGGATTCAGACTCGATAATTTCTACAAGCATATTTATCTTATGCCGGGTTGTAAATTTGAAAATGTCCGCGATATGCAGTTAGGAAATTATATTTTTATCAATCACAACACGGTTTTTTCAACACCGCACGGGATGAAGATTGGCAATTATGTCATGATCGGCCCGTATAGTCTTTTTGCATCAGTCAAACACGGATTTGAAGACTACCAAAAGCCAATGATTTTTCAGCCCGTATCTGAAGCGCCTATCACCATTGAAAACGATGTGTGGATTGGCGCAAAAGTAACAGTGATTGGGGGAGTCACGATAGGCAACGGTGCTATCGTTGCCGCAGGTGCTGTGGTGACCAAAGATGTCAAGCCTTATTCAATAGTCGGCGGCGTTCCTGCGAAATTGATAAGATACCGATTTGATGCGAAAACCCGCGCGAAAGCAAAAAGACTTGATCTTGATGAGGTAAGAAAGCAACATAAGCTAGAATTGTGGGGATAGTGCATTCGTTACAAAAGACTCATTCTTTTTTAGAGAAGAGAGAACGAAGTATTTGAAAAAGAAAATTTAAGATCCAATAATTGTTGTGAGGCCTGCATCTTTTCCTACTAATGCAACATCTACGGGGTGAAAAAGCCTAATTTTACCGTTTTATTACATTATTTACAGCAATTATCCAGTGGGATCATCTCACAATAATTTATTCTCAAAGAATTCTGGTTCTGGTGGAGTCGAATTTGGAATATTGACAAGCTATAATGACTATGGTACCATGACCATGGTCATGCAGCTTGTATCCAAATCACAGTTCAAATCACAAATGTTGGAATTCTTGCGGAAGGTAGAAAAAGAAAAAAAACCGCTCATCATCACTCACGGAGGAAAGCCGGTTGCGAAAGTTTCACCCTATACAGAAGATCCTGATAGCGTTTTTAAAAATCTCAGAGGATCAGTTCTTTCTTATCAAGATCCGTTTGAACAGGTTGCCGAGCAAGAGTGGGAAGTACTGAAATGATTGTTATTGACACACATGTTCTGATTTGGTGGGTTAGTAATCCTGAAAAACTTTCCGTTAAAGCAAAAAAGATCTTACAAAAAGAAAAAAATAATGGATCAATTATCATTTCTTCCATAACAGTATGGGAGATCTCTATGCTCGTCAAAAAAGGCAGGCTCAAGCTAACTATGGATGCGGATAAGTGGTTTTCGGAAGTTGAAAGTTTGCCTTATGTACGATTCATGCCAGTGGACAACACTATAGCTGCAAAGTCAGTAACATTGCCGGGAGATTTCCATAATGATCCGGCAGATAGAATGATCGTAGCGACCGCGAAAGAACAGGGAGCAGTTCTTGTTACGGCGGATGAACGAATAAGACAGTATGCCAACGTTAGGTCTCTCTGGTGACAAACCCATGCTTTCCAGCTTTATCTTACAATAATTTCTTCCCTTTTTGGGCCTGTAGCGATGAGGGATGCTTTGACTCCGACGAGCTTTTCGATTTCTTTCACATAATTTTGTGCTGCAAGCGGGAGTTTTTCAAACTTGGTAACGCCTTTTGTCGACTCCTGCCAGCCGGGAAGCGTTTTATACACCGGCTTGACGTTACTCAAAAATTCCGCATCGCCGTCATAATACCTGACTGATTTGCCTTTGTAGGTATAGCCGGTGCAGATTTTGATTTGTTTAAAGGAGTCCAAAATATCCAGTTTGGTTATCGCGATACTCGTAAAACCATTCAGCTCGCTGGCAAATTTGATAAGTTCCGCATCAAACCATCCGCATCGTCTTGGTCTGCCTGTAGTCGTTCCAAATTCCGCTCCAACTTTGCGCAAAGTACCTCCGTCCTCATCAAAAAGTTCTGTCGGGAAAGGACCGGCACCCACGCGAGTTGTGTTTGCTTTCACCACACCGATGACATCAGTTATATTTTGTATTGGCAAGCCTGTTCCAGCATTAACGCCGCCTGTTAGGATAGTTGAAGCAGTGGCAAAAGGATAGGTGCCCCAATCATTGTCAAGAAATACCGCCTGCGCGCCTTCAAAAAGAATCTGTTTGTTATTTTTTGCGGCTTTTGCGAGAACAGGATAAGGCTCTGAAATAAATGGTTTGATTTTGGCAAATGCTTTGAGGATTGCTTTTTCAATAGCAAGCTGTGTGAGTGGTTTTCCGCCAAGTGCTTTAATAATAGGATTTTTAATCCGAAGAAGTATTTCAAGTTTTTCTGAAAATTGTTTTTTCTCCATCAGGTCAAAGAGCCGTATACCCTGATAACTGACTTTGTCGGCAAAAACAGGCCCGATGCCGCGTCCCGTAGTACCTGTCCGTGCTTTTCCTTTGGTTTCTTCATAAAGTTTGTCCAGAATTTTGTGATACGGCATAATGACATGACAGCGGGGTGAAATGAGAAGGCGTCCTGTTAACGTGATCCCTGTACCCTTTCGGGCATCAAAGACCTTTTCAAGCATTGCGATTTCATCAGCGAGAACTTCTAAATCAAGCACTGTGCCGTTGGTGATACAGGCTGTTGCTTGGGAAAAAATACCTGAAGGGATAAGATGAAGTGGGAAAGTGCCGTAGTGATTGATGACTGTATGGCCTGCGTTGTTGCCTCCATTAAAGCGGACGACATAGTCTGCCTTTATAGAGAGGAAATCAGCTATTTTGCCTTTTCCTTCGTCACCCCATTGAGAACCAATGACAAGCGAGGCACGCATAAAGCGTTTATCATTATAAAGTCTGCCTGGTAAGATTACAAGGAGGAAAAGAGCAAATAAATTGACACATGTTATATTATAGGATATAATGCTGTCATGGCAAATCCAGAAGTAGACTCCCTTATTTCTCTAGGGAATAAAATTAATTCTCTCGCAGGAGAAAGCGGCGGTGCTCAATTTCTCTTGAGAGCTGATGATAAACGATCTCGGAGTCAAATTATAGAGGTTGTTTCATTTAGCAAAGTTTCACGAGTAACTGTGTGGGAAGCAGATCCTGTCTTACATCCTTTAGGATTTGAATTATTTCCTTATAGAGGTATAGATATTGCTACGCAAAAAAAAGTTTTTCGGCCAAGAAGTGGAATTAAAATACGGAATACTGATGGTTCTTTTATCGAATGGAGAGAAGATGCAGATTCTCCTAACACAGAAATGTTATCTGGCGAGAAGTCTTCAAGTTTAGAACAATACGATTTTAGCAAAGGTGAGAAGGAGTTTGCTCTTGATCCTAATCAATATAAAGAGTATCTTCATTCGGTTAATAATGATAATAGACTTAACAGGTATGGAATGACAGATAAAGAAAGAGACGACCACCTGTCTGCTTCGGCCAGTTTCCATGAAGCAACAGAAAAATTAATGGAAAGAGCAAGGCAAAGAGGGAATATAGATTATAGAGAAAATCCAAGAGGATATATTACTCACCCATTTAGATTACAAGAAGACCCAAATGAAGACGCAGGTTTACAATTTGCCGTTAGAGTAGCTCTGGAAGATGATTTTACACATCTCATGCCTAATACGGTGTATCTCACAATGGATGGAGAAAATGGCGATATTCCTATGGGTTCCTATAAAGTCCGTGAAGATATGAGAGTTGGTTTTAAATTTCCAAGCTGGGTACATGATAGACCTATAAGTGCTGAGAGGGTTAGCGCTTTTACTAAATTATTACGTCAAGCAAGATAACAAAACTAATAATTTTCTCCGGGATTTGTGATGAGGATATCGTGTGGGTGGCTTTCGGTGAGTGATGCCTGAGTAATTTGCATGAAGCGGCCTTTTTCTTGCAATTCCTTAATCGTTTTTACTCCGACATAATACATTCCTGATCTGATGCCCCCTAGGGTTTGGTCAATAATTTCTTGTAGTGTTCCTTTCACCGGCGTTAATGATTCAACACCTTCGGCAACAAGCACCCGGTCCTTGTAGCTTTTTCCATGAAATTCATCTTCGGACTTAATTCTCGCGCCTTCTTCCATGGCAGCAACAGAACCCATGCCGCGGTATTCTTTGAAAGTATAGGTTTCTTGCTTCTTGCCCAAACTGCTTTTGAAGCGGGAGGGGACTTGCTCGGGGGTTAATTCATGAATTTTGCCTGGTGCTTCGATGGCTCCAGCGAAATAACTTCCTACCATAACCGTTGATGCACCGGCTGCAAATGCTTTTACCATATCGCCTGAATATTTAATTCCGCCATCTGCGATTATCGGAACGTTATGTTTTTTCGCGACAGAAAAAGTTTCCATAATAGCAGTGAGCTGTGGAACACCCATGCCGGAGATAATACGAGTCGTACAAATCGCGCCTGGCCCCATACCGACTCTCAGTGCGTCAACGCCTGCTTTTATCAGATTCTCCGCTCCCTCTTTTGTTGCGATATTTCCTGCGATAACTTCTGTGTGGGGATACGTTTTTTTCATGTATTTGATCGTATCAATGATAGGTTTAGCATTGCCGTGTGCCGAATCAATAACAACTACCGATATGCCAGCAAGTATCAGTGCCTTTGCTCGATCTTCAAAACCCGTATTGGCACCGATTGCCGCTCCGACGATGAGTTTTTTCTTTACTACTTGCGCAACCTGATCTGCTTGTTCATCAATTGGTAGATTGCGGTGAATGATGCCGATGCCTCCTTGCTCGGCAAGTGCGATAGCAAGTTTGCTTTCTGTGACGGTATCCATGGGGGCTGAGACAAAAGGAGCAGTAAGGCTAATTTTTTTTGTGAGTTGTGTTGAGAGATCAATTTCCGAGCGTTGAAAATCAGAATAACCGGGAATCAAGAGTACATCATCAAAAGTAATGCCGAGAGGAAAATTTTTATGTGCGTCCATAATTTACTTTAGCGTATTGAGGCCAATTTGTCAATTGCTTTATTGTTTTCTAAGATATAATGTGTGGCGTTGATTTCTCGTATTCGAAGCTGGTCTGGTAATTTCCATGCGCCAATTTCCCCATCTATCACCCAAGGCTACTTTAGGAAAAGATTCTCCACGGCCTGTATTATTTGCAATAAAAGTATTACCGCCGTTGGCATACGTCCATTGTTTTAACGGAGGTCCTTTCATAATTCCATTCAAGGCATCTTCTACCTGCTTTGCAGTAAAAAGTGGAGCCTGAAGTGCAGTATCTACAGCGTTACGAGCTGGTTGTCTGTTCTCAAATTGCAGATGTCCATTCGGTCCTTCGGCAAAACTTCCATCTACAAGTATTGTTTCACCCTGAACTGCACCTTGTGTTTTAATATCAAAAACCAAATTCGTTAGAGGCTGTTCTTCTTTGAGAATTCAGAACTTGTATTGCTGACGGGTGACTAGGAGCGAGAACTGTTTGCCCTGCATTTACACCTTCTGCACCTACCAAAACTATAGCACCTCCTACCGCTATTCTCGTTATCAACCTTCGCTTTCCTGATTTTAGTTCTGCTGACATATAAGGAGTATTATAAGGATGCTCTTGCTAATGTCAACTATACACGCATATTTTTATTATTGACAGAAATATAAAGAGGCCAAGTAAATTATTACACAATTTTAACGAATATTTGGTTGAATTAAAAGAGAGAATGAGCGAATAGACTATGAAAAGAGATCCGTTGAGAATACAAACTCACCTCATTCTTGGAACGCTCATTTTACCTTTATCGTTTTTTGTTGCTGTAGAAATCCATTCGGGCTACTTTTTCAACACCCTCGTTAATCATCAATAGCGTCCTTCTTTAATTGAAATTATAGCTGAATTGAGCTACAATAAGGCCTATAAAAATAAACCCATAAGAAGGGGAAGAAGATCTATGCCAAGACCAGAAGGAGATGGCCCACCAAGTTGGCCACCAAAAAAGGGATTTGATCTGACAAAAAAGAGGAATGAGCAAACACAAGCGAGATCAGCAGATTCATCGGGAGATGAGGATTCAGCTGTGTCAACAAACGCAGATATAGGGGTAGGGAAGAAAGGGCCAGCACCAGCATTAACCCGTTCTCCGGGAGGGAGAGTAATATCAGCGTCATGGCCAGGAGGAGCAGGGGGGCAAGGGAGAGAGCAAGTCCGTCCGGCGACGAGCCATCCAGAGGTCCAAGGGCAATCAGGAGGAGCAGCACGACCGGATGCACGGTCAGCAGGAAGCCAAGGGAGAGGAAGCAGAGCGAGGAGACCAGGGGAAGCACCACCATTAGAAAGAGGGAGACGAGTAGAAGAGGCACAAGCGAGGCCAGCGCCACGGACACAAGAACAAGCACAACCACAAGCAAGCACAGGAGGAGTACCAGCAGTATTGAGAAGAGGAGCAGCAGGTCCACTGGCAGGGACGAGAGGAGTAACAAAAGGATTTGGGAATCCAGCAGCAGGAGGGGCAAGCCACTTTGACGCACCAGGATTACCAGCAGGATTTGCAGAGATGATCAGTGGGCTACCAGATTGGTTGCAGAGTACAGCAGTAGCACGAGCGAGAGCAAAGGGCTGGGAATTTGGATCACCGATAGCAGGTGCAGCGCCTTGGCAGTTTGAATCACCACTAGCGGGTGCAGCCCCTCTTTTTTATTCTGCAGATCTAGTAACACTCGCAGCAGGAGGAGCAAGCTGGTATGGTTCACAAACAGCAGCAGAGGAAAGGAGAGCAGCAGAAAAGGTTTTACGGCAGCAGCAAAAAGCGGGAGCGAGAGCGCAGGTAGCCCAAGTGTCACAAGCAGTAGTAGATGCAGCAGGGGCAGAAGCGGCAGCAGCATTAGCACTACCACGGATAAGACCAGGGAATACAAGAACATTTGGAGAAGTAGCAGAAGCAGGAGGGCTAGAGATATTTAAAGCGACGGCACGGACAAGAGCTGGGCAACAGGCACGGTATGGAGATACAGCCAGTGGAAGGGCACAAGCAGCCCCAGCATTAGAAGTTGGAGAAGCAGCACATGCAGAGGAAGCAGAGATACTAGCTAGGCAGGTACCGAAACAACCAGGAGTAGGGGGAAGAAATTCAGCAGATGCACCAGCTTTAGGAGGAGGGCGTGTGCGAATACGAGAAGACGGGACAGAAGTCCTCGTTGAAGAAGGTAGAGTACAAGCACAAGCGAGAGGGCAAGGAGGTACTGGAGCAGCAGGGGCACAGGGACAAGCAAGACCCGGAGAGCCCGGGACACAAGTATTTGGAGCTGGAGCACCTCCACCAGATAATCCACCAACTTCAGAAGCGAGTGCGGAAGAACCTCGTGACGAACCTCGTTTAATCCTCCATAGAGGTCCTCGTCCCCGATTGACACAAGAGCAAGTACGTGTACTTATGGAACATATGCAAAGTGGACACACGGTTGCGGAACTTATTGGCGATACTCGATTTGTGAGCGCTGATGAACTTGGAAATGCAAGATGGCAACTTGCTATTGAAGATAGTAATGAGAATATTGAAGATTTTTTGGTTGCTTGTTTTACGGGAGATCTCTTAAACCAAATAAAAAGATATAAGACAAATCCCTTGACCTATGGTATGAAATTGATGGACTTATATGTTGCGGGACAGCTTGGATTTCGGGATGCGATAAGAACATTTGAACCGGATCATCCGAGCGAAAGAGAAGCAGGCGAAGTGCCTCTTATGGGATATGCCTCATTTAAGATCCGACATCATGTTCGAACGGCTATAGCACAAGTACTTGATATAAGTCATTATCAACTTGCAAGGTATAATATTGCCGTTCAGGTTTTATATGCATTTTATGGAGAATTCAGAGGGCAAGACCTAACCGAAGCTGAATTTGAGCAGCAGCTTTTGTATCATACAAGATTTTCAGAGAATGCAATTCAATGGATCATCGATTTCCAAGATACGCATTCCTTGTTATCATTAAACAGAGCAGTAGGAGAAGGTGCTACAGAGCATGGAGACCAGATGGAAGCTGATGTTTCAGTTGAGGTGGCAGATCAGGATGAACTGAGTATACAGCGTGCTGCACTTCTCGCAGCTTTTAGGCATCTTGATCCAGATGCGCGAGCGATGATTCTCGATGATACAGGGAATAATGAATCTGGTACTGCTCTTACACCCGCGGAAATGGCAGTTAAATATAAAATATCTGAAGCAGAGGTTGCAGTCAGATTGGAACGATCGTATGAACTTTTAAGAGGGGTCGACGAACTCGCGCCCTTTGCCCGCGGACGAGGAGAAGAGGTTTCACAACGGCAACATCCAGAGCAGGCTACTCTTACTCTACTGAGTAAAACTGACAGAGAATTCGTCGAGTCAGTATTGGCAAAACCTGCTACGACGAAAACTCAGCAAATCCAGAGATTATCGCCTTACCTAACGGCAGAGCAATTGGCTAGGCGTCTAGAAATGCACAGAAGACATGTAATGAGAGCTCAACGTCTATTAGTAACTCGAGGTGATCTGAGTGCTGATGATATAAAACGAGATACCACTCCACTGAATGCAGCAGATGAAGCACTCGTCGAGTTGATACTTACGGAGCCTATCATGAGGAAAACTGAACAGATTAGGCAGTTATCCCATTACCTAACGGCAGAGGAATTGGCTCAAAATCTTGGAATGCACAAAACACATATAAAGGATGACCAACGGAGATTAGTAGCTCGAGGTGATCTGACAGAGGGGAGCATACGGCAAGAAACATCACTGAGTAGAACTGAAAAAGATTTCGTCCGAAGAGTACTTGCCGCCACAACGAAACAAGATCAAATCAGGAGATTAGCTCCCTATCTACGATTGAAAGAACTGGTTGAACGTGTGGGAATGGATAAATCAGATGTATCAAAAACACGAAAGTTATTAGTAGCTCGAGGTGATCTGAGTGCTGATGATATAAAACGAGATACCACTCCACTGAATGCAGCAGATGAAGCACTCGTCGAGTCGATACTTGCGGTGCCTGTCATGAAGATAACTGAACAGATCAGGCAATTATCCTCTTATCTAACAGCAGAGCAACTTGCTCAGAGTTTAAAAATGCGTAAAGAACATGTAACGGAAGCTCAACGTCTATTGGTAGGTCGAGGTGACCTGAGTGAAGAAGACATAAAACAAGATCCGCCACTGGGTAGACTTGAGCAAGAATTCGTCCAGAGAATACTTGTCGCCACAACGAGAGAAGATCAGGTCAGGAGACTATCTCCCCATCTACCGTTAAGTGAACTGGTTAGAAGACTAAAAATGGATAAAGCGCATGTATGGAAAATTCAACGGAGATTAGTAGAACGAGGTGAGTTGAGGGATGTAGATATAAGAAGTGGAAGAACAGCAGCATGGGCTGGCAAAGAAGACGACATTATCCAACTTGTTGGCATGGGGGGAAGCTATCAAGCTATAGGTGCTGAGGTGGGTTTGTCTAAAGGGCTCGTTCAACAAGCAGTTATGCATTTGAGAGAAATAGGACGAATACAAACAATAAATAGGCCACGAGCTGAGAGAATCGTAGGAGGCAGGCGGCCTACTGAGGTGATTGAGAAAGTAGGTCGCAGGCTAGAAAGAGATCAAAAGGTTACGCATTGGCAGGAAGCAGTACTGATATGGGAAGAAGCACATGGACCAACAGGGCTATTATCCGAAACGGAAAGAGCGTAGTGTGTTACACTTTTTATTCGCTATGCTAAATGTAGATGCATGAACTGCCTGATTTTCTACCATGCATTTTTATTTTCGAGGAGAATTGAGGCTATTTTGCTGAGCTAGACAAAATTACCAAGAAAGAGTATAAAAAAAGAAGGAAGTATGAAAAAAGATCCGTTGAGAATACAAACTCATGTAATCCTTGGAATATTGATTTTGCAATACCTTTTAGGTATGTTGGTTAATCTTTTTGTGCAATTTCCTGACACCAAAAATGAAAATGCACTATGGGAGTTTGCAAAAGGACAAGTGCCTGTTGTGATTCATATTTTTTTGGCTTTTATGTTATTGGCCGGAAGTATTGTCTTATTGATACGCGCCATTCGGAGGAAGGATAAAAATTGGGTTATTGCCGGAAGTGTGGGATTTTTTTGGATTCTTATTGCGATAATAGCCGGAGCACAATTTGTTCCTACACAGCAGGATGTTTACTCTTACATTATGGCCAGCGCATTTATCCTCGCATTCGTTTCTTACGGATGGGGGATGTATAAAGCGAAAAAGTAAATCTCCTCAGCTATAATATTACATACTATTCTAACCTCCCCATGAGTTATTAAAGCAAATATGTTATACTACGGGTCTGTTTTATGCATGGAAAAGCTGAACTTACATCTAAGCACTATGATCTTACGAGAAATCGCATGCCGCTTTTTTTACGGGCTGCTGTGGTAAAAAATGCCGCTCTGCTTTCTGATATAAGAAGTTTATCTGATAAAGGTGTTACCGAGATAACGGTTACTCGGAGACGAAAGACTCCACAGCATATCCGCAGCTTATTGCACGAAGGAAATGATGATGCATCTGATCTGATAGGTAGAGCACTGCAGCCTGCTTCTCAAAAGGAAGATAAAAGAGTTGCACAGCTACGTGAACTCGTTGATACGGGTACAACAATTACTGTACAAAGTCCTAATATAGATCAACAAAGAATTCTATCGAAGATTAATACAGCAATTAGACCTGCAAAAGAACATTATGCTCTCAGAAGGTTCGCATACGATAGACCCGCAAAAGAGTTAAGGCTGCTTTCCTATATAGGTCTTGGCTCAGTTGTAGCAGCTGGGGTAGCTACAGGACTGGAAGTGGTAGGTATAAAAGGATGGGGATTACTCGTTGCTCAATCAGCGGATGATGTAGGTAATACTGCTATTACCGTAATAACAGAAAAACATGAGAAGAAATCGCGTTCGCAAACACTTTGGCAAATAACAAAAGATAACTGGCCTGTAGGTCCGGTTTTGGCAGTAGCAGCGATTGCTGATAATACGATTATTCCTCCATTACTGGAATCTCCACATATAGGAGTAAAAGAGGTAGGAGGTTTACTCTTTAATCTTGCTGCTGTTGGAGGATCACTGTGTGTTAACATACTGCAGACGAGACGAAGAAGTCGAAAACTAAAAGTACAACCCGAAGGAACAGTCGCAACAAAACAACATCCTTTTAATACAGGCTTATGGGCTGGGATAGGATTATCAGCTATCGCGTCCGAAATAGCAGCGTCAAAAGGTATGTTATTAGACCACTTCTATAGCGGAACGTTACAAACGATCATTGGGCAACTAGAAACACTAACCGCATTTGCTGGTTTATATAGCGCAAATGCTATTGCCAATATAAAAGAGCATATAAGTGATTGGTTGACTGTGAAGAAAGCAAAGAAAACTGTAGTTATTTTTCCACTAAAAACGTAGATTTATTTTTTCTTCTCAAGTGCTTCAATCCTCGTTTGCAGCTCCAAAAGTATTTTGTTCTGATTTTCTAAGTGTAGTAATATTGTCTCGATTTCTTTTTCTGCTTTTTTATTGGTTTGATAATCAAGTTCCGAGCGGATTTCTGCGTGCTTTGACTGAATATTTTGTCCAACCATAAGGAGCGGCATAAGATGAATCTGAATCAGGTTGGAAATAAAAAGCCACAACACAAAAGCAGGATACGGATCAAAACGCAGTCTTTGAGGAGCGAGAACATTCCATCCGAGCCAGAGGACTGTCCAGATGAAGATAATGAAGAAAAAGCCCATCGTTCCGACATGATTGGTTACCGTGAGTCCTAATTTTTCCAGATTTGACAACCCTTTTTTATGAACGACATTGGTGTTGACCACATGGGGAAATTGTTGTTTTATTTCATCGAGTGTCTCAATCTTCATGCTCTTAGTGTAGCACAGCTATTGATATGCTAAAATACCAGAGTTATGAAATTCTACAGTACCAAAGAGAAAGCTCCGGATGTAGATTTTAAGACAGCACTGTTTGAAGGATTGGCCCCTGACGGTGGCCTCTATATGCCACGCAGCATCCCCAAGTTTGCCCGAAATGAATTAACCGGTTTACAAACGCTTCATGATGTTGGATTTTTTGTTCTTCGAAAATGGATCGCTGCTGAGGAAATTTCTGATAAAGAGTTACAAAAACTTGTTGACAGCGCATTTTCCTTTCCAATTCCGCTTGTTCCGGTCGGAGATGTGTCTGTTCTTGAACTTTTTCATGGTCCGACCATGGCATTTAAGGATATTGCGGCACGGGTGCTCGCGCGATTGTTTGAGCATTACTTAACAAAAGAAAAAAAGAATATAACTATCTTGGTCGCAACCTCAGGAGACACGGGCGGTGCTATCGCTCAGGCGTTTTCAGGCATGGAACGAGTGCGGGTTGTCGTTTTGTATCCGTTTGGAAAAGTGAGTGAGCTGCAGGAAGAACAATTAACACGGGTCGGGGAGAATGTTGTAGCAATCGCAGTTTATGGTGTTTTTGATGAGTGTCAGTCAATTGTCAAAAAGGCTTTTAGGGATACTGATTTGCACCAGCTCAATCTAACGAGCGCAAATTCAATCAATATCGGCAGGCTTATCCCGCAAATTATTTATTATCTCTGGGCTTTTATACAGTTACAAAAAAAGGAGCTGAGAGTTGTCGTCCCATCCGGCAATATGGGCAATGCAACAGCCGCACTATTTGCTCACAAAATGGGTATGCCACTTGATTCTCTCGTGATTGCGACCAATGAAAATGATGCTGCGGTGAAGTACTATACAACAGGAGTTTTTCAAAGCAAAAAATCAGTACAAACGTTATCCAGCGCAATGGATATCGGCAATCCGAGTAATTTTGAGCGTATTTTGGAGCTTTTTGGATACGATCATAACGAGTTTCGTAAATTAATTACTGCCATAAAAGTCTCGGATGCACAGACAATTGCAACGATAAAAAAAGTTTACAAGAATGAAAAGTATTTGCTTGATTTCCATACCGCAGTTGGTTATCTTGCAGCAGAAAAACTTCCAGTTTCAAAAGCACAGACAGTTGTTGTATCCACCGCAGCACCGGAAAAGTTTGCCAAAGAAATGAAGAAAGAGACGGGGATAATGGTAGATAATTCGCAGCTTCTTGAACGTTTGAGAAAAAAGAAAAAGCGGGTGATTCACGGAGCAAGTGATTACGAAGCAATAAAAAAGATTTTGAAGCAGAACTTTGCATGAGCTTGACAGCAAATAAAATCCTATGTTAGGATGGCTTTTACTGCCAATGCGTGTCAAAAAGCTGCAATACATTTTGATATTTTTTGCTGGTGTTATCGCTGTCTTTACTTTAATTTTGACAAGAAATTTTTTTAAGACGAACACCGCACTTGGTGATACAAGTCAAAATCTTGTGGTTTTTGCTGATCAGCTCTCACCACAATTTACCAACTGGTCTTGGAATAGTTCAGTGAATCTTTCCAGTGCTTCTCCTGTTTCTTCAGGATCTAACTCGATCAGCTTTACTCCGGCTGCATGGGGCGCTCTCTATCTGCATTCGAATACACCGATTACCCCAGCTTCCTATACATCTTTGCAATTCGCAATGCAAACAAGCGATTCTCCCAATAATTTCAGCCTTCTTATTTATGATGGCAATAACCAGCAAGTGAAATCAGTCAAATTATCACAATATCCCGGTACAAATCAAAATGGCTGGTTAGTATACACAATTCCGACCACAATCATGCCTTCTTCTCTTGGCGGTGTTGCTTTGCAGGAAACGTCAGGTAATGCCGGTACAGCAACCTATGTGGATTCGGTACAATTTATAGCAAACCAAACCAGCCCTTCGGCGAGCTCAGGATCAACTTCAAACCAAACTGCCTCACTTTATGGAGATTCATTGAGCTCTGGTTGGATTAATTGGTCTTGGAACAGTAACGTTAACTTTAGTAATAGCAATCCGGTCTATCAGGGATCAAATGCAATATCTTTTACACCGACTGGTGGTTATGGCGGATTTTACATTCATTCCGATCAGGGGATTGATACAACGCCATATCAAACTTTGACCTTTACTGCAAAAGCAAATGCCAGTGGGCAAACCTATGCAGTCGGGGTTTACGATTCAAATAATCAGCTATTGCATCCGGCAATTGCCCTTGACTCCTATGGCGGACAGCCTGTTTTAAGTGCCTGGAAAGTGTATACGATTCCCTTGCAGGATTTGAATGCTACCAATAAGATAATTAAAGGATTTATGCTCCAAGACACAACAGGCAAAACCCAACAAACACTCTTTATTGATCAAATTGCACTGACCGAGTCAAACGCGGCTGGCGCGGGATCTTCGACAGCAACTTCTCCTTCACCAGCATTGGTTACTACGGCACCCACAATTGCTCCTGTGACTCAAAAAGTTGTTAGTAATCCAACTTCATCAGGCAATCCTCTGTCCGGTATGGCATTTTTTAACGATCCGGATGCAAATCCTGCTTTGGGGCAACAACAGCAATGGCAGTCATCCAGGCCTTCAGACGCGGCACAAATGGCAAAAATTGCCAATCAGCCAAAAGCAATTTGGATGGGAAGCTGGAACACCAACATCCAGTCCGATGTCAAAGCAGTTGTGAGTAAAGCTGCAGCTGCTCAATCACTTCCCGTGTTTGTTGCTTACAACATCCCTGGCCGTGATTGTGGGAGTTATTCGGCGGGCGGATCAAGTTCTCTGCAAGCATATGAATCCTGGATCAGCTCTTTTGCCCAAGGAATAGGACAGCATCGTGCCGTAGTAATCCTTGAACCGGATGCGCTGGCACAAATTACTTGCTTGTCCAGTGGAGATCAAGCACAACGCTACCAAATGCTCTCCTATGCCGTGCAAACATTCAAAGCGGGCAATACAGCAGTCTATCTTGACGGCGGAAATGCCGCATGGGTCGGTGGCACAGATATGGCAAGCAGACTCAAGCAAGCAGGCATTGCTAAAGCTGATGGTTTTGCTCTGAATGTTTCAAATTTTTTAACGAGTAGTGCTTCGAATTCTTACGGGCAACAAGTTTCAGGACTTACCGGAGGCAAGCATTTTGTTATCGACACCTCGCGAAATGGTAATGGCCCTGCATCCGGTAATGCTTGGTGCAATCCCGACGGCCGCTCCTTGGGCGCCAAACCGACCACCCAAACAGGCAATTCTTTAGTTGATGCCTATCTCTGGATCAAATATCCGGGTGAGTCAGACGGCTCATGTAACGGGGCGCCTGCCGCCGGTGCCTGGTATCCGGATTATGCACTTGGCTTGGCACAGCGAGCTTCCTGGTAAAAAAATATTCATTTTATTACCTTCATCTTACCGATATTTCACTCTTCTTTAGGGTTGCAAGGTTAGACTTATATCCCAGTATGAAAAAAATAGGGATATTTTTACTAACACTATTTATTTGTATAGATTTAACAACAGGTGTGCTTTTTGCGCAAACCACCACACCTGCGCCGACAAGCGATATAGCAAAAACTACAGATCCAACACCCACGCAAAAAGTTACTCAGCCACCAACAACACCTGCGCCGACAACTGCTCCGAGCGTACAAGTAACAGATGATCCTACCTCGCCTGTTGCAGAACCGACAAGTGTTCCGGTACAATCTCCACAAACACCTAACCCAACAGCGACTCCCACACCGCCCCCGCCAACGCCCACTCCCAACCCAAAACCGTTAGCTTTGACGAGCAACACCAAACCTCCATCCAGTCCCTTAAGTCAGATAATTACCGCACCTTTTGCATTGGTTATGAATTCTTTGCCGCAAAGTTACTATGACGATCAGGGATTAACGCCAGGAACAAATGAAATACTTCTTACACTTGCTTTTATTTGTCTCACAGGCGGCACTGTGCTTCTTACCTGGCCGTCTCTGGTGAAGACAAAAAATCGATTGTTTGCTTCAAGAGTTAAAGAGGGAAAAGTATTTCCTTATCTGGCCGGAAGGGCTTAACATTTATGAGAAAACCTCTTGGCACAATATTAGTTATTATTGGCGTCGTCGTTATTCTTTTTGTGCTCTATGCAAATAGTATGCTCAGTAAGCAAACACGGATTTTCTCATCATATTCACTTTTGTCCTCTTCGTGGGATAGCTATAAAGCGCAATTTATTCAAAGTGATGGGAGAAGTATTGATCCAGCGCAGCAAAATAGTACGACATCAGAGGCACAAGGGTATGCCTTGCTTCGGGCTGTGTGGGTCGATGATAAGCCAACCTTTGACCGCGTGTATCGTTTTACGCTTAACAATATGAAACGTCCGCAGGACAATCTTTTTGGTTGGCGATATGGGCAATTGCCAAATGGCAAATATGGTTTTTTGCCCGGCGGAGGAAATAATTCTGCCGCTGATGCAGACTCTGATATCGCTTTTTCACTCCTTCTGGCATCCAAGAGGTGGAATGATACAACATATGAATCTCACGCTCTGCCACTTATCAAAGATTTGTGGAGATATGAAACCGCATCTGCCAGTGGGGGAAAGCGATATCTGATCGCAGGCAATTGGGCGCAAAATCAACAAAAGCTTGTCGTGAATGTCTCATACTTCGCGCCGTATGAATGGCGGGCATTTGCAATGGTAGATCGTCAAAATAATTGGTCATCGCTTATTGATCCGGCATACACATTGCTTTCTGTTGCCGGAACCGAGCCACTTGATAAAGCAAAAGGAGTTGGCCTTCCACCGGATTGGCTGGCAATCGATAGACAAAATGGCCAAGTAACAGCGACACATATTGCCAATCTTACGACTAATTATTCATTTGACGCCATGCGCACGCCGTGGCGGATCGCCTTGGATTATCAATGGTATAAAGATGCCAGAGCGTATGATTACTTAAAAAATTCCTATGTATTTTTAGCTCAAGATTATGAAAAAAATCATACATTGGCGCAGGCGTACTCGCATGATGGAGCATCCGTTAATCCGGGTGAAAATCCCGCGATGTATGCTACAGCGCTTGGTTACTTTGTTTTGGTGAACAAGCCTCTTGCTGCTCAAATTTATCAGAATAAAATAATCAGGCTGTATTCAAATGACCAGAATACTTTTAACAAAAACATTCCGTATTATGAACAAAACTGGCTGTGGTTTGGCGCGGCTTTCTATAATAATTTTTTATCGAATTTATGAGAAGAAGTTTTTTTATTCATGCAAGTAAAATTTCAAAATTACTCTTAGTGGTCAATTGCACGATGGCATTTATCTATTTTGCCTGGTGGTTTGACGTATCTCATATCAGTAATCCGTGGGCATATGGGTTCTTATTTTTTGGAGAAGCTTATCACGTTCTCATGTCGTATCTTTTTTGGTTCACCGTGTGGCCGTTTAGACGAAGAACGCTGATAAAACCAGCACTTATCTCATATCGTCATCAACCATCAGTTGATATTTTTATATCTGTTGCCAATGAACCGCTTGAAATTATTCGCCGTACTGCTCAGGCAGCCCAAAGCCAAACTTATCCGAATAAGTTGGTTTATTTACTTAACGATGGCTATGTAGCGGGGCGAAAGGATTGGTACCAAGCGGAACTGCTCGCGAAGGAGCTTGATATTCTTTGCATCACCAGGAAAACTCCCGGCGGTGCCAAAGCAGGGAATATCAATAATGCACTTGCGCATACTAGTGGAGAAATCATTGCTCTTTTTGATGCCGACATGGCACCATTTCCCAATTTTCTTGCTCGTATGATCCCATACTTTAACAAAATGGATATCGGCTTTGTACAAAGCCCGCAGTATTATGAAAATCATGAGAAAAATGCCATTACGCATGCTTCCTGGGAGCAGCAAGAATTATTTTATGGGCCGATTATGCGTGGAAAGGATAATTACAATAGCGCATTTATCTGCGGTACCAATGTCACCATCAGGCGTTCGGCGCTGATGTGTGTTGGGGGAATGGTTGAGGATAGCATTACCGAAGATTTTCTTACATCCATTTATATTCATCAACAAGGCTACAAGTCGATCTACGTACCGGAAGTATTGGCAACTGGTCTTGCTCCAGAAGATTTATTATCCTATTACAAACAGCAGCGACGGTGGGCCCGCGGTTCGTTGGAAGTTTTGTTTAAAGAAAACCCATTCTTCAAACGCGGACTTACCATGAGTCAACGACTTCAATACATTTCATCTGCCCTTTATTATCTCAATGGATTTATCATTCTCATTGATATGCTCATGCCTTTGCTATTTCTTTTCTTCGGCATAAAGCCGGTCACTGCTTCAACGGTAAATTTTGCATTCTACTTTATTCCGTTCATTTTTCTTAATATGTTAACGCTCTATCTTGTTTCAGACAAAAATATCACGTTTCGTGCGCTTGCTTTCTCCCAATCATCATTTACGCTGCAGCTTTCAGCGTTACTGTCTGCACTTATTGGACGAAAAGACACTTTTACAATTACCGCAAAAAAAGCCCTTTCCGGGAATTTTGCTTACCTTGCTTATCCTCATATTTTTTATGTGTTTAGTGTTGTTGTCGCATCGATAATTGCCCTGCATCGTGAAGGACCCAATCCATCAGTTGTCACCAATCTCGCGTGGGCTTTTTTTAATATCACGTTGTTTTATCCGTTCATCAAAGCATCGTTAACTTCACCCAAAAAAGTAGCACAGTCAGAAAAGACAGCAGCTATTAATCAGTCGGTAGCGAGGGTACCAGGCATATGACCCGATTTATTCGCCAGAACTATCTCTATCTTCTCCTTATTATTATTTCTTTTGGTGTTACTGTTGGTACGCTTGCATTTCAATCGATCAGGTTGGATGAAGCACAGTCAATTTGGGTTTCCACAAAATCTGTTCCGTTAATTCTTCATCTTGACGCGCAGGATGTGTTGGTGCCGCTCTATGAAGTGTTACTTCATTTTTGGATGCAAATTTTCGGCAGTAGTGTTCTTGCTGCGAGGAGTTTGTCTTTCCTTTTTTTTGTACTTACGCTTCCCGTCTTATATTTGTTAGCAAAAGAAACAAATAGTAAAAGAGTTGCGATGATTACCATCACTCTTTTTTCGTTATCGCCGTTTATTATGTGGTATAGCTCGGAGGCGAGAATGTATACGCTTTTTGCTTTCATTACGACATGTAATCATTTATTTTTTGTACGGTTTTTTAGCACGAGTGGTAAGTCAAGTAAAGTCGGGTATGTTATTACAGCAATTCTTGGTCTCTATACGCATTATTTTTTTATCTTTCTTTTGGCGACACAATTTTTTTATCTGTTATGGCGGGTTGTTGCCAAACCTGAATATGAAGTTTGGGTGAAAGATGATATCCAAAAACCGCGCAGCCGTAGCAAAAGAATTCTTGTAACGCATATTTTCCTCATGATTCTTGCAGGCATTTTCTTTCTTCCGTGGGCACTTTACTTTATCCAAATGGGAGCTGCATCAAATTCCCAGCCGCTCATTCCGCCGCCGACGAGTTTTAATATTTTTCAAGCATTTATCAATTTTCTTTTTGGATTCCAAAGTAATACTGTGCAAGCTTTCCTTATCTCACTATGGCCGCTTTTTGTCTTGACGCTCTTTTTTGTTTTTACCAAAAGAGAAGATCAGGCAGGTGAGAACGTAAATTATGTTGCTTTCGCGACTTTCCTACCCGTCATTCTTATTTTTCTTGGATCGTATCTCCGGCCAATTTTTTTGACCCGGTATCTTATTCTTGTCACACCAACGCTCTTTATCCTTATCGCATGGATGTTTGCAGGCTATTTCCGACAAGCATCTCGCGTCATTTTTGGTATTTTATTTACTCTTATGTTTTTTCTTCTTGTGTATCAAAATATCGCGACAACAACTCCTCTTAAAGAAGACTATGAAGGCGTTGCTGACTTCTTGCAAGCGCGTGCAAGTGCATCTGATATTATTGCTGTTTCGGCGCCCTTTACGATTTATCCACTGGAATATACGTATCAAGGAGATACGAAATTAGAAACAATTCCTCTTTGGGATAGATATGCCCACGGAGCAATTCCTGCCTATTCACTAAGCAATTTTGTTGCCCAGCTTGCCTCTTATCAAACACAGTACAATAATTTGTATATTGTTTTATCCTATGACCAAGGCTATGAACAACATATCAAGAATTATTTGGACAAACATTATCAGCGGCTCCTCCTGAAAGATTTTTCTCCCGGACTTGAGGTGCGAGAATACAAGCTTCGCTATGATACGAAGAAGACTTAATTTTTCATATTGCCTGTAAATAAAATTCATATGGTATAGTGGATAGTAACACGTATGGAATTTATCATCGTTTTATTGCTTATTATTTGTAACGGAGCGTTCGCAATGGCAGAAATCGCAATCGTTTCTATCCGTAAATCACGATTACAAAAAGAAGCAGAAGAAGGGAATATTCGTGCGCAAGCCGCATTGGAGCTAGCAAAAAATCCTGCAAAATTTCTCTCGACCGTCCAGATTGGTATTACCTTTATCAGTATTTTTGCCGGTGCATTTGGAGGAGAGACATTATCGCACCAGTTCTCAGGCGAATTAACGAATGTCCCATGGGTTGCCCCGTACAGAGATCAGGTGGCATTAATTCTCGTTGTCGTTCTTATCACGTACTTAACGTTAATTATCGGTGAGCTGGTTCCAAAAAGAATTGCTCTGAGCCGTCCTGAAAAAATAGCCAAACGCATCGCTGGCCCGATGAAAACGCTTTCTTCACTGACATTCCCTTTGGTAAATTTGTTAATTATTTCAAGTGATTGGGTGATTCGTCTGCTTCAGATAAAACCGCCAACAGAACCCACAGTCAGCGAAGAAGAAGTGAAAATGTTACTTCAGGAAGGAACCACTGCAGGTATTTTTACCAGTACAGAGCAGGATATCGTTGAGCGGACATTTCAACTGGATGAAAAAAAAATTATCTCTATTATGACGCCGCGAAAAGAAATCAGATGGCTTGCTATTGATAGCTCTTTTAAAAATCTTAAGAGGATGATCGGCAAACACCCCCATTCTTATTTTCCGGTCTGCCGGGATAGTTTGGATAAAGTGCTGGGTGTTGTCCGTACAGAAGATCTCTTGGCGACATTTTTGATTGAAGAAAAATTTGATTTTACCAGATGTCTGCGTAAGCCAATTTATGTCCCTGAGAGTACGCAAGTGTGGAAAGTACTTGAGCTTTTCAAAAGGACAGGAATTCATATGGCACTGGTGGTTGATGAATATGGGAGTATTTTGGGACTGCTTTCCTTGGGCGATATTCTTGAAGAAATTGTCGGAGATATTCCTAACGTCGATGAGCTCGAGGATCAGGATATTATGAAGCAAAAAGATGGGACATTTTTTGTTGATGGTCTTGTTCCTATTGATGAATTTAAAGAATATTTTAAAATTGATAGATTGCCAGACGAGGAATCCGGTGCTTTTCATACTATTGGCGGATTTATTATGGAACGGCTTGGCCGTATTCCTGTGGCCGATGACAGCTTTGATTTTGGTAATTTTCGGTTTAAAGTAGACAAAATGGATGGAAATCGTGTCGACAAAGTATTGCTGACACTTGTTGATAAAGTCTCATCAAAAGACGCTTAAACTCTACTCAAATTGCTTTATTATTCTGCCGCATTGATGATCCTGGCTAAGAAGGAAGGGTGAGGGCAAGCGCAATAAAAAGAAGCGTGCCAAAGACTGCTATAAGAATCGCAAAAAATATTGACTTATCTTGCTTTCTCTTCCGACTGCTATTTTTCATTTTGCTCCTCTCTTTATTAAGACGCATAAGAGATTAGTAAGTCAAGCAATAAGTATAGACAAGTAACTTTCTTCCTTTCTATAATAGATTGAGAATGCAGATTTTTATTTTTTTGGCCATTGTACTTTTTTCCTCATGTTATGTGTTGTTTTTAAGCTTCATTGTAAACGCTCGTGTGGAGTTGCTTAGAGCAATTGTTTTGCCGGTTGTTATTTTGCTTATCTTTATGGCTCCTTTCTTTCCTCGTCATAGTGAATGGCGGGAGTTTAAAAGAAAATGGGGGAGAAGGTTTTTCCTCCTCTGGGGAACAATTTTTGTCCAAATGCTTGTGCTCGCAACCGGTGGGCTGCAGAGTCCGTTTCTTATTCTTTTATATCTTTTCATGGTTACCATCAGCTTCATCTTCAGTTTTTCTCTTGCAGTGGTTTTTCTTGGAGCTTCATTAACTATTATCTTTATTAACCTTTCGTTTACCCAAAGCATAGCTGTTTATCTTCTTGAGGATCCGCGCTTTACTGTCCTCCATATTGTTTCACTCATAACAATACTTCCTCTTGCTTTTCTTATCTCTCGGCAATATCACTTGAGAGATATGGTGTTTGGAGCTCTGCATGCAAAAGTTAAGACTGATGAAGCAATAATGAAACATCTAAAAGAGCTTATTCTCATTACCGATTCCAACCTTACCGTCCTTTCAGTTAACGATGCCGTGGAACAAACTCTTCAGAAATCACGATCAGAACTTTTGGGTCATCCGCTTTTTACCGTTCTTGTATTGCGCTACTCACAGAACAAGATTGCGTCGAAAGAAACTTTTTTTCCTCAAGGTGACACAGGCAAACAACCGAAAACTATCACGACAGGATTTGATCTTCTTCTTACACCTCTTGCCCAAAGACAAGTAAGTGTTCAGGTGCAGTCGACAAAAGGAGTAGAAAATACAATAAGACAAATAAGCTTTATTTTGAGTGACTCGCATAGCCTTAACCCTGCTAAAGGTATCCTTTCGGATTCTTTAGAAAGAACAAGAGCAAAATATGAAGCACTCAGTGAGCATGTAAGACAAGAATTACTGAGAACAAACCAAACCGATCTCATAACTCAATCATCTCTAATGCGTGAAATTGAAAATGATATGTATTATGTTCAGTTTTTCAGTCAGCATCAGCCAAGTGGGATGATTTCCAGCATAGATACGGCAAAGCTTGTCAAACAAACAGTTGAGGCGGAACAAGAACTTGCGAAAGCACTGCGTGTTAAGCTTGATTTCTCAATCAAGAACTTCGGTGAAAAAGATGTTGCACCTCTTACGGTTAAAAATTATCCTGTTGCTCCAGAACAACTAACCGGACCGTTTTTTACCGTAAAGACTGATGTGAGACGATTTGAGCTTCTCATCAAAAAATTATCTGATATAGCAGTCTTTTTGTCTTCGGGACAGAAAGACGCACGGGTATCTGTTAGCATTGAACGTGGAGTACATGAGACAGTCATCGTAACCATGACTGCAACATGCGACGTTATTGCCAAAGAAGCATTGCCTGATCTCTTTCTTCCTTATTATGGAAAACTATATGACCGAGTACACTTGCATACTGGCTCAGGATTTGAAGGATATTTGGCAAAAACTGTTGCTAACGATCTTTCGTATACGCTTGATACTGCCGTTATTTCCTCTCCACAGCAAAAAATAAAGTTTACCCTAATGATAACAAAACGTTTAGCGATATAAGTTAAAAATTCGTCTCAATGAAGTCTGCCGAGACCGCCGGGGGTCGACAATACCACGTAGAAAGTAATGTCTCAGCTTTTAAAATAGCATACATATAATCAAATGAATACTATTTGATTGTAACGAAGCGGGGGCGGTATTGATTAATATTTTGCGCTAAAGCTCCAAAGCCGTCAGTTGTATCAATATTATAAGAAACTGTTAATGTGCTTGCATTCTGCAATTGTTTAAAGGGAAACAACTCACAATCAATGATTCAAAAGGAATGAGGCAATAAATGCATTATATTGAGGTTCTGTTGCGGTTTTAATTTCATTCATCGTTGTAGCATCTTTTGCATGGATATTCCAGCTTATACGGTATAGTAAGGTAGATTCTGGAACTATAATAGTTTTTTCATAATAACCAGGGAAATCCTTCCGTTCAAAATCATAAGTCAAAGCATGATGATTATCTATGATTTTTTCATTCAAGGTATCAAATAAGCCATTTGCGAAGCTCGTTTGAAGTGATGCCTTTTCTTTATCATATGAAAAATGACTCGAGGATGGCTTTGGTTTTTCAGTACAGACACTGAGCGTATTGGTCGTTTCAGCATTGGTTGTGGGGATCATTATTGTCAGATCTTCTTCATCCATTTCCTCGCCACAAGTAGTAGCTGTATTTCTGGTAACTGTCCAATGAGAAGGAATAATGGCTACATAGTTGGATCCTGCATATTTATTATGATTACTTGAAAAAGGAGATAATTGTACAGTCTCAGGTTCGGTTGGAGAAGTTCCCTTAGCTTGTTGAGTATTTTGAATCCCAATTTTGATTTGACCACTATTTTGGTTTATTGCTTTAAAAGCAAAGCCTGACGCAACGAGTACCAATATAATACCGCCGATAAAGAGCACTTTCATATTGTTGAAATATTTCACGAATCTCTTTAAGTCTAATACAGATGGAGCTTTTGATGCAAGAGAAAGTTTGTGATGAAAGGAGTCAGAATTGAACGATAATCTTAATAGGCCAAGCAAAACAACGCTTTGAAGCTAAAATCATCAGCTTTAGTTTATACATCATTCCTACGTATTTCTTACCAATATTTATAAAAGGAAGGAGGTGTGTAATGAAAAAAGCAATAATTTCAACAGCAACTGGAATAGTGTTGACTATACTTATTAGTGGTAATGCATTTGCAGCGAAACCCTCAGGGGACTGGTCAGCCTGGTGCACCTAATGAAACGTGCGGTCAAGGGAACGCGACAACTCAACCTAATGGGTTTTTAACAAGTGGTTTTGCGCACGCGGGATCTGTTTATGCAGGGAGCAACGGAACGCCTTCGCAACAAAACGCTCAGGGTAGCCATGCAGTTTCTCAGTACGATGTTGCCTGTTACCAACAAACTGCGATCATTAGTTAATTTCGCAGAGGACAGTTGAAAATTTTTTGCATTCTCGTTTCGCTGAAGTGCGAGCAGCTTTTTTGGAACCTCTTCTTTGTTTAATGCGCAACCCCAATAACAGAAACAGAATAGTATCTTGACAAAATGAATAAAAGTACTAAACTATTACTAGTATGAAAATAGGTTCATTTACTACTCCAAATGACAAAGGTCAAATTGTAATACCTAAAGAAATGAGGGATGCTTTGAGTATCGATACGAACGCAACTCTCAACATTATTTTAGCAGGAAAAGGGATATATATATATCCAGTTGAAGAATTTTTAACAAGGGTAGAAGGGGAAAGTTCATATATAAAGTTGCTAGAAAAAACAAAAGGAAGTTGGAAAGATGACAATTGGGATACGCTTCGTAAAAAGAAATCTCACATTGAGCTGGAAGCTTCGAAATCAAGAAGAAAAGCATGGTAGTCCTTGATACAAATGTTATTATTGATCATCTTAGATTGGGAGGAGAACAAGATTCTCAATTGATGAATATTGCAAAAGAGAAACCAAAAGAAGTACTTGCCATTTCATTAGTAAGCGTACAAGAGTTGTATGAGGGACAGAGCACACAGGATGATCAAAAAGAACAGTATCTTTTGGCAACGATTAGTCCATTGAAAATATTACCATATACATATGAAGTAGCACAGTTAGCAGGGGAAATTGCGAGAGATTTAGACCGACCTATCGAACTTGCTGATGCTGCAATTTCTGCAACAACAATTTTAAACGGGGCTTCATTATTGACACTCAATAAAAAAGATTTTAATGGTATCGAAAACTTACAGCTCCTTTAATTAGTATTGCAAAGCTTTAGGTACTAGTCAATACATCTTAGGGGCTGAGCAACTTTGTTGGAACGTATGACTACAGATATTTTTTATAGAATTTGATAATTTTGTTTATAACGATAGTAAGTTTATCAGGAAAGTTTTTATAGAAGTGGTCCATGCCATCCACGATAAAAAGTTGCTTGGGGTGGTTTGCTTTTTTATATAAAGCTTCCGTTTCTTCAGGCAACACATTTATGTCTTTTGTTCCAAGAATAAAAAGAATTGGTGTTTTGATTTTTGTAACCTCTTTTAATGAGTTATATGTATCCGCATCAGCCAAGAATTCCCAAGGAATTTTTACCGTTTTCCCGTTATGAACTGTTTCAAGATAGCCATTTTTTTCCCAACCAATCCAAACATTTTTAAGTCTGTTTTTCGTTCGCATGGTATATGGAGGCGAAACAGAGACAGACGCTTGTATATCAGGATGTTTTGCAGCAAAGAGTACAACAAGCATGGCGCCCATACTATGACCATATAATCCCATATGGTTGCTGTCTACGTATGGAAGTGTTTTTATATATTCGTATACAGCTTCTGTGTCGCTGAAGTAGTGCGATAGGCGATAATCTTTTTGTGTATCTCCTTCACTTTCTCCAAAACCTGATGCGTCAAATCGTATCGCAACGATGTTATTTTTTGCCAATTCAATCGCCAAGTGTTTTCTGTCCTCCTCATCTTTTGTCCCACGAAATCCATTAAGTAAGATAACAGCAGGGAATTGGCCTTTTTCGATCGGTCTATGGATTGAGGTAGCGAGCTTTTGCTTTTTATTATTTAACTCATGTTACGCAATCACGTAACTAATTTCAGTTTTTGTAATTCCAGCATACTTGCTCTGAGTGCTTGAACAGAGAGTTTTGTCTTAAAAGCAAAATGATTCAGTTTTGTTTTCTTTTTTAAAAACTCAAGCTTGCAG
>WNGL01001319.1_pt1 | contig 30276 bp, 30 predicted proteins | sample 5400591 | NCBI WGS metagenome assembly WNGL01 (sample SAMN13153377, study PRJNA577476) | soil metagenome | isolation source: 80 cm soil or saprolite under Garry oak tree replicate 1 | place: USA:California | collected 2016-06-15 | reverse complement strand
CCGGGCTCAATAGCTCCAACCGCCACGTCGGACCGTCGGGGAAGAGCTGCAGCTCCGCCTTCACGAAGGCGGGCGCTTCGCCGGTGAGGACCCAGACGTGCGAGTCGGGCGGGATCTTGCCGAGCACCGACGCGACCACCCCGGTGACGCCGGGGACGTGCACCTTCACGACATAGTGCATGGCCTTGCGCGCGGTGTCAGCGGTCGAGAAGGGCTCCTCCCTGGCTGGCGTGAACTCCAGCTGGACCAGCCGCGGCTTCGGCGTGATCGCCACCATCGAGACGGTCGTCTTCGGCGTCTTGGGCGAGATGTTCTTGAGCAGCGCCAGGATCATCCCGTTTGCGACGTCGGGCGGCAGTTTAAGCTGTTCCTCGATCTCGTCCTCCTTACCGTCCTCGTCGGAGTGGCGGACCTTGACCCGGCCACCGGCGGCGACAGTCGATTCGATCGGGGTCTTGAACGCCGGTCCCTTCTGCACCACGTGATCGCTCACGAACTGGAACGTCTTTCGCTGCACGTAGACGGTCGTCTCCTCGTGGAGCGATCCGTCCTTGAAGCGGAGGGTGAGCCGCGTCGTCACGCGATTGCCGCCGGGGATCGGGGCCGTGGTCTCGACCAGGTCACCATCGGCGAGCGGGACTCCTTGCAGCGTGCGCAGCGCGATGAAGCCGTGCGCCACGCCTTCCCAGTGCTTCACCGCGACTGGCTCCGCCTGCGATGAGGTCGACGCGAGCAGCGCGATGGCGACGATGATGGCGCCACCGAACGACCGTCCAGGTGCGGTGCGCATCCTGACCTCCGGCTCCAGCATCGAAAAGGTATCCAGCCGAAGCAGCAGCTGCCGCCCCGCTCAGACCCTCGTCCACTCGACAGCGGCTACTCTGGTGGAGGGCGTCTCAGGCTTCGGTGGCTCCGGTTATCGTGATGCCGAGCCAGCCAGCGCTGGCGCGCGTCGCTCGCTGGAGCCGCAGTTCAGCGAGCTCCTCGCGCGGGGCGTCGAAGAAGAGGAGCTCGGCGGTGGCGTCATGCCAGACGCTGCCGACCCGCGAGGAGACCAGCGGCCGCAGGTACCGCAGGGTTGGCAGCTCGCCGGGCCGGGTGAGATCGGCCCAGCCCACCGTCCCATAGGTGGGGCGCGCGGCGAAGCCAATCGGCTCGGCCGACCGGCCCGTCAGCTCGAGCCGCGCCTCGGCAAGGCGGCGGTCCTTCACAGCGAGGGTGGCGCCGAGCCGGGTGCCCGCGCGCAGGGGCGCTGCGGCTGGGTGCTCGAGCGGAAACGCGCGCGTGAGCCAGGTGCTGCCCATCTTCTTGGGCCAGCCTTGCAGGAGGCCCCGGAGCATGGAGATGTCCTGGTCCACGTAGATGAGCGGGCAGAAGTTGGCGGCGGTGCCGTCGGCGCGGGTGAGCTCCAGGAGCACGATGGTCTCGCGGTACTGCGAGAGGATCGGATCGAGGAGCTCCGAGCCGTCGGTGGTGGCCTGCCACTCGGCGAAGTGGACCGCGCCCCGTCCGGTCGCGACGCCCACCTCCCCTGGCGTGAAGGCGGCGGCCCGGTCCGGATCGCACTCGAACTCCACGTTGAGGAGCCAGCCGCAATAGTGCCAGGGCGGCGGCGCCACGAGCGAGGCGAGGCCGCGGGGCGTGAAGGGAGGCGTGTAGCCGGAGAGCATGGGTCGGCTCCTGAGATCGGGACGCCAGTGTGGCCCGTACCCGACGCGCCGTCACGCCCGCGAGCGCCGGGAACTGGCGCAGCGGGCGACGCGCACCGGCCGTCCCGGCGATCCGGTCGCGCCCGGATCTCGGACACGCGCTACTCGTGCGCGCAGCATTTCCCTGTCGCGGATCCGCCGCAGCGACCCGGCCCGTCACGGCTACCCCCTCGGGCTCTTGCCCGCTCGACCGGCGGCTTCACGGCCGGCTCGTCGCTAACTTCCTCTCCATCCACCAGGGAGGTTCCATGCAGCTCATGCCGCCCCGCCTCGCCACGCTGCTCGCGTCGGTCGCGCTGGCGCTCGCCCTGGCGGCCGCCGGCGGAGCGCGGGCGGCGGCGACTCGCAAGTCGCCCGAGAAGGACAGCGCCAGGCCTCGCGCCCGGACCGCGCCACCGGCGGGCCCCTACTGCTCCGGCGAGTACGCCGACGACCTGGCCGCGCTCTCGACCCGGGCGCGGGAGTTCGATCAGCAGCAGCGCCCGTACACCTACTGCGTGCGCTCGGCGGCCGTGTACGAGTGCCCATCGTACGCGCCCGACGGCTCGCTCCGGCGGACGCGGCGCAAGGTGTCGGCCCACGGCACCGCCTTCGGCTACCGCCAGCAGGCGGGCGACACGCTGCTCGTCACCAACGACCACGTCGCCGAGTGGCCGGCGGTGACCTCCGAGGAGCACCCCGTGGAGGACGTCCCGCCCGGCTGCCGGCGCGTCTCCGACAACCTCAGGATCGTGGAGAGCGAGTCCGACGGCTATGAGGGCGACGACGTGGCCCTCTCGCGCGTCGTGTCCGACCCGGCGCTCGACGTGGCGGTGCTGAAGGCGAAGACCACGCTGCCCGTGGTGCCCTGGAAGATCGGGCACAGCGCGGCGCTGCGCGAGCGCAACGTGGTGGACGTGCGCGGCTTCCCGCTCGGCGTGCTGCGCGCCAACAACGTGGGCAAGGTGGTCTCGGCCTACGACCACGACGAGGAGAAGGACTGGGACCACGACGACTTCGTCATCGACGCGCTGCTCTCACCCGGGAACTCGGGATCGCCGGTCTTCGCCATCTCGTGCCGCACCGGCGAGTTCGAGCTCGTGGGCGTCTACCACGCCGGCTACACCAAGGGCGCCGCGCTCAACGTCGTGGTCGGCGTCGACCAGCTCCGCAACCTGCTCACGACGCTCAAGCGCCCGGTGACCTCCGCGCGGGCCGATCCAGCCGCGGGCCTCGACCCCGCCGAGCGCGCCGCGGTCTTCACCGGCGCGGGCAGCGCCGAGGAGCCGTTCTTCCCGTTCGGCAGCCTCGTGGCGAGGGTGCGCGCTCGCGCCGATGGTGCGCTGGTCTTCGAGCTCATGGGCAAGGACTTCCCCGTCCTCAGCGGTCCGGTGCTGGTGCTGGAGGACCTGCCCAGCGGCGACGAGACCTTCGGCCGGCTGGGGCGCCTCTGGGCTGGCAACGGGCAGGGCCTGCGCGAGGTGTCACACGCCGCGCTCGACTCCGAGGGGCAGGCGCTCGCGGCGAAGCTCCTCGAGGCGCTCCGGCGGGACGCGCTCCTCGCCGCGCGCCACCGGTCCGCGGCCAGGCACGGCGTGAGCTCGCGCCAGCGGTTCCAGGAGGTGGCGAGGCTCGAGCGCAGCCTGCGCCGCTCCTCGAGCTCACGCCAGGACCTCGCGCTGGCCGCGGCCGAGCTGGCGGAGCGGCTCTGCCCCGGGACGGTGGAGGCCCCCGGCACGCTCGCGGAGGCACTCGCGCTCCCGCCCGCCGCGGCGAGGCGCGACGCCACCGCCGCGGCGCGGCCCTGAGGAGGGCCCGCGCGGCTCCGCCGCGAGGTCATCCGCCAGCGGCCACGCGGTTAAGTTCTCATGATGTCCTCGCTCACGCCGCACGATCTCCGCGAGCTCGCCCGCGCCCGGCAAACGCTCGAGCACCCCGGCCTTGCGATTCGCATCGCGGGCCAGGTCGGCCAGCCGATCGACGCGCTCCTGAAGAAGCTCCCGCCCGGCCCCCAGCAGGCGATCGCCGCCGGCACGCGCAAGGCGCTCGACACCTCGCTCGAGGTGGCGCTGCAGACGCTCGACCAGCGCCCGGGGCGGCAGCCCTCGAACTGGCTGCACCGGGGCATCGTGATGGCGAGCGGCGCCGTGGGGGGCCTGGCCGGGCTCGCCGGGCTCCTCGTCGAGCTGCCCTTCTCGCTCACCGTGATGCTCCGGTCCATCGCCGATCATGCTCGCGCCCAGGGCGAGGACCTGCGCCAGGTCACCGGGCGCCTCGAGTGCCTCACGGTCTTCGCCTATGGCTCCCGCAGCGATCGCGACGATGCCGCCGACTCGGCCTACTTCGCCACCCGGGCGGCGCTCACGCGCGCGGTGAGCCAGGCGGCGGAGTTCGTGGCCGAGCGTGGCATCGCCGAGGCCATGGGCGAGAAGGGCGCGCCTGCGCTCGTGCAGCTCCTCTCCCGCATCGCGCAGCGCCTGGGCGTGAGCATCACCGACAAGGCCATCGCGCAGCTCGTGCCGCTGCTCGGCGCGGCGGGCGGCGCGGCCATCAACACGCTCTTCATCCACCACTACCAGGAGACCGCCTGGGCGCACTTCTCGGTGCGGCGCCTCGAGCGGGTGTACGGGGCGGAGGTGGTCCGGAGCGCTTATGACGCGCTCGGCTGACCCGTCGGGACGCCATTTGTATTGATTAAGATCAATCATACGCCTCAAAGCCCGACGCCGATTGACCTTTCTCAGGGGGGGATTGCTGCGCCCGCGGTGAAGTGCTTCCGTGGTGGACATAATGTCGCACCACCCCGTCGCGAACTTCTTCCACCAGCTCAAAGCCGCGTTCGCGTGCGAGACGCTTCCGGTGGAGGAGCCGCCGCCTCCGCGCAGGAGGCGGAGCTTGCTCGCGGTGGTGTTCGCGCCGGAGCGCTTGCCGCTGGATCCCGAGCAGCCGCGGCGCGGCTCGAGCTGGCTCTCCTGGCTCTTCCAGCTCGAGCGCGTCGAGCGCGATCCGAACCGACCCAGGGTCGACTGAGGTCCACCGATGGAACACGCCCGCCACGTCTTCCGCGTCGCACTCGTCCTCGGGGCGGTGGTCGCGGCCGTGATGGTCACCCGCGGCTTCCTGGTCCCGAAGTCGTACGGGATGTACGGCCCGTACCGCTACGACAACGTCGTCGAGCAGATGAACGTCCGCCTCCCGCTCCACCGCGGGGCGGCCGCCTGCGGCGAGTGCCACGACGACCAGGCCAAGAAGCGGGCGGCGGGCGGTCACAAGAACGTGAGCTGCGAGATCTGCCACGGCCCGCTCGGACTTCACGTGAAGGATGACGGCTCGGTCGAGGCCCCGCCCGTCGACCGCTCTTACCTCCTGTGCGCCCGGTGCCACCGCAAGATCGACGGCCGCCCGGCCCGCTTTCCGCAGGTCGTCCTCGAACAACACGTGAGCGGCCCGCTCGAAGGCCACGCTTGCCTCGGCTGCCACGACCCCCACTCCCCGAAGCCGTAGCGGAGGCGACCAGGACATGGCCCCCACCTCGACCACCTCCCTCCCCGTGCTGCAGCCGGAGCCGGCGACCCCGACGCCGCCGGAGTACGGCCGGCGTCAGTTCCTCGCCAACGTGATGAGGCTCTCCGGCGGAGCGCTCGTGTTCATCGCCGGCGGGACGGTCGCCGACGCCCTCGCGGCGGTCGCCGAGAAGCCGCGGGGCGAGGCGTACAGCTGGGACGAGCACCTCTACGCGTACCTCATCGACACGAGCAAGTGCATCGGCTGCGGCTCGTGCGTCCGCGCCTGCGCGGCCGAGAACAAGGTGCCGGACGGCTTCTACCGCACCTGGATCGAGCGCTACGTCATCGGCATGGAGCAGACCCACGTCGACTCGCCGAACGGCGGGAAGGACGGCTTCGGTCCGGTCCAGGTGGGCTTCACGGCGACGAAGTCCTTCTTCGTGCCGAAGATGTGCAACCACTGCCGGGCGACCCCCTGCGTCCAGGTCTGCCCGGTCGGCGCCTCGTACCGCACCAAGGACGGCGTCGTGATGGTCGACACCGAGCGGTGCATCGGCTGCGCGTACTGCGTGCAGGCGTGTCCGTTCGGGAGCCGCTTCATCTCGCCGGTCACGCACACCGCCGAGAAGTGCACCTGGTGCTACCACCGCGTCACGAAGGGCCTGAAGCCCGCCTGCGTCGAGGTCTGCCCGACCGGCACGCGCCAGTTCGGGGACCTCAAGCGCGAGGACGACCCGGTCCGCCTCGCCATCGCGCGGGACCGGGTGGAGGTGCTGCAGGGGCACCTCCTGACCGAGCCGCAGTGCTACTACCTGCACCTCGACAAGGAGGTCCGATGACGCCCGAGATCAGCGGCTTCTCCTTCCCGAACGACGTTCACGTCTGGTGGAGCCTGATGATCGTGATGTATCCGTACATCACGGGCTTCGTGGCGGGCGCCTTCATCGTCACGTCGCTGTACCACCTCTTCGGCCGCACCGAGTTCAAGCCGGTGGCGCGGCTCGCGATGGCGACCTCCTTCGCGTTCCTGCTCGTCGCCTCGCTGCCGCTCCAGCTCCACCTCGGGCACCCGGAGCGGGGCATCAACGTCATGATCACCCCGCACTTCACCTCGGCCATGGCGGGGTTCGGCATCCTCTACAGCGGCTACCTCGCCATCCTGGTGCTCGAGGTCTGGTTCGTCTGGCGCCACGAGATCATCCTGCGGGCGAGGCGGACCCGGGGGGTCAAGCGGGCCTTCTACGCGACGCTCGCGCTCGGCACCTACGACACGGGCCCGCGCGCGCTCGAGGTCGATCACCGCGCCATCACGCTCCTGGCGGGCATCGGCCTGCCCGGCGCGTGCATGCTCCACGGCTACGTGGGGTTCATCTTCGGCGCCATCAAGGCGAACCCCTGGTGGTCGACGCCGCTGATGCCGGTCATCTTCCTCATGTCGGCGGCCGTCTCGGGCATCGCGCTCCTGATGGTGCTGTACCAGGTCGTGTCCAAGCTGCGGGCCCGCGCGCCCGATCAGCCCTGCGTCTCGGCGCTGGCGCGCTGGCTCTGGTTCTTCCTCATCCTCACCATCACCCTCGAGCTCCTCGAGATCATCGTCATGGCCTACGAGCGATCGGAGTCGTGGCTCATCATCTCCGAGCTGCTCACGACCCGGCTCCAGTTCTCGTACGTGACCATGCAGATGATCGTGGGCGGCCTCATCCCGCTCATCCTGCTGGCGGTGGTCGTGCTCATGAATCGCTACCTGCACGAGCGGGTGCGGAACACGCTCTCGACGGTGGCGGCCTTCCTCTGCCTCCTCCAGGTGTTCTCGATGCGGTGGAACATCGTGGTGGGCGGGCAGCTCATGTCGAAGTCGCTGCGCGGGCTCCGCTCCCACTACGACCCCGAGGTGTTCGGCCGCGAGGGCATCCTCATGGCCATCACCCTCTTCGCGGCGCCCTTCGTCATCCTGTGGGTGTTCGATCGCGTGCTCGGCATCGAGGAGCCCGAGGCTGCCGCCGCGGCGGCTCCGCCGGCGCGCGGGGAGGCGACCGAGGAGGGCAGCATCCACGCGGCGTAGGCGCCGCCAGCGGGCGGCGCTCTTGTCCATGCGCCGCAGGGAAGGCAGCAGTGTCCGACCGGCTCTCCGAGCTCGAGGAACGCATCGCCGAGCTGGCCGAGGCGCACCGGCAGCTGGAGCGCCGCTGCGCTGCCCTGGAGCGCCGGCCGGCTGCGGCCGCCACCGCTCGGCCTGGCGCTCCGCCGGCGGCCATCCCCTCCGCCACACCGGACCTCTCCCGGGAGCTCGCGGCGGCCACCAAGAACCTGGCGCTGGTCGGGCGGACGCTGCTCGTCCTGGCCGGCGCGTTCCTGCTGCGCGCCATCACCGAGGCAGGCTCCATCCCGACCTGGGCCGGGGCGGGGTTGGGGCTCGTGTACGCCTGCGGCTGGCTGGCGATGGCCCACCGCGTGGGGAGGTCGCAACCGTCGAGCGCCACTTTCCACGGGGCCACCGGCCTGCTCATCGGGTTCCCGCTGCTGTTCGAGGCCGCGGCGCGGCTGCGCCTGCTCGCGCCGACGGCAGCCGTCGCGACGCTCGCCCTGTTCACCGCGGCCGCGCTCGCCGTCGCCGCGCGGCGCCGCCTGCACGCGCTCGCCTGGCTGGTGGAGCTCGGCGGCGTCGTCACCGCGGTCGCGCTCATGCCGGCCACCGGCCGCCTGGTGCCACCGGCGCTGTATCTCGCCCTCCTCGGCGTGGCGACGCTGTGGCTCGGCTACGTCCTGGACTGGACCTCCCTGCGCTGGCCGGTCGCGCTCGTGACGGACCTGGTGCTGGCCGTGCTGACGCTGCGCGCCGTCGCCCCCTCCGCCGCGGAGGGTCCCGGCGCGGCGCTGCTCGTGCAAGTGCTCGTGATGGCCGTCTACCTCGGCAGCGTCGCGCTGCGCACGCTCTACCTGAAACGCGCCGTGGTCGACTTCGAGGTCGTGCAGACGGCCCTGCTGCTCGCAGCCGGCGTGGGCGGCGCGGCGTACGTCACCGTCCGGAGCGGGATGGCGGAGGGCGTGGTCGGGCTCGTCAACCTCGCGTTCGGGGCGGCCCTCTACGCGGTGGCGTTCGCCTTCGTCGAGCGCCGGCAGCGGGGCAAGGCGAACTTCTACTTCTACGCGGCGGTCGGCATCGTGTTCGTCCTGGCCGGCACCGGCCTCGTCCTCTCCGGCCAGGCACTGGCGATGGGGTGGGCTGCCCTCGCCGTCCTCTCGTCCGCGCTGGCGGGTGGCTTCCGGCGGCTCACGCTGGCCGTCCACGGCTGCGTCTATGCCGTCGCGGCCTGCGTGCAGAGCGGGGCCCTGCCCCACGCCGCCACGACGCTCGTCGCCTCTCCCTCGGCGCGCTGGCCCGACGCGCCTCCGTCGGCGGCGGTGGTGGTGGCCGCGATGGCGGCCTCGGCCTGGCTGATGGGCCGCGCGTCTTCCGCTCCGCTGCTCGCGCGGCATCGGGTGCCGCGCTCGCTGCTCATCGCGGCGCTGACCGTCGGCGCCGCCGGGCTGGTGGTCGGCTGGCTGGTGCCGCTCCTGGCGGGAGCGCCCGGGCCGCAGGCGAACGCCGCGCTCGCGGCGACGGTCCGGACCGCCGTGCAGGTGGGCGGCGTGCTCCTGCTGGCGTGGGCGGGCAGGTTCGAGGCCTGGCGCGAGGCGGGGTGGCTGGCTTACCCGCTGCTCGTGGTGGTCGGGCTCCAGCTCGCGATCGAGACCCTCGCGCGGAGCCGCCCCTCGTCGCTGTTCCTCGCCCTGGCCCTGTACGGGATGACGCTCATCCTGATCCCGCGGCTGCGCCGGCACGGCGCGGCGGCGCGGCACGCTCCGGTGCCCCAAGCGGCGGCGCGCGAGCGCCAGTAAGCTGTTGGCGGCCCGTAAGGGCCTGACAGAGGTGGAATCAACGATGCGGGTGGTGGGAGCGATGACCGAGGACGGGCTGGCTGCGGCGCTCGACCGTGAGCGCGCGCTCCAGTTCGTGGCGACCATCCTGGAGGCGCTCCCGAACCCGGTGTTCGTGAAGGACGAGCAGCACAAGTGGGTCCTCCTGAACGACAAGCTCTGCCGCTTGATGGGCTTCGATCGGGCGCAACTCCTCGGGAAGTCCGACTATGACTTCTTCCCGAAGGAAGAGGCGGACGTGTTCTGGGCGAAGGACGACCTCGTCTTCGCGAGCGGAGAGGTGGTCGAGAACGAGGAGCGGTTCACCGACGGCGCCGGGCGGCTGCACTTCATCCTCACGCGCAAGTCGCTCCAAGTGTCCCCGGAGGGCCGCCGCTTCCTCGTCGGCGTCATCACCGACATCACCGAGCGCAAGCAGATGGAGGAAGAGCTCCGGGAGTCCCGCCTGCACCTCGAGCAGCGTGTCGAGGCGAGGACGACCGAGCTCCGGGGTTTGAACGAGCGGCTGCACGAGCAGGACCTGGCCAAGAACGAGTTCCTCGCCGTGCTGTCACACGAGCTCCGCAACCCGCTCGCGCCCATCCGAAACTCGCTGTGGCTGCTCGACCACGCGCCGCACGGGGGAGAGAAGGCTGGGCGGGCCCGGGACACCATCAACCGACAGGTCCTGCACCTCACGCGCCTCGTCGACGACCTGCTCGACGTGACCCGCGTCTCGCGCGGCAAGATCAAGCTCCAGAAGGCGCGCATCGATCTGGTCGGCCTCGTCCTGCGGACGCTCGAGGATCATCGGACGCTCTTCTCGGGGCGTTCCGTGTCGCTGCGCAGCCACCTGCCGCAGGTGCCGCTCTGGATCCACGCCGATCCGACGCGCATCTCGCAGATCGTCGGCAACCTCCTCGCGAACGCCGCGAAGTTCTCGCGGGCCGCGGGGAACGTGGATGTCGTCGTGGAGCGCGGCCCGGGCGTGGCGCTCGTCCGCGTCCGGGACGACGGGGTCGGCATCGATCCCTCCTTCCTGGGGCGGATGTTCGAGCCGTTCATCCAGGCCGACACCACCCTCGACCGGACCCGCGGGGGGCTCGGGTTGGGCCTCGCGCTCGTGAAGGGGCTCGTCGAGCTCCACGGGGGATCGGTCCAGGCAAAGAGCGAGGGCCCCGATTGCGGCGCCGAGTTCGTCATCCGCCTCCCGCTGGTGCAGGAGGCGTCCGCGATCGAGGAGGCGGCGCGGCCAGCCGCCGCGCCGATGCCGCACCGCAGGGTGCTCATCATCGAGGACAACCTCGACGCTGCAGAGTCGCTTCGCGAGGTGCTGCTCGTCTGGGACCACGAGGTGGAGGTTGCGCACGACGGAGTCGAGGGCCTCGCGAAGGTACGGACGTTCCGGCCTGATCTCGTGCTGTGCGACCTCGGGCTGCCCGGGATGGACGGTTATGCGGTCGCCCGGGCCATCCGGGCGGACGAGGCGCTCGCGCCCACCTTCCTCGTCGCGGTCACCGGCTACGCGTCGCCGGAAGAACAGCGCAAGGCGGGCGACGCGGGCTTCAACCGCCATCTCGCGAAGCCCGTGCCGATCGACCTGATCGAGGAGGTCCTGGCGACCGCGCCGAGGATCGCCCGGCCCTCCTGAATCCTTTCAGACCCGCTGGCGCACCGTCACGTTCCCGCACGCATCCTCGATGAACGCGGTGTCGGCCATCCCGAGGAACAATCCCGTCCCCACCACGCCGGGGATGGCACGGATGCGCCGCTCGAGCGCGACCGGATCGGCGATCGGCTCCACGGCGCAATCGAGGATGACGTTCCCGTTGTCGGTGACGAAGTTGGCTCCTGCCTTCCTGCGGAGTCGCGCGGGGAAGCCCAGCTCGGCGAGCCGCCGCGCACACCACGCCGCTCCGAACGGGACCACCTCGACCGGGAGCATGCCCCGCTCCCCGAGGCGGGCGACGAGCTTTTCGGGTCCCGCAAGGATGACGAGGCGTCGCGAGGCCGCGGCCACGATCCGCTCGCGCACCAGGGCTCCGCCGTAGCCTTTCACGAGGTCGAGCGCGGGGTCGATCTCGTCGGCGCCGTCCACGTCGAGGTCGAGCTCCCCGACATCTTCCAGCGAGGCCAGCGGGAGGCCGAGATCGCGCGCAGCCGACTCGGTCGCGACCGAGGTGGCGACGCAGCGGACTTCGAGGCCCCGCCGCACGCGGTCCGCCAGCGCGACCAGGAACGCCCTCGCCGCGTGCCCCGTGCCGAGCCCCACCGCCATGCCGGCTTGCACGAGCTCGGCCGCGCGATGTGCCATCGCCTCTCCGGGGATCGTGCGCGCCCCGCTCTCCGGCCTGCCCGCCGAGCGGTCCCCAGCTCCTGCGCGCGTCCGGTGCTGATGCTTATCCATTTCGTCACCCACGCGTTCGCAGGAGGGAGAGGATCATGGCCGAGGCACAACCGTTCGTCATGGACATGGAGGAGCTGCGCAGGCGGGCACGGGAGCACATGGACGAAGGCCCCGTCACCGGCAACTACGAAGGAGACGTCGCGACCACCCTCAAGCTCCTCAACGACGCGCTGGCGACCGAGCTGGTCTGCGTGCTGCGGTACAAGTTCCACGCCATCGCCGCGCAAGGGATCCATAGCGAGTCGGTGAAGGGGGAGTTCGCTACCCATGCCCGCGAGGAGGAGGAGCACGCCGACCAGATCGGCGAGCGCATCAACCAGCTGGGCGGGAAGCCGGACTTCAACCCCGACGGCCTGCTCGCGCGCGCCGCCACCCAGTACGCGGAGGGGCACGACCTTCGCAGCATGATCGAGGAGGACCTCGTCGCTGAGCGGATCGCGGTCGAGACCTACCGGGCCATGATCCGGTACTTCGCCAACCACGACCCGACCACCCGCCACATGCTGGAGACGATCCTGGCCAAGGAGGAGGAGCACGCCAACGACATGCACGACCTCCTCGTCCAGCAGCGGCGCCCCTGATCGCCGCCGGCTCCCGGTGGTCAGGCCGCGACGGCCGCGATCCGGTCCAGGTCGAGGAGCATCACGGGCTGCGCGGCGCCCTTCCAGCGGGCCATCCTGCTGACCAGATCCGCCTGCAGCTCGCCGGATGCCAGCGGGTCGTCGGCGTCCGCGATGCGCTCCAGATCCGCGACGGCCTCGGCTCGGTCGACGATGAGCACGCTCCGCCGCCCGCCCAGGACCGCCGCGACCCCGATCTCGCGGTGCTGGTCCTGGACCGCCCGCCGGATCTGCTCGAAGAGCTGCAGCAGGTCCGAGAGCAGGCCGCGCCGCGCGCGCTCGATCAAGTCGAGCGCCCGCTCGTATTGCCCTGCGGCCTCGAGGGCCCCGACCTGGCCCGCCAGCGCGTGGATGGCGGAGTGGGGCTGCTCGATCTTCGCGAGCTCGCCCCTGAGCACGGCGTCCTCGCTCTTGAACGCGTAGTACCACTGTCCGAACTTGCACTTCCTCGGATCGGTCGCGAGCGTGAACTTCCGCCGCTCGCGCACCGAAGCCTCGAGCTCGGAGAGCCAGTTGCGATGGTCCTGCTCCCGATCTCGCAGGAGCGTGAGCAGCGCCTCCAGGTCGCTGGAGGCGGAGACCAGCCCCAGACAGATGCGGAGGTCGAGCGCGGGCAGGGCCGAGCCGCGCACGTTGGCGACCCCTCGCCAGTGTGGGGGCAGCCCGGGCGAGTGGTGGATCGCCGGCAGGACGAAGATCTCCTCCACCACGCTGGCCGGGACTCCCACCAGGTGGGGCCCTGCGCCGAAGACGGCGTAGCGCGACGAGGGCGGCGCAGGTTTCATGACACTCACGGGTGATCGCTCCGATGTTCAGGGTTCGCGCCCGGCCACATGCTGAATGCTCTCCCTGTGCCATCCACTCTTGGTGCGCCGCCAGATGCAGAAACCCTCTCGTTGTCCGGAATTGACCCCGCGTCAATTCCGCGCGCCTGCCGGGTGTCCGTGACCCCCGGGTCAGGTGCCCTCTCCTACCGCCGGCTCCGGCTCGACCCTCAGGGGCCGCGCCGACGCCGTCCATGTCCGTTTCTGCGCGAAACCGGTCCGAGACCGCCGTGGCGGGCCAGGCCTCCCCGGCTACGGATCCCGTGCTCATCGAGGAGGCGGACCACATGAAAGCGAAGCTGGCAGGGATGCTGCTCACCGTCGCAGTCGTGGGGCTCGGCCTGGGGTACGCCGGCGGCAGCCATGGGGCCGAGGAGCGCGGACTCACGGCGCTGTCGTCGAGGCCTGGCAAGCCGGTCATCGCCCGGACCTGGCACGGCAAGACCCCACGGGAGAAGGCCGACGAGTACGAGAAGTACCTCGCCGGGGCCATCACCAAGTTCCCGAGCATCCAGGGAAACCTGGGCTATCAGCTCATGCGGATCGACGGCGGTCCGGACGGCGAGCAGTACACCGAGTTCCAGGTCGTCTCGTACTGGGAGTCGCTGGAGGCCATCCACGCGTATGCGGGAGCTGACATCCGGCGCACCCGGGATCTCCCGCGGGACCGTGAATTCCTCGTCGGCATGGAACCCTATGTCCGGAATTACGAGCTGCGGGTCAACGCGCTACGGCCCTGACGTCTACTTCCTGGTCCTGCCCGGGACCATGCTCCTCGACTTCGCCGGGACCTCGGAGACGCTCCGCGTCGCGGCCGAGTTCGGGGCGCCGTTCCGGATCCACTACGTCGGCCCGGCCGATCTGCCCCGCACCTCCATCGGGCTCTCGCTCGCCGGGGTGGAGCCGCTGCCCAACGGGCTCCCGCGGGGGGCGATCGTCGTCATCCCGGGGGTCGAGAAGTCGGCGCGGGACTACCGACGCGCCGAGGCGCGGCAGGCGGCAGCCTGGCTGGCGCGCACCGTGGGGCCGGAGCAGCTGCTCTGCACCGTCTGCTCGGGCGTCTTCCTGGCCGCCGAGAGCGGACTGCTGGAGGATCACGCCTGCACCACCCACCACACGCTCACGCGCCGGCTCGCCCGCGAGCACCCGCGCCTCACGGTCGTGGAGAACCGGATCTTCGTACGCGACCGGAACGTCCTCACCAGCGCCGGCGTCACGGCCGGAGTCGATCTGGCGATGCACCTGGTGTCGGAGCTGGCGGGTCCGCTGGTGGCCGTCGAGGTGGCGCGCCTGCTGGTGCTCTATTTCCGGCGGGCCGGGAGCGACCCGCAGCTCTCGCCCTGGCTCCTGCATCGCAACCACATCGATCCGCGGGTGCACGGGGCGCAGGACCTGGTGGTCCGGGATCCCGCGCGCGACTGGACGATCCCCGAGCTGGCGCGCCAGGTCCACACCAGCCCACGCCACCTGGGCCGGCTCTTCCAGGCCTACGCCGGCATCTCGCCGCTCTCGTACCTCCGCAAGATCCGCGCTGCCAGCGCCAAGGAGCTCCTCCGCGATCCGGGCGTCAGCGTGGAGCGGGTGGCGGAGCTGGTGGGCTTCTCGTCGGCGGACCAGCTGCGCCGGGCCTTCCGGCGCTTCGAGCACGTCCGCCCGGTCGACGTGCGGCTGGCCTCGATGCTCACGACGCGGCGGCAGGAGCTGGCGGCGCCATGAGGTGTCTCGCGAGGGCGACGTCGTGCGTGCGCAGGTGCCACTTCCACCACGACGGATAGCGCGACTCGAGCCAGAGCCGCAGCGCCATCGACGAGGGGTCGCGGGTTCCCTCTGCGACGAGGGCGACGAGATCGTCCATGAACTCGCGGTGCGCCTGGCCATGAGGCTCGCGCCCCGGATAACCGGCTTCTGCCATGAGCTCCTCTTCGAAGGCGAAGTGCTCGCGCGTACTCTTCAGCAGCTCGGCCAGGACGGTCGGAGCAGGTCGCCCTTCGACGCCACGCGCGCTGTCGACGGCCTCGGCGTGGAGGTGGAAGAGCTCGCGATGCTGCTCGTCGAGCGCCGGATTTCCCGTCTCCAGCGCCGCGTTCCAGGGGGTCGGTCCCATGAGGTCCTCCTCTACATGCGGAGCGCGGGCGCGACAGTGCGAGCGGGTGCGCGGCTCCGCTCGCCCGCATCGCCTGCAGCATGCATGGCCCGCACCAGCGGGGCACTCTCCGGGCACGAGAGGGGTGACTTGCCGAGAATGCTCAGCGTCTGCGGACTGTTCAGCGTCAGCCCGGGCTCGCGTCCACGACCAGCTCCGTTCAGTGTGGCGCGGCGGGCGCACCGACCCCCGCTTCGGCCACGAGCTCCGCGTGCAGTGAGCAACCGCAGCGAATCACATCCGCCGCGAGCTGAGCGTCGCCGTGGGTGGGCAGCCCCGCCTCCTGCCACTCGGTCCAGCCCGTGTTCAGCTCCTTCACGAAGAAGCCATGCTCTGCCAACTGCAGAGCGACGCGCGCGCCGAGGTGTCAGTAGTCGCTCCAGCAGTAGGTCACGAGCTCCTGATCGCGCGGCAGCTGGGGGATGAGCGACGCGAGCTCCTCGCTCGGGACGCACCACGCGCCCTGGATGTGCGCCTTGCGGAACGCCGCGCGCGGGCGGACGTCGAGGAGGAGAAACGGCTTCCCGCGGCCGTCCTTCACCTGGTTGATGACGTCGTTCTTCTGCTTCTCAGCGCGGAGCTTGGCCGCGAAATACTCGCGGTTCGCATCGATCTCGTCGGGTCGGAACGTCATGTGGAGCCTCCGATGACGGATCTAGCCGTGCCCCGGCGCAGCGCTGCCTCCAGCGGGCCCGACCGCCGTGAGGGCAGCGGCCGCTCGGCGCCCCGGCTGGCGCGCGGGCGCCTGGACCTGCGGGCGACACGCAGCGGGTCCTCAGCGAACGGTCAAGACCGGACACGGCGCACGGCGGACGACGCTCTCGGCGACCGAGCCGGCGAAGGCGTGATCGCGGCCGGTGCGGCCGTGCGTTCCCATGATGATGAGCTGGAACCCACCGTCGCGCGCGAAGTCGACGATCGCGAGCTGCGGGTCACCGACGGCGTGTGCAGTCCGCAGCGAGCTCCCGGCGCCCTCGACATCGCCTGCCCACTCCCGGAGCTTCTGGTCACTCCCGGGAGCGGCGGCAGCGTCCGCGACGTGGAGGAGCGTCAGCTCCGCGCCGAGGCGCTGGCACATGTCAGTCGCCACGCGCAGCGCAGCGCGCGAGGGCTCCGAGAAGTCGACGGGGCAGCAGACCTTTTTCCATTCCATGCCACTCAAGTTAGTCCGTCGGGCTGCAAGCGGCACGCAGGGATGGGGTGGGTAGGCAAGCGGTCGTACAGGCCTGCCTCGAGCGCAGGCACATCGATACCGAAGTAGCGCAGCAAGCGGACGTGATGCCGGCGCAGGCCCCGGACGACGACGCGGGCCGTACACGAGCCGGCCAGCACGCGAGCGAGCACGGCGATGCTGTAGTCGTGGAGCTCGCGGACCTGCCCGAGATCGATGATGAAGACCTCGTCCGGGAGGGCGCGCGACAGCTGGTCCGAGAAGCGCCGGGCCACGTCGGCGTCGAAGGCGCCCTCCGGACGCATCAAGACCTCACGCTTCTCGCAGCGGTTCATCGCGACTCCCACCCCATTCGAACAGGAACGAAAGTGAAGTCGATGAGAGAACCGTGCCAACCACGCTAGCTGAAAAATCAGCCAGGTGGACCGCGCTGTTCACGAGTCGTCAATGACCCGTCAGTGGTCTTACACCTGGGGTGGCGCGTCGAGGATCGCCCGCACCCGCGCCAGCAGGGCACCGGAGGTGAAGGGCTTCGGCAGGAGCTCCACGCCGGTGTCGAGGACACCGTGGTGGCTGATGACGTCCTGGGTGTAGCCGGAGACGTAGAGGACGCGCACGCCCGGCTTGCGGCGGTGGAGCTCGTCGGCGAGCGCGCGACCGTCCACCCCGGGCATGACGACGTCGGTGACGAGCAGATGGAGCCGGCCCTGGAGCCGGGCGGCGACCTCCAGCGCCTCGGCGCCGCTGCCGGCCACCAGCACCTGGTACCCACCCTTGCGCAGCGTCCGCGCCGTGATCTCCCGCACCAGCGGGTCGTCCTCCACGGCCAGCACCGTCTCGGTGCCTCCGACTGCCGGCGGCGCAGCCGCGGGTCGCGACTGCTTCGGCACCTCCAGCCTGCGCGGGAGACAGACCTGGACGGTGGTCCCCTTCCCTGGCGCGCTCCGGACGTACAAGTGACCGCCGGCCTGGCTGACGATGCCATGGACGCTGGCCAGCCCCAGTCCGGTGCCGCTCCCTTCCGGCTTGGTGGTGAAGAAGGGCTCGAAGAGGTGCGCCAGCACCTCCGGTGACATGCCCGCGCCGGTGTCCTGCACCGTCAGCTGGGCCCACTCGCCGGCCCGGGCCTCTCCGTCCCTCGCGGCGTGGGACTCGTCCACCAGGAGGTTGCGCGTCCGCAAGAGGAGCGCGCCGCCGCGGGGCATCGCGTCGCGGGAATTCACGGCGAGGTTGAGGATGACCTGCTCCACCTGCCCGGGATCGCAGACCACCGTCCAGAGCCCCGGCTCCAGCTCGACCGAGAGCTGCACGTCTTCGCCGAGCACGCGGCGCAGCAGCCGCTCGCTGGCCCGCACCACGTCGTTGAGATCGAGCGGGACCGGCGCGGTCACCTGCCGGCGAGCGAACGCGAGCAGCTGCCCGGTCAGCTCCCGGGCGCGGCCGCCGGCGGCGCGGATCTGCTCCACGTCCACCGGGTCCGCCGGCCTGCCAGCGCGCAGGTCGTCCTGCAGCACCTCGCCGGCGCCGAGGATGACGGTCAGCAGGTTGTTGAAGTCGTGCGCCACGCCGCCCGCCAGCCGGCCCACGCTTTCGAGCTTCTGCGCCTGCTGGAAGCGCTCCTCCGCGGCCAGCAGCTCCCGCTCGGCCTGCTTGCGTTCGGTGATGTCGCGCGCGTTGCCGATGACCCCGACCACCCGGCCCTCGGCGTCGCGGTAGGGCGCCTTGGTGGAGAGGAAGAGCCGGTAGCCCTGCGGGCCGAGGATGCGCTCCTCCACGACCTCGGCCTGGGCGGACTCCAGGATGCGCCGATCGGTCTCCATGAGGGCCGTGCCCACGGTGCGGTCGTCGTAGATCTCGGCGTCGGTCTTCCCGATCACCTGGTCCATGGTCTTCCCGATGACTTGCAGGGTGGCCGGATTGCAGAAGATCCAGCGGCCGTCGCGCGCCTTCAGGAAGACCGGGTCGGGGATGGCGTCCGTGACGGTCCTGAGCAGCGCCTCGCTCTCCCGCACGCGCCGCATGCCGGTCCGCTCTCGCTGGAGCGCCCAGCGCAGGCCGGCGTGGAGCAGCGCGGCGGTGACCACCACGAAGCCAAGGCCCTTGTAGATCGAGAGGATGCGCTGGTGCTCGATGGAGCCGCCGATGACCGCGACGAGGGTGTCGGAGCCGTAGATCCAGACCGCGGCGACCGCAGCGTAGATCGCGGGGATCCACCACTCGATGCGCCAGCTGAGCCCGCGGCCGTCCCGCGCCATGCCACCACCTCCGTCGCGGCCGTGCGTCGCGCCCGGCGGGCCTCCGAGGTCAGGCGGGGCCGACGGAGATGATACCCCAGGTGTGGCTCGACCCTCCTTGGAGGGGGGTACGGCGAGGAGGGCATGGCGTCTTCACCCTTCGGCACGCCCCCTATTCCTTTGTCAACGTGGCATCGTGTCACTGTCCCCGGCGCGCCGCGGCGAGAGCCGTGCGCCCCCCCACTCAGGAGTCGAGCCACATGACGACCCGGATCGCCCCGTCCCGATCGATCTGCGCCCTGGCGGCGCTGGCGCTGGCCACGCCCGCCCTCGCTCAGGCGCCCGCCGAGAAGCCCTTCAAGCTCGGCATCGTGACCTTCCTCTCCGGCGCGGCCGCCGGTCCCTTCGGCGTCCCGGCCCGCAACGGAGCCGAGGTGCTGGTGGAGGCCCTCAACTCCGGCAAGGCGCCCGGCGCCTACGCCAAGAAGGGGCTCGGGGGCCGGACCATCGAGCTGGTCATCATCGACGAGGCGGGCGGCACCACCAAGCAGGTGAGCGAGTACCGCGACATCGTGCAGCGCCAGGGCGTGGACGCGGTCATCGGCTACATCTCCAGCGGCGATTGCCTGGCGGTGGCGCCGGTGGCGGAGGAGCTGAAGAAGCTCACCCTCTTCTTCGACTGTGGCACCCCGCGCATCTTCGAGGACGGCAGCTACAAGTACGTCTTCCGGACCTCGAGCCACGCTGCCATGGACAACGTGGCCGCGGCGCTCTACGTGACCGAGGTGCTGCCCGGCGCGAAGAAGATCGCCGGCATCAACCAGAACTACGCCTGGGGCCAGGACTCCTGGAACGACTTCGAGGCCGCGATGAAGGCGCTCCGGCCAGGCGTCGAGGTGACCACTTCCCAGATGCCCAAGCTCCTGGCGGGCCAGTACGGTGCCGAGGTCTCGGCCCTCATGTCCGGCAGCCCCGACGTCATCCACTCGAGCTTCTGGGGTGGTGACCTCGACGCGTTCGTCCTCCAGGCGGTGCCCCGCGGCGCGCTCAAGAAGAGCACCGCCGTGCTGACCTGTGGCGAGACGGCCACCCACAAGCTCGCCGGTCAGATCCCCGACGGGACGATCATCGGGGCCCGCGGCCCTCACGGCGTGTACGCGCCCGACATCGAGCTGAACCGCTGGTTCCGGTCGATCTACCAGGACCGCTTCGTCCTCTCGCCCAACTACCCCGCCTACCACATGGCGCAGGCCATCCTCGGCCTCAAGGCGGCCTACGAGAAGGCCCAGGTCGCCGGCGCCCAGGCGCCTTCCCAGGACCAGCTGGTCGCGGCGCTCGAGGGGCTCTCGTTCGAGACGCCCAGCGGCACCATCAAGATGGCGCTCGGCAAGGGGCACCAGGCCGTCGAGGGAACGGTCTACGGCCAGGCCAAGACCGTCGGCGGCAAGCTCACCTTCGTGAACGTGAAGCAATACCCGGCGGAGAAGGTCAATCCGCCCGAGGGCATGAAGAGCGCCGACTGGATCAAGACCACGCTGAAGGCCGTCAAGTAGCGGCAACGCGCTGGCGCCCACGCCCGAGGCTCGCCCGCGATGAGCACGCTCCTCGCCGTCCTGGTGGACGGGATCATCTATGCGTCGTGGCTCTTCCTCATCGCCGCGGGGCTCACGATCATCTACGGCGTCATGCGCATCCTCAACATGGCGCATGGCAGCCTCTACGCGCTGGGTGCCTATGCGGCCGCCTCGCTGGCCGGCGCATGGATCCGGGGCGGCCATCCGCCACTCGCGAGCTACGCCGTGCTGGCGCTCTCGGCGCTGCTGGTGGGCCTCATCATGGGCCCGCTCATCGAGCGGGGGCTCCTGCGCTTCTGCTACGGCAAGGACGAGGTGGTGCTGGTCCTCGTCACCTACGCGCTGTTCCTCATCCTGGAGGACGTGATCAAGCTGGCCTGGGGCGTCGAGTCCTACTTCATCTCCGAGCCGTACGGCCTGCTCGGCAACGTGGAGCTCGGCCCCCTGTCGTACCCGGTCTACAGCGGCGTGCTGGTCGCGGTGGCCGTGGCCGCGGGGCTCGCGCTCCGCTGGGGCATCTACGGCACCCGCTACGGCAAGCTCCTGCTCGCGGTCATCCACGATCGGGAGGTGAGCGCCGCCCTCGGGATCGACGTGAACCGCATCTTCCTCGTGACCTTCACCGTGGGCACCACGCTGGCGGCCATCGGCGGCGCGCTCACCGCGCCCACCGTCTCGGTGGTGCCGGGCATGGGGGTCGAGGTCATCGTGCTGGCGTTCGCGGTGGTGGTCATCGGCGGCCTCGGCAGCATGCCGGGGGCCGCGCTCGGTTCGCTCATCGTCGGCCTCGTCCGCTCCGGCGCGGTCCACTGGCTGCCGCAGGTGGAGCTCTTCAGCATCTACCTGGTCATGGCGCTCGTCCTGGCGTTCCGGCCTCGCGGGCTGTTCGTCGCCGTGGAGGCGCGCAAGATATGAGTCCGACGCGACGCACCGCCCTCGGGCTCGCCTCGACGCTGCTCGTCGCGGCCGCCGTTGCGCCGTTCTTGCCGAGGTGGGCGGGCTTTCTCGTCATCATCGCCATCGCCAAGGCGCTGGTGGCCCTGGGGCTCCTCCTCCTCATGCGCACCGGGCTCGTCTCCTTCGGGCAAGGGCTCTACTTCGCGATCGGCGCCTACGCGGCGGGGGTCAGCGCGAACGCGCTCGAGCTCCGCGACGCCGTGCCCATGGTCCTGCTGGGCACGATCGCGGCGGGGCTGGCCGCGCTCGTGCTCGGGCTCCTGCTGGCCCGGTACCGCACCATCTTCTTCGCCATGCTCAGCCTGGCCTTCTCCATGATCCTCTACGGCCTCCTCGTGAAGACGTCGGCCCTCGGCTCGACCGACGGCTTCAACGTCGCCGCCCGGACCGTCTTCGGCATGGACGCGACGGGGCCGGTCGGCCGCTTCGGCCTCTACGGGCTCGCGGCGCTGGTGGCCTTCGCGGGCGCCATCGGGATCGACCTCTACCTGCGCTCGCACCTCGGCCGGCTCGCTCCGGCCATCCGGGACAACGAGCTGCGTGTCGAGTACATGGGGGCGTCGGCCCGCAACGTGGTGCACCTGCACCTCGTCATGGCCGCCGCCCTGGCGGGAGCCGGCGGCGCGCTCGCCGCGCTGGCGGTCGGTCACGTCGATCCGGAGACGGCCTACTGGACGACCTCGGGTGAGTTCGTCTTCGTGGCCATCCTGTCCGGCACCACGAGCGTGGCAGCCCCCTTCGCCGGCGCGCTGCTCCTCGAGCTCTTGCGGAGCTTCGCCTACGAGCACGCGCCCAACACCTGGCAGCTCGTGGTGGGCGGCGTCATGCTCGCCGTCATCCTGTTCCTGCCGGACGGCCTCTGGTCGGTCTTCCGGCGTCGGCGGAGGGCCACGGCGTGACCGCGATCTTGGAGACCGCCGGCCTCACCAAGACCTTCGGCGCGGTGACCGCCGCCAACGCGCTCGACGTGCGCATCGAGAAAGGCAGCGTGGTCGGGCTCATCGGCGGCAACGGCGCGGGCAAGACCACCTTCATCAACCTGGTCACGGGCTACCTCACGCCCACGGCGGGCACCGTCCACTTCGAGGGACGGGACATCACCGGCCTCGCCCCGCGCCGCATCACCCGCCTCGGGCTCTGCCGCTCGTTTCAGATCCCGCAGGTGTTCGACAGCCTGACCGCGTACGAGAACCTGCTCGTGGGGCTGGGCATCGTCTCCATGGGCCGGCGGGCCTTCGTGGGCAGCGCCGTGGGCGGCCAACCGCCGGAGGCGATGGCCGAGGAGATGCTCCAGCGCTTCCGGCTCGCGCGCTACCGTGACGAGCTCGCCAGCACGCTCCCGGAAGGCGTGCGCAAGCTCCTCGACATCGCCATGGCACTTGCCGTGAAACCCCGCATCCTGCTCCTCGACGAACCCACGAGCGGCGTCTCCTCCGACGAGAAGTTCACGCTCATGGACCTCGTCCTCGACGCGATCCGCGCGGAGGGCGTCACGGTGCTCTTCGTCGAGCACGACATGGAGGTGGTGCGGCGCTATGTGCAGCGCATCCTCGCCTTCTACGAGGGGCGGATCATCGCCGACGGCGCGCCGGCCGAGGTGCTGGCTCACCCGGAGGTGCGCCGCTACGTCGTGGGTGAGGCCCCCGCCATCGGGGAGGGCGCGTGCTGACCATCGACTCGCTCGACGTCTCCATCAAATCGGTCCGGATCCTCCGGGGCGTGACGCTGCGGCTCGCCCCCGGCCAGCTGGCGGGGCTCATCGGCCGCAACGGCGCGGGCAAGACGACCTTGATGCGCGCCGTCATCGGCGCGCTCCCCGCCGCCGCGGGCGCCATCGCCTTCGACGGGCGATCGCTGGCCGGCGTGGTCTCCCACCAGCGCGCGCGCCGCGGCATCGGCTACATGCCGGAGGATCGCCGGATCATCCCGCAGCTGACCGTGGAGGAGAACGTGCTCTTGCCAGCGTGGGCGTCGGGCACACCCGGAACCGCCGAGCGGCTGGCCCGCATCTACCAGCTGATCCCGGAGGTAGCCGCCCTCAAGGATCGCAAGGGCCTCCAGCTCTCGGGGGGCCAGCAGAAGCTCGCCGCCCTGGCCAGGGCGCTCATGTGCGGGACGAAGCTCCTGCTGCTCGACGAGCCCTTCGAGGGCGTGGCCCCGGTGCTGGCGCAGCGGCTCGCCGAGGTGGTGGGCCAGCTCCGCAGCGAAGGCGTCTCCGTTCTGCTCTCGGAGTCCGACCTGTCCCACTCGCGGAAGCTGCTCGACGTGGTCTTTTCCATCGATCGCGGCCAGGTGAGCGGACCGCCGGCGGCGTGACCGAGCTGAAGGAGCGAACGCATGAAGACCATCGCCGCAGTGCTCCGGGCCATCACCGACGGCCGCCCGTACACCACGTCGAAGCCGCTCCAGCTCGAGGAGGTGGAGCTCGGTGCGCCGCGCGCCGGCGAGCTCCTCATCCGGGTGGAGGCGGCGAGCGTCTGCCACTCCGACGTCTCGGTGGTCGACGGCTCCCGGGTCAGGCCCCTGCCCATGGCCCTCGGCCACGAGGCGGCGGGCGTGGTGGAGGAGGTGGGGCCCGGCGTCCGCGACGTGCGGCCAGGCGATCACGTGGTGCTCACCTTCGTACCGAGCTGCGGGACCTGTCCCGAGTGCTCGTCCGGACGGCCGGCGCTGTGCACGCCGGGCGCGGCCGCCAACGGCGCAGGGACGCTGCTCCACGGCCCGTCCCTGCTCCAGGATGGACGCGGGAAGGTCGTCCACCATCACCTCGGCATCTCGGGGTTCGCGCGGCACGCCGTGGTGGCGCGCGAGTCGGCCGTGGTCATCGGCAAAGACGTCCCGCTCCAGACGGCGGCGCTCTTCGGCTGCGCCGTGCTCACCGGCGCGGGCGCGGTGCTCAACACGGCCGCGGTCCGCCCCGGCCAGTCGGTGGCGGTCTTCGGGCTCGGCGGCGTCGGCCTCGCCTCGGTGATGGCGGCGCGGGTGGCGGGCGCGGTGACCATCGTGGCCGTGGACCCGGTGGCGGCCAAGCGCCAGCTGGCCCTGGAGCTCGGGGCCACCCACGCCCTCACCCCCGAGGAGGCGGAGCAGGGGGTGAAGGACCTCACCGGCGGCGGCGCCGAGGTGACCTTCGAGGCCGCCGGCGTACCGGCCGTGCTCGAGGCAGCCTTCCGCGCCGTGCGGCGCGGCGGCGTGACGGTGGCCATGGGCCTGCCCCACCCGTCGCGGACGCTCACGCTGCCGGCGCTCGCCTTCGCCGGCCTCGGCCAGTCGCTCGTCGGCTCGTACATGGGCTCGTCCTCGCCCCAGCGGGACATCCCGCGCTACCTCGCGCTCTGGAAGAACGGACGCATGCCGGTGGAACGTCTCCAGAGCGCGGCGCTGCCGCTCGACCGTATCAACGACGCCTTCGAGGCGCTCGCCGCCGGCGCGGCGGTGCGGCAGGTCCTCCTGCCACACGCTTGACGGGCGCCCCTTTCCCTGACGGAGATTTGCCATGGCCATCGAGACCCTGAACCCTGCTACCGGCGAGCTGTTGAAGACGTTCCCCGAGATGGAGCCGGCCGAGGTGGAGCGGATCCTCACCGCGGCGGTGGCCGCGCAGCGCGACTGGGCGCGGCGGCCGTTCGCCGAGCGCGCCGCGCCGATGCAGAAAGTCGCCGCGCTCCTGCGCGAGCGGGCCGGCGCGTACGCGGGCCTCATGGCGACGGAGATGGGCAAGCCGCTCAAGGACGGCGCCGCCGAGGTGACCAAGTGCGCCTGGCTGTGCGAGTACTACGCCGAGACCGCCGAGCGGCACCTCGCGCCGCGTCAGGAGCAGTCCGACGCTGGCCAGAGCTACGTCCGCTTCGACCCGCTGGGCGTGGTCCTGGCGGTCATGCCCTGGAACTTCCCCTTCTGGCAGGTCTTCCGCTTCATCGCCCCGCACCTCATGGCCGGGAACGGCGGCCTCCTGAAGCACGCCTCCAACGTGCCCCAGTGCGCGCTCGCCATCGAGCGGGTGATGCACGACGCCGGCTTCCCCGAGGCGCTGTTCCGCACGCTCCTCCTCGGCTCGCGCCGGGTGCGCCCGCTCATCCTCGACGCACGCATCGCGGCCGTGACCATCACCGGCAGCGAGCCGGCCGGGCGGCAGGTCGCGGCGGCCGCCGGCGAGGCGCTCAAGCCTTCGGTCATGGAGCTGGGCGGCTCGGACCCGTTCATCGTGCTGGCCGACGCGGACCTCGACGCGGCGGCGAAGACCGCGGCGGTGGCCCGCACCATCAACGCCGGCCAGAGCTGCATCTGCGCCAAGCGCTTCATCGTCGAGGCGCCGGTCCACGACGCCTTCCTGGAGAAGCTCACCGCGGCCATGAAGAAGCTTCGGATGGGAGACCCGACCGACGCCGCCACCGATCTCGGGCCCCAGGCGCGCCGCGACCTGCGCGACGAGCTGCACGCGCAGGTGAAGCAGGCGATCGCGGAGGGAGCCCGGCCGGTGCTGGGCTGCGAGGTGCCCGCCGGCCCGGGCGCCTTCTACCCACCGAGCGTGCTCGCCGACGTGAAGCCGGGGACCATCACCGCGCGCGAGGAGCTCTTCGGACCGGTGGCGGCGGTGATGCGGGCGCGCGACGCCGACGAGGCGGTGGCCATGGCCAACGACTCGCGCTTCGGCCTGGGCGCCTCGCTCTGGACCGGGAGCGCAGCCCAGGTCGAACGGCTCGTGCCGCGCATCGAGGCCGGCGCGGTCTTCGTGAACGGCATGGTGAAGAGCGACCCGCGCCTGCCGTTCGGCGGGGTGAAGAGCTCCGGCTACGGGCGGGAGCTGGGCCTGGAAGGCATCCGCGCCTTCGTCAACGTGAAGACCGTCTGGGTGAAATAGGCCTGCGGCGGGGGATGAACCCCCGCCCTACCTCAGCGCGTTCGTAGGGCGGGGGCTTGTCCCCCGCCGCCGCTGGCCGGCAGATTCCCGTCGCGGTTCGAGCATCAGGGCGCATCATCGCGCCCGATGATCACGACGAGGAAGCCCATCGACGGGTTCGCGGCCGGCACCATGCTGCTCCTGTGCGCGATCTGGGGCGCGCAGCAGGTCGCGATCAAGCTGGCGGCGCCCGACATCGCGCCCATCATGCAGGTCGCGCTCCGCTCCGGGCTGAGCGCGCTCCTCGTCGCCGCGCTCATGTTCCTTCGCGGCGGACGGCTCGCGGACGGCCGGACGGCGCGCCCGGGGCTCCTCGCCGGCGCGCTGTTCGCGGCCGAGTTCCTCTTCATCGCGGAGGGCCTGCGGCGCACCTCGGCCTCGCACATGGCCGTCTTCCTCTACACCGCCCCCGTGTTCACGGCGCTCGGCCTGCATCTGGCGGTGCCGACCGAGCGGCTGCGCCGCCACCAGTGGCTCGGCATCCTGGTCGCGTTCGCCGGGATTGCCCTCGCGTTCATGGGAGGCACGGCGCCGGGTGGGCTGAGGATGGCGACCCTCGGGGGAGACCTGCTCGGCATCCTCGCGGGCGCGTCCTGGGGAGCGACCACCGTCGTCATCCGCACCTCGGCGCTGTCGGAGGCACCGCCCAGCCAGACGCTCCTCTACCAGCTCGCGGGCGGATTCGTGCTGTTGCTCGCGGCCGCCTTCGCGTCAGGCCAGGCTGGGCGCATCTCCCTCACGCCGGTGGCCTGGGGGAGCCTGCTCTTCCAGGGCGTCGTCGTCTCGTTCGCGAGCTATCTCACCTGGTTCTGGCTCCTGCGTCGCTACCTCGCGACCCGGCTGTCGGTGTTCTCGTTCATGACGCCCATCTTCGGCGTGACCTTCGGCGTCCTCGTCCTCGGCGACCCGATCAGCCCCTCGTTCGGCGGCGGCGCCGCGCTCGTGCTGGCCGGTATCACCATCGTGAGCGGAGCTGGCCTGTTGCGACCCCGCTCGGGATAGCTTTGGGCGGCGATGGCAGTAAATGTCCCCTTCTCGTCCGGTCCGTGCATTGTCGGACAGGCCAGCGAGGCTCACCATGGGCATCATCGGCCGCTGCGAGGCCCCGCTCCGGAGGAAGAACCCATGACCACCGCCCTGCTCGTGATCGACGTCCAGCAGTCCTTCCTGCACCGTTCGTACTGGCGAGACGAGGACGCCGTCCCGTTCCGCGCCCGGCTCCTGGAGCTCATCGCGGGATGCCGGGCGCGGGGCATCCCGGTCCTCCACGTGCTGCACGAGGAGCCTGGCAGCGGCGGTCCCTTCGACCCGGCGAGCGGCCATGTCCGGACCATGGAGTGGCTCCCCGCCGGGCCTGACGCGGTGTTCCGCAAGCGCGTCCACAGCGCGCTCGTCGACAGCGGCCTCCGGGAGTGGCTCCAGGCGCGCGGCATCACGCGCCTCATCGTCACGGGCCTGCGAACGGAGCAGTGCTGCGAGACGACCACGCGCCACGCCTCGGACCTGGGCTTCGACGTCACCTACGTCACGGAGGCGACCCTGACCTTCCCGATCGCCCACGCCAATGGGCGCGTGTACACGAGCGCGGAGATCCGGGAGCGAACCGAGCTGGTCCTCGCCGGCCGCTTCGCGCGCATCGCCACCGTGGCCGAGGCGCTCGCCGCGCTCGACGCCGCGCCGGCCGCGGCCTGACCCGCCGTGACCACGCGCGTCTTCATCGTCGTCACGCCGAACGTCCTGCTCCTCGACCTGGCGGGTCCGGCCGAGGCCCTCCGGCTGGCGCAGCGAGCCGGGGCGCCGCTCGCCCTCCATCTCGCCGGGCCGGTGCCCGAAGTCACGACCTCGATCGGGCTACCGCTCGGCGGGCTCGAGCCGCTGCCGGAGGCGCTCGAGCCGGGGGACGTGGTGATGGTGGTTGGTTGCGAGGACTCGGCGCGCCACTATGCGCGGCCCGAGGCGGGGCGCGTGGTGAGCTGGCTGCGCAGGCTTCCGGAGGGGGTGCGGGTCGCGAGCGTCTGCTCGGGCGCCATGCTGCTCGGTCGCGCCGGTCGCTTCGACGGGCGCGCCTGCACCACGCACCACACCCTCGTCGCGCGCCTTCGCCAGGAGGCGCCGCGGGCGAGGGTCGAGGAGGATCGGATCTTCGTCGAGGACGGACCGGTGCTGTCGAGCGCCGGCATCACCGCGGGCATCGATCTCGCGCTCCATCTCATCGATCGCCTCGCCGGGCCGGAGATCGCCCAGGCGGTCGCGCGCGAGATGGTGGTCTTCATGCGGCGCAGCGGTCAGGACCCGCAGCTCTCGCCCTGGCTCTCGAACCGCAACCACGTCCACCCGGCCGTGCACCGCGTCCAGGACGAGCTCGCGCGCGACCCGGTCCGGACTCGATCGCGCTCGGAGCTCGCCGCCCTCGGTCACGTGAGCGAGCGCCACCTGGCCCGGCTCTTCCACCAGCACGCCGGCGTGACCGTCGGCGAGTACCAGCGCCGGCTGCGCGTCGCGCAGGCGCAGCGGCTCCTTCAGGACGAGCGGATGACCGTCGAGCGCGCCGCCGAGCTGGCCGGCTTCGGCTCCGCGCGAGACATGCGCCGGGCCTGGCGGCGCCACGCGGGCGGGACACCGTCGGGGCGAGGCTGAGGGGCCGGCCCGCGTCAGCTCCGGCGCACGGCTGCGCTCAGGACCTGAGCGAAGCGCGCCGCGTCGACGTTGGCGCCGGTGAGGACGAACCCGACGGTCCGGCCGCGGTTGGCCTCGCGCTCGTTCAGCATAGCTGCGAGCCCCGCGGCGCCCGCCCCCTCCGCGGCGTTGTGGGTGTCCGTGAAGATCGCCGCCATGGCCCGCTCGACCTCGGCGTCGGTCACCTCGACGACGCGCGCTGCGCCGCGCCGGATGAGCTCCAGCGCCTCGGGGTTGGGCGTCCGGACGGCCATGCCATCCGCCACCTGCGTCGAGACAGCGTGCGGCTCGGGCCGGCCGCTCGCGAAGCTGCGCGCGTAGGAGGGCGCGCCGGTGGAGGTGACGCCGACCACCTCCAGCCGCCGGCCGAGCGCCGCCTTCGCGGCGAGGACCCCGCACAGCCCGGAACCGAGACCGATCGGCACGTACAGCCTTTCCAGCGCGGGCACGGCGCGGAGCAACTCCAGCGCGTAGGTCCCGACGCCGCCCACGAGCCAGCGATCGAACGATGGCAGGCGCCACAGCCCCTCGGTGGCCGCGAGCTTCGCCGCGTGCTCGACGGCGTCCTGGAAGTCCTCACCGTGTTCGACGAGCTCGGCCCCGAGCGCGCGCATGGCCTCGTTCTTCTCGGGGCTGTTGCCGTGCGGCACGACCACCACGGCACGCAGGCCGTGGCGGCGCGCCGCGAACCCGACCGACTGCCCGTGGTTGCCGCGGGTGGCGGTCACCACGCCATGGACCTCGGGATGAGCGCGCACGAGCCACTCGAAGTAGACGAGCCCGCCACGCACCTTGAATGCGCCGACCGGTGTGTGGTTCTCGTGCTTGACGATCACCCGGGCTCCGCAGCGCGCCGAGAGGAGTGGCCACTCGTACTGTGGGGTCGGGGGCATCGTGGCGTAGACGACGCTGGCGGCTGCCTCGAGGTCGGCGAGCGACGGAAGGTCCATGGCCGCGGACGCTATCACGCACGGCGCGGTAGCTTCAGATTCGCTCTGGCGCTGCCACCGTCCGCTCGTTCCGGACGTCACCGGTGTTCAGCGTGCTGGCGGGCTCGAAGAGCAGCACGGCGACCTCCGCCTCCGCGACCGGCCGGTGCTCCACGCCGCGCGGGACCACGATGAGCTCCCCCTCGCCGAGCTCGATCGCGCGGTCACGGAACTCCATCCGGAGGCGCCCCTTCACCACGAGGAAGAGCTCGTCCTCGCCCGCGTGCTGGTGCCACACGAACGGTCCCTTCAGCTTCACGACCTTCACCTGCTGGCCGTTCAGATCGGCCACGATGCGTGGGTTCCAGTAGTCACTGAAGAGCGCCAGCTTCTCCGAGATGTTCACCTTGTCCATGGATCCCCTCCCGCTACCCGGGTCTATCGTGGCGATCCGGAGCGAGCACGCGCATGTGATGATAGGTCCATGGCCACGGCGCCCCTCGTCATGCTCCTCCCCGGCCTCGACGGGACGGGCGACCTGTTCGCGCCCTTGCTCTCGGAGCTTGCTGGGTCGTTCGAGGCGAGAGTCGTTCGGTATCCCCCCGACCGTCCACTCGGGTACGAGGCGCTCACCTCGCTCGTGGAGGGACAGCTTCCGGCACGCCGCCCGTTCGTCCTCCTCGGCGAGTCGTTCTCGGGCCCGATCGCGCTGAAGGTCGCAGCCAAGGCTCCACCCGGCCTGGCCGCGGT
>WNGL01006166.1_pt1 | contig 30279 bp, 32 predicted proteins | sample 5400591 | NCBI WGS metagenome assembly WNGL01 (sample SAMN13153377, study PRJNA577476) | soil metagenome | isolation source: 80 cm soil or saprolite under Garry oak tree replicate 1 | place: USA:California | collected 2016-06-15 | reverse complement strand
TGCGTGCCGCTGTAACGGGATGGCTAAGCGTAGTCCGAAACATCCAAAAGAACGTTTTCACCGCCCGCTTCGGCAATTTCGACCATCGAATCGGACGATAGGCCGCACTTGATCTCCAGACGGACACCGCGCTGTTTTGCGATTCGCGCGAGCTCTACCAAATCGCCTGTTGGAAGCCCTGAGACCCTTAGATTTGAACCAGCATTCAATACTGCAGCGCAGCTCTCTTTCGAAGGCATGGCGTTTCTCCTGCGTTGATACGAGCATATATGATGCAACGCCGCTTCCCGCCGCCCTGGTCGATCGATGAATTGGAAACCTGCTTTGTCGTGCGCGATCACAGCGGACAGGCGCTCGCGTATGTTTATTTCGAGGAAGAACCGGGGCGACGGTCGGCGGCCAAACTGCTGAGCAAAGACGAGGCTCGGCGCATCGCGGCGAACATCGCCAAGCTGCCAGACTTGTTGAGAAAGCCATAAACCACTTAAACTAACCGACGCCATGCACAAGGAGGGCGCGTCCAATGAAGCATCCCGCTGCAAGTTGTAACTGCGTTGCGGCGGTTAACCCGTTGGCGTTACGATGGAGGTGTTCTGTCTGTGGCAAGACTGAAATCATGAACATCTCGTTCGTCGCTGCGGTTTGCGACGGTGCGATTAGAAGGGTTGAGCCCGAGGTCGTTTCACATCAGAGCACCCCAGGATCATAGGCCAGCCCTAAACCATCTGTTCGCGTTTGTTGCGAATATCGCCAAGCTGCCAGAGCTATTGCGGAAGCGGGATAACAGATGACGACAGAAACGTGGGTGAACATTGCTATGGCGACGGCAACGATGGCAATTGCCATTTTTGCTCTCTGGCAAACCCTCATCAGCCGACGTACGGCACGAACGCAGTTGCGGGCTTATGTCGCCGCCAAGCCCTACCGCGCGTTCAACATTGACGAGAGAGGACTAACCGCGCAGGTCTACACAACGATTTCCAACGTGGGCGCGACATTCGCTCGCAATGTGGAGCGCAGCGTAGGCGTAAGCATCCGTGCCGGGCCAGTACCGGAAGAGTTCGAGGACTTAGGCACACTGACGCGCGAGGAAGGGAAAATGGTCCTTGCGCCGGGCGTTGACGGATTTGTCATTCGGAACTTGCGTCCCCTCCAACGGGACGAGCTTACAAAGCTGATGACTCCGGAAGGCGATCTGAAGATTTATGCTTTCGGGACGATCACCTACGAAGATGTCTTTGGCACACCTCACGTGACGACCTTCTGCCATGCGTATTATGGAATTGAGCGGTTAACGCATGAAGGAGGCTACGCGTACTGATCTGAGCCCCGACTTTCATCCAGCGATGAATAGAGTCCCGGGTTGATTTGAGCCTTGTTCGCTCGGTGATGCAACGGGACGGGGCGCGGAGCCCGCAGTGTAGCGCAGCGCCCCGTCCCGTTGCAGTCCGGGAGCGCTGAGTTCCGCGAAGATCGACGGCGCGAGATTGCCAAGACCGCTGTGCGGTCTCACGGTGTTGTAGTCGTCTTTCCAAGCGTCTCGTTGAGCAGCTCATCGCGCAGCCGCCCATTGAAGCTCTCGACAAAGGCATTCTGTTGCGGCTTGCCGGGCGCGATGTAATGCCACTCGATGCGGTGTTCTTGTGACCACCGCAGCATCGCCATGCTGGTCAGCTCGGTGCCGTTGTCAGATACGATCATCGCTGGACGACCGCGGCTGGCGATCAAGCCATCAAGCTCGCGCACGACCCGCAGACCCGGAAGGGATGTGTCGGGGACCAACGCCAGGCATTCACGCGTGAAGTCGTCGACGATCGCCAGAATGCGAAACCGTCGGCCATCGGCGAGCGCGTCGGACAGAAAGTCCAGGCTCCAACGCTGGTTGGGAGCTTGCGGTATTGTTATCGGCATCCGTGTTCCCAAGGCTCGTTTGCGCCCGCCACGCCGGCGCACCTGCAGCCGTTCTTCCCGGTATAGCCGCCGGAGCTTCTTGTGGTTCATGATGATGCCCTCGCGCCTGAGCAGGATGTGGAGCCGGCGATAACCGAACCGCCGGCGAATCGAAGCGAGTTCGCGCAGCCGCACCCGCACCGTCGCGTCATCGGGGCGCCGGCTGCGATAGCGCGTCGATGTGCGATCCGTTCCGAGCGTTGAACACGCCCGCCGCTCGCTGACCTCATACGCAACCCGCAGGTGAACGACGGCCTCTCGCCTGGCGGCGGGCGTCACCATTTTTTTGCAGCGATATCCTTCAGCATCGCGTTGTCGAGCATCGCCTCGGCCAATAGCTTCTTCAGCTTGGCGTTCTCGTCCTCCAGCGACTTCAGACGCTTCGCGTCCGACACGTCGAGACCGCCGTATCTGGCCTTCCACTTGTAAAACGTGGCGCTACTGATCCCGTGCTTGCGGCACACATCGGCCGTCTTCGCCCCGGCCTCCTGCTCCCGCAATATCCCGATGATCTGCTCTTCCGTGAAACCCCTGTGGTTGCGTACGCGAATTTGTGCCTTGAAATCAGGAAAATGGAGAAATCCTATATTTTTCAATGTGAACTGGCGGAGACCCTTTCCGCACCGCACCCGGCTTGTTAGAAGGCGCAACCGACGCCATAAGCTCAACAATGACCGAACCCAAAGCGCGCGATTACAGCGAAACGCTGTTTCTGCCCAAGACCGATTTTCCCATGCGCGCCGGCGGCGGCGGGCCGGCCGCGCTTCGTGCTCCATGACGGTCCGCCTTACGCCAACGGCAACATCCATATCGGCCATGCGCTCAATAAGATTCTTAAGGACGTGGTGACGCGCAGCCAGCAGATGCTGGGGTTCGATTCCAATTACGTGCCGGGCTGGGATTGCCATGGCCTGCCGATCGAATGGAAGATCGAGGAAGAAAATTACCGCGCCAAAGGCAAGCCGAAGCCGGATCTGTCCAATCCGACCGCGCTGGTCGAATTTCGCCGCGAGTGCCGCCAATTCGCCGAGCACTGGATCAAGGTACAGCGCGAAGAATTTGAGCGGCTCGGCGTGGTCGGCGATTGGGCGCATCCCTACACGACGATGGACCACTTCGCCGAGGCGCAAATCGCACGCGAACTGATGAAGTTCGCGGCTAACGGCACGCTCTACCGCGGCTCGAAGCCGGTGATGTGGTCGGTGGTCGAGAAGACTGCGCTTGCCGAGGCTGAGGTCGAGTACGAAGATTATGTATCGGATCAGGTGTGGGTGAAGTTTCCTCTGCGAAGGACTGATTCCAGTTCCTCGCGTGGAAAGTCGCCCGATCTCAGTGGAGTCGCAGTTCTGATCTGGACGACGACACCCTGGACCATCCCCGGAAATCGGGCGATCAGCTACTCTCCCAAGATCGAATACGGCCTCTATCAGGTGGTGGACGCACCATCGGACAACTGGGCGAAAGTTGGGGATCGTTTTCTCCTCGCAGATAAGCTCGCCATGGACGTGTTTCGGCAAGCGCGCGTTACCGCGTTCAAGCGGTTGGCGCCGATGACAGCCGAAAGGTTGTCCGGATTGTTATGCGATCATCCGCTCAAAAAGCTCGCCGGCTATGACTTCGCGGTGCCGCTTTTTCCCGGCGATCACGTCACCGAGGACACCGGAACGGGATTCGTCCACACCGCGCCAGGCCACGGCCGCGAAGACTTCGACCTCTGGACCGCGAACACGGCCAAGCTAGCGGCGCAGGGCATCAACACGACCATTCCCTACACGGTCGATGCCGACGGGCGGTTCACGGAGCAAGCACCGGGCTTCGCCGGCAAGCGTGTTCTAACCGAGACGGGCGACAAGGGCGACGCAAACGAGGCGGTGATCAAAGCCCTGATCGAGACCGGCATGCTGATTGCGCGCGGCCGGCTCAAACATCAATATCCGCATTCATGGCGCTCGAAGAAGCCGGTGATCTTTCGCAACACGCCGCAATGGTTCATTGCGATGGATAGGCGGATCGCTTACGCCCCGGACAAGTCCGGGGCTATGGACATCGACGGGCATCGCGACACGTTGCGTAATCGCGCGCTTGCCGCGATCAAGGCGACCCGCTGGGTACCAACGCAGGGCGAGAACCGCATCACCGGAATGATCGAGAGCCGCCCCGACTGGGTGATCTCGCGCCAGCGCGCCTGGGGTGTGCCGATCGTACTCTTCATCAAGGAAAAGCCTGACGGTTCGGTCGAGATTCTGAACGATCCCGACGTAAATGTCCGCGTCATCGAGGCCTTCGAACAGGAAGGCGCCGACGCCTGGTACAAACCCGGCGCGCGCGAGCGTTTCCTCAGCAAGCTCGCAAACGACGGGTGGCAGAAAGTCGATGACATCCTCGACGTCTGGTTCGATTCCGGATCGACGCACGCTTTCGTGCTTGAGGACCCGCAGCATTTTTCAGCGCTCGCCAACATCAAGCGCAAGGCGGACGGCGGTGGCGAGGCGATCATGTATCTGGAAGGCTCCGATCAGCATCGCGGCTGGTTTCAGTCTTCGCTGCTGGAAAGCTGCGGCACGCGCGGGCGTGCGCCGTTCGACGTCGTGCTGACCCACGGTTTCGTGCTCGACGAGGACGGCCGCAAAATGTCGAAGTCGCTCGGCAATGTCACGGCGCCGCAGGATGTGATGCGCAATGCCGGCGCTGACATCCTGCGCATGTGGGTCTGCGCCGCCGATTATGCGGATGACCTTCGTATCGGTGCTGAGATCCTGAAAACGACCGTCGATACCTATCGCAAGCTGCGCAACACGCTGCGTTGGATGCTCGGCAATCTGGCGCATTTTCATCCCGCCGATCGCATCGCGCCGGAAGCCATACCGGAAGCTTTGCCGGAACTCGAACGGCTGATGCTGCATCGGCTCGCCGAACTGGATCGGCTCGTCCGTCAGGCCTACGCGGATTTCGATTACAAACGCATCTTTGCCGCGCTCAATGCGTTCATGACGGTCGATCTCTCGGCGTTCTATTTCGATATCCGCAAGGACGCGCTTTATTGCGATCCCTATTCGTCGGCGAAACGCAAATCGTGTCTCACGGTGCTGGATCATCTATTCCGCACTACCGTTTGCTGGCTCGCGCCGATGCTTTGTTTCACGGCGGAGGAGGCGTGGCTGGCGCGCGATCCGGCCGCACAATCGGTGCACCTTGAGCCTTTTCCATCCGTGCCGACCGGCTGGCGCAACGACGCGCTCGCGGAGAAGTGGCGCAAGCTGCGCGTCATTCGTCGCGTCGTTACCGGCGCGCTGGAAATCGAGCGCGCAAACAAGCGGATCGGTTCCGCGCTCGAGGCGCATCCGATTATCCACGTCGCCGATCCAGACCTGTTCGCCGCGGCCGTGGACGTCGATCTCGCCGAACTTTGCATCACCTCGGGCGCGGTTCTGGTCAAAGGCGAAGGTCCGCCCGACGCGTTCCGGCTGCCGGACGTGCCCGGCGTCGCGGTGGATCCGCGGCTTGCCGAAGGGCGCAAATGCGCGCGCTCCTGGAAAATTTCTCCTGCGGTCGGGCTCGATCCACAATTTCCCGATGTCACGCCGCGTGACGCGCAGGCGCTGCGTGAATGGGAAGCCATGCGCAAGGCGGCCGAGTAGCGGCCGAGTAGGGGGCTACATTGACCGCTGCGGTGCCTCATCGGCCGGCCGCTTCCTACCTGTGGGGACGGTTGACTGCGTTTGGCTTGACGGTCGCGGCGCTGACTTGCCTTACCGATCAGGCATCGAAGTTCTGGCTGCTATTCGACTTCGATCTCGGCGGCCGCGGCCATTTCCCGATCACGCGCTTTATCGAATTGGTCCTGACCTGGAATACCGGGATCAGCTACGGCCTGTTTCCGCAGCAAGGGCCGGTCGGCGAATGGGCTTTGTTTGCTTTCAAAGTTGCTGCGGTCGGTTTCCTGTGGGGCTGGCTGGCGCGGGCAACATCACGGCTGACCGCGGCGTCGCTTGGGTTGATCATCGGCGGCGCCGTCGGCAACGCCATCGACCGGCTGCACTGGCCGGGAGTGATGGATTTCGTACTTTTCCACATCGAAACATCAAGCTTCGAGTTTCGCTGGTATGTGTTCAACCTCGCTGATGTCGCGATTGTTGCGGGTGTGGGGGTGCTGCTGTATGAATCGCTATTGGGTGGTGCCGCAAAAGCGCCCTGATCGCGTATAATAAATGCTTGGCGGGCTTTAATTATTCCGATTTTCTAGGCCGCGTGCCGGCCGGGGGCGTGCAAAGGGGTTTAGTGCTAAAGAGTTCTCTTGGGGCGAACTAGGGGTGAGGGTATGTCGCTGTATCGGGCCGTAGGCCGTGCCTGGACCGGCCGCCACACCGGCAATGGCGGCCGCAGGTCAGCCATTCATGTCGCCTTTGGCGCTGCGCTTACTGCTGCAACAGTCTGCACGTGCGGGTCCGTTGTGCGCGCCGGCGACTATGACGATCCCTCAGGCCAGTCGTTTGGTACAAGAGTTCTCCACGCGATCGGCCTGCCCGATCCCGACCATCCGGAATATGAAATCAATTACAGCGAGCGTTCGCCGCTGGTCGTGCCGCCAAACCGTAATCTACCTGCGCCAATTGCGACCGATCGCCCGCCCGCGCCCAACTGGCCGCAGGATCCGGACGTCAAGAAGCGGCAAGCAGCCAAAGACGAGAAGGCCGCGCCTCACGGCGACCGCGTCATTGAAGAGGGCCGGCCGTTGCGGCCGGACGAATTGATTCCGAAGGGAAGTCGTGCCAGCGCGACTTCGAACTCTGGCGGGATCGAGCCGAAAAAGAGTGGCTTCCTCAACTTCGATTGGTTCAAGAAAGAAGAATATGGCACGTTCACCGGCGAGCCGCCGCGGACTAGCCTGACCGATCCGCCGCCCGGCTATCAAACGCCGTCGCCGGATCAACCCTACGGAATTCCGCCGGATCGCAAGCCACCCAAACCAAAGACGCTCGGCGAGCGCATGGAGCCGGTGCGATAAGATACGGACCGTTGCTTCCGCTCACAGAAACAATAGGCGGAAGGCAGCACGCGGCACGCCAGGCGGAGATGAGGGTGGCTAAGCTTCTGTTGCTCCTTGCCGCGCTTGGCAGCGCGACTGCAAGCGCTGCCTATGGCAGCGCCGAGGTCAGCCATTTCACCTTGGCTAACGGCCTGGAAGTTGTCGTGGTGCCCGATCATCGCGCGCCGGTTGTCACGCATATGATCTGGTACAAAGTCGGCGCTGCCGACGAAACGCCTGGCAAGTCCGGTCTGGCGCACTTCCTCGAACATCTGATGTTCAAGGGCACAGAGAAAAATTCCGGCGACGCTTTCTCGCGGCAGGTCGCGGAAATTGGCGGCCAGGAAAACGCGTTCACGGCGAGCGATTACACCGGATTCTTTCAGCGCATCCCGCGCAACAACCTCAAGGAAGTGATGGCTCTGGAGGCTGACCGCATTACCGGCTTGGTGCTCACCGACGATGTGGTGCGGCCCGAACTTAATGTTGTGCTTGAAGAGCAAAATATGCGGGTCGCAAACAATCCGGCTGCGCGGCTGTCGCAGCAGATGGATGCCGCGCTCTACCTCAATCATCCCTATGGCCGTCCGGTTATTGGCTGGCGGCAGGAAATCGAGCGGCTCGATCGCGACGATGCGCTGACCTTTTATCGCCGCTTCTATAGCCCGAACAACGCCATTGTGGTCGTTGCCGGCGACGTCACTGTGGACGAGGTCAAAGCCGATGCCGAGGCGACCTACGGCAGGGTTGCCGATCGCATCGAAAGCAAGCCGCGCCGCCGGCCGATGGAGCCGGCGCAGGAGGCGGCGCGCACGGTGACGCTCGCGGATTTCCGTGTCGAGCAGCCGAGCATCAATCGCGATTATCTCGTGCCCTCGGAAACCTCAGCGCAAACGGGCGAGAGCGAAGCGCTTGAAGTGCTCGCCCATGTGCTGGGCAGTGGCGAAAACTGCCGCCTTTACCGCAAGCTGGTGGTCGACCAAGGGATCGCACTGAATGCCGGTGCTTTGTACTCGGGTACCGCGCTCGACTACGCGAAGTTCGCCGTCTTCGGCTCGCCCAAGCCGGGCATCTCGCTGCATCAGCTTGAAGCGGCAATCGACGACATTCTCGCCGTGGTGATCGCGCAGGGCATCACCTCCGACGAGCTCGAACGCGCCAAGACCCGTCTGATCGCCGATGCCGTTTATGCCGAGGATAATCAGGCCACTTTGGCCCGCTGGTATGGTTCGGCGCTGGCGACCGGGCAGACAGTCGAAGCCGTGCGCCGCTGGCCCGACCGCATTCGTGCCGTTACCGCGGACGCTGTGCAGAAGGCCGCCCGCACTTGGCTCGATCGCCGCCGTTCCGTTACCGGCTATCTCGTCAAAAGCCTCCAATCCGAGGAGAAGCGATCGTGAACTCGGTCTCACCCGCTCGGCGCTGTTGCCGCTTTTCAACCAAGCGTAGGGCTGCGGCACCGTTGCGCCTAGCCTGTGTTGCGGCAGCGATCGCGGCGGCGGGCATTCTGTTCGTGGCTTCCGCCCGGGCGACCACGATTGAGCGTGTGATAAGCCCCGGCGGGATCGAAGCGTGGCTTGTGCATGAGCCGGCGGTTCCTTTGATTGCGGTAGATTTTGCTTTCGCCGGCGGCGCTGTGCAGGACGCGCCCGGCAAATCAGGCACCGCGATGTTGACGGCTTCGTTGCTTGATGCCGGCGCGGGGGATCTCGATTCAAAAGCGTTTTCGGACCGGCTCGAACGCAAAGCGATCCAAATGGGCTTTTCGGCCCAACGTGACACGATCCGCGGCACGATGCGTACCCTGGTCGAAAATCGCGACGCCGCTTTCGATCTTTTGCGGCTCGCCGTTACTGCGCCGCGTTTCGACGCCAAGGACGTCGAGATCAGCCGCGCGCAAGTGCTTTCACTGTTACGTCGCGAAACGACGAGCCCGGCCGATATCGCTAGCCGCCGCTGGTGGGAAACCGCTTTCGAAGGCCATCCTTACGGCCGGCCGGTGAATGGCACGCCGGACACGGTATCGAGCATTTCCATTGTCGATCTTAAATCCTACGTGCATCGCGTTCTGGCGCGGGGCAATCTTACGATCGCTGTGGTCGGCGACATCGATGCGGCGACGTTGAAGCCGCTGCTTGACCGGACATTCGGCGCGCTGCCCGAGAAGCCTGAACTCGTTCCGATTGCCAATGTCGCGCCGCGTGGGCTCGGGCGGCGCATCGAGGTCAGCCTCGACGTGCCGCAGACCGTCGTCGATTTCGGTGGGCCGGGAATCTTACGTCAGGATCCGGACTTCATGGCCGCTTATCTGGTCAATCACATTCTTGGCGGCGGATCATCGGCCTCGCGGCTTTATAAAGAGGTGCGCGAGAAACGCGGCCTCGCCTATACGGTTTCCGATGGCCTTGTCTGGCTTGACCATACGGCGGTGTTGCTCGGCGGTACCGCGACGCGGGCCGACCGGGCCGGCGAGACGATCGATCTCATCCAAAGCGAAATCCAACGTTTTGCCGAGGCCGGGCCGACCTTCGAGGAGCTGATGGAGGCGAAGAAATATCTCAACAGCGCCTTTGTCCTTAATCTCGACAGCTCGACCAAAATTGCTGCCTTGCTGGTGCAGTTGCAGCTCGACCGACTCGGCCCCGACTATATCTCGCGGCGCGCTGCCATGATCGATGGCGTGACACTTGAAGATGCGCGTCGTGTGGCCAAGCGGTTGCTCGACAAGGGCCTCCTGGTCACAGTTGTCGGCAAGCCACAGGGCTTCGTCTCGACCAAGGCGAATTAGCCTTCTCCATCAATTGGGACCGCCGATTGCGATCGGATTCGGCTCGCAATCATTATTGCGGCGTGATCCCGGCAAGCTTGGCGGCTTCGCGCATGTTTTCGTAATCGGCGCGAATGAATTCGGCGAATCCCTTCGAGGTCATCTGCTCGGCTGAAGCGACTTCCGAACCGAGGCCGATCAGCCGCTCGGCGGCTGGACTGCCTGGGCTCAAGCCTTGTGTGATTGCCGTCTGCAGCTTGTCCACGATTTCCGCCGGCGTTTTCGCAGGAGCGACAACCCCGATATAGCTTTGCGCGGTGAAACCTTTCACGCCGCTTTCGTCGAACGTCGGTATATCCGGCGCAAGCTTGGAACGATGGGCCGCGGCTACGGCGACGATGTGAGCTTGCTGGGCCTGATGGAGCGGCAATGCGGTAGAAAATTCCGTCATCGCCCCATCCACGGTGCCGCTCATTAAATCGGGCATCAGCGCACCGCCGCCGCGATAGGGGACGTGAGTAATGTTGGCGCCGGTAGCGGCCTTGAGCCGCTCCAGCGTCATGTGGGTGGCGCTGCCAATCCCACTGGTCGCGACGGTCAGCGGGGTGGTCTTGGATTGGGCGATGAGCTCGGTCATGTTTTTTGCTTGGACCTTGCTGCTCATGATGAGGGCGTGCGGCACGTAGCTCGTTAGCGCAACGGCGACAAAATCCTTCAGTGGATGGTAGCCAAGATCGGCATGCACAAATGGGTTAACCGTTAGCGGCCCGTTGGATCCGACCAAGAGCGTGTAACCGTCGGGCGTGGCATGTGCGACGAATTCGGCGCCGACTCCGCCGCCGGCGCCGCCCCGGTTCTCGACTACCACCGGCTGGTTCAGCGTCTTGCTGATCAGATCGCCCGTTATGCGTCCGACAATGTCGGCATTACCGCCGGCGGCGAACGGCACGATCAGATGTATCGGCCTTTCAGGATAGGCGGCCAAAGTCCTCCGCGCCAACAACGGGAGAACGGATGCCGCTCCGAGCGTGGCGAGGAATATACGGCGTGGAATGGTCATTACGGTTCTCCCCTGTTATTGCTCGTTGTTGCTTGCTTCATTTCTAAATCGGCCCACCGGTCAAAGTTCGTTATATTCTTGCCGATTTTGCTGACGTTCAATCCGCGCTAGTGTCCCGATTCCGAAGGTCGCACGCTTTGTCGGCACGCTCTCAAGCGAACTTCGGAATCAAAAAGGGACACTAGCAAATATATAATTCTAGTGCGGTTTTTGGATTTGAAGTTTCTATGAGAGCTTCCGACTGAACTGTAGAAACTTCAAATCCACCGCGCTAGGAATTGGCAATGATTCCGGTCACCGCCAACATTACCCTTGACGAGGGCGAGATCGCCGAATCCTTCATTCGCGCCTCGGGACCTGGCGGGCAGAATGTCAACAAAGTTGCCAGCGCGGTGCAGCTTCGCTTCGACGCGCGCCACTCGCCGTCGCTGCCGCCTGCGGTCCGCACCCGGCTGGAGCGCTTAGCGGGCTCGCGACTGACCCGCGATGGGATCATTGTCATTACCGCGCAGCGGCATCGTGCGCAGGCGCGCAACCGACAGGATGCACGCGAGCGCCTATTGGATCTTATCCGCCGCGCGGCGCGTCCGCCGCTCAAACGGCGAGCAACCAAGCCCACCGCGGCGGCACGCGAGCGCCGCATCGAAGGCAAGAAGCGCCGCGCCGGCATCAAGCGGCTGCGGCAAACAAAACCCTCATTCGACTGAGCCGACTACTCCGACGCCCTTCACCCATTCAAGGCTTGGTACTGCGCGGCCTCGAGCGCAAACAGGCCGGCGCCCAAAGCAGCGATCCCCAGCACCATCATGACGATCGCGTAGCGCAAGAGCGATTTGCTCGCGCCTTCGCGGCGGCGTTGCCTTCGCTGCGCCAAAAACAGCGCGCAACCGATGCCGTATACCAGAACGCCGCAAACGGCGAGGATCGCCCCAGGCAGATACTGGCTCATCGCTTAATTCCTATTGCAGCATAGGCGGAATAGGCAATCCGGGCTACGTTGGCTTCGACTCGCCAGTCGAAGCCGCCGATCATGCCCGTCCGACAACTCAGCGAAGCCGTCGTCAACCGCATTGCCGCGGGGGAGGTCGTCGAGCGGCCGGCGAGCGTCGTCAAGGAACTTGTGGAAAATGGGCTCGATGCTGGCGCGCGACGCATCGAAGTCGTCACCGATGGCGGCGGCCGCCGTCTCATCCGTATCAGCGACGATGGCGAAGGCATGACGCGCGCCGATTTGGCGCTTGCGGTGGATCGGCATGCCACATCGAAACTCGCCGACGACGACCTTGTCTCGATCCGCACGCTCGGCTTCCGCGGCGAAGCCTTGCCATCAATCGGCGCGGCGGCGCGGCTTGCAATCACCACTCGGCACGCCGACGAGCCTCATGCCTGGACAATCGAGGTCGACGCCGGTGTGAAATCCGAGGTGAAGCCCGCGGCGCTTGGCCAAGGCACGCGCGCCGAGGTGCGCGATCTATTCTATGCCACGCCGGCCCGGCTCAAATTCCTCAAAAGCGATCGGACTGAGGCCGAAGCGGTGCGCGAGGTGGTGCGCCGCCTCGCCATGAGCCGACCCGACGTCGCGTTCACGCTGGCCGGCGAGCGGTCGCCTCTGCATTTTCCTGCCGCCTTGCCGAGCACGGCTGGCCGCCTGGTGCGGCTCGGCGACGTCCTTGGCGCGGATTTCCGTGCCAATGCGGTCGAGATAGCGGCAGAACGCGAGGAGATCAGGATTGAAGGTTTTGCCGCGCTGCCGACGCTCACGCGCGCCAATTCGCTCGGTCAATACCTTTTCGTCAACGACCGGCCGGTTCGCGACAAGCTTTTGATCGGGTCTGTGCGCGCGGCCTATGCCGATTATCTGCCGCGCGACCGTCATCCACTGGTTGCGTTATTCGTGTCGCTGCCGGCGCGCGAGGTCGATGTTAATGTGCATCCGGCCAAAGCCGAGGTGCGCTTCCGCAATGGCGGATTGGTCCGTGCGCTGATCGTGCATGCGCTCAAGACCGCATTGTCGCGCGAGGCCGCCCGCGCGGCGACAACCGGTGGTGCGGCGACCATTGCGGCGTTCCGAACCTCGCCTCGGCCCGTACATACCAGTGCGGGTTGGCAGCGCTCGGCCGTCCGGATGCGCGAGATCGGCGGATCTTTTGCGCCGCTGCGCGGCTTCGCCGAACCGGCGCAATCGGCATTTGAGGTGGGCGTCCCCACAGCGGACTTGCGTGCGGACTTGCGTGCGGGGTTTGACAGTCACGCTCCCGATCGTTCATCGCGGCAAGAAACCGTCGGCGGTGAGGGTCTCGATCATCCACTCGGCGCCGCGCGTGCGCAGATCCACGACACCTATATCGTGGCGCAGACCCGTGATGGACTTGTCGTTGTCGACCAGCACGCCGCCCACGAGCGTATCGTCTACGAGCGCCTGAAAGAGGCGATCGCCAAGAATGGCGTGCCCAGACAAATCCTTCTCATTCCGGAAATCGTCGAACTCGATGAGGGCGATGTCGAGCGGCTTGTCGCCCGCGCCGATGAGCTCTCGCGCTATGGCTTGGTCATCGAGACTTTTGGTCCGGGCGCTGTTGCTTTGCGCGAGACCCCGGCACTGCTCGGCGAAATCGATGGCGCCGGCCTGATCCGCGATCTCGCCGAGCACATCGGTGAATGGGACGAGACGCTGCCGCTCGAACGCCGCTTGATGCAGGTAGCATCCTCGATGGCTTGCCACGGTTCAGTGCGCGCCGGTCGCCGCCTGAAGCCCGAGGAAATGAACGCGCTTCTTCGCGAAATGGAAGGGACGCCCAATTCCGGCCAGTGCAATCACGGCCGGCCGACTTATGTCGAATTAAAACTCACCGATATTGAGCGGCTGTTCGGGCGACGATAAGAAAAGGATTCGAACGCGCCCCATGAAATCAAGCCGCTTATTCTGCGCTGTCACCCTTGTGCTGACGCTCGCGACGCCGGCTCACGCCGAGAACTGGCCGAGCCGCGCCATGACCTTGATCGTGCCGTTCGCCGCCGGCGGCGGTGTCGATGTCAGCGCGCGCATTCAGGCGCAGGGCATGAGCGAACGCCTTGGCCAGGCGATCGTCGTGGAAAACGTTGGAGCGGCGGCGGGCATGGCCGGCAGTTTACGTATCGCCAAGGCGGAGCCGGACGGCTATACGATGCTGATCGGCAATAGCGGCACGCATGCCTATAACCAATCGCTCTACAAGACGCCGCTCTACAACGCCGTCAGCGATTTTACGCCGGTCGGTCTGGCGACTGAATCGCCGCGGATTTTGATTGCGCGCAAGGATCTGCTTGCGGCGAATCTGCAGGAATTCATAGCCTATGTGCGGGCCAATCAGAGCCAAGCGCAATTCGGTTCGGCCGGCGTCGGTTCGGGCACGCATCTGCCCTGCGTGCTCCTCAATATGGCAATCGGCGTTACCGTTACGCACGTGCCCTATCGCGGCGAGGGACCGGCGCAGCAGGATTTGATGGCCGGCCGGCTCGATTACATGTGCGCGACCATCCAGACCGGCGCCACGCTCGCCAGGAATGGCACGGTGAAACCGATCGCGGTGATGGCGTCGCGGCGGGTGCCGATCATTGCCGATGTGCCGACGACCGGGGAACAAAGCTTGCCTGGCGTGGAGGCGAGCGTGTGGAACGGGTTCTTTCTGCCGCCGGGAGCGCCAGCGGCGGTGGTGCGCAAGCTCAGTCAGGCAATGAGCGACACGCTGGACGATCCCACCGTGAGCAAACGGCTGATGGAACTCGGCCTCGAGATCGTTCCGGCGGAGCGCCGCACGCCGGATTATCTTGCCAAATTCGTGCCCGAGGAGGTCGCGCGCTGGCGCAAAGTCATCCATGCCGCCGGCATCAGCGTGGACTGAAGCGGCACAACACGAACTCGGTGTCGTCATAGGCGCGCCGTTCGAGTTCCGAAAAACCTTGCGGTGGCGCAAAAGCCGCCTTGTCCGTTTCTTCGACCACAATCAAAGCTTCAGGCACTAACCAGTCGCCATCGCGCGCCGAAACGAGCGCCGCGTCGGCAAGCCCTTGCCCGTAGGGCGGATCGACAAATGCGAGCGAGAATGGTTCGACCGGATGCGCGGCGCCAAGCTTGGTCGCATCGCGGCGAAAGATGCGCGTGACGCCACCCAGCCCCAGCGCGGTGACGTTTTCGCGAAGTAGCGCACGCGCTTGCGCGCCGTCGTCAACAAACAGGGTGAAGCTGGCGCCGCGCGACAGCGCCTCAATGCCGAGCGCGCCGGTCCCTGCGAACAGGTCAAGCACGCGCGCGCCGGTGATCAGGTCATCATAGGCATGGACCAGAATATTGAAGAGCGACTCGCGTAGCCGATCGGCGGTGGGACGGATCGCTGACGATTTTGGGCCGGCCAGCGTGCGCCCGCGCAGCCGCCCGCCGACCACACGCATCAGCGATCGCCTCGCGGCCGACTCGGCCTTCGACCCCACGCGCGATCGGGCGCTCTTTGCCGGCCGCGATGGCCTTTTTTTTGATGAATGCCGTGCTCGTTATGCTGCGCCGTTTGGGTGGACGGCATCGCAGGATAGCGCTCGACCGCGACCGGTCGGCCCTTGCGATCGGTCAGAACATCGGCGCGAGCTTGGCCCTCCGGCCGCAGCTCGGTCTTTGCTACGTCACGACGCCCGCCATGAAATCTGCGGCGTAGTTTTTTGGCTGGGCGCGCCTCATCGTGCGCGCGCCAGGCATGATCGGACGAGTTGCGTTTTTTGACCTTTCCTTGCGGTTTTTGCTGCGCGGCGCGCGGCACCTCGTCCTGGCGCGGCCCGCTACGTGGCACGGGATGCGGCGTCGAGAAATCGGCGCCGGAAAGCTCCACGATCTTTTCGCCAAGCTGGTCGCGCAGTACGCGGGTCGGGACTTCTTCGCTGGCGCCCTCGGCGAGTTCGCCGAGCTGGAACGGACCGAACGAGACGCGAATAAGCCGCGTCACCGCGAGGCCGAAATGGTCGAGCACGTTGCGCACTTCGCGGTTTTTGCCTTCACGGATGGCCAGCGTGAGCCAGACATTCGAGCCCTGCACGCGATCGAGCACAGCCTCGATTGGGCCGTAATGGATGCCCGCAATCGTCACGCCGTGGCGAACGCTGTCGAGCTTGTCTTGCGTGATCGCGCCATGCGCTCTCACCCGGTATCGGCGCAGCCATCCGGTCGACGGCAATTCCAAAAGCCGCGCCAGCGCGCCGTCATTAGTCAAAAGCAAAAGCCCCTCGGTGTTGAAATCGAGCCGCCCGACGCTGATCAGGCGCGGTAGATCGCGCGGCAAATTTGCAAAGATCGTCGGTCGGCCTTGTGGGTCGGCATGCGTCGTCATCAGCCCGCGCGGCTTGTGATAGAGGAAGAGCCGCGTGCGCTCGCGCGCCGGAAGCGGTTTGCCATCGATTGCGATGCGATCCGAGGCGGTCACATCAAGCGCTGGCGAGGTGATCACCGCGCCGTTGACCGCGACGCGGCCGGCGGCGATCCACGCCTCCGCCTCGCGGCGCGAGGCAAGGCCGGCGCGGGCGATCACCTTGGCGATTCGCTCGCCCGTTTTGCTCGCTGGTTGGGTCATCGACATCTGTCATTCCCGGCACTCGGGTCTGGCCTTTGGTCAGCCCAAGCGTAAACCTTGTGCCGGGCATCCACGGCTTTATACACCCTCATAAACAATGACGTGGATGGCGGGGACAAGCCCGGCCAAGCCCGACCATGACGGTGGCAATGAGTTCTTTTATGGAAATGGCGCTGCAGGAAGCGCGCGCCGCTGGCGAACGCGGCGAGGTGCCGGTGGGCTGCGTCCTGGTCCACGGCGGCAAGGTGATTGCGCGCGCCGGCAACGCCATCCGCGAAGTCGCCCGCGCGCTCGGCTCCGAGCGGCTCGACGACTGCGATCTTTATGTCACGCTCGAACCGTGCGTGATGTGCGCAGCGGCAGTCTCGTTCGCCCGGATCCGTCGCCTCTATTACGGTGCCGCCGATCCCAAAGGCGGGGCGGTCGAGAACGGCGTGAAATTTTTCGCTTCGCCGACCTGCCATCATCGGCCGGAGATTTATGGCGGACTGGCGGAAGCGGCAGCAAGTGGTTTGCTCACAGAATTTTTCAGGCAGCGGCGTTGAGCAGATTGCCGAGCTTCTCGCGTATTTCGGGCTTCACCAGTTCGGCGGAACGGATTATTGCGCTCGCCTGATAGAAGTCGAGGGTGCGAAAGATCGCAACATTGGGCCGAATGACGAGGTCGGGCGCGGCATGCTTATGCTTGGCGGCGACGATCGTCGAACCCATGATCAAGAGTGTAGTGAAGACGCTCTCCCATGCGCTTGGCAGGTCGCTCCGCTCCTCCGCCGGGACGCCAAATGCGTCGACTGCGACGGTGAAGTCGGCACGGCCGGCGAGTTGATCGAACGGCAAAGGATTGGTGGCGCCACCATCGACCAGTATCCGGTCGTCCAAGATCACCGGCCGGAACAAGCCCGGAAAGGCGATGGAAGCGGCAAGCGCCGGCCGCAACGGTCCCGAACAAATCGGCAATTCCTGCCGGCGATGCAGGTCCGTTGTCATCGCGATGAGCGGAATTGCCAGCGCCGCAAAGTCCGCCGGAATGGCCTCGGGTAGAAACTGCGTGCAAAACTTCTCGGCATCCATCTGCGTCGCCTGGCTGACGGCGCCTGAGAGCAAATCAGTCAGCCTTCCAGCGCGCGCCTGCAACAGCCGCCGCATAGTTTCGCGGCGATCATGGGCAAAATGGATGACGTGATGGCGGATATCCTTGCCGCGCATGCCCGCGGCATAAGCGGCGCCGATCAGAGCGCCGAGCGAGGTGCCGGCAATCGCGGTGGGTTTGACGCCCATCTCATCAAGCGCCTCGATCACGGCGATATGGGCAAGCCCCCGCGCGCCGCCGCTGCCGAGCGCGAGCGCAAAGCTTTTCATGCCAAATGACTCACAACTTCGCCTGGCGCGCGAATTCGAAAGCTTGCGCCGCAAGCGGCCGCACCAGCTGCGCTTTGCTCGCGGCATAGGCGCTGGTCGCAGTGCCATCGCGCACCCGTCCGGCGATGCCTTGCATGATCGCGGCTAGGCGAAAAAAATTATAGGCGAAATAGACCGACAAATGCGGCCGCGGGTCGAGACCGGTCCTCGCCAAATAGGCCGCGATATAGCTGTCGCGCGCCGGGATGCCGAGCGCAGCAAGATCGAAGCCGACCAGCGAACCGGTACCAGCGTCCGAATGCGGCATGTGCCACTGCATCAAATGGTAGGAGAAGTCGGCAAGCGGGTCACCGAGCGTGGACAGCTCCCAATCGAGCACCGCAACGATCGTGGGCGCGTCGGGCGCAACGATCATGTTGTCGAGACGATAATCGCCATGCACCACCCGCGTCGGCTGATCCGGCGGCAAATGTGCGGGGAGCCAGTCGATGAGTCGCTCCATGTCCTCTATCCGCTCGGTCTCGGACGCCCGATACTGCTTCGACCAGCGCGCGACCTGCCGCCCCACATAATTCTCGCCGCGGCCGTAATCGCCAAGACCGATTGCCGCGGGGTCGAACGAATGAAGGCGCGCCAGCGTCGCGTTCATGCTGTCGTAAATTTGCGCTCGTTCTGCCGGGTAGGATTCCGGCATGTGCGGCTCCCAAAAAACGCGGCCGTCGACGAATCCCATGACAAAGAACGCAGTGCCGACAACACTTTCGTCCTCGCAATAAAGGAGCGGCTCGGCGACCGAAAAGCCTTCAGCGTGAAGAGCGCTGATCACCCGATATTCGCGATCGACCGCATGCGCGGACGGCAACAGCTTGCCGGGCGGCTTTCGGCGCAAGACGTAACGTCGTAGCGGCGTTTCGATGAGATAGGTTGGATTGGATTGCCCGCCCTTGAACTGGCTGACGACGATCGGACCGGCGAAGCCTGGCAGATGTTCGGCCAAATAGCTTTCCAGGCGCGAAGCATCGAATCGCAGCCGTTCGGGCACCTCGCGGGTGCCGGAAAAAGCGCTCTGGCGTTCAGTCGCTGTCATGTCCCGGAATTAAAGAAGTCAAGCAATGCGCGCGCCGTCGCGTCGGGATTTTCTTCGGGCACATAGTGACCGCTCTCGATCGGGCTGCCGCGCAGATCGGACGCCCAATCCCGCCAGCAGGCGAGGGGGTCGATGCCGGCATTCGCGGGCAATCCCTGTGTGCCCCACAAAGCCAGTACCGGGCAGCCGATTTTCTTTGCCGCGGCACGATCGGCCTCGTCGTGCTCGAGATCGGTGGTACGGCCGGCGCGATAATCCTCGCACATCGCATGGATGCGGGTCGGATCATTATAAGCGGCATGATAATGCGCCAGCGCGCGCGGATCGAAAATGTCGGCGCTTTGTCCTCGGGCGCCTGCCGCCGCGCGCGAATCGAAGAAAAATTTCGGATCGTGGCTGATCAATGTTTCTGGAAATGGCGCCGGCAGCGCCAGAAACGTCCAGTGCCAGGCGCGCGCGGCAAGCCGCGCATCGATGCGATGCCACATGTCCCAAGTCGTGACGATGTCGAGCACCGCAAGCTGCGCAAGGCGGCCGGGATGATCGAGCGCGAGGCGGTAGCCGACGCGCCCGCCACGATCGTGACCAGCAAGCCGAAACTGGACAAATCCGAGCGCCTCCATCGCTTCCACCATCGCCTTTGCCATGGCGCGCTTGGTGTAAGGCGCGTGGTCGGTTTGCGCCGGCGGTGCTGCCGACCAGCCATAACCCGGCAGATCGGCGATCACGAGCGTGAACTCTTGCGCCAATTTCGGCGCCACCCGATGCCACATGACGTTGCTTTGCGGATGACCGTGCAGGAGCAAAAGCGGCGGCCCGCTGTTATCGCTTACGCGGGCGAAGATTCGTCCGCCGGAGGTATCAATCCATCGCGACGCATAGCCCGGAAAGAGATCGGCAAGTTCGGGCATTATCTGAGTCTTTCCCGTTCCACCGCGCGCCAGCCGATGTCGCGGCGGTAGAATCCTTCCGGCCAACGAATACGGCCGATCGCTTGATAGGCGCGCGCTTGCGCCTCGCGCACGGTCTTGCCCGTGGCCGAGACATTGAGCACTCGGCCGCCATTGGCGAGGATGCGGCCACCCTCGACTTTGGTGCCGGCGTGGAAGATTTCCACCCCTTCGACCGCCGCGGCCTCGTCGAGCCCTTCGATGACCGTGCCGCGCGCGTAATTTCCGGGATAGCCCTTCGCCGCCATGACCACGGTGAGCGCCGGCTCGGCATACCAGCGTAGATCAAACGACTTCAACACGCCGTCGCGGCTCGCCAACAAAGCCGGCACCAAATCGGACATCAGCCGCAGCATCAGCACTTGCGTTTCCGGGTCGCCGAAGCGGGCATTGTATTCGATGAGCTTCGGGCCTTCCGCCGTGATCATCAGCCCGGCATAGAGCACACCCTTATACGGCGTCCCCATCGCCTTCATCGCTCGCATGGTCGGCACGATGATTTCGTTCATGATTCGCCCGCTCATCGCGGGATCGATATTACCCGCGGGCGAATAGGCTCCCATCCCTCCGGTATTGGGGCCCTTATCGCCATCGAAGGCGCGCTTATGATCCTGCGCTGTCGCCAACGGAATCGCGGTCTCACCGTCGCACAGCGCAAAGAATGAGGCCTCCTCTCCATCGAGAAAGTCTTCAATGACAATCTCGCCGCCGGCTTCGCCCAAGTCGCCGGCAAACATCATGTCGACGGCGGCCTCGGCCTCGGCCTGGCTCTGCGCTACGACGACGCCTTTGCCGGCGGCCAGCCCATCAGCTTTCACCACGATCGGCGCGCCGCGCGAACGGATATGCGCCTTGGCGGCAGCCGCGTCTTTGAAGCGGGCATAGGCTGCGGTCGGGATGCCGTTGGCGCGGCAAAGATCCTTCGTGAAACCCTTCGAGCCTTCGAGCGCAGCGGCCGCGCGAGTCGGACCGAATGCCTTGATGCCGGCGCTTTCGAGATCGTCAACAATCCCGGCGCAGAGCGGCGCCTCGGGCCCGACGACGACCAGATCGACCCTGTGCTCGCGGCAAAACGCGACGACCGCCGCATGATCGGCCAAATCGAGCGGAACGCACTCGGCCTCTTGCGCAATCCCGGCATTGCCCGGCGCGCAATAAAGCCGCTCAGTGAGCGGGCTAGCCGCCATTTTCCACGCCAGAGCGTGCTCCCGCCCGCCTGAACCCAATAATAGAATGTTCATCGATCAGGACGCGTTTTCAGACCTCGCGGGACAGACCGGGCAGTACTTGACCCGAGCAGGCTTGACCCAAGCAGGCAATGGATCGCACTAATCGCCATGGAGTTCACCTGTTCGTCAACCTAGCAGTGTTGCCAGCCTAATGAACGAAACCCGCCTGAACCTGCCGGAACTCACGGTCTCCGAACTCTCGACGGCGCTCAGGCGCACCATCGAAGATGCCTATGGCTATGTGCGCGTGCGCGGCGAACTTGGCAAAGTCAGCTATCACGGCAACGGGCATGTCTATTTCGATCTCAAGGACGATCGCGCCTGCATCGCCGGCGTAATCTGGCGCAGCACCGCGCTGCGCATTGCGTTGAAACTGGAAGCGGGACTTGAAGTCGTCGTCACGGGCCGGCTAACGACTTACCCGGGCCGCTCTCAGTATCAGATCATCGTAGACACGCTGGAGCCCGCTGGCATCGGCGCGCTAATGGCGCTTCTTGAAGAGCGCAAGCGAAAGCTCGCCGCCGAAGGACTATTCGATGAGGCGAGGAAACAGCTCCTGCCATTTCTGCCCACCGTGATTGGGGTGGTCACGTCGCCAAGCGGCGCCGTGATCCGCGACATTCTGCATCGGCTGGCCGACCGTTTCCCGCGGCGCGTATTGCTTTGGCCGGTCAAGGTGCAGGGCGAGGGCTCGGCCGCGGAAGTTGCTGCCGCGATCGAGGGCTTTAACGCACTGCCCGAGCGCGGGAGCTCAATGCTGCCGCCGCGGCCCGACCTGATTATCGTGGCTCGCGGCGGCGGCTCGCTCGAGGACCTTTGGTCGTTCAATGAAGAGATAGTGGTGCGGGCCGCGGCCGCGAGCCTGATCCCGCTGATCTCCGCAGTCGGTCACGAGACCGATGTCACACTGATTGATTTTGCCGCTGACCGGCGTGCGCCGACGCCGACGGCGGCCGCGGAAATGGCGGTGCCGGTTCGCAGCGAGCTTCTGCTCGACATCGAATCGCTGTCCCGCCGCGCGCTCGCGTGCTGGCGTCGCAATCAGGAAGCCCGCCAGGCCGAATTGCGGTCGGCGAGCCGCGCGCTCCCCAAGGCCGAGGAACTGTTGGCCTTGCCCCGGCAGCGACTCGACCATGCCGCGGCCGGCCTAAATAGAGCGCTGCAGAGCAATGCGCACTCGCACCATGTCAGGTTCTCGCGGATCGCCGGACGCTTGAGCGATCGGTTACTGCGCGCCAATATCGAACGCCGGCGTGAACGCTACGGCAGTCTATCGTTACGGCTGCGCGCCGGCGTTGCCGCGAATCTTGCCGTCCATCGCACGCGCATCAGCCAGGAGCGCGAACGGGTATTTGCTTTCGGTGAACGCGCCAGACGCGCGGTCCGGCATTGCATTGCGGTGCGCGCATCGCGGGCCGGACGCGGCGGCGAACTCCTCGCGGCATTTTCTTATCGCGGCGTACTGGCGCGCGGATTTGCTTTGGTTCGTGATGCCAATAGCCGGCCGTTGCACAGTGCTGCGGCGGTCAGCGTGGGCATGCCGCTTGAGATTGAATTTTCCGATGGCCGCATCGCGGCGCGCGCTGAAAACGGCCTGGTCGAGCGGCCATCCGCTTCACCCGGTAAATCGCGCCGCCGCACCGGCAGCTCCGGCCAAGGCGACTTGTTTTAATTTTTCGGTTTCCGCAATCATCTGCCCCGGGTCAACTGCAACGCGTTCGCTCGCAACATTGAGGCGATCAAAGAGGATTCTGACTATCCGTTCATGATTGCAAATGAGCTCAGTCGTGGAACCGCCATCATCTTTGAGTGTTATGCGCTGGCACAGGTTCGCGCCGATGGAAACGACAAGGAGAATGAAAATGACACGGACTGTTTTTGCGATGGCGGTCGCAGCGTTCCTGCTGGCAGTCGGTGGCGGGACTTCGCAAGCTGCGCCAATCGCGCCGCTAGCGAGCGTCGCCACTGGCGATAGCAGCTTGGTGACGCCAGCCTATTGGCATCGTCATCATTATTATCGTCATCACCGTCACTGCTGGCGTGGGCGATATGGCCACGTGCACTGCCGGTGGTAATGCAGTTCTAAAATCAGGCAAATGCCTGCCGCCGCGTCGAATACCTTCGGCGCGGCGCTTTCTTTTTCATATCTCTTCGCGCGGTCAACGCCCCAGCCATTGTGGCACACGCTTGAAGGCGTCGCTGCGCGCCGCCGGATCGGTGCCGCCATGCGCTTTTCCGGAAGGATCGGAAGTATTGACGAGGCCGGTGCGCAGCCGGATTGGAGAATTGGCGCGGTCGAATTCATGATGCGCCCCCGGATAGACCACGATCTGCACGTGCGCGCTGCGACCGCGCGCACCGGCGACCATTTGCTGGCAGGCCGCCGCAGGGGTCCAATCGTCGGCACTACCAATGAGGATCAGCGTAGGCACCCGCGCGCTCCAAGCAGTTTCCAGCAAGCGTCGACAGCTTGGGTAGAATGCGACCGCCGAGCGAAAATCGGCTGTGTCGGTACGCGCCGCCGCCGTCCGGCGAATGGTCGACAAAGCCGCGACTCCGCCATTCGACCAGCCCAGCAGCGAAATGTGATCGCGGCGCACATAGCTCTGTTCCTCAAGCCAATGCCGCGCCGCATTGACGTCGGCGACGCGCTCGCGCCAGGCATGGACGGTACGATGATGTTCGCGGCATTGCGAGCCGAGCCCGCGCGATCCAAATGAATCCGGAAACAAAACCACAAAACCGTCGCCGACCAGCTTTTTTGCCCATTCCGAATAGAGCTGCGCCTCGGTGTTGGGCCGCTGATTTAATCCGCCGCAATCATGCAAAGCTATGACCGCCGGGAAAGGGCCCGCGCCTTCCGGACGATACAGGCTTGCATGCAGCGTCAGGTCGCCCTCCGGAATGTCGAGATGCTCGGGCGCTGCGGTCGCGCCGGACGACGTCAGAGCGCCGGCGAGCGCAATCACAAGCATTCGAAAGGCCATTGTTCCGCAGCTCCGGCAGGTCAAATCAGTGCCTTGCCGGGAAATTATCATGTCCGGTCGCGATCGCGCAGGGCGGTCGCGATCACAAGCTGGTGCCTGGATCGGTGGCATTCGGCTTTCATCGCGATGGCCGAGTGATTATGTTTCGGCTTTCTGGGCGTCGAAGAGTCCGCCACCAGCCCCCAATAGGGTAAGCGCAGGCGGTTCAATGTGGATCGAACAGACGGAGGTGATGTTGCTCAATCGCACAGATCGTGCCGCGCCGATGCCGGGCGAAGCGGAGGTCAAATATCTTGACGGCGATTTCCGCGTGGTGCGGCCAGGGACTTTCGTGCGCTGCGCCGTGACCGGCGTATCGATCCCGCTTGAGGAACTCCGCTATTGGAGCGTCGATCTGCAGGAAGCCTACGCTACCCCCGAGGCGGTGTTGCAGCGAATAGGCTCGCGTTACGGACGGAAATAATATCGAGTCTCGATCGAAGTCACTGCCTCGGCCCTGGAGCTGCCTTAATACTGCGGCTGGCAAGCACACTCAGCACCAAGTCCCGGAATTGATCCTTCTCTTCGATGACAAGCCGTACCGGCAATGCGCTGGCATGCGCCGCAAGCTCTTCGAGCTGGGGCGCGCCGGTTAACCGCACCAGATCCTTTTCAGTCGTGACTAGCATCAGATTGTTCGCTTTTGCGCGCGTAATTAGATCGAGCGCTTCGGCCGCGCTATAGCGGTGGTGATCGGCAAAGGCCGCGCGTTCCGCGATGTCGATCCCCGCGGCTAGGAGAGTCGCGAAAAATTTCCCCGGATCGGCGATTCCAGCAAAGGCCAGCACTTTGCGTCGGCCGATGGCATCGACCACCGCGCGGTCCGGCTCGAGCCGGCCATGAAAGACGGTCATTTCGCGGCGCTGGGCGCGATCAAGCAGTGAACCGGCAGCCTCCGGCACGCCAACCACGACCAGGGCCTGGACACGATCGAGTTGCGGCTTCAGCGGGGCGCGCAAGGGACCCGCGGGAATGACGCGGCCATTGCCGATGCCGCGGCGGCCGTCCACCAAGACAAGCGGTAGGTCCTTCGCCAAGGACGGATTTTGCAAACCGTCGTCCATGACGATGACGCTGGCGCCGGCGAAGCGCGCCAATGCCGCGCCGGCAACACGATCGCGCGCGACGATTGTGGGCGCGAGCCGCGCCAACAGCATCGGCTCATCGCCAACATCGGCGGTGCGATGCAGCGCCGGATTGACGCGCACCGGACCAGCAAGCCGTCCACCATAACCGCGGCTTAAGAAAAATGGGCGCTCATGCGCGGCGTGAAGAAGCTGCGCCACGGCGAGCGCCGCTGGCGTCTTGCCCGCGCCGCCGACGGTGAGATTGCCGACGCAGATAATCGGCACACCGGCTTGCCGTCCCCGCGACCGCATGCGCAATGCCGCCACGGCACCATAGATCGCACCTAGCGGGGCTAAAAGCGCGCCCGTTCCCGATCGCCACCAAAAGGCCGGCTCGCGCATCAGTCGCCGCGCCCCGAGGTGATTTCGCTCATACCGTTTTGTCCTCGAGGCGCAGCTGCATCAGATAGGGGTCGAGCGCCGTCCAGGTGCGTTCGAGCGCGCCGCCGAGCTTTTGCACGGTCGCGGCCGCGGCATCGGCGGCGGCTTGGCGCGCCGCCGGATCGGCCAACCATACGCCGAGCCGGCCGGCTAGCGCTTCTTCGTCGGCAACCTGTTCGGCGCCATGCGCTGCATCCAGCGAGGCATAGATATCAGCAAAGTTCCACACATGCGGCCCGTGGATGACCGTAGCCCCGAGCCGGATTGCCTCGATCGGATTTTGCCCGCCGTGGTGCGCCAGCGATCCGCCCATGAACGCGATCGGCGCCAGCCGGTACATTAGACCGAGCTCGCCCAATGTATCGGCGATATAGACCCCAATGTCTGGCATCGGTTGCGCGCGGCGCGAACGCAGCGCGATCGCGACGCCCGCGCTTTTTGCGATTTCGGCGATGCTTTCGCCGCGCGCCGGATGACGCGGCACGATGATCGTCAACAATGTCGGAAATTTTGCACGCAACCGGCGATGTGCGCCGATTACGGTCGCCTCTTCGCCGGGATGGGTCGAGGCGGCGACGACGACAGGGCGCTTGCCGACGATCTGTTTTAGACGACCCAGAACCGCATCGTCGGCCGGCGGCGCCGGCAGGTCGAGCTTGAGATTTCCCGTGGCACTGACACGCGGCGCGCCAAGTTTCGCGTAGCGCTCCGCGTCGGCCGCCGACTGCGTCAGGCATAAGTCGAAACGGTTGAGCAAGGCCGCGATCACGCCCGGCACCCGCCGCCACCGGCTGAACGAGCGCTCGGAGAGCCGGCCATTGATGACAATCATGGGAATCCTGCGTGCCGCACATGAGCAAATGAGATTGGGCCACAGATCGGATTCCACGAACAGGGCCAGGCCCGGCCGCCAATGGTCGAGAAAACGCTGCACAAAGCGCGGCGCGTCGAGTGGAACGAACTGATGCAGCACGCCATCCGGCAAGCGCTGTTCGGCCAGTGCGGCGGAAGTCACCGTGCCCGACGTCACCAGTACTGCGACATGCTGCGCGCGGAGCCGTTCGATCAGCGAGATGACCGCCAGCATTTCGCCGACACTTGCGCCGTGTACCCAAACGAGCGGACCGGCCGGGCGGGCGATGCTCGCCTGACCGAGCCGTTCCGTCATGCGTTCGGGATGTTCCTTGCCGCGCTTTAGTCGCCTGGTCAGAAGGCGGAACGCAAGCGGCGAGCCGAGTACGCAGCCCAATCGATACAGGCGCAAGGCAAGCGGCAGACTTTCGGGCACGCTAAGCTCCACCACCCGTCCGGTCGACGATGTCATAAGCGCGCCGCGTCGCCGCATTAAGCCGCTCCTCAAGCAGACGCCGCGCCGCTTCAAGCGCGGCCTCGTCGGCGTCGCTTGGCACGCTAAGCGGCTCGGCGGCTACGCCGGCGCCGCGCCCAAACGGCAAGTTGACCGTGGTGCGGTCCCAGTTGTTGATCACGATGCGGCGGCTCGTTGCGATCGCGCTTGGATAGATCGGGCGCCCCGAAGCTTGTGCGAGCTTAATGATACCGAGGCCGGCGACGCGTGCCACTTTGGGCACATCGGCTGAGAGCGCGATAGAATGCCCTTCGGCAAGCGAATCGAGCATCAGCTGAAATGCTGCCACGCCGGCCTTATGCACGAAGCCGCCGCCGTGATTGCCCGAGCCGCGGATTGTGCCAACGCCGAGCCGCGCTGCGGCAATCGCGTTGATCTCGCCGTCGCGATGCCGCGACACCAACATATTGACGCGATGCTCTGTTTTGCGCGCGACCGGCGCGAGCAAATGCTGGCCGTGCCAAAACGCCAGAATGATTGGCATGTCGGCTTCGCCGCGCTCGTAAATATCCGCCGGCTCGAGCGTGAAGCGCGTCGTCGCTCCGACAAAGCGCAAATACTCGGCGGCGGTTATCCCGATCGCCGCCTTAGCCCATTGCTGTCGGCCGATGTGCCGCCATAGCCGCATGCATCCCCTCAAGTTACGGCGTATTGTCTGATCCGCCCGCCCGGTTTGCGATTATCGCAATGCGAGGCCCTGGTCCCCAAGAAGCTTTTGATCCCCAAGAAATTTGATGAGCGCCGTGTGCCTGTCCCGGCCGACTGCGACGAGCGTCCCATGCCGCGGCACGGGACGATTATAGACCACAGTTCCGCCCGCCAAGGGCGTAAGCGCGCCGCCCGCTTCGTGCACCAAAAGATCGGCTGCCGCAAGGTCCCAATCGTGGCTGTTGCCGCCGGCAAACGCCACATCGGCCGCGCCCTGCGCGACACGGACAAGCCGCAGCGCCAGCGAATGTCCACGGGGCAGCCTGGTAAACGGAGGCATCGCCGAACTCAGCCGGTCGAGAAATTTCTGCGGACCGACGACGCGAATATCGCGCAAATCCGCTCCAGGCGTCGCGGCGATCGGGGTACCGTTGAGCATGCTGCCAGCGCCGGCGCGCGCCGCGAAGAATTCATCCAAAGCGGGCGCATAGAGGCAGGCCGCAATCGGCCGGCCGTCTTCAACCAGCGCCGCCGAAATCGCCCAGTCCGGTTGGCCGGCGATATAAGCGCGCGTGCCGTCGATCGGGTCGACCACCCAAACGTGACGCGCACAAAGCCGGCCGGCGTCGTCGGCGCTTTCCTCCGAGAGCCAGGCGCAAGCATCGTCGGAGGCGATCAAGCGTTCGCGCAGCAGATCGTTGACTGCGATGTCGGCGTCGCAGACTGGCGAGGATGACGGCCCTTTGGTCCAGTTCTTGATCTGCTTGCCGAACATCGACAGCGCCAAACTGCCGGCGTCGCGAACCGCGGCGGCGAGCCGCGTTGCGGCGCGTGCCGAGATCGTCGTCACATCCTCCGCCTCAATGGCCGGCAACGGTGAGACCCTCCACGCGCAGGGTCGGCGCATTGGTGGCGTAGCGGAAAGTGAGGTCGTTCGCCGGCTGCAAGCTCGCGAACATTTCGCCGAGATGTCCGGCGATCGTGACCTCGCTCACCGGATAGATACGCTCGCCGTTCTCGATCCAGAATCCGGCTGCGCCGCGGCTGTAATCGCCGGTCACGAGATTGACTCCCATGCCGATCAGGTCGGTAACGTAAAAGCCATCCTTAATTTCAGCGATCAGTTCGTCAGGCTTCTGTGTGCCGGGCGCGAGGTAAAGATTGCTCGGGCTGGGGGAGGGTACCGACGACACGCCGCGATGCGCATGCCCTGTTGTCTTAAGGTGAAGCTCGCGCGCGGTTGCGCAATCGAGCAGCCAAGTCTTGAGCACGCCGTCATCAATTAGTTTGATCTTGCGCGTGGCAACGCCTTCAGCATCGAACGGTCGCGAGCGCTGGCCGCGCTTGCGCAACGGATCATCAATCACCTCGACACCTTGACGGAGAATCCGCTTGCCGAGCTTTTCGCGCAGAAAACTCGTCTTGCGTGCGATTGCGCTGCCATTGGCGGCATTGGCGAGATGCCCGATCAGCGAGCCGGAAATCCGTGGATCGAAAACGATCGGCACGCGCCGGGTGCTAACCTTGCGCGGGTTGAGCCGTTTCACGGCGCGTTCGCCGGCGCTGCGCCCGATTTGTTCGGCGCTGTCGAGGTCGGAGGCATGCAGCGTGGAGGAATAATCGTAATCCTGCTCCATCGCGGTGCCGCTACCGGCGATCGCCGACATGGCAATCGAATGCCGGGAGCCAATGGTGGCGCCACGGAAACCGTGGCTTGTTACCAGCACCATGCCGCCGACTCCGGCGGATGCCGAAGCGCCGCCCGATTTGGCGACGCCGGGGACAGCAAGCGCGGCTTGTTCGGCCTGGCGCGTACGCTTTTCGAGCACCGCAACCGAGGGCATGTCGGGATCGAGCAGATCGAGATCGGGAAATGTCCGCGCCAGCAGCGCAGCATCGGCGAGTCCCGCGAATTCGTCATCTGGTGCCGCACGCGCCATCGCGACGGCGCGCTCAGCCAAGGCATCGAGGCCGTCCGCTTTGACGTCGTTGGTTGAGACCGCTGCTTGCTTATGACCGACGAGAACGCGCAGGCCGATATCATCACTTTCCGAACGCTGCGATTCTTCGACCGCGCCATCGCGCAGCTCTACCGCAAGCGACACCGAGCGCACGGCAACCGCATCGGCTTGGTCGGCGCCAGCGCGCCGCGCGGCTGCGACGAGCCGTTCGGCAAGATTCATGAGCGCGGATTGATCGAGAAGCGACGTCATTGTGGTTGGCAATCGGTTTACGGGCCCGGTCCGGGCAATACAAGTGAGCCCGGACCAACCGCGACAGAGGGCGGGAAATAGCGTCGTAAAGTGAAGATGTGCGGCAAAGGCGCGGGATTCAACCCGTATGGCCTCGCAAATCGAGAAGTGAACGAGAGTCGCGCCGCGTCATCATTGTTCCGATGCTCGGCAACCAGTCGTCAAGCATGCGGCGAGTTCGGTCGACGCTACCGGACCTTAACCAGGCTTTTTAAGCTGATCGCGACGGCGCCATGGCAAGGTCGCGGCAACCGGGCGGCAACAGCCTGGGAGTTTCGGGGCGTCAAATGGAAGCCGGCAGGCCTACTGCCGGGTCGAGCCGCGCCGGGGGGCATCGTGCAAACACGATCGCATCCCCGTGGCGGCTCGACCCCTTCTCGCTGCCTGTGCGTTTTGCCGCCGCCGACGGCGCGGCTGACGAAGGCTTGCGCATCGTCGATTTGCATCGCGAGCGTGTGGT
>WNGL01001776.1_pt1 | contig 30334 bp, 31 predicted proteins | sample 5400591 | NCBI WGS metagenome assembly WNGL01 (sample SAMN13153377, study PRJNA577476) | soil metagenome | isolation source: 80 cm soil or saprolite under Garry oak tree replicate 1 | place: USA:California | collected 2016-06-15 | reverse complement strand
TACCCGGGCAGCAAGTCGATCGAGCGCGTCGAGGCGGACGGCCTGCGCGCCGTGCCCGTGCCGGAGGCGGTCTCCGAGGCGACGGTCGTGATGGTGCTCACGCCGGATGCGGGGCAGGGCAAGCTCTTCCGCGAATCGATCGAGGCGCACCTGCAGCCGCGCTCGATGCTGATGTTCGCGCACGGCTTCTCGATCCACTTCGCGCAGATCAAGCCCAACCAGGACATCGACGTGGCCATGATCGCGCCCAAGGGCCCAGGGCATCTCGTGCGCAGCACCTACGCCAACGGGCAGGGCGTCCCCGCCCTGATCGCGGTCTATCAAGACGCGACCGGCCACGCCCGGGAACGCGCCCTCGCCTACGCCCGCTCGCTCGGCGCGGGCCGGGCGGGTGTGCTCGAGACCACGTTCAAGGAAGAGACCGAAACCGATCTCTTCGGCGAGCAGGCCGTGCTGTGCGGCGGCGTCGCGTCGCTGGTGAAGACGGGATTCGAGACGCTCGTCGAGGCCGGCTATCAACCCGAGCTCGCTTACTTCGAGGTCCTGCACGAGCTGAAGCTGATCGTCGACCTCATGTACAGGGGCGGCCTCGGATTCATGCGCTACTCGGTCTCGGACACGGCCGAGTTCGGCGACTACGTTTCGGGTCCTCGGGTCATCGACGACCACGTGCGGCAGTCGATGCGGCAGGTGCTGGCGGAGATCCAGGACGGCTCCTTCGCCGAGCGCTGGCTGGACGAGAACTCGAATGGGAGGAAGGGATTCCTCGAGATGCGGCGCAAGGACGCCGATCACCAAATCGAACAGGTCGGGCGTGAGCTGCGCTCGATGATGACCTGGTTGGAGCCTGTAGAGAAATGAAAGATTCATCGCCCGATCGCGTATTCATCTTCGACACCACGCTGCGCGACGGCGAGCAGTCGCCCGGGTTCCACCTCGACTCGAACGCAAAGGTCCGCATCGCGCGCCAGCTCGAAAAGCTCGGCGTCGATGTAATCGAGGCCGGGTTCCCGATCTCATCGCCCGGCGACTTCGAAGCGTGCCGGCGGATCGCGCGCGAGATCCGTGGCGCGACGGTCACCGCTCTCGCTCGTGCGGTGAAGGAAGACATCGACGCGGTGTGGGGCGCGATCAAAGAGGCGGAGAAGCCGCAGATCCACATCGTGCTGTCGGTCTCCGACGTCCACATCAACCGCAAGCTCGGCATGTCGCGCGAAGAGGTCCTGAAGCGCGGAGCGGAGATGGTCGCGTACGCGCGCTCGCTGTGTGAGAACGTCCAGTACTCACCGGAGGACGCAGGGCGGGCCGACCCCGACTACCTCGTCGAGACGGTCGAGACGATGATCGCGGCCGGCGCCAACGTCATCAACATTCCTGACACCACCGGCTACTGCCTGCCCTATGAGTTCGGCGAGCTGGTTCGGCGCGCCATCAACGAGGCGCGCGGAAGCGAGAAGGCTCTGTTCTCGGTGCACTGCCACAACGACCTCGGGCTGGCGGTCGCCAACACCCTTGCCGCGCTGTCCGCGGGCGCACGGCGTGTCGAATGCACCATCAACGGCATCGGCGAGCGCGCCGGCAACACGTCCCTGGAAGAGGTCGTGATGCTGCTCCGGGTGCGGCAGGCGAAGTTGGGGCTCGAGTGCGGCGTCAACACCACCGAGATCACCCGCACCTCACGGCTCGTTTCGGAGCTGACCGGCACGCCGGTGCAGCCGAACAAGGCTGTGGTCGGCGCCAACGCGTTTGCCCACGCGTCCGGCATCCACCAGGACGGCGTTCTGAAGGACCGCCTGAACTACGAGATCATGAAGCCCGAGGACGTCGGCCTCGCCGACTCACGCATCGTGCTGACCGCGCGGTCGGGGCGCCACGCGTTCCACCACCGGCTGAACCGGCTGGGCATCGCGCTGGCTGAAGGCAAGGATGACGAGGCATGGCAGCGCTTCCTGCAGCTGGCCGACACGAAGAAGGAAGTCACCGACGAGGACCTGCGGAAGATCGCCGCGATGTCCGAGACCAATGGCACGAATGGTCATGAAGGCAACGGGCATCCACCGGTGACCGACCAATTGAACGACCACAATCACGTCGCGGACACGCTTCGCCATCTGATCTTCGGGTGAACATGAAGGGGTCCCCGCGAGATCCAGCCGCAGGCTCTGATCTCGTGGGGAAAAAGGTCGCCTACCAGGGGGAGCCGGGCGCCTACTCGGACGAGGCGGTGTCAGCCGTGTTTCCGGGTGCGGAGGCAGTCGGGTTCCCGACCTTCCGTCTGACCTTTGACGCGCTCTCGATGGGTGCGGTGGACGCGGCGGTGCTCCCGGTCGAGAACAGCAGCGCAGGAGTCGTGCAGGAGGTTTCCGACTTGCTGTGGGAGCTGCCCGGATTGCGCGTGGTCCGCGAGCACGTGCAGCCTGTGCGCCACTGCCTGCTCGGTTGGCCAGGCCCGGTGGAGCGCGCGCTGTCTCATCCCCAGGCGCTCGCGCAGTGCGACCGCTACCTGCACTCCCGCCAGATCCGGTCGGTGGCCTTTCACGACACGGCGGGCGCCGCGCGCGCCGTCGCTGAGCAGCGGCAGCCGGGCACGGCGGCCATCGCCAGCAAGGCGGCGGCCGCGCGCTATGGGCTGTACGTGCTGGCTGAGTCGATCCAGGACGATTCGGAGAATCGGACCCGATTCGTCGTGGTCGAGAAGGGCGACCCTGCGCGCCCGCGCCAGGCCAGTCAAGGCCACCGCGAAGCGGACTCTAAGTGGAAGGGTTCGATCGCGTTCGTCACCGCGCACCGTCCCGGCAGCCTGGCGCACGCGCTCGACTGCTTTGCCCAGCGCGGCGTCAATCTCACGCGGCTGGACAGCCGGCCGATCCTGGGCCGCCCCTTCGAGTATCGGTTCTACCTCGACTTTTCGATCAACGGGGAGACGGCCGAGCCGGCGGCGGCGGAGGCGGCGCTGAGCGCACTCGAAGAGGCCAGCGCCGAGATCAAGCTGTTCGGGACCTATCCCGCTTCCTAGGGCTGGGGTTCAGGTCAGCCCCTCGGGCGGCTCCGCCGCCACCTCCCCATGAATGGGGAGGAGCAGGCCGCGGCGGGAAGCACTCTGACCGCGACCTGCGCAGAAGGTAGTTTAACTTAACAACGTTAAGTATGTTTCGGGTTAGAAATTTGACTTAAAACGGCGACCGCCGATCCTGAAACGCGCGTTTCAAAAACGCATGCAGCCATCCCGGCCGGATTTCGTATAAAGTGACCAACCGTGGCTAGCGGCCGTTCGGACGCACCAGTTGCGGCTGACGTGCAGGCCAAAAGACGCCGCCTTCCGGGCATCAACCTGCGGCCCGGTTCGGTCAAGCAGGCTCGCGGCGAATCGGGATTCAGCCTCGCCCAGCTGGGCAAGGGTCACGTCACCGCACCGGCGATCTACCTGATCGAGACCGGCCGCACGAGGCCGTCGCTGCCCACGCTCGAGCACATCGCACGGCGCACCGGCAAGCCGGTGGAATTCTTCCTGGCTGAGCCTGCCGGCGCCGCAGACGATGCCTCCGCAAGACTCATCGAGCTCGAGGCGATGGTGGCTGACGGACGGAACCAGGAAGCCATCGCGCTGGGCACCTCATTGCTCGAGCGCGGTACATCCGCATTCCGCCTCGGACGCATCAGGTTTTTCCTGGCTCAGGCCTACCTGGCATCGTCGCAGACGGACCGAGCATCGTCCCTGCTCGCGGAAGCGCGCGCGCACTTCGAGGCGGTCAACGATGGCGTGATGCTTGCCGAATGCATCGGTGCGCAGGCGTCGCTCGCGAACTCCTCGTTGTCGAAGGACGCACTGGCGCTCGCGGAAGAGGCGCTGTCGGTCTGTCGCGCCTTGAAACCTGTACCTGCGCCAACGGAGGCCCGGCTGCTCGGCATCCTCGCGAGCGTCCTGGTCGCCAATCGGGAATGGGACCCCGCCGTCGCCGCCTACGAAGAAGCGATCGAGGTGGGCGGCTCGGTCTTCGACCTGCGTCGGGTTGCGCGCATGTACAGCTCGCTTGGCCTGGCCTATCACGAGGCGGGCGAGGTTGAACCCGCGGCCAGGTACGCGATGCGCTCGGTCGCGCTGCTCGAAGTGCTGCGCGATCGGGTCGCGCTGGCGAGGTCGGAGAACAGTCTCGCGCTTGTCCTGATGGCGAGGGGGGACTTCGCGGCGGCCCGAAGCCATCTCGACCGCTCGCTCGAGCTCTGCAGCGAAACCGACCTCGAGTCCGGTCGGAGCCACGTGCTGCTGAGCCTGTGCGAGCTCTCGATGCAAGAAGGCAAGGTGGCCGACGCCCGAGAGGGGGCGCGGCAGGCTCTCGAGCTCGCCGAGCGCCTCGAAGAGGGGGCCAGCATCGCGGAGGCGCACGTTTTGCTGGGGCGGATCGCCGACGTCGACCGCGAGCACGAGTCGGCCGACCGCCAGTTCGAGCAGGCCATCCGCGGGTTTGAGGCGCTGGGCATGCACGAGAGGCTGCTGCAGTGCCACGGCATCTACGCGGAGATCCTGGAGCGGCGGGGCGAGCTGGGCAAGGCGTACGTCCACATGAAGGAGGCCCTGCAGGCCAGCCGGCCGGGCCTGCTGCGCCGCGAGCACGAAGAGGAGCGCGTCAGCTCGGCTTAGGCGCGCCAGCTCGGCCTAAGGCCCGGCCGAAGATCGCTCGACGGATCTTCGGCGCCCATGCGGCCCATCTTCGGGTTCAGCTTCTGCGGTGCTCGCTCACGCATCAACGGATGCGCTCGCTCCGCTCCTCGGCGCTTCACCCGAATCTGGGCCACCTGGATCGCCGAATCTCTCGCCGAGCGTCCTCGGCCGGGCCTAAGGTGGGTGGGGCTCTGCTAAGTTAGATCCGCCGCGCACGCGGCATCTATGGCGAAAGCGCTTCGCAACTCCAAGTTCTCTCTTACCGCCGAAGCCATCATCGCCGACTATCGACTGGCCTACAGCAGCCGGCGGGCGAGCGTGATCGGCCGAGCCGAGGTGCTGCGCGGCAATGCCACATTCGGCATCTTCGGCGACGGCAAAGAGGTCGCGCAGATCGCCATGGCGAAGGCTTTCCGGCCAGGTGACTGGCGGGCCGGCTACTACCGGGACCAGACCTTCATGTGGGCCACACGGATGTCGAACGTTCGCGACTTCTTCGCCCAGCTCTACGGCAACGCGAACCTCGAGGCCGAGCCCGCGTCGGGTGGGCGCCAGATGGGGAACCACTTCGCCACGCGTTTCCTCGACGACCGCGGGGAGTTCGCACGCTCGATCGACATCCCCAACTCGAGCGCGGACGTGTCGAACGTGGCCGGTTGGATGCCGCGATTGGTCGGCCTCGCCTATGCGTCCAAGCTCTACCGCGCGAACTCGCAGCTGCGTGGCGTGCAGGACGGGTTCTCGGTCAACGGCAACGAGGTGGCGTTCGGCACCATCGGCGACGCGGCGACGAGCGAAGGCCTGTTCTGGGAAGCGATCAACGCGGCCGGCGTCCTCCAGATTCCGATGGCGATGTCGGTGTGGGACGACGGCTACGGGATCTCGGTCCCGATCACCGCCGAGACAACCAAAGCATCGATCTCCGATGCGCTGCGCGGATTCATGCCTGACGACCGGCCCGGCATCGACATCTATGTGGCCCGAGGTTGGGACTACGCCGCGCTGGTCGAGACGTATGCGAACGCGATCGACAAGGTGCGGCGCGAGCAGAAACCCGCTCTGATCCACGTCACAGAGATGACGCAGCCGCAGGGCCACTCCACGAGTGGCAGCCACGAGCGGTACAAGTCGAAGGAACGCCTGAAGTTCGAGAGCGAGTACGACTGCGTAGCACGGATGCGCGACTGGATCATCGAGTTCGGGGTCGCCAGCGAATCGCAGCTGGAGGGTTGGGAGGCGGCTGACAAAGAGGCGGTCGAGGCGGCGCGCGACCTGGCCTGGGATGCGTTCCAGTCTCCGATCCGGGCGGAGCGCGAGCGCGCGGTGGCGATTCTTCGCAGGGTCGACATGCCGGAGGTCGCCGAGATCACCAACTCTCTCGACGAAGCGCACAAGGTCACGCGGTCTCTCGTGATGTCGAGCGCTTCTCGCGCCCTGCACCAGCTCCGAGGGATCGAGTCGCCCGCGCGTGCCGAGCTGGCGAAGTTCGTCGCCGAGTACCGGCGCGAGAACGACGAGCGCTACAACTCCTACCTGTACAGCCAGTCGCCCGATTCGCCTATGAATGTGCCGATCGTGCCCGCCGCCTACTCAGACAAGTCGCCGGTCGTGGACGGCCGGCAGGTTCTGCTCCGAAACTTCGACGCCAACTTCGCGCGTGACCCAAGGATCTTCGTGATCGGCGAGGACGTGGGGCGGCTGGGCGACGTGAACCTGGTATTCGAGGGCCTGCAGGCCAAGTACGGAGACCTGCGGTTGACCGATACCGGCATCCGGGAGGCGACCATCCTGGGCCAGGCGATCGGCTCGGCGATGCGCGGGCTGCGGCCGATCTGCGACATCCAGTACCTCGACTACTTCTTCTACGCGCTCGAGACCGCGGCGGATGACCTGGCCACGCTGCACTGGCGAACAGTCGGCGGGCAGAAGGCGCCTGTCGTGATCCGGACCAAGGGCCACCGGCTGGTGGGAATCTGGCACTCGGGTTCGCCGATGTCGGTGCTGCTCAACGCGCTGCAGGGCATTTATATCGCGGTGCCGCGGAACATGACGCAGGCCGCGGGCTTCTACAACACGCTGTTCCAGGGCGACAACCCGGGCATCGTGATCGAGGTGCTGAACGGATACCGGTTGAAGGAGCGGGTGCCTGACAACGTGGGATCGTTCACCGTGCCGCTGGGCGTGCCCGAGGTCCTACGTGAGGGCACCGACGCCACGGTGGTGACCTACGGCGCGTGCTGCGCGATCGTGCTCGACGCGGCTCAGGCGCTCGAAGGCCTCGGTGTGTCGTGCGAGGTCATCGACGTGCAGACGCTGAACCCGTTCGACATCAATCACCTGCTGGTGCGCTCGCTGGAAAAGACGCACGCGCTCATCTTGGTGGACGAGGACGTGCCGGGCGGCGCGTCGGCATTCATGCTGCAGCAGATCCTGGAGGTGCAGCAGGGGTGGTGGCACCTCGACGCCGCCCCGCGGACGCTCGCGGCATCGCCGAACCGGCCGGCGTACGGGCCGGACGGGGATTACTTCTCCAAGCCGAATCGGGAGACCATCGTCGAGGCGGTTTACGGCGTCGTGCGCGAACGCCAGCCGTGGAGGTTCCCGCCGCTCGACTCGTAATTCGGGCGGCGTTCAATTCCGCACCGCTGACGCCAGCGGTGCGGCAAATGACGCCCGCAAGCGCACCGCTGACGCCAGACGTGCGGAATCACCTCGTGGAAAGAAGTGTGCCGACGCCGATGCCCAGAGCGACCAATGCCAGGAAGGACGCGCCGATCACCATCAGCCACCGGGACCAGAACGCGTCGATCTCCAGGTTGTCGGGCTGGTTCGGGTCGTACAGGACGGGAAGCGTCTTCCCGATTGGGTAGCCGCTGCTCCTGGAGGTTTTCGACTTGGCCGTGACGGTCACGCCTGCGGCCGTTGTGAAACGGATGACCGGAAAGTAGACGGTGGATCTTTCCATGCGCTCCGCAATCAGGCTCTGAACGACACCAGTCGCTCGAAGAGCAGTTATCAGGAAGCGCCGTTGTGAGCGAAATGCGAGCACAGCCCATACCACCGCCAGCACGCCGATGGCGATGCTCACCGGCACGACCGCCTCGTGTGGAAGCGGGAAGCGCACCTATGTCAGCTCGCCTGGTAGGTACTCCATCACCGCGAGCGCAGGCGCCCGACTCAGCAGCGTCAGACCCTCCAGCAGATAGCCGAACCACCCTGCCGCGGCACCCGGTTCAGCCAGCGGCGGGATCATCCGCCTTGGACCTCGCACCTCACGCATTGGAGCTCGGTCGGGCAGCCCCGCCAGCGTCCGCGCCTTTCGCACGCCGGCTTCGAGGCCGCCCATCTCATCGACCAGTCCATTGGAGAGGGCCTGGCGGCCGGTCCACACCTTGCCCTGCGCGATGGGATGCACGTCGTCCGGCGTCATCTTCCGCGCCTTCGCGACGACGTCGAGGAACCCGCGATAGAGGTGGTCGATCTGCTTCGTGAGGATCTCTCGCTCTTCCTCTGAATAAGGCCGCTCGTCGTTCTGCATCGTCGCGTGGTCCCCGAACGCGATCGTCTCGCGATTGAACAGCAGCTTCGTCCACAGGGCGCCGGTCACGATCTTTCCGCCCAGCACGCCGATCGATCCGGTGAGCGTGCCGGGCCGCGCCACGATCCACGCCCCAGGGGTCGCGACGTCATAGCCGCCTGAAGCAGCCACCGCTCCCATGACCACCACCAGCGGTTTTCGTGAGGCCACCACCTGCAGGGCGCGGCGCATGGCTTCGGAGGCCGTGCTGGATCCGCCACGCGAGTTGACGTAGAGCACCGCCGCCGCTGCTCTTTTGTCGGCCGCGACCTGCCGCGCCAGCTGCACCACGCTGAGGTCGCCGGCGCGATCCTCCCCGACCAGCGGAATATCGATCGGGGGCCTCGCCGGAAGCCGGCCCGAATGCCCGTCGATGATGGTGCCTTCGACGCGCATCAGCGCGACGTACCTGCCGCGGCCGAAGGTGGGGGCGTGCTTGCGCATCCTGCTCTCGGCGCGCTCCCAGGTGCCGATCCTGACCGGGGCTCCGGTGTCCCGGCCGAGGTGCGCGGGCAGCTCCTCCTCGGCGAGGACGCGATCGACCGCGTGCTTCTCGACCACGAGGTCGTCGCCGTACGGCGAGCCGTCGATCAGCGCTTGCGCGCCTGCCTGGTCCAGCAACCTCGCCTCTGCGATGGCGCCCACCAACTCCTCGTACTGCGATTCGAGCAACCAGCTGAGCTGCTCCCGCAGCTCGGGAGACATCTTTGATTTGGTCAGGGGATCGGCCGCCGACTTATAGGGTGAGACCTGCACGAAATCCGCGCTGATGCCAAATCGCGCCAAGCCGTCCGCGAGAAACATCCCCGATGTTGCGAAGCCGAGCGAGCCGATCATTCCTGACGGCATGAGCAGGATCTGATCGCAGGCGCAGGCGAGGTAATACGTGCCGGTGGTGTACGCGGGCGCCCACGCCACCACGCGCTTGCCCGACCGGCGAAGGTTGGCCACCAGCTCGCGCAGGTCCTGCAGCGTGGACATCGGCATCGCTGGGGAGCGAAGGTGCAGCACCACGCCCTTGATCCGCTGGTCGCGAGCGACCGCGTCGAACCGCTCACCGAGCTCCTTGACGCTCAATCGCGGCCGGGCGTAAAAGCGCTGCCAGAACGACCTCGGCGGGTCCGGCAGCGCGGGCAGGTTCTCGTCGAGCACGAAGATGACGAATTCAGGCGGCCTGCCGATCGAGCGGCGAATGCTCGAGACGAGCCACCACAGGTAGCGGAACGGAAAGAGAAGCACCCCTCGCCCTCTAGGGGCGAAGTCTAGATGCCCCTACACGACCTTCGAGATCTCGAGGTGCTCGTCCATGTCGCCGTTGAGCCGCGAGGCGCCGTATTCCCGGCCGACGTGATGGTGATACGGAACCCCCGTGAACAGGTGATGCGACCTGGTCGGAATGTCCGTTCCGTCGGCCCACTCCTTGCGCTGCAGGGCCATGTATCCTTCTTCCTGGTCTTGCTTCAGGTCCTGGAGCAGCGTCGACATGCCGTGGCCGGCGGCGTGCTGCAGGGCGAGCGTGATGAAGATGAATCCGACCCCCAGCAGGCCCAGCTCGTCCCACGTGATCGGATTCTTCTCGTTGAACCACTTGAACGAGGACGAGTAGTTGAAGGCGAACCGCGCCTTCGGGAATCGCTTGCGGACCTCGGTGCAGAACGTCTCTGTGGGGCCGCGTTCGGCGGTCGGAAACTCGCACCACAGCAGATCAGGCACTCCGCTGTCCAGGTAGCGCAGTCCCCGGTCGATGGCAAGCCCAAGGCCGCGCTTCGACTCCGGCGCTTGCGTGGCGGAGACGCCGTCGGTGCGCGCGATGATGATGAAGTCCTTGTGGCCCAGGTCGTCCGCCGCGCTGCGCATCATCTTCAGCTTGCCCACGAACTCGTCCGCTGAGATCAGCGCCTTGCCGGCGATGTGGCCGCACCGCTTGGGCATCACCTGGTCTTCCAGGTGCGCGGCGGCGACGCCGGCGTTGACGTACAGCTCGAGAGTGCGCTGGACGTTGAACAGGTTTCCGTAGCCGGCGTCCATGTCGACGACGACCGGCGGGATCTCGAGGTGGACGGGAGCCGCCTTCTTCTCCGGGTCGCCCATCGCCATCGTGAGCTGGAACTTGCGCAGCGCGCTCACCGCGCGCCGAGCTCCATCCGCGATCTCCACTGACGAATAAAGATCCATGTCCGTCGTGCCCAGGTGTCCGATGGCGAACGAGTAGCCGCTGAAGTAGACGGCGTCGAAGCCGTGGTACATCACGAGCTCTGCGCCCATGGGGTCGTACACGCCGGGCGCGAAGACGTAGGGCTTTTCCGCCAGCAGACGGCGCAAGCGCTTGCTCGGAGGTTCGTTGCGCGATGCCGGGACCTTATAGCCCTCCGGCAGGAGGGGCGTGGAGACGAGTTCCATCAGGGCCTCCTTGACCTCAGTTCTGGCTTGCTAACGCCGGCGGCCAGAGCGACTACTCGTTGTCGTGGTCGCAGTTGCACGGCTCGGGGCACTCGCACTCGTGCGTCGTGGGTTCCCGATCTGTGTTCTCTCTGTCCATGCAGCCCAAACTAACAACGGACCATGTATAAGTCAAATTGATTGATGTGATGAGACCCATCGGAAAAACCGATGCGGGTATTGGGCTGTTCGCGCGTTCTATCTGGCTTCGAGGAGCGCGAGGAAAGCCGCGACGATCCCTTCCGGCCGGCCCGCATCGCGGCGCCGGAAAGCGACGATCGAGTTCTGCATCGGCGGGGCGTCTTTGATCTTGACCACGCATAGAGTGCCACCTTCGACCTCTCGAGCCACTGCCGTGCCGGGGAGCAGCGCGATTCCCAGGCCGCGCTCGACCATCTTCTTCGCCGCCTCGATCGAGTCCAGCTCCATGAGGCCGCGCAGGCTCACCCCCGCGGACAGAAACGCACCCTGCGTGATCTCGTAATAGCTGGACGTACGGTCGAACATGATCAGCTTCTGACCCGCGACCTCGGCCATCTCAACCGACGCCCGCTGGGTGAATGGATGCTCGGGAGCGCACACGAGGACCAGGTCCTCTGTATGGAACGGGCGCAGCTCGAGGTCGGGATGGCGGATGGTTCGACCCAGCCCGACCTGAACCTCGTCACGCACGACCAGGTCGACCACGTCCTCTGAATGCCCGGTCCGGACCGAAACCTCGACTCTGGGATGCGCGGCGACAAACCGCTCCAGCAGCTCCGGCAGCACGTACGTGCTCACCGCCGGTGCGGCGGCGATCATCAGGTGACCCGCGGACGCGGTCATCACCTGCTCCAGCGCGTCCCGGCCGTCGACCAGCGCTCTCAGCGCACGCTCGGCGAAGGGGATCCACGCCCGCCCGGCATCGGTCAAGCGCATGCCGTGCGGGGTGCGCAGAAACAGCGGCGTCCCCAGCTCTCGCTCGAGGCCCTGCAGGCGGGCGGTGAGGGTGGGCTGGGTGATGAAGAGCGCCTCGGCGGCCCGGCTGACGCTGCCCCGCCGGGCGACTTCGAGGAAGCCCTCGACCTGCACCAGCTGGATGCCACTCGGCTTCCCGTTACGGGATTCGTCTATGGCCACGGTAGGTAGCTACAAATCTTATCTATAGCGTGCCGGGTCTGGCGCTAGCTTCTGTCCCTCCGGAGGAGGACCCTGGCGGCGGCGATGGCTACCGCCCAGACCGGCGCCATGGTGATGACAAAGGGCCGGATCGTGTCGCTGTTCGAATGCGATACGCGGTCGAATGCCTCGAAGACGGCGACCGTCCCGTAAAGCAAGAGAAGGAATGCGACGCCGAGGACGGCTATCAGCTTCCAGCTCATCTCTGACGGAATGGTAGACGGCCGCCCCGTATTGTCCTACACATGGCTGTTCTCTTCGGTTTTCACATGCCGAACTACACGTTTCCCGGGGTGCCCGACGACAGGCTGTTCGATCACGTCGTCGAGCAAGCGCGCGCGGCCGAGGCCGCCGGCTTCGACCTCGTGACGGTGATGGACCACCTCTATCAGATCCGAGGCGTGGGTCCCGAGACCAACTCGATGCTGGAGGCGTACACGACGCTCGCCGCGCTCGCAGCGCAAACCAAGAAGGTCAAGCTCGGGACGCTGGTCACCGGGGTCACGTACCGCAACCCCGCGCTGCTCGCGAAGCAGGTCACGACCCTTGACGTCATCTCCAATGGACGCGCGATCCTGGGCATCGGCGCGGCATGGAACGAGGACGAACATATGGGTTATGGCTTCGAGTTCCCGCCCATCGCCCGGCGCATGGACCGCCTCGAGGAGGCGGTGACCATCGCCAAGCTGATGTTCACGCAGGAGCGACCGTCGTTCGAAGGAAAGTTCTATCGCATCGAGCGCGCCCTCAACATGCCGCGGCCGATCCAGAAGGGCGGCCTGAAGATCTTGATCGGCGGCGGTGGCGAGAAGCGCACGCTGCGCATCCTTGCCCAGCACGGCGATATAGGCCACTGGTTCGGCGGACCCCTCGAGGACCTGAAGCGCAAGAAGGGAGTGTTCGAAGAGCACTGCGCGGCCGTCGGCCGCAATCCGTCGGACGTGGTGCTGACGATCGGCGTGGGCATCATCCTCGTGAAGGACGAGGCCGAGGCGAAGCCGCTCCTGGACAGCGTTCCGCCTGAGCGTCGGCCGATGATCCGGGCCCTGAACGTCGAACAGGCGGCGGAGTTCCTGCGCCCCTATATCGACGCCGGGTTCGGTGGCTTCACCTTCAACAACCCGACGCTGGCAACTCCGGAGGCGATTGGTCGGGCAGGAGAGCTGATCAAGGCCGTGCGCGGGAGCTCGGTCCCGGCCTAGTACGTCTTGTAGACCTGCTCCCCGGCTCGCACCGCGACGGGGAGGTGGTTCTCGGGCGGCGCCAGCGGACACGCCCACCTGGGGCTGTAGGCGCATGAGGCGTTGTAGGCGTAGTTGAAATCGATCACCACCTCAGATGATCCTGCCTCGACTTCGAGCACAAGGCCGTCCGTGTCCTTCGCCGTATCGAAGAGGTAGCGGCCGCCGCCGTACGTCTCGTGGCCTGAGGTCCGGTCGCGAAATGGGACGAAAAGCCCGCCGGCGTACTGGATCAGGCTGAGCACCGTCAGCGAGCATTCCTGAGCGCCGAGGTTGAAAACGAGCTTGCCGATTCGCCGGTACCTCACCGCGCCGTCCTCTCCGCCGGTGTCGATCGCGAGCTCGCTTCCGTCACCAGGCTCCAGGCGCGCGGTGACGCGATAGGCCGGGTCGGGATCGAAGTAGCGGCAGCCCGCAAAGGTGGGTCGTTGGTCCGGCTCGATGGGGGACTGGGGGTGCGAGCGGAAGAGCTCGTCGCGTCCCTGCCGGAAACGTTTCAAGGCATCCGGACCTGTGATGCGATACAGGTCGCCAACCCTGCGGCGCCAGTCGACCAGGTCGAGGTAGACCTGCGCCTCAGCTTCCGTCAACGGTTCTGTTCGGCGGGGGTCAGCTTGTAGCTCGCCTGTGGCGGCAGCGCGGCCAGCGCCTGGTGCACGTCGTCGTCGGTGGCGTCCGTGACCACGAGCGTGTAGTGGCGTCCGTGAGCCGCAGCGACTTCGGGTTCGGCTGCCTTTTCAACGGCTGGAGAGGCTGCGGGCATCGGCGCGACAGCCACCGGAGCACGCGGTGCGACCGCCGACCTGGCCGGTCGCGCCGCGGCGTCCGCGCGCAGGACCCGCCAGTGGTAGATGCCGATGGCCGCGGCAACCACGATCACAGCCAGGTAGTGGCCGAAGTCGAGGTTGTTGGTGTCGTTCAACTTTGGGTGCTCGCTGAAGACCTGCTGGAGCAGCGCGTTGATCATTCCGACGCCGGCCCCGAGCACGGCGAGGATGCTGCCGAGCAGCGCTGCCCAGACGTAGAGCTTGCGGCTCAGCGACTGCCGATCGGCCGCCCAGGGAGCCTGGCGCCAGTGAGCGACCCAGACCGCGAAGCCGACCACCAGCAGCGTCATGAACAGGCTCAGGCGATCCTTCCAGTCGTTGGCTTGAACGCCGATGATGGGCGCCTCGAGCTGCTCGGCCAAGGTCCAAAGCACACCGCCCGCGCCGACCGCCCACGCCGCCAACGAGACGAGCGCGGCAAGGTTTGTGTACAGGCGACGCACACCGGCCTGGCGGTCCGCCTCCTCCGTTCCCGCGTCCCGCGCCAGGCGCCGCTGGATCAAAAACCACGCGACGCCATAAACGAGCACGACCGAGCCGGGGCCGGCCGCCGCGGCCAGCACGTTGTCGCCCGCCCCACCTGGATTGTTGACGCCGAGCAGTCGCGCGAGAATGTAATAGAGGATCTGGCTCGCACCGATCAGCGCCGTCGCGATGCTGACCGCGACTGCGATGAAGCCCTCGAGCGCGCGAAGGGTTGAATGGCGGTCTTCGGCAATGTGGTTCATGGCGATGGCCCGCCCGTGGAAGCCCCACAGCAGGGCGCCGGCCAGTGCATAGCCGGCGGGTGTCGACAGGTACGTGTACTTGTCGATCGAACCCACGACCAGCTTGGTCCAGCCGAGCTGCAGCAGCGTCGCTGCGGTGGCGAGCATCACGAGCAGGCCGATGAGGAGGGCTGTGTACACGTACCAGCGGCGCAGCTTCGATGACGGGCCTTGTTCACCAACCGCCGCGCGGTCGAGCGATGCGACTCGGAAATGAAACGCGAAGATAGCGACCAGGACGAATATCGCCCACCCGAGCTGCGCTGCGATCAACCCGTTTGAGGGCTGGTTGTCGAGGTAAGGCTGAAGGAGCTGCCCGAGAAGAGAGCCGACCGTGATCGTGGCGGCGACGGACGTGACAAAGCACGCCAAGTAGAGGTAGAGCCGTCGCAGCGCCGACGCGCGCTCGAATGGATCGCGGAGCGCGAAACGCTGGGCGAACCAGAAATGCACGGCCCACACTGGCAGGGCGACCACGGTCATCGCGGTGAAGACGGCGAGCTGACCACGGCTGGAGGCGGCGGAGGGGTCGTTGAAGGCGAAAAGCAGGATCGTCCCTCCGACGAAAATGACGCCGGTCGCCAGCAGGACCAACGCGGCGGCGCTCACGACGTAGAGGTAGAGCCGCCTCAAAATCACAGGCGAAACCGTACTACCATGCGCTCGTGATCTCTCAAGAACTGCTCGAAATTCTGGCCTGCCCGAAATGCCACACGAAGGTGGAGTTGAAGGAGCCGGACCAGCTCCGCTGCCCGCACTGCAAGGTGCTCTACCCGATCGTGGACGGGATCCCAGTGATGCTCATCGAGGAAGGCAAACCAGAGAAGGAATAGCAGAGATTCCGCACGTCTGACGCCAGGCGTGCGCTTGGGGTTAGCGAATGCGGCACGTCTGACGCCAGAAATGCGTTATCTATGCCGCGCACTGGTAGTGGCTCGTGTCTCTGGGTGACGGGTTCGCCTGGGCGTCGCGGATGTCGGGCGCGATCTCGTCGTCGGTGAGCGCGTAAGCCTGGTTCGGATCGCTCGCCGAGGTCGCGAAGACCATCCCCAGAACGCGGCCCTGCAGGTCGAGCAGTGGCCCTCCTGAATTGCCCGGCCGCACGTTGGCCTGCAGGACGAAGATCTGCCGCGTCACGAGGTTCTCGTTGTAGATGTCCCGGCCCTCGGCCATGACCGAGCCGTCGACCACCGCGGGCACGATCTTCTCCGCCTGGCCGCCCGGATAGCCGATGACCGCTCCCTGCGTGCCGCGCTGCGCCGACCCGAACGTGAGACCTGGCGCCGAGAAGCCGGGCGCGTAAAGCACCGCGACATCACGTTCGGGGTCGAAATAGACCACCTCGGCTCGGTACGAGGTCCCGTCAGGTTTCTGGATCGCATGAGAGCCTGTGCCCGACACGACGTGCGCGTTCGTCACAACGTAGCCGCTGCCAAGCGGGATGCCGCTGCCGGTGACGATGCCACCGCAACCGAGGCTCGAGACCTTGACGACCGCCTGCGCCGCGTGGTTGACGGCCGGTATATCGACAGACGCCGGAACAGGCAGGGCGCCGGGGAGCGGCGGTTCGAGGCCGGCGAACACCGGTGGAAACTGGACTCCGGCGAGTACCTGCTCGACGCTGGCGAGAATTGGAGGCGGTCGCGGCGCAATCGAATCGAGGCTTCGCAGCAGGACCGACCGCTGGATCTGCTGCGCGATGTCCGCGCTCGGGCCGCGCGAAAAGCTCAGGCCGAGAAACCAGCACATCAACAGCACCGCGAAGGCGGAAAGCGCCGCGCCGGCGACGGAATCGGTCGAGGTGTGGACCCCGGTGTGGAGGATCTTGCGCCGGATCGGCTCGCCGACGGCGAAACCGATGCTCGAGCCGAGGCTGCCGCCGATGACCAGGACCAGCACGGCTCCCAGCGGCCGCGCGTTTGCGTTGCTGATCTGAAGGTAGTCGAGGACGTAGCGGGCGGAGGCTGCACCGAGGAGCACGCCGACCAGCAGGCCGACGTATTGAGCGAGCGAAAGCCAGAATCCCCGCCGGTATCCGTTCGCGAGCCCGACCAGGGCGGCGACCAGGATGACGAGGTCGATGAGGTTGATCAAATGGGCTCTACAGGTAACACCCTAGCCGCCTCGACCGCCCGAACGTCGTCGCTCCGTGATAATTGGAGCCGTGGTTTTCCTTGCCGGTGAATGGGTCCCCGCCTGGCTGTGGATGAGCGTCGCGTTCCTGGTCGCTGGTCTCGGCGTGGTCGGCCTCGGCTGGTGGGTGCTGCGCGGCGACGCGCTCAACCGCGCGGCTGAAGAGTCCCTCGGAACCGAAAGCCCCGAGCACCACTGACGGACTGGCAAGAGTTCTCGGCCGCGGCGCCTGAGCTGGCTGAGTTCGGGCACCATCGGATCGAGTCGACGCGGCTGGTCACGCTCGGCACCATTCGCGCCGACGGATGGCCGCGAGTCAGCCCCTGCGAGGCGTACGTCGTGGACGGCGAGCTCCTGCTCGGCATGATGTGGCAGTCGAAGAAGGCCCTCGACCTGCAGCGGGATCCTCGGATCACCGTGGCGACCGTCCAGGCCGACCGCGAGCCCGTGTACGGCGACCTGAAGCTGTACGGCTTCGCGGTCGACGTTCCTGACCCGGCTCGCAGGCAGGCCTACGCCGACACGCTGTTCGCAGCGATCAACTGGAGGCCGTCAGAGCCGTACCACCTGTTTTCGGTGGACATCGCTCGGGCGGGATTCATCAGCTTCGGCAAGAACCCGAGGCTTTTGCGATGGTCGCGTCAAACAGGAATCGAAGTCTTGCGGCATCCCGATGCCGCGAAGGACGAGGCTTAGGCCGGCCCCTCCGTCGGTTTCGCCGACACCTCCCCATGAATGGGGAGGACCTAGACCGGTGCCGGTTCCTCGATCAGCTCGCCTGATTCGCGCAGGTCACGCAACGGCATGAAGCTGCGGACTGGCGGGACCCGCTCGAAGTTGTAGGGCGGCGGGGGAGAGGTGGTCGCCCACTCGAGTGTGTTGGCCTGCCATGGGTCGTTGCCCGCGATCTCGCCGCTCCTCCAGCTGCGCACGATGTTGATCAGCAGCAGCAGCACGGAGAAGGCGATGAGGAAGGACGAGATGGTGATGATCGAGTTCGTCGCCGCCCACGCTTCGTTGGCGTAGGTGGCGATGCGCCGCGGCATTCCCTCCAGGCCGAGCGTGTGCATGATCAGGAAGGTGCCGTTGAAGCCGATGAACAGCGTCCAGAAGTTCCACTCGCCAAGCACCCGTCCGAGCATGCGGCCGGTGATCTTCGGAAACCAGTAGTAGATGCCGGCCATGATCGTGAACACGCTGCCGCCGAACAGGACGTAGTGGAGATGGGCCACGACGTAGTACGACTGGTGCAGCTGCGTGTCGACCGGGACTGAGGCCAGATAGATGCCCGTGAGACCACCGATGAGGAACGTCGCCAGGAAGCCGAAGGCGAACTTCATCGGCACCGTGAATTCAACCGAACCCCACCAGGTGGTCGCGATCCAGTTGAAGAACTTGATGCCGGTGGGAACCGCGATGAGCATAGTCATCAGCATGAAAAAGCCTTCGACGTAGGTGTTCATGCCGACGGTGAACATGTGGTGCGCCCACACGGTCATCGAGAGGAAGACGATGCCGAAGAGCGCCGCGACCATCGACATGTAGCCGAAGATCGGCTTGCGCGCGAAGACCGGAATGACCTCGGAGATCATGCCGAACCCAGGCAGAATCATGATGTAGACCTCGGGATGGCCGAAGAACCAGAACAGGTGCTGGTAGAGCACCGGCCTTCCCGCCGTCGTGAAGAACTGGGTGCCGAGCTGGCGGTCGAACTCGAGCAGGATCATGGCTGCCGCCAGCGGCGCGCCGACCACCAGGAGCAGGATCGAAGTCGAGATCTGGGCCCACACGAACAGCGGCAGGCGGGAGAACTTCATGCCGGGTGCGCGTAGGGCGACGATCGTGGTGAGGAAGTTGGTCGAGGCCATGATCCCGCTGATCGCCCAGACGATGATGCTGAGGGCCCAGAAGTCGACACCGAGCGAGTGGCTGTTGTATGCCTTCTCGGTCAGCGGCGCGTAGCCGGTCCACCCCGCGTTGAGCGCTCCACCGGTGAAGAAGCCCGAGTAGTAGAGGAGGATCGAAACCGGGATCAGCCAGAAGCCGAGCAGGTTGACCCGGGGAAAGGCCATGTCACGCGCGCCGATCATGATCGGGACCATGTAGTTCGCGATGCCGGTCAGAAAGATCGTGACGAAGAAGAAGATCATCGTCACGCCGTGCGCGGAGATCAGCTGGTTGTAGGTTTCAGGGTCGACGACCTTGAGGTTGGGCTGGGACAGCTGCAGGCGGATGATCAGCGCGAAGATGCCGCCGATCACAAAGCTCAGGATGCCGGTGACCATGTACATGATCCCGATCAGCTTGTGATCGGTGGTCGTCAGCCACAGGCTGATCGGCTTGAAGAAGGTGTCGTCGTAAGCCTTCGGCCTCGGGAGGACTGTGGTGGCCATCCGATTCCTATCCTACTAACCGGGCGACGCGCTGGGCGAGGGAGACGGTGACGCTGCTTTCTGCTGGTCCATCCATCTGTTGAAGTCGGACTGGTCCATCGACTGCACGATTATCTGCATAGTCGAGTGCCCGACGCCACAAAGCTCGGCGCATTCGCCGCGCCACGTGCCGACCTGGTCGATCTTCAGCCATGAAAAGTTGTCGTAGCCCGGCACCGCGTCGGTCTTGCCGGAGATGGCCGGCACCCACCACGAGTGGATGACGTCGGTGCCTTGGAACCGCAGCTTGACCAGGGTGTGGGTCGGGACGACGAACGGCGTCACGTCGCCGGCCAGCGTGCCCTCCTGGTGAACCACCACGCCGTTCTGGTAGTCGTAGTTCCAGCCGAACTGGTGGCCGCTTACCGTGACATCCATCTGCTGGTTGCTGATCGGTTGGAAGTCCTTCTGCAGCTCGACGAAGCTGTAACCCGCGATCCCGAGCACGATGATCAACGGAATGATCGTCCACACGATTTCGAGCGGAGTATTGCCGTGGACCTGGGGAGGCACATAGCCCAGTGGCTGACGGGAGCGCCGGTAGCGGATCACCACCCACAGCAGCGCCAGCTCGACCCCGAGGAAGATGACGATCGCCGGCACGGAGATGCCGAGGTATGTGTTGTAGATGCCCTGCCCGTTCGGCGAAACGGGGTTGGGAAAGATCGGGTGCAGGCCGCCGACGTCGCACGAGCTGAGGGCGACGGCAAGGGCCACCAGACCGCCGAATGTGATCAGCGCGCGAAATACGCGAGTCGGCACGAGGGCAAGTATATCGGCGGCCCGATTCGCAACCGGGAGACCGGATAGAATCCAGAGGCGATTGTGGCCGCAGCCCGAAAGCCTCGATATGTCGACGTCTCGAATCCCGGCCTGTCCGTCGATTGTCCCCGCTGCGGGCTGCGGACGGCGCGCTTCCTCGACCACTGCCGAAACTGCGGTTACAAGCTCTGGCCGTCGAGCGTCGTGGCGTCGGCCGCGTTCAAGGCCTGGCGCGACGCCGACCCCTCCCGCGCCAACGCCTCGCGATACGACCTCGAGCTGCCGGCTGAGCCCGTCGACCTGACCATCGACTACGCCGCGCGTGCACACCAACTCGGCATTCACCTTTTCCCCAACAGCAACTATCCGTTCGTCATCTGCGCCGGGGCGTTCTTCCTGGCTTTGGCGGCAATCCCGTTTCCCTCGGGCACCTTCCGGATCGTGATGGCGGTGATCGGGGGTTTGATCTTTCTGTGGGGCGTAGTAGGTTGGGTGCTGGTGGAAGACGTCCGGATGTATCCAAGCGAGAGCCCTGAGCCGCACGGCGAGGTGCATCACTGATGGCCGTCGCCACCCTGCAGCGCGAGCCGACGCCGCAGTACCCGGCGATCAAGCCCGGGATGATGGGCATGTACATCTTCCTGGCCTCCGAGGTGATGTTCTTCGGAAGCCTGTTCGCGGTGTACTTCTACCTGGTCGGCTCGCATCCGACATGGCCGCCCATACCGCCGACAAGCAGGCCCGAGTACTACGTCAACTGGTGGCCCATCCCGGCGATCAACACGGTGGTGCTGCTGTCCAGCGGTGTGACGTGCCACTTCGCGCTCGAGGCGTTGTCCCGGGACGACCGCAGGCGGTTTTTCATGCTTCAGATCGTGACGATTCTCCTCGGACTCGGATTCGAGCTCGGTCAGCTGTACGAGTTCATCAGCGCGTTCGGACGCGGCCTGAACCTCACCGCCAACACCTTCGCCAGCGCCTTCTTCACGATGACGGGCTTCCACGGTGCGCACGTGCTCGGCGGCTTGATCCTCTTGACGCTGATCCTCTACCGTGCCGCGCGCGGCCAGTTCGATTCGCGCAACCACGTCGGTCCTGCCGCGGTGACCCTGTACTGGCACTTTGTTGACGTGGTCTGGGTTTTCCTGTTCGGGATCCTCTACCTGGGTGTGACGGCTTTCAAATGAGAGTGCTCGCGGTGGGTCTGGCGGCGGTGGCATTGCTTGCCGGATGCGGCGGCGGCGGAAGCGGCTCGGGTGCTCCGGCGGGCTCGATCCAGGTGACGATGACGGAGTTCAAGTTCGACCCTTCGACCATCAGCGCCACCCACGGCAAGGTGGTGTTCTGGCTCATCAATTCGGGCACCACCCAGCACGACCTCGCGATACGCGACAGCTCGGGCAACCGCATCGCCACCAGCGAGCTGGTTTCGGCCGGGGACACGATGGAGTTCGACGTCAGCGACATCGCGGCCGGGACCTACACGATCTTCTGCACCCAGCAGGGCCATGAAGGCTCGGGCATGAAGGGGACGCTGACGGTTACGTAATCGTTATTTCGATGGCGACGGCGAGGGGGAGGGGGACGGCGAGGGACTCGGCCCCGGCGCCAGGCTCACCAGCTCGACCTCGAAGATCAGCGTCGCGTTGGGCGGAATGATCGTTGCGCCGGTCGTCTGGTCGGTCTGACCCTGCGCTCCGTAGCCGAGGGCCGGCGGGATCTTCAAGCACCGCTTGCCACCGACCTTCATGCCGAGCAGTCCTTCGTCCCAACCGCCGATGACCTGCTGCGCCCCGAGTTGAAAGGTGAAGCTCGTCCGTCCGGCCCTGCGGCTGGAGTCGAACAGGTTGCCGTCCGCGAGCCAACCCGAGTACTGGACCTCGGCGTTCTGGCCTGACTTGGCGGTGTCGCCGGTGCCTACCTTCAGGTCACCGACCTTCAGCCCATCCGGATAGGTCACCGTGCTCAGGCTGTTGCATACATTGAAGTCGTCGGCGCCGGGAGACGCGCTCGGCCCGGCCGATGGCGCCGGGCTTTCGTTCGCGACCGGACCCGAGCCCGCGTAAGGGTCGGCGTAGCCGCACGCCGCTGCCGCGAAGGCGGTCAGGGCGACTGCGGCAAAGAGCGCTTTCCTCACGAGCCGCTGACGTCGAGGGACTTCATCGTGTCGCCGACCTTGATCTTGTCGATGACGTCCATGCCCGACGTGACCTGGCCGAAGTGGTTGTACACGCCGTTCGAGGCGAGGAAGGGCGCATCGCCGATGGTGATGAAAAACTGCGATCCGCTCACGCCCGCCGCGCTCGAGGCCATCCCCGCCGTGCCGCGCGGCCACTTCGATGGGTTCGACTCGTCAGGCAGCTTGTAGGCCGGCCCGCCGGTGCCGTTGCCGAGGGGATCGCCACCCTGGACGACAAAACCCGGCACGACTCGATGAAACTTCAGCCCGTCGTAGAAGTGGTTCTGCGACAGGTAGACGAAGTTGTTGACCGTCTGGGGTGCGACCTTCGGGTCGACCAGGGTGATCACGAAGTCACCGCGCGAGGTGTGCACCGTGACCGAGTATTTCTTGTTGGGGTCGATCACGTTCGGCGGAGGCGTGGTGAGCTGTTCCATAGGGCGACGTTCCACATTAGAGGATCAAGCGCTGCGGCTACGCTTAATCACCTGTGAGCAACTCCGTTCCCACGTGGAAAGGCGAGGACTTCCATCTCGGCGCCAGCGTGTTTTCCGGCGATGGTCGCGAGATCGGCGAGCTCGTCCACGTCCTGGTCGATTCCGATTACAGGTTGCAGGCGCTGGTGGTCAAGGAGAGCCGGGCGTTCTCCGGCCTGCGGCTGTCACCGGGCGCGATGCTGGTCGCCGACGAGTTCATCGTTCCGCGCGACGCCATCAAGTCCGTCGGTCACGACCGCATCAACCTGGCGTTGACCTCCGCTGAAGCGCGGAGCCTGCAGCCCTACATGTCCTACCGCGAGAAGACGGAGACGATCACGGAGGAGGCGGAGGACTTCGTGGGCGTCCTGAGCACGAGCCCGGAGATCCCCAACTGGATCGAACAGGTCGCGAACAAGCCGCCGGGCGCGCTGGAGATCGACGGCGGCGAGAACGTGATGCTCGGCCACACCGGCAAGAAGCTCGGCACGGTGAAGGACGTGCTGTTCGACGGCGATGAGCTCGTGGGAGTGGTGCTGCGACCCGAGGGGCTGTTCAAGAGAGAGGTGATTCTGCCGCGCCGGTTCCTCAGCCGCAGCGATGATGCGGCGCTCTTCGCGGAGCTGGACGAGTCCGACCTCGAGCACCTGGCGCCCTTCGAACCGCAGGAAAAGACCTAGTCGCGCTGAAAGCCTTCCGGCGTTCGCAGTCCAAACCCCAGGCTGCGGTCGAATCCGATGTGCGCGCACCACGCGAGACCGGCGGCAGTCCAAGCGTCCCCATGGAGCGTAAAGGCGAAGACGATCAGGACCGCCGGCGCCCAGAACCGGTGCACAGCGTTGTAGAAGGGCACCGCGCGTGGATCCAGCTGGCCGCGCTGGAGCCCAGGGCGAAAGCCGAACAGTAGAGGTATGTCCGGCGCGATGGCGAACACCACGAGCTGCCACCAGCTGGCATGCTGCGTGACGACCACCGCGATCGCCAACCCTGCCGTCGCCAGGCCAAGCGCCGCGTAGGCCGGCCGTTTCCAGCTCATCGCGCGGGCTCGCGCGCGCCGGCCGCAATCACGCCTGCCAGCACGAGGGCGAGGGTGGCGATGACAAAAAGCGCCGCGGGGACGCCTGATGTTGCCGCCACGGTTCCCGCGATGAGCGGGCCGAGGAAGAATCCGAACGCTACCGAGCTCGCGTTCAAACCGAAGACCGTGCTCTGCGCCTCAGGAGGGGTCTCGAGGCCGATCATGCTCGCCGTCGCCGGGATGACGACGCCGCTGAACAATCCGTTCAAACCGATCGCGATCACGATCAGCGCCGGCCAGGGCGCCACGCCGATCAGGGCCACGGCCAGCGCGATCAGTCCTGCTGCCGCCGCCGAGGTCCGGACGTATCCAAGGCGCCTGGTGACGCGCGTGTAGCCCACCGCCGCGGCGCTGCTCGCCACGCCGGCCAACCCGAACCCGATTCCGCTTACCGCCGCCACGCCGCTCGTCAGCATCTCGATCAGCCGGAGCACGACCAGCTGCTGCGTCGCCGAGTTGCACACATTGACGAGGCCCTGGGATCCGATTAAGACCGCCAGCGCTCGCTTCAGCCCAGGCCTCTGGCCGATCATGGTGAGCGTACTCCGGCCCGCACCCGCACGCCTGACGATCGGGCTCTCGCGCACGATCAGGAGCACCGGCAACAGCGAGAGGAGGAGCAGGATGCCGCCTCCGAGGAAGACGAGCCGGAGCCCGAAGAGGGTGCCCGCGATGCCGCCCACGACCGGTCCGATCGCGCCGCCCAGCGCGACCGCCGAGGTGACGACGCCAAGCGCCCAACCCACGCGGGAGCGGGGGGTCTCGGCGGCGACCAGTGATGTCGCCGCGGCAACGGTGCCACTGGTGGCGCCTTGCAGGAAACGCAGGATGAGGAGCTCGGTCGGGCTCTGTACGAAGTAGATCAGGCCGACCGTGACCGCGCCGCCGATCATCGAGCGCAGCAGCATCGGCTTGCGTCCGTAGCGATCGCCGAGGATGCCCCAGATGGGGCTCGCCACCGCCATCGACAGGCCGGACACGCTGGCAGACGCCGCGGTCCAAAGGTCGAGGTCGCGGCCGGGGTGAACTCCGAGGTCGTGCGAGATGAAGATCGAAAGAAAGGGAAACGCAAAGCTGAAGCCGAAGATCGCGGTGAACTCGGCGAACCACAGGGCGGCCAGGTTGCGCCGCCAGTCGACACCGCCCGGGTTGATGGGGGGCGACGTCGCTCGGGGGTCAGAAGTCGACGTCGCTAGCTGCCAAGAATTTCGACGATTCGGTCCGAGGTGATAGGCAGATGGTCGATCACCGCGTCGGGTTTGCGTTTGCGCAGCGCGTCCTCGACCGCGTTGGAGATCGCCGCCGGCACCGGGATCGTGCCGCTCTCGCCGGCGCCCTTGAAACCCTCGGGGTTGGCGTCAGTCGGTGTCTCGATGTGCACCAGCTCAGGCACCGCGCCGACCTCGCCCGTGCTGACGATCGTGTAGTCGAGAAAGCTCGCGCTGCGGAAATTGCCATCGGGGTCGTAGAGGGCCGCTTCGAACAGCGCGTAGCCCAGACCGTGCGCATAGCCGCCGTGCATCTGGCCCTCGATCATCAGCTCGTTGATCGGCTTGCCCGTGTCGTGGGCGATGACGTACCGCAGCACCTCGACCTGGCCCGTGTCGGGATCGACGGCGACGATGGCGGCGTGGCAGCCGCTCGAGTGGGCGATGCCGCGGTTGGGGTCGAACTTCTCCAGCACTTCGAGCCCGCCGTCCGGCACGACCTGGGTCGCGGGAACGCGTTTTGCGGGAGCGCCGCGCACGCTGATCACGCCGTCTTCCATCAGTAGATCCGCGGCGTCGGCCTCGAGGACCTCGCCCGCCCGCTCCAGCAGCTGCTTACGCAGCGAGGTGGCGGCCTTGGAGGTCGCGTTGCCGACCTGGATCGCGCTGCGGCTGCCCGCGGTGAGCAGCGCGAACGGCACGTGGCTGGTGTCCCCGACAGTAACCGTGATCTTCTCGAACGGCCAGCCCAGCCGGTCCGCCGCGACCTGGGCGGCCATCGTCTGATGGCCCTGTCCCTGCGGGGTCGATCCGACGAAAAGCTCGGCCGTGCCGTCCTTGTTGACGCGCAGCCGCGCCGGCTCGCCTCGGCCGAAGCCGGTCGACTCGACGCAGCAGGCGATCCCCATGCCGACGAGCCGGCCGTCATTTGCTCCATCGATCGAGACCTCACCGAGCTTCTGCAGCGCCAGCTCGAGCAGTCGCGGGTAGTCGCCGCTGTCGTACACGAGGCCCTGGCGTCCCGCCGGGTAGCCGGTGGTGAACGGTATCTGCTCCGGCTGCACCAGGTTGCGGCGGCGCAGGTCCGCGGGCTCGATGCCCAGCGCGCGCGCGAGCCTGTCCATCACACGCTCCATCGCGTAGTTGCCGAGGGGGCGGCCACCGCCACGGATGAAGCCGCTCGGCACCGCGTTGGTGTAGACGAGCTGCGACTCGACGTCCATCGCGGGCAGCACGTAGGCGGAGAGCATGTGCGAGACGATGATGTCCGGCTGGCCGGCTGAGACGCCATGCGACCAGGGCGGTCAGCACCTCCTCGGGGAAAGGACTGCCCTTGGCGCCGAATCCGCCGCCGACGTCCTCGGCGACCACGCGCACGCTTCCCTCTTCGAGACCAAGCGTTCCGGTGATCGCCTGGCGAACACCGAAAACGTTCTGTGTCGACGTCCAGACCTTGAGCCCATCGCCGTCCGGCGTCGCGGTGACGGCGCGCGGCTCCATCGCCGCGCCGGCGACCCGCGATGTGGTGAGGCGGATCTTCGCCGTCACGCTGTCCGATGCGAAGGCGGCCTTGATGTCGCCGTACTTCGTCGACGCTTTGCGCGCGACGTTGCTCTTCATGTCGGAATGCACGTTCGGCGCGCCCTGCGCGATCGCTGAGGGGACGTCGCCGACTCCGGGCAGCGGATCGAGCTCGGGCGACACCTGCTCCGCCGCGTCCTGGGCCTGGTAGCGGCTCTCCGCGACCACGACGGCGAACGCCTCGCCGACGTAGTTGACCTCGTCGCGGTTGAGGATGGGACGGCCGCGATTCTCCATGTCCTCGGGGCCCCAATCGCTGAGGCCGGCAGCGACCTCGGGCACATCGTCGGCGCTCCATATGGCGATGACGCCAGGCATGTCTCTCGCGGTCGAGGCATCGATGGCCCGGATCCGCGCGTGGGGGAGGACGGAGCGACAGAAGACGACGTGGACGAGTCCGTCGAGCTTGATGTCTCCGGCGTAGCGGCCCTGACCGGTGATGAGCCGCTCGTCTTCGACGCGGCGCATGCGCCGGCCGATATAGGGAGCCATCGCTCCTACAATAAGTCGTCCACTGGTTCGTTCCGCCGGCGGGCGGCTAGCTCAGCTGGAAGAGCGCCAGCTTGACATGCTGGAGGTCGGGGGTTCGAGACCCTCGCCGCCCACCACCCGGTTATTGATTCAGACCGGGCGGGACGACGCATCAGAATTCCGCACGATTGGCGTCAGCGGTGCGAGTCGACGGGGCTTGAATCCGCACGGGTGGCGTCAGGCGTGCGGAATTAGTCCGCGCTCTCAGGAGGGCGTCGCTGTCGGCTGGCGTTACAGTACGGTCGACGTCCAAAGTTGGGCTAGAGGAGAGGTTGGTCATGGGCATCTTTCGAAAGGCCTATTCGGTGGCTGGTGTGGTGTTGATGATCCAGTTTTTCGCCCAGCTTTACTTTGTCGCTGCGGCTCTCCTGACGATCTTTCAAGCCAACGACAATGCGAAGGACGTCTACTCGGCATTCAAGAACGCCGACACATTTGCCGGCTTACACCGGGCGAACGGCGACCTCATCGCCCTGACCATCCTCGTAATGGTCGGTTGCTCGTTCGGGGCGCGCTACCCATGGCGGACGACCATCTTGACTGCGGTCCTATTTCTTCTGCTCGTCATCCAATCAATCCTGGCTTACACGGGCATTCCGCTTCTCTCGGGACTCCACGGCGTGAACGCGCTGATCATGATCGGCCTGGGTGGATACCTCACCGGCCGCAACTGGGCCTTCAGCCGTGCGACCTCTGTCACCACGACAACGCCATGAGGGATGAGTAGGTTTGAGGTAACGGGGCGATCATCCAGTTGAGGGCGAGATGACCGTATTCCTCGCCACGCTTGCCCCTGGCATCGCCCGCGTTTGGCCCTCCGGTGATCGGTGGACGGTCGAGGTCGTGCTGCCCGACGTTGACGTGCGTTGCCTTGCGCATGAGCCGAGTAATCACAGGCGGGTTTGGGCGGGAACCCAGGGAGCCGGGATGCTGGTGTCGGACGACGCCGGCATCACGTGGGCGAGCGCCGGGCTCGACGGCACGATCGTCAAAGCGGTGACGGTGACCGGCGACGGCAGAATTTACGCCGGCACCAAGCCTCCCCTCCTCTTCGTGAGTGAGGATCGAGGCCGGCGGTGGGTCGAGCTCGCATCATTTCGAAAGAAGCGTCAGTTCTTTTGGTTCTCGCCCGCGGAAAGACCCTTCACCGCTTATGTGCTGGGCCTGGCCGTGGAGGGCGACGTCATCGTCGCCGGCATCGAGGCCGGCGCGGTGGTACGAAGCCCGGACAGGGGCGCGACCTGGCAGGGCCATCGAAAAGGCGCATTGCGTGACTGTCATGGACTGGCTGCCGCGCCAGGCGGGCGCTTTGTGGAGGCCGGTGGGAGCGGCGGCGGCGCGGCCTACAGCACCGACGCTGGCGCAAGCTGGCATCGCCCGATAGGCCACAGCCGCCATTACGGTTGGGCGGTAGCAGTCGATGTCGCCGACCCCACCCTCTGGTACTTCTCGAGCGCGCCCGGCGTTCGGGCCCACTCCGATGACGCGGATGCCGCCATCTACCGGTGCCGCGGTACGGAATCATGCGAAAAGGTGGAGGGCGGCCTGCCGGCACCGATGAAGGCGATGCCATACGCGCTCATCACCGGACCGGAGCCAAATCAGGTGACGGCAGGGATGAGCGATGGCGAGGTGTGGGAATCGACGGACGCGGGAGACAGCTGGAACCTTCTGTTTCAAGCGCCCGGCGTAAACCGCGCGATGACACGACTCGACATCTGACACGAGCGTCGCCACCGCCAACCTCACTGTCCCAATCTGGGCGGGCGCCTGGTCGGTGCTGGCAGCGATAATCGCACCCGTCTTATGAGGCTTTCGCTCGATGGGCTGGACCGATAAGCCGAGAGCGGACTATAAAGTGCGTCCGGTTTACGCCCCTAGCGCGTTGGCCGCCCGCTCGTAGTCGGCTGGAGTGACCCAGAGGATCATTCCGTAGCGCCCGGATCCGGCACTCGTCGCGGCCGCCGCGGTGATGTTGATGTTTGCTCCGGCGAGCTTCGCGGTCGTGTCCGTCACGGCACCTACGCGGTCGTCACCCTGTATGAGAAATGCCCGCTTCGCCTCGCTGAGCGTCAGACCGGCCCGCTCGGCCGCCTGGCGGAAAGAGGCGGGGTCTTCCGGTACGAGATCCACCTGGGACTGGCCGCCGCCGGCCGGGAAGCCAAGGTAGGCGAGTAGATTTACCCCGTTCTGCTTTAACGCCGACAGGATCTGCTCGCCTTCGCCGGGCTTGTCGGGAACGGAAACGTAGTAATACTCGACGCGTCGCACCGTATCAGCCATCGCACTGCTCCTTTCGAACCCGCCAGCAAGTACACCACTGTACGCGGCCAGGGATCACCGCCCGGCCTCGAGCAAACCGCGTAGCGACGAGCCGGACGAGGCGGCCGCGGCTGAGCTAATAATGTCCCGCTCAATCGAAGTCGCGTCGCGCCCGATCGCTCTTCAAGGCCGAAGCCGTGCGCGATTTCTTTGGCGCCAAAAGTGTCGAATCGCGCCAGGTCGCGAGCACCGGTAGCCCAAGCGGGACGATATTCGAACCGTGTGGGCGACCTTCTACGGTGCGTCAGGGATCGGGCGCTTTGATCCACGCCAGATGCTGCAGGCGCAACCGAAGCGATTCGTCCGCGGTGATCAAGTCGATGCCAGCGGCCTCGGCGACCGCGACGTAAACCATGTCGTAGATCGGGTGATTGTCAAATCGCCGCGACAGCTCCCAGGCGCGGTCGACATGGCGCGCGTCGTCTGTGAGCTTCAGAGGCAGGCCGACCAGGAACCCATATGCCTGGTCGGCGGCAGCCCCCGACCATCGGCCCTTGCGGATGCCCATCAGCAGTGTGTTTGCACATTCTTGGACCAGCAACCGAGGCCCAACCAGCTCGGCCCCTTCGGCCGACAGTCGCGCCAGGGTGCGGACTGCACGAGACGCAAGAGTGACATCGGGCGCGATCCAGTCGACGACGACGCTGGCATCCAGGACGGGCATCGAACTACAGCTCTTCGGACCTGGCGTGACGGTCCGCGAGGACGAGATCGGCAGCCGATTGGGCGGTGGCACCGGATTTCAGAGCCGAGTGCTCGAGAGATTCGAGCCATTCCGCCAGCGTCAGGCTCTTCCGACCGGCGCTCGACTCGAGCAGACGCTCGAGGTCCGAGCGATCGATCATGAGCTTGTTGCCTCGCTTATGTGCCCTCAGGCGGCCAGACCATACCCAGCGGCGAACAGTCTCCGCCGACCGACCGGCGACCGACGCGGCTGCGATCACGTCGAGCTCATCCACGAGA
>WNGL01003592.1_pt1 | contig 30348 bp, 6 predicted proteins | sample 5400591 | NCBI WGS metagenome assembly WNGL01 (sample SAMN13153377, study PRJNA577476) | soil metagenome | isolation source: 80 cm soil or saprolite under Garry oak tree replicate 1 | place: USA:California | collected 2016-06-15 | reverse complement strand
TCAGCGTCGGGCTCGCGCCGCCGCGCATCAACCCGAGCCGCGAGAGGGTCCCGGTTTCGCCGGAGAAGATCTCGGAGCCGGCGACGGCCAGCACCCCGCCCATGGAGGGGAAGCTACCGGCCAGCGCCGGTGCGGTCGGCGTGGACGCGTCGAAGGCCCATAGGCCATCGGCGCTCCCGACGAGGAGCCATCCACCGTGGCCGCTCGCGGAGAGTGGCCGCGGCCGCTGCCCGGCAGAGGTGTAACGGAAGTCCGAGAAGCTGGCGGTGGCCGTGGGCGTGGAGCCGGCGGTCGACATCAGCCCGAGGCGAGGTGCGGCGTCCAGGGTGAGCGTCTGCGCAGCGCCGATCTGGGACCAGGTGATGCCATCGCGCGAGTAGAAGGCCGAATACGAACTGCCGTTCCTCGCCAGACGCAACCAGACTGGTGCGGAGACGCTCGTCACGTACGCGTCGTTGAAGCCTGCACCGGGGCTCACACGCCAGTGGAAGTCCACTCGGCCGCTCGCCGCGTACGCCACCGTTGCGCTGGGAGCATAGGCCGCGAGGGAGCTACGGATCATGAGCCCGGCCTGGGCCCAGGCGTCGCCTGTCTCGATTGCGTTCACCTTCACATCCATCGCGAAGTCGCCGGTGCCGCCGGGCTGCGAAGCAAAGGTGAAGGACTCGCCTCCCCCCGCGAAACCATTACCGTGCGTCTGCAACTCCATCGTGCCCGCGCTCGTGAAGGGGATGGCTGTGGCACCTCCTCCGATGTCGGTCTTGGTCCACTTCGGGTCGAGCAAAGTGGCGAAGGGGTCGCTGCGCTGCGGATCAGCCCCGGACGGTCCGGTGAAGCGGAACGCGCCGTAGCGCGCGAGCGTTGAGTTCGTTCCGCCGGCTGTGCTCGCGATCCCGACGTACACCGGATCGCTGAACGCGATCGTCTGTGGCGTGCCCTGCGCACGCCAGCTCACGCCGTCGCTGGAGACGAAGCCCGTGATCAGCGAGCCGGTGCGACGAAGGCGGACCCACTTCGCACCATTCCCGGCTTGCCACCCGGACTCGGTCGACGATGCTCCAGCGCTTGGCCGCCAGGTGAAGTCGACATACCCGTCTTTGCGGATCGTCACGTTCGCGTTCGTGGAGCCTGGCGTGAGGTCCTGGCGGATCATGACGCCACCGCGCGCGTAATACGCGTTGCTCCAGACCCCCTGGACGTTGAGGTCAATGGTGAAGTCGCCGCTGACCGGACCCTGCGAGAGGAACGTGAATGCGTCGGCGGAGCCCCACACGTCCCCGGCAACCGCGAAGACGCGGAGGTCCGGCGGCGGGGAGCCGAGCGCGCTCGAACCACCGGCGTTGACGTCGGTCTTCTTCCACTTCGTCAGAACGTCTACGCCATGCCGGAAGTCGTCGCTCGAGCCGCTCCCGTACGCAAACCCCGCATCACCTTCCGCCACGAGCGACCCCGCCTCGACATGGAAGCACTGCACGATCGGCCCCGCCACGCAGGCGCGCTCGCCGGCCATCGCAGTCACCGCGACCGCGTCGGCGGCGCCTGCGCTGGAGAGCACGCGTGGAGCCCACGGCGCCGCCAGGTCGAGGAGTTGCAAACGGCCTGCGGCGAGCGCCCACAGGTGCTGATCGTCGCCGGCGAGCGCACGGACGGCTCCGAACGCCAGCCGGCCGAGCGGCGCGCCGTGGATGTCGATGATCTCGAGCCCCTCGTCGCTGCCCACCGCGAAGGCGCCCCGGACGGCACCTACCGCCGTCGGGACGCGGCGGAGAGCGACCGTGGCCAGCGGCGCCAGATCGCCCACGCGGCGGAGGTCGATCGCGCCGGCGCCGGCGACGCGGCTCGCCACACCCACCACGTCGGTCGCCAGCGCGAGGGCGACGGGCGTGCCGGTCGTCGCGCCAGACATGACGAGCGCGCCCGTGTCGCGGCGGCGCGCCTCGATGACGCCCCCACCCCCGTGATCGTCGAGCAGGTCGAGCACGAGGTCTCCCTGCACTGCGACGCTCACCACGTCGCTCGACGCCGGCAGCGACGCGATCACGGCGGGCGCGGCTCCTGCGAACGTCGTCAGCGTGCCGTCGATGGACGCCGCCTGCTCGCTGGCCGGCAACGCAGCGGACGCTCTCAGGTGAACATCGGCGCCCTCTGGCCCGAAGGGCAGCGACGCCCACGCGTCGCCCAGGGCAGTGATTCCGACCGAGCTGCCGCCGACGGTGACGTCGACGCCTCCGACAGAGCCGGCCTCACCGCCCGAGTAGAGGTGCAGCGCCGAACCACCCGCGAAGCGCGGGCCGCTCGGCGCCGCCTGGAGGACCATCGGCCCGGCCGGGTTGGTATTGTCGTTGACCCACAGCGACACCGAGGCCGGGGCGCTCTCCCGACCGGACGCGTCGACCGCGACGGCGCTGATCGAGATGGAACGCGTCCCATCAGCGGTCGCCGGCGCGCGGAATGAGGTGCGCCACAGAGGAGCGGTGAGGATTGCGGGGACGCCAGCCAGATCGAAGCGAACGGAGGCGATCCCCGCCTGGGAAGCGGGCGCCACCACGACCTCGATGAGGCTGCCCTCCACCACCGAACTGCCCTGCGTGGGCGACAGGATAGCTATCGTCGGCATCGGCGAGAGTGGATCGACCGTCACGTTGATCGTCGCCGAGCCTACGTTGCCGTGCGGATCGACGGCCCGCGCCGTGAGGACAGCCGGCGTCGCCGTGGTGACAGAGGGCGCCTTCCACGTCGCGGTCCAGGGCGCATCCGCGACCGTGGCCAGGTCGACGCCGTCCACTGTGAAGGTCACGGAAGACACGCCGTTCGTGTCGGTCGCGTTCGTCGACAGAGCGATGCTCCCGCCGGCGGCGATGCGGCTGTGGTCGCGCGGCGCCACGAAGGACACCGACGGTGGCGTGGTATCGGGCAGCTCGGTGAACGTGATCGGCATGGCCGTGCCGACCTGGTTGCGGTCGTCGGTCCCGAAGCCGCTCAGCACGTGGCTCGTCGCGCTCGCTGCCGGCGGCAGCCGGAACGTGGCGGTGAGGGCCGCGCTCGCGGCGGTGAGCCCGGTCGAGCGCTTCAGCGGCACGCCGTCGAGGCGCACCTCGATGGAGGCGACCTTGCTGTTGTCCGTGCAGCTCACCGTGGCGGTGATGAGGCTCCCCTCCTCGGCCGAGGTAAACGTCGGCGGGGGCGCCGTGAACGTGCACGTGGGCGGCATGTCGTTCGTCAAGCTGGCCGTGACCACCTGGTCCGTGCGATTTCCGGTCGGATCAACCGCGCGAGCGGTCAGGACCGAGGTCGTGCCCAGGGCGCCGTTGGGCCAGGTGTAACGGAACAGTCCATCCTGGCTGGGAACGACAGTGACCCCGTCGACGAAGAGCGAGCGCGTCACCTGCCCGCTGTCGTCGGACGCCGTGACCTGGAACGCCCACGGCGTCCCGACCGCGAGGATGGTCGTGCCACTGAGCGGCTGACCACCCGCGACCGAGAGCGTCACGTTCGTGGGCGCGACGACATCCACGCTGCTGAACCACCCGCGCGACCAGTAATCCGTGATGGCGTTCCCCCACACGTCGCGCACACCGTCGACGCGCTGCTCGTACGAAGTCGTGGAGCGCAGGGGCGAGGCGGGCGTGAACGTCACGGTGCGCGCGTCGGCGGACACGGTCCTCGTCCCCGGCTCGGGCGCGTAGACGGAACGTTGCGTCACGACGACGTTCACGGCGCTGGCAGGGTCGATGGGCTCGCTGAAGGTCACCGTGAAGGAAGCGTTCAGCGGCACCGGCAGCGCGAAGCTCGGCGTCCGCGAGACCACGGTGGGCGGCTCGAAGTCCTGTCGCTGGACGGTCGCCTCGGCCACGAGTCCGGCCAGCTCGAGGCGCAGGACGAGCGTGCCGAGCGGCCCAGGTGGGACCGTGAGATCGAAGCTCTGGAGCGCACCGCCGAGGAGCCAGTTGCTGGTGGTGGCGACGGCTCCGCCCAAGGTGACGCTGAGACCTCTCGTGAAGCCCGTGCCGGTGACGTGCACGGTCCCGCCCACGGCGCCGAGCGCCGCCGGGCTGGCGCTCGCGATGGCGAGCGGGGCGACGTAGACGAAGCCGCCCGGCACCTCGACCTCCTCGCCCGCCGCACTGCGCACCGCGACGCGGACCGGGCCCGCCCAGGCCGTGGCCGGCGTCCGCACCCGCAGCAACGCCGAGGTGGAACCGTCCTCCGGCAGGACGATGTTGGCGCCGAACACGACCGCTGCGCCGGTGCCGAACCCGACGCCTGTGATCTGGACGAGGTCCCCGCCCGCGATGGAGCCCGAAGCGGGAGAGATGGAGGTCGCCGCGAGGGCAGGCGCTGACGCGCCCCCCTTCACGTCATACTCCCATGCGGCCCCGATGGTGCCGCCCATGTACGGCGTCGGCGCGAGCATCAGGCGGGCCCGATAGGTGTGACCCGACGCGAGCTTGACACTGGGCGTGAACGTCACGACCGTGGCGGAGGTGGAGGTGGCTCCTGCGACCGGGTTCGCTCCGTCGAGGAGCGCGAGGCTGCTCCCGGCAGCGACCGAGGTCGGCAACCGGGCCGCCACCGTCGCGCTCACGGACTGCCCCGGCGCGACCAGGCCCCCTGGCGCCGGGGATGTGGACGCGAGCACCGGGTACGGCAGCTCGACCATGTCGAGGTAGCTCGAACCACCGACGATCCCGACGCCCTGCGCGAACGCGAGCTGGGTCGTGTACGCCTGAGCGCGGGATCCGATCGTGCGCTCGATGAGGCCATTCGTCGTATCCAGGAGCGACGTGCGCCCGATGGTGCTCGCGAGCATCCAGGGGCCGGAGAGCGCGACGGCACCGACGGCCTGGCCTGCATCCGGCGACGTCCAGGAGCCCACCTTCCAGATCTCGCCGGGCGTGGTCGCGTCGAGGAGCCAGGCCTCCGACCCGGCCGCCACCGCGACGCGGCTGCCGTCGACGGCGAGCGCGTGGGCAGCCTTCGGCAGGCCCGAGAAGCGGCCGAGCTCGAGGAGCTGGCCGTCGTCCACGCTTCGCAGCTCCAGCCGCGAGGACGCGGTGTCCTCGACCAGCACGCCGAGGAGCCCGTTCACCATCGAGAGCGCGCGCACCGTCCCGCCGGAGACGAACGCTTGCGCCACGATCTCGAGCTGACCCGCGATCGGAGCGAGCAGGTCGAGCTCGTTGCCGTTCGCGATGGCGACGTAGGCGGCGCGATCGCTCACGGCGAGGCCCGCGAAGGCGATGCCGTAGGAGCTCACGGGGTCGAGCGCGATCTGGTCGACGAGCTGCGGATTGCACGGCGCGAGCGGAGCTGTCCCGCAGGTGTCGCCGAGGTCATAGCGCGCCACCGCGCCGTTTCCAGCGACATAGGCCGTCCGGCCGCGCAGCGCGAGCTGGCCATCATGCGGCGCGGGGACGCGCGCGAGCACGCTGGGTGCCTGCGTCGAGACGTCCACCGCGATGAGATCACCATGGACCGACGCGAGGACCGCGGTGCCGAAGGAAACGAGCCCCCAGGGACGCTCGTTCAACGTCCCGAGCGTCCGGAGCGTGAAGGTGAACCCGCCGGACAGGGTGTGCGTGAGCGCGCCTCCGGGCCGCGGCGTCGCGGCTGTGACGGCGACGGGACCGGTGACGCCCGAGGGGACCTGGACCCACAGCGCTCCCTCGGCATCGACGCGGGCGCTCGGGGCGGGGACACCATCGAACGTGATCTGCGTCCCGGAGAAAAGCCCATCACCCGTGATCTTCACCTCGTCGGGGCTGCCGAACGGCTTGGAGCTCGGCACGACCGCCGCGATGTGCGGCGCCACGAGGTAACGGTACGCGCCGAGCCGCAGGCCCGAGAGACCTCCGGGGTTCTTCACCTCGACGGCGGCGGCGCCGACAGCGCCCGCCGGGATGACCACCGTGACGCGCGTGCCATCGCTCGAGACGTCGAGGACGTTCGCGGCCGTGCCGCCCAGCTCGACGGAGCAACCGCGGAGGAACCCGACGCCCTCGATCTCGATCGTGTCACCGCCGGCCGCGAGCCCGAAGCCCGGGAAGGCTCGCTCGATGACCGGGCGCGCCGATGAGGCAGTCGACGGCGTCCGGAACCTGACCACGGCGTCGGCCCCCAGCTTGCCGCCCCCCAGGTCGGCGAGAGCGCTGCCCACCGTCAGGCGGTAAGCAGACGCCACGTCGAGTGGCTGCGCTGGCTGGAGGGCCAGGACGCCGCCGCCAGCCTCCGAGAACACGCGTCGCGTCGCCGCGATCGTCGAGCCACTTCCGTCGTCGCGCGCCAGCACGGCCGCCGCTCCGCTCGACGGATCGGGGAGCGCGGTCAGGTGCACCTCGATCGGCTCGGACACGGCTGCGAGCTCGCCCTCCCCCGGGCGCGTGGCGATCAGGTGGAGGTGATCGAGCGAGACAGACGCCAGTGCGCCAGCGAGCGGCCAGTTCGCATCGTCGGCCTTCCCGACCGGGAGCTCGACGGGCGTTCCCTGGGCGTCGAGCACCAGCGTGCCGGCCAGGATGTAGTCGCCCATGAAGGCGATGCTGTTCGCGTCGCCGACCACCATGGCGCGCTCGAGCGGATCGGCGGGCACCTGCGCGCCCACCGGCACGGCGAACCGCTGGATCTTGCCGCCCCCGGCGGCGACGTACGCGATGCCGCCAGCCACGACCGTCTGCTCGGCCGAGACCCAGGTGCTGCCGTTCGGATCCTTGACGATGAGCGTCCCGGCGGGGACGGGTGACCCGGGTGTGGAGAGGTCCACGATCGCGACCTGGCGCGCGCGGCCGAGCGCAAGGAAGGCGCGGTTGCCCTCGACCGCGATGTGCCGGGCCGGCGCGGTGAGCGGGAACGGCTGGTCAGGTGAGGTGAGCTCGGCCAGATCGCCGGTCCGGGCGTCGAAGACGCGCAGCGCCGGCGCCGTGCTCGAGCCCGTGGAGACGAGGAGGAGACGGCCCGCGACCGTGAGCGCGCTCGCCCCGCCGTCGAGCACCTTGCGTGCCACCTGGATCGGGTTCGACGTCTCGCCCGTGCGGTAGACCGTGACGCCAACGGCATCGGCGGCAAAGACGAGGTCGCCCGCCGCGGCGACGTCGTTCACGCGCACGTGCTGGCCCTGGCCGTCCACGGGCTGGAGCGGGTCGAGCACGACGGGCGCGGCCGGCAGCGTCACGTCCACGCGCTGCACGCCGGCCAGGTCGGCGGCGACGTACACGGTGTGGCCCACCTTCACCACGCGCCGGGCCCCCGCCACCGCGCCCGAGAAGGTCAGCTTCTTGAGCAGCACGACGTGCGTGGGTTCGGAGACGTCGGCGATGAGGAGACCAGCCGGACTGGTCTGGCCCGGCTTGTAGACGGTACCGTCGACGCCGGTGATGTCCACCTGGGCTCCGAGGGCGGCGTAGACAACGCCGGACTCGATGATGAGGTGCCCAACCGGCGGGGTGTCGAGGCGGGCGACCGCGCCGGCGCCATAGAGGAACGAGCGCGCGAGCGTACCCGTCTGACCCGCGAGCGTCGCGACGACGTCGACCTGGCCGCCGGCATGTTGCGGCGCGACCGCCGTGGCGCGGTCGGAGGCGGTGACCTCCACGTCGAAGGAGTCGGTCCCGCCGAAGCTGATCTTCATCCCCGGCGCGAAGCCGTACCCCTTGAGCGCGACCTTGACGCCGCCGGCCTGCGGCGCGCGGTCCGGGATGAGCGGGGCGACGAGCTGGAGGTGGTCGCGGTACGTGAAGCCGCCCTGACGCGTGGCATCGAGCTCGCCCGCCGCGTCCAGCACGCGGACGGCGGCCGCACCCGAAGCGAGCCCAGGCGCGGGCGGGATGACGAAGTCGATCTGCGTCGCGGTGATGGCGACCACCGCGGCCTCCTGTCCGGCGACGTAGACCTTGTCACCGCCGCGGAAGCCGCTGCCGGTGAGAGTCGCGGCGATGTTCCCGTTGACGAGGCCGCTCGAAGGCTCGACCCGGGTGATGCTCGGACGCTGACCGTCCCCGACCGTGAACAGGGCGTGCACGGGCACGGCCAGCGGCAGCGTGCCGAAGTCCGTGATGCCCTCGACGTCGACGTGGACCGTCGCGCCGAGCGGGAGTGGCTCCGTGGGCGTGAAGACGACCGACGACCCGCGCACGGCGAACTGGACTGCGCGCGCGCCGGCCACGGACTGCGGCCCGGTGCCGACGTCTGCAGTCACCCTGAAGGTCGTCTCCGTGACCGACGCAGGCGCCACCGGCTTCGTGAAGGTGATCTGGATGCTGGTGTCGGCGGGCGCGACCGACCCGTTCGCCGGAGCCATGTCGGTGGCGAGGAGGCGCGTCGGAGGGACCTGGATGAGCGTCCACTGGCCCTGGGTAGCCACGTAGAGCGCGCCGCCCACCCAGGTGAGGCCGGTGGCCGTGGCGCCGAGGTCGGTGGACTGGATCGCGACCGGCTGCGTCTCGTCGCCGAGGTCGATGACGATGAGCTGCTGGCCAAGAGTCACGTAAGCGCGGCCGGAGCGGACGGCGAGGCGGCTCTGCACGAGCGACTCGTAGGAACGGTACGCAGCGTCGATCCTGAGCTGCCCGACGAGCCCGCCCCCGCGATCGTAGATCCCGAGGAAGAGGCCGTTCCCATTGCCACCGTCGATGGGCGAGGTGAGGGCATAGAACCGCCCTGGCCCGAGGTCGAGCGCGAGGGCATCGGTCCCGAGCGCCACCGACTCGACGAGCGGCATGTCGGGCCGCGAGATGTCGAAGCGCTGCACGTATCCCGTCGCAGGGCCGGTATCGGCCGTGGTGACGAACGCGCTGTTTCCCTCGATGCGTACCCCGGTCGCCCGGCCCAGCGTGAGCCCATACCCGAGCTTGTACGGAGCGTTGGAGCTGCTCACGTCGACGGCCACGAGCGCCTGGCCGTCGGTGGCGAGGAGCGCGAGCGCGCCGGCCACGTCGAGGCCGCGCACCGGCGAGTCGGTCCGCAGGCTGCCGGTCCAGATCGGCCGCTCCTCGATACGAATGTCCTGGATCTCGAGCCCCTGGTAAGGCGCGTTGGACACGGCAGCATAGAGCGTGTCGCCGACGAGCTTCGTCTCGGAGGCGATGCGCGGCGGGAAGCCGGGGAGGTCGACCGTGGTGCCCGTGGGCAGGTCGAACGAGAAGGTGGCGGCGGCGAATTCCTGGCCCTCGCGGAGCACCTCGACCGTGACGAGCCCGGGCTGGTCCACGGCCGGCGTGGTGAAGGTGAGGGTCTGCAGATCCACGACGTCGACTTCGACGCCCGGGACGCCGCCGATGTGGACCTGGGTTCCAGGGCCGAAGGGCGAACCGCTCCCCGCGCTCAGCGTGACGCGCGTGCCGCCCTCGACCGGTCCGTGCGCCGGGGAGAGCGCGTAGGCGCGGCCGGCCAGATCGTCGAGGTAGAGCAGCCCCATGGGCAGCTTGCCGATGATGCCGCCCGCGTCCACCACCTCCACGTCGACCGCTCCGACGCGGTCGGACGGGGGGACGGTCACGGTGAGCTCGGCGTCCGAGACGGAAGCGAACAATGCCTCGGCTCCGCCAATGCGGACGTGGGCAGCGCGCCGCCGCTCCGGGTCGCCGTGGTGGGCGCCACGCCGGAGATGATGGGCAGCCGACTCCCCTCCCCGGCGGTCCGGAAGCGGCTGCGGAGCGGCAGGAGCAGCGATCCGCCGCGCTGGTCGGTCACGGTCGTGTCGACCTGCAGCTCGTACTCGGAGCCCGGCTGCAGGGCCTGGGTTGGCTTCGCGACGATCGCGTACGCGAGGGTCGAATTGTCGGCAGTGACCGAGAGGTCGAGGGCGACAGCCGTGCCGTCCAGCGCGAGCAGCCGGACCGATCCCTCGTTCACGCTCGGAGGGGCGAGGGCGCGGTTGAAGCGGGCCGTGATCTGCGCCAGGGCCGGCGGGACGAGTTCGCCGCGCGCCGGAGTGGTCCCGGTCGCGAAGGTGAACGGCACCGACAGCTCCGTGATGCGGTCCTTGCCGGCCACGATGATCCGATCCGTCACCGGGATCGCGTCCAGCGCGAACTCGATGTTCCCGCCGCTGACGAGCTGCGGGTGACGGGGATCGGAGACGTCGACGAGCAGCACGCCACCCTTCTCGGCCGAGACGAAGAGGAGGTCGCCGGCCACGCGCAGGCGCGTGGCGCGCCCGATCGACTGCCAGGCGCTCGCCGGATCGTAGCCCGGGGCGAGGCTCGCGAGCCCAGGGTCGAACTCGTTCGAGACGCTCGCGTCGAGCGCGATCTGCGCGACGCGCTGTGGGTGCGCGGAGTCCGACACGTCCACGAAGTCGAGGCCGAAGGCGGGGCGGGCGACGACCGCGACGTCGCGGATGACGGCCACGTCGGACGCACCGCTGCCGAGCGAGACGGACCCGAGCCGGCTGCCCGTCGCGTCGTAGACGGACAGGGAGGTCGATCCGCCACTCGCCCACAGGGTCGGAACAGCCGAGTAGAGCGGCGGAGGGTCGAACGGCGGCGGTGGGCCATCGGGCGGACAGTTGACGTAGCCCCAGTGGTGCCCGCTCACCGCGTAGAAGAGGCCATGCGCCTCGGCGACGGCGGAAGGCTCGCCCTCGCTCGCGAACGAGACGAGGCGTACCGGGTCGCCTGGGAAGCGCGTGTCGTACAGCTCGACCCGCCCCGATTCGCCCTCGGCTGGCGGCGGCTTCTGGGACGGACACAGGCCGGCCATGTTGGTGCGCACGACGAGCGCGCCCGTCGGCGTCGCGGCCACGCGCATGGCGAAGGACGACTCGTTCCAGGCTTCCTTGCTCTTCAGCGGCAGCTGGAGCGGCTGGCTCGCGTCGAGCACGGCGAGCCCGCTCTGGCCGTTCGCGACGTAGAGGTTCGCGCCACGCACGGCCACGTCCTGCGAATCGGGGTTGACCTCCGCCGTCGGCACGGCCACGCCCGGCGGCAGGCGGTGTGTGTTGAAGGCGGCGATGATGTCGACGTCCTTGTCGATCGCGTCGACGATCTGGTTCACCGAAGCACGAGGCCGGCCCGCCAGCGTGACGTCGTAGCCGACCACTCGGAACGACTCCGGGACGGTCCCCGTGCCGGTGTATGCCCCGATGTAGGGCTGCTGGAAGGTGTTGCCCCAGGCCGAAGGTCCGGCGGCGGAGTAGACGAGCAGCGGGAGCGCGGGGTCCTGTGCCAGCCCGACGGGCGTCACCGCCACCGCGCGCTCCTCGCCGGAGAACGGAAGCCCGTAACCCACGAGGCTCGGGGCGGTGCTCCGCTCGAGGCCATCCGCGGAGAGCGCCGTCACCTCGGCCGGGCCGAACCGGCCCGGGGGGGCGACGAGCGTGAGGTCGGTGGTCGAGCTGACCTTCACGCTCAGCGCTGGAAGGCCGCGCACGAGGACGCGCGTCGAGCCGAGCGGGCTCGACCAGGGGGGCAGGAAGCCAGCGCCGGTCACGTGCACCACGCTGCCACCGCGCGGGTTGAGGAAGCGCGGCGAGGCGGCCGCGGCGAGCACGGGCGCGCTGTACCAGTATCCACCGGAGCGGCGATCGCGGACCCCGCTGCCATTCACCACCTCCACGTCGGCGAGCCCCGGCGGCCCGGGCGGTGCGGCGAAGGTGATCCGGGTGGGAGACGAGCTCAGGACCGGGGCAGGTGCGCCCCCGATGAACACCTGGGCGTCGACGTCGAAGCCATCGCCCAGGAGCTCGGAGACGAGGCCACCGGCGGTCGGGCCGATCCGCGGGACCACCACCTGGTAGGGCGCGACCAGGTGCCGGCCGTTCGGCGGCGGCGTGGCGAGCGTCGTTTCGACGCGCAGCGTGAGGTCGGCGCCGGCCGGGAGGTCCGTGGACGGGCGGAACACGACCGTGCTCACCATCTCGCTCGCGGTCCCCCTCTCGAGCACGCCGGGGACCTCGAGGCCGTCGGCGGTGAAGGAGAAGGCGCCGTCCGCAGTGTCCGGATCGATCGTCGACGAGAAGGCGAGCGTCACCGACGGCAGCGCGCGCGGGACGACCTGGCCGGCCTCCACGCTCGCCCACTCGACCGTGAGCTCCGTCGGCAGCCCGAACTCGATCGACCATCCACCGTAACCGCGGTTGCGCAGCGTGACGAGCCGTCCACCCGCGACCGCGAGCGTGCGGGCCTCGCCTCCCAGCGCGCCGGTCGTGGCACCCGTGACGTGGTACAGGACGTGAGGCGCAGCGAGGTTCGAGATGTCGATCACGGCCACGCCGGCCGCACCGGCCGCGACGTAGGCGACGTCACCGGCGATCCGCACGTCCCAGGCGAAGCCGCCGAGCGGGAGCCTCGAGCGCTCCACCGGCAGGTCAGGATGGGTGGCGTCGACGATGACGAAGCCGTCGTCCCCTGCCGCCACGAAGACGATGTTCTTGCGGACGCGGACGCGCTGCGGCTGGATGCTCATCGACCCGCGTACCGCGGCGGCCGATGCGACCGAGGCGAGCTGAAGCTTCCCGCCGGAGACGGCGTTGGTGTTCGACCACCAGCCATCGTTGCGAATGCCCGTGCCGATCGCCGCGAGCGGACCATCCGTCCCGAGCGACTGAGCGCCCGGGGGCAGCGGCAGCGCGCCGACCGGGAACGGCGGGTGCGTGATGTCGTAGGTCTGGAGGCCGTCCGCGTTCGCAGCCGCGAGCAGCCGATCTCCGCGCGCGTCGATCTCCGTCACCGGCGTGAGCGAGCGCTGGACCGCCACCTGCCGCGGCTTGAAGGGGTTCGAGATGTCGAGCTCGCGCACCGACCCGCCGTCGACGACGACCTCCTTGGACGGCATGCGCATGCAGTAGTCGCGCGTGCCGAGGAAGAGCCGATCGCCGCCTTCGGGCGGATAGGACACCGCGACCGCTTCAGCCCATCTCAGACCGCAATCCGTGAAGACATCGGGCATCGGCGAGGCATCGAGAACGAGCTTGCCCACCACGCGGTCGTCGACGCCGTCATGGTTCTCGTCCACGAGCCCGTCGCGCAGGTCGGGCGGGATGGTCAGGCCGGCGAGCTCGCCAGTCGTGTACCTGCCGCTCAGGTCGATGACCTCGAGGCCGGACGAGCCGCTCGCGACGAACGCCCAGTCGAGGTAGACGGCCGCATCGTAGAGCCTGTCGCTCGAGGCGATCGACGACATCGTCGGGCGGTCGAACGTGAAGGCGCCCTGGAGGGTCGCCTGGGCGGCGTCCGGGTTCGTGACCGTCACGTCCATCGCCCCGTAGGCGCAGTTCGGCGTGAAGACCTCGAGCCGATCGGTGCCGAGCACGCGGACGTTCATGCCGGCCGCCTTGCCGTCGGGCGCGGAGGCCTCGCACTTCTGGGCCGTCGAACCGAAGGCCACGCTCACCTGGCCGACCGGCGCGAAGCCGCGGCCGTTCACCAGGACGCGCGTGCCGCCGGAGGCGGGTCCACGAGACGGGCTCACCGAGAAGACCTGCAGCGGGTCGACGTACAGGAAGGCCCCTACCCGGGTGAGGTTCGTTCCAGAAGAGTTGGTGATCTGGAGGGTCGCGGCCCCCGCCGCGCCGGCCGGTGTCCGCACGGTCGCGCTCGTCCCGTCGTCGGCGACTTCCTCCACCGTAGCCGGCTGGCCGCCGAACCGGACCTCGACGGCGGGCTCGAGCCCGGTCCCGCTCAGGGTCACGATCGTACCGCCCGCGCTCGCTCCTTGCCGGGGGGTGAGGGACGAGACCGTGAGTGGCACGGCCGTGGCGCTCGTGGCGGTCGTGAACTCCGCCGTGTACGCCGCGGGCATGGGAGAGCCCGTGACCGCGTCGTGCAGGCCGTCGACCAGGATGCGATACCGGGCGCCGGTGGCGAGCGGTGCGGCGGGCGCGATGGTGACGCTGGTGCCGGCCGTCGAGACCGCCGCCGGGATGGGGGTACCGATAGCGGAACCATCGACGCGCACGACGCGCGCGGTCGACGTATCCGCATCACCCACCGTTCGGCTCAGGTCGATCTGGATCAGGGACCCCACCGGCACCCCGGTCGCCCCGTCGGGCGGCCGGCTCGCCAGGACCATGGGGAACGGGATCCCGATGACGGCCAAGGCGTCGAGGGCGGACCCCGCGGAGCCTTTGAACGTCGCGCCGATGCTCACGGCGATCACGTCGCGATCGATCGCGATGCCGGACGCACTGATCGCCGGGAAGAGGTCGATGGCGTCGATCGGGCGCGGCTGCGCCGGGTCGGTGACGGCGACGAGGTGCACCGCGGCCGGTTCCATTCCAACAGCCGCGCCGAACTGAGGGCCGGTCGCCACCGAGTATAGGCCGCCACCCAGGCCAACCAGCGTCGGCACGTCCACCGGATAGCGGGGCTTGTCGGGCGCGGAGACGTTCAGGCTCTTGAGCCAGCCGCTCGCGGCGAGGCCGCGGCTTCCGGCCAGGGCCGCCGACGTGAACGCGGCGGGCAACTTTCCGATCGCGGGCAGGCCCGCAACCCCAAGGTCGACCACGAACGACTCGGACGGCGAGGGACCCACGGTCACGACGGCGTACCGTCCCGACGCCACCACATACTGTGCCTCGACGGCGCGCGAAACGCCGTCGAGCACGAACTGGCTCACGTAGCCGAGCAGGACCGGCTGCGTCGGCTCCGCGATGGAGAAGATGGCCACGCCCTTCTTCCCCGCGGCGACGAGCGCGACGTCGTCGACGAGCGCGATGGAGTGCGCCTCGCCCTCGAAGGGCACCGCCGCCACCATCTTCGGTCCGACCGGATCGGTCCCGTCGACGACCAGCAGCGACGGCCCGCCCTCCCCGGCCACCTCCACCAAGGGCAAGTCGGGCGCGTTGGCGACCACGTAGGCGAGGTTCCCGCGAACTGCGAGGTCAAACGGGTCGTAGGGCGGCACGAGGGAGACGCCGCCCATCACGGAGGCCTGCTTCGGGTCGTGGACGTCCACGATGGAGACCGCGCCGTGCTCGCTTTTCAGGAGGAGCTCTGCGGCGGTCTTCGCGGTGGTGGCCACGGCGGCGGGCGAGATGAGCCACGCCCGACCGTCCTGGATCCGCACCGCGCGCGGGGGCAGCCGCGGGAGGCGATGAGCAGGCCGGATCGCTCCGTCGGTCATCGGGTCGTAGCGCCCGATGATCGATGAGATGGTGAGCTCGGAGTAGAGGTACGCCCCGGGCGCGACGGCGCGGCGGCCGTCGGGGTTCTCCACCACCACGTCGGCAGGACCGAAGTCGCCGGGCGGCGTGTAGCACTGGACCTTCCCGGGGGAGAGGACGCGCACCTCGGTGGCCGGCGCGCCGTTGAAGGAGACGACGGCGCCGCGCTCGAACCCGGAGCCCGAGACGACGACCAGATCGTGGCCGGCGAGCCGCCCGGTGGCCGGGCTCACCAGGTTCGCCTGCAAGACGTCGACGTACTCGAACCCGCCGACGAGCGACCCCTGGAGGCCATTAGGGTTCATGACCGTGACGGTCGCGGGCCCCATGACGGAGGCTGGAGTGCGGGCGGTGAGCGCGGTTCCCCCGTCGAGGATGGCGACGTCCGTGGCCTCCTGCCCCGAGAAGAACACGCGCGCGCCCGGGGCGAACTGCAGCCCGGAGATGTGGACCGGCATGCCGCCGTCTGCGGGGCCGGCGCCGGGCACCACGTCGAGGACGATGGGCGGAGGCTCGTCGGCGCCTCGCGTCCGGAAGCGCGTCACGAACTTCTCGGAGAGAGCGAGCCCCGCGTCCGTCGCGACGGAGGTGTCGAGCGTGAGGAAGTAGGCAGTGGCGAGGTCGAGCTTCACTGACGGCGTCACGATGGCGTGCCGGCCGTTGACGACGACCGACGTCGGCACCACCGGGCCGATGGTCTGGTCCTGAGCGCGCAGCACGACCGACGAAGCCGTGAGCGTCGCCTGGGCCGGGGGCGCGGTCAGCTCGACGTCGATGACGAGCTCGGGCGCGGCGGGCGCGACCTGCTCGGCACCGTCCGCGGGGGACGAGTTCACGACGAGCAGCTTGGGCATCGTGAAGGCTGCGACACCGGTGATGCCGTCCACGGCAAGTGCGGTGCCTGCGCCCTGGGCGACGAAGCCGGCGGTGGCGAGGTTCGCGCGGACCACCTTGGAGCCGGTGCCGTCGGGCCGCACGGCGGAGGCCGTGAGCATCCCCTTCACCGCGTTGCCGTCCTGGTCGGTGAGCTCCGCGGTGGCGAGGACGAGGTTGCCGGCCACGGCGACGGCCGTGATCCCCTGAGCGCGCAGGTCGCGTCGCGCCGGCGCGTGCGAGAGGTAGGCCTTCACGATCGGCGCCGACGGATGCGCGATGTCCACGACCGCCACCTCGGCGCTCGCGCCGTCGCAGCCGACGAAGGCGAAGTCACCGCGAACGGCCACCGCACGCGCGCCGCCCGGGAGCGCAACGAATCCGAGCTCTGGAATCTCGGGATCGGTGAGGTCGAGCACGCGGAGGCCCGCCGAACCGGCCGCGACGAGGAGGCGGTCGCCCGCCACCGCCACGTCCTGCGCCGTGCCGACGACCGGGATGGTGGCGGCGCGCATGGGCGCGGTCGGGTCGGTGAGGTCGATGACGACGACGCCCGCCTCGCCGTTCGCGACGAAGGCGAGCCGGTCGCGCGCCGCCACGCCGTGCACCTCCGGACCGGAGAGGTCGATGGCGCCCATGCGCTGCGGCAGCGACAGATCGGCGATGTCGAAGACCACCAGCGAAGGCGCGGCGACGCGGGTGTCGAGGTCAGAGGCGGTGGCGGTGACGAGCGCCAGCCGGCGCCCGCCCATGGTGTGAAACGCTCCAGTCACCGTGGGCCCGTCCACCTGCACGGTCACGAGCTCCTGCAAGCCCGCCTCGAGCGCGCGCCCGAACTCGAGCTCCGTGATCTTCTTGTTGGGAACGGGATAGAGGTCGCGCCCCAGCAGGAGGAGCCCGTCGTCGCGCGCCGCGAAGGCCCCGAGCGGCGGCGGGCCTCCCTCCCCGACAGGAGGATTCACCCACAGCGACTTGCGCCGCAGCCCGAGCTCCACCTTGACAGTCTGCGACTCGCCGACGTTGCTCGACGTGTCGGTGGCACGCGCCTGGATCGTGCGGTAGGTCCCTCCGGCACCAGTGGGCGTCAGCCACGGGTAGCGGAAGATGGGCCGCTTGCTGACGCTGAGCTCGGAGACGCCGGTCGAGCCGAGCAGCGCTCCCTCGACGAGGAACTCGACCTTCGCGACGGCGGAGTTGTCCTCCGCCACCGCGCCGAGGCTCGCGTTCTCACCCTCCGTGACGAGGTCGAGATCGGGTGGATCGACCAGCTCCACCTCCGGCGGCACGGTATCGTGCACCGTGCCGATGACGACGGGCGCCGAGACCGTCTCCTGGCCGGCGCTGTCCGTCGCGACGGCGGTGAGCGTGAAGGTCCGGTTTCCGCTGCCGACCGGGGCGAAGAAGCTGCCCGCGTAGGTGCTCGGCGCGCCCGGAATGCCAGCCGTCGTGAACGCCGTGTCCACCTTGCGGCCGTCGACGAAGAATGCGACCTGCCGCACGCCTCCATCGGGATCCGTCGCCTCGGCCTGGATGCGCACCGCCGCGCCGTCGAACACGAGCGAGCCGGGGAGCGGCTTCTTGATCTGGATGGTGGGCGGGAGGTCGGGCGAGACGGTCACGTGCGCGGGCGCAGACCACGTCTCGTGCCCGGCGGTGTCGATCGCCCGCGCGCGGATCGTGAGCTGCTTTCCGACGAGCGCCTTGTCCGCGACGTAGGACACCTCGTACGGCAGGATGAACCGCTGGTCGATCTGGGGCGGCTGGTCGGAGTCGAGGCCGACGTGGAAGGCCACTTGCGCCACCGCCACGTCGTCGTTCGCGAGGGCCTTGAGCTGCGCCGGAATCCCCGCCACGATCTGCGTGGGCGGGATGAGCTGGACCGCCGGCGGCGTGTCCTCGACGACAGTCACCGAGACGGTCGCAGAGCCCTTGTTGCCGGACGAGTCCGTGGCTCGCGCGGTGAAGCCGAGGACCTTGCCCTTGTCGCCGCGCTGGACCTGGTACGAGAACCGGTAGGGGGCCGCGGGCATCGTCGCGACCACCGTCCCGTTCAGCTCGAAGACGGTGTTCACCACGGCCACGTCGTCGTCGGCGCGGGCCTCCACGTCGAGCCTCAGGCCCTCCACGATCTGAGAGCCGTTGGCGGGTGAGAGGAAGCTCACCGTCGGCGGCTGGGTATCGGTCACGACCTGCACCGACACCGGCTGGGCGCTGGCCTCGTGCTTGGCGGAGTCCGTCGCCTTGGCCTTGAAGGTGAGGGTGCGACCGGCCGATCCGTACGGCAGCGGCACGCGGAAGGAGTACGGCCGCGAAGTGGCGAAGAACTTCACGGTGCCGTTCACGCCGCCTTCGACCGTCGCCTCGACCGATGCGATCTCGGCGTCGTCCTGCGCCGCGACCAGGAACGCGATGTCCCGCCCCTCGGTCAGCTTGTCCGTCGCGCGCGGCGCGGCCACGGCCACCGTCGGCGGCGCATCCCCGACGACCGGGATCTGCACGACCTGCGTGAACACGGCGTGCCCGTAGGTGTCCACCGCGCGGCCGCGCAGCTTGAGCAGCCGGCCCGGCGTCGCGGCCGGGACCGGCACCTGAAAGAGGAAGGGCGGCGCGCGCAGCGCGACCGGCATCATCACGTCGTCGACGTAGAGCGCGACGCTCGCGATGGCGACATCGTCCTCCGCGGAGATCGTGACCGGCAGCTGCGTACCCTCGACCGCCTTCGCGTACTCGGAGGGTGCGATGATGGAGGCCGCCGGCTCGCGGTCGCGGATGACGTCGATGTACTGGACGATCGCTGGGGCGGTCCAGTTCCCGCTCACGTCGCGCGCCCGTGCCGCCACGAAGTACGCCGAGGAGTCGATGGCCCCCAGCGCAGAGAGCAGCGGGACGGTGAGCTGGTAGCTCACGACCGGCGCGTAGACGTCGAACGGCGAGCCCGGGACCGCGTTCGTGGGGGGGAAGCCGCCGGCCGTGTGGACCACCTGAAGGTCGCTCTCGCTCGGCCCGGCCAGGATCTCGACGCGGTCCACGAAGACGTTGTCCCGCGCAGCCACCTCGACGAGCACGGGCGTCCCCTCGACGATGTCGCGGCCGAGCGTGGGGCGGAGGATGTCGACCTGCGGGGGCGAGGCGTCCTTCACCACCTCGATGACGCGGTCGACGACGCTCGTGTTCCCCTCGAGGTCGGTCGCGAGGGCCCGGACGGCGAGGAGCGTGTGGTCGCGACCCGGATCGAGGGCCACGAAACCCGGGGGCAGCTCCACCAGAGCCGTGAAGGTCCTCAGACGCAGGACATCGTTGAAGGGCGCCTTGAGCGCCTTTGCGGCCAGGCGCACCGTCGGATCGAGCGCGATGGGCAGGCCGTCCTCGTCGAGGTGGTCGTCCAGGACGGGGATGGGCTTCGCGTCGGCGGCGAGGATGTGCTTCGCCAGCTGCCCGTTCACGTAGAGATCCACGGAGGCGACGCCCGTGTCGTCCCCCGCCACGGCCTCGAAGAAGAGCTGGATGCTCCCCTCGGCGACCGTGGCGCCGTTCGCGGGCGCTGCGATGGCGAGCGCGGGCGACTGCGGCTTGCGCGTCTCCACGATGAGGCGAGACTGGCTCTGGTGCCCCCGGTTGTCCGTGGCGGTGACGATCAGCAAGGTGGGCGTGCCGTCTGCTCGCACGGGCGGGGTGAAGGCGGCCGTTGCCTCGTACTTGAACGTCTGGCTGGAGAAGGCTTGGCTGTAGACCTGGACGCCGTCGTAATCGACGGTGATCGAGGAGATCCAGACGTCGTCCGTGACTCGCAGCTTGAGCACGGCCGGGTTGGCCTGCAGCAGCCGCGTGAACCCGGTGGCGAGCTCCGTCGCCCCGACGGACTCGACTGAGGTAGCGATCGAGAGCAGCTCGATGACGGGCGGCGCGTCGGGCACGACCGTCACGAACACGGGTGGATCGCTGAGGGCGGCATTCCCTGCCCGGTCGGTGGCGACGGCCGTGAGCGGGACCGGCGCCCCGTCGGACGGCAGGGGGAGCGTGAGCTCCAGGTCGCCGCTCCGGGCGCCGAAGCGCGGCTGGAGCGTGGCGCGAGCGGTTCCGCTCGCGAGCGCATCGATACGATCCACCGCCACGTTGTCGCCGAACGCGGCGTGGAGCTTGAAGGGCGCGTCCGCGACCACGGTCGGACCGTAAGGCGGCACCACCGAGATGGAGATGCTGGGCGGCGCGTGGTCGGGCTCGGTGGGATGACCATCGCTCAGGATGCCCACGTGGCCAGCGGTGTCCTTCGCGATGGCGGTGAGAACGGCCGCGTCGGGTGCCCACCCGAGCGGCAGGCGAAGCATCTCGGTGAGCGTTCGCCGGTTCGGCGACGGATCTCCACAGGAGAGACGCTGCACTGCGATGCGCTCGCCGGCTGCCCGCGCGCGGAGCTGCGGCCCCGGGTGCCCCTGCGCGTCGGCGTAGGCAAGCGCGACCTCCGTCACACCCGCTCCGCCGTCGAGCTGGACGGTGACGGACTCGACTTCTAGGACGATGCTCGGGAACGAGAGATCCACCCGGTAGTCGGGGGCGCGCAGCACGACGTCGCGACGCCCTGCCGGGCTCTTGGCGAGGAACGCCATGACGCGGGAGTCGGCGGCGGCCCCGTCCCGCACCTGGTACCGGTACGTCACGACGCCATGGACGTCGCCGCCACCCGGCGGCGAGGCGATCGACAGGGCGAGCTGTCCAGGATCGTTGTACCCCTGCGCGTAGTCGTTGCCGTCAGCCTGCGGGCGGAGCTCGACCAGACCGGCGGACACCGAGACCTCGGCCTTCTCCGAGGAGCCCCAGTACTCGAGCGTCGCCTTGGAAACGACCGCGCCGTCGAGCGCTGCCGCCGCTCCGATCCGGACCACGTCGCCATCCGTGAAGGAGACCGGCGACGTCGAGAGAACCAGGAGCGCGCCGACGACGCCCACGTCGTCGTTCACCTCGATGCGCGCCGGCTCGGGGTGCTCCTCGGTGAGGAGCGCTCCCAAGGTCGGCGACAGGATGGCAATACTCGGCGCCTCGTCGGGCACGACGTCGCGTGTCAGCGACGCCTCCCCGACGTGCCCCACGCTGTCCGTCGCGCTCGCCCAGAAGGTCACACTGCGCGAGTCCACCCCCGCAGCCAGCGCGGGGATCAGAACCCTCGCTCGCTCGGAGACGTATCCGTTCGGCTTGAACTCCGGCGTGAACGAGGAGGGCGGCACTTCGACGCGGTCGATGGTCGCCGAGAGTGACTGCACGATGCCGTCGTCGACCGCGGATACGAAGAAGTCGACGGTCGATCCGGCCACCACCCGCAGGCCGTCGGGCGTTCCCTGAAGCGCCAGCGTCACCTTGGGGGGATCGCGATCGACGAAGGGCACGATCTCGAGCTCGACGGACGAGGTCGAGGTGCCGTTGCCGGCCGGATCGTACGCACGGGCGGAGAGCTGGTGATGGCCGGCCGCGACGCCGGAGAGGGACGCCGTGCCCTGGAACGTGCCGTAGTACCGCCGCGAGACGAAGATCTCGCCCGGCCCGAGCGGGTTGGGCGTGCGGATCTCCTGGAAGCGCTCGTTATAGGGCAGCAGGAATTCTTGCCCGCTGCTGGCGGAGAGCTCCTCGCCGTCGATGAGCACGGCGACACGCTTCACGCGGACGTCGTCCTCCGTCTGCACGCTGAGCCCGATCGAACCGCCCTCCTTGATCGCGATAGGGCCGCTCTTCTGGGGCTGCGGCGCGATGAGGAGCGCCGACGGGGGCTCCGTATCGGCCTTCACGTCGAGCACGACCTCGGCCTTCCCGTCCTGGCCGGCGGTGTCGCGGGCCAGCACGCCGACCGTCGGCGGCTCTCCCTTCGAGATGATGGGCGCCCACACCGTGAGCGCGTGCTCCTTCGAAGTGTCCAGGATGGGCGCGGCTTGCGTGCCCACCTTCATCGTCCCGAAGTAGTGCCCGCCGGAGAGCCCCACGATCCCCGCGATCCCGTCGTCGTCGGCGACCGTGTACCCGATCTTGACGTCCTCCCCCTCGCGGTACGTGGAGTGGGGGGCCGGGTCGAGGATGGACACGGTCGGCGGTTCGTCCTCGACGATACTGAGCTCGAGCGTGCGTGAAGCGGTGAGCTGGGCCGTGTCGGTCGCGACGGCCTTCAGGTGCAGGGTCGATCCGCCCGAGGAGGCGGGCACCGCGACCTTGAAGTGGTAGACCTCGTAGAGCTCGTCCCTCTCGTGCTGGCTCGCGCCGACGCTCGCGCCCTCGACGGTGAGCTGGACGTTCGCGACCGCGACGTTGTCGGCCGCGACCACCACCACCTCGACGGTGCGCCCCGCGAAGGCGCGTTCACCGTCTGCGGGCGAGCGAAATCCGACGAGCGGGGGGCGAGTGTCCTTCACCACGGCGAGGTCGAGGGTCGCCTCCGCGGTCTGACCGCCGCTGTCCGTCGCGACGGCGCGCAGCGTCATCGCACGCGCCGGACTGGCGACGGGGACGGTGAACCGGTAGGGCGCGACGAGATCGACGCCCAGCGGCGTCGTGCCCTCGTACAGGGCGACCTTGCTCACCGCGACGTCGTCGTCCGCGTCGACCATCACCTCCAGCTTCGTCCCGATGGTCACCTCGGAACCGGGCGCCGGGCCGAGGAAGGAGACGGTGGGCGGCCGGTCGGGGTGGGTGTGGATGAGGACGTCGGGGGCGCGCCCCACGTTCCCGGAGGCGTCGTATGCGCGGGCGCCAACGTGGCGGTCGCCGCCGCTCGCGAGCTGCGCCGAGGAGAGGACGGCGTGCGTGACGAAGGAGCCCTTCGTGCCGCCGTTCAGGTTCGGCGACTTGTCCTCGAGGATGACCGTGTTGTCGAGCAGGACCTCCACGCGCACGACGCCCACGTCGTCGAGCCCGGCCACCGTGATGAGAAGGTCCTGCGTCGTGGTCACGTCCACGCCGTCGCGCGGGACGACGATGGCGGCCGTGGGAGGGCTCGAGTCGAGCGCGGCGTACAGCGTGGCCGAGGATCGGCCCTCGTTCCCCTTGGCGTCTCGCGCCACGGCCTCGATGGTGTGGGTGGCGTTCTGCTTCGCGATCGGAAGCTTGTAGCGAAGCTCGTAGGGCGGGCCCGATGAGACGCCTATCGCGCTCCCATCCACGAGCCATGTGACCTGAGGCGTGCCCGCCGTGTCGTCGGTGACGCGCGCAGTGAGGCTCACCTCGGAGCCCATCGGCGCAGTGCTGTTCGAGGCGGGGGTGAGGATGGCGACCTGAGGCGGCTGATCGCCCCGCACGGCGGCGTTCAAGGCGACACGGCGCTCGTTCCCCCCCACGTCGATCGCCTGGATCTCGAGCTTCACGAGCTTCCCGATGCGAGAAGCCGGCGGCGTCCAGCTGAACTTGAAGGGCGCTGAACCCATGGGCGACCCGCCGGGCCCGGGGGCCGCGCTCAGGCGCGCCGTCTGGACGGCCGTGCCGTCCACGAGCAAAGCGGCGTCGAGCCCGAAGACCAGGCCATCGTCGCCGATGATCCCGGACACCTCGAGAGGCGACTCCGCCGAGGCGTCCACCTGCGATGCGCTCGGCCTCTGCACCGTGATGAGCGGCGGGGCATCTGCGACGATTCGGACGAGGAGGGTCTCGGCGCGCACCACCTGCCCGTTGGCGTCGACCGCCTCGGCGCGGATCGACGCGCTCGAGCCGGCGCTGCCGGGCGGCGGGACGTACGTCACCTCCCACAGCGGCACCGAGACCACCGCGGGCTGAGCCTGTGCGTCCCCGTCGCCCGCCGGGATGGGGTTCGTCCGGGCTTCACTACGCGGTGTAGAGGTCGAGCCGATGGGCTGATCGTCGACGGAGAAGCGCACGACCTGGTAGTCGTTGACGCTCCCGGAAGACCCATTGCCGCTCGTGACCCGCAGCACCTGCGGCATGCCCTGGATGAGCATCGCCCCCGCTGACGGCGCATCCCAGCGTGGCCCGCTCCCCGGGAGCGGCGCGTCGACGACCTTCACCGTCGCCTCGAGCGAGGTCGTGCGCTGCCCGCCGCTGTCGATGACCGCGGCGGAGACTCTCATCGTTGGGCCACCGTACGGCGGAGCCTTGAGCTGGATGACGTACGGCGGCGTGCTCACGGTGGAGGCGGGCACGCCGTTCAGGATGAACTCGACGCGCGCCACCCCGACGTCGTCGGTGGCCAGCGCCTTCACCTCGAAGCTCGTCCCGGCCGTCACCGTCTTGGGCGCGACCAGCTTCACCTCGGGCGGGCCGTCGAGCGCTTCGACGACGAGCTGAGCGGTGGAATCGCCGTAACGGGCAGTCACGGACACGAGGCCGGGATGACGCGCGGTTGCCTTCCCGTCGGGAGAGACGATCACGGTCGCGGCATCGCTCACGGTGTAGACCGCGCCGAGGATCCCCGGCGTGAGGTCCACGTGCCTGCCGTTCGTGAGCACGCCCTGCAGCGCGAGCTGCACCGATGCGCCCACCCGCGGGATCGTGGCGCCCACCGGCCCGAGCTCGAGGTGATCGAGCTTGGCGGTCGAGTCGACGATGACGTGCGCGAGAGCGCGCACTCCGCCGAAGCTCACCTCGATGTCGGTCTCGCCGTTGGCGCGCGCCACGACCTCACCATCGCGCGTCACGGCGGCGACGCCCTCGTCGAGCGTACGGTACGTCGCGCCGCGGTCGGCGCCGCTCACGTCCGCGTCACCCGCCATCATCATGTGGGCGAGCACCAGCAGCTTCTCGCGCTGCCCGAATCCTTGCGAGAGGAGCATCGGAGACGGCTGCGCCACGAGCGACAGGACCGTGTCAAACCCGTTCGAGTCGGTGAACTCGACGGCGGAGGTATGCAGGGCGCGCCCGAAAGCATCACGAACGGCGATGTCGGCGATGACGACGCCGTCGAACGGGACTTCCTTTCCCGTCCCCGCGACGACGAAGGTGATCTTGCCGGGGGCGTCGGCGCGTGGATGCGCCACGACGCCGCGATCGAGCGCGAACGCCGCGGGTTCGGCCTGAGAGAGGCTCCCGTGCACACCGCGCAACGCCTGCGACGACACACCGATGGCGGAGGCCTCGCCTTGCACGACCCCACCCAGGAACGAGACCTCGACGTTCACGTTGCCCGCGCCATCGAGCCGGACCTTCACCGCGTCTTCCGGGAGGGCCGGCGCCGGCGCCGCTGCGTCGAAGGTGAAGGTCGCGGCGGCGCTGCGCGTCCCATCTCCGCCCATGGCCTGGGCTGTGACGGTGAGGACGCCGTCGCCAGGGAACGGCCCCTTGAGCGGCACGAGCGCGTGGAAAGGCATGGCGCTCGCCTGGTCGCGATCGAGGACGAGATCCGTGAGCCCCGCGAACGCACCCGCCGAGGCTGACCGGCCGGTCACGGAGAAGACGACCTGCGCTGGCTGCCCCGTCACCTCGAAGGCAAGGTCGAGCGACGTCGCGCCGATCCGAAAGGGCGCAACGGGATAGGTCGAGACCACAGCTGGCGCCGCGTCGGCCAGCGCGGTCATCGCCGTCGCGGCGGTGAGCAAGGCCATCGCCATCCGGACCGCAGCCGTTCTGTGCTGCATCCCCCCCCCTCTCGTGCGGCGAGCTGCGGGCCGCTACAGCTGTCTCGCCGCGATCTCCAGCCTCACGTCGCCGTCCTTCCGCAGCTGGGCGATGAGGTCGTCGAAGGCCCTCCGCTTGCGCTGCGGCACGAGCCGGTTCGCAACCTCTCCCCTGGCCTCTTCGAAGGAGGGGATCCGTGCCTCGCGTCGCTCCCTGAGCTCGACCACCGCGAAGCCATCCGCACAGGCGATCACCGGCGAGGTCTCTCCGGCGCGGCGCAAGGCAAACGCGGCTGCCTCCAGAGCGCCATCCGCGCCGCCGCCCCTCAGGAGCATTCCGAGGTCGCCGCCGCGCGACTTCTCGTTGCCGTCGCCGCTCGCGGCGATCTTCGCGAACGGCTCACCCTTCCGGAGGCGAAGCGCGAACTGCTCCGCGCGCGCTCGAGCCTTGCCGCGATCCGCGGCGCTCGCGTTCGTCTTGACCGCCGCCAGCACCCGCGCGACGCGTACGCCGTCGGGCTGCGCGAGCTCCTGACGGTGGACGTCGTACCAGGCGCGCATCTCGGCGTCGGTGGGAGCGCCCCGCGCGCGCTCCTCGGCTGCGAGCAGTGCCTGGATGGTGAGGCGCTCCTCCAGCTCGGTGACCTGCCTGCGGATGTCCTCGTCCTTGTCGAGGCCGCGGCGCTTCGCTTCACGGGCCAGCAGGCGCTTGTCGATCATCGCGGCCACCATCTCGCGGCGGCCGCTCGGTGCCTCGAACTGCTGGCGCAGCGCTGGCGGAAGGCGATTCGCCTCGCGCTGGAGGTCGCCCGCGGTGATGACGCCGCCTTCGTAGCGGCCTACCGCGGTGTCGCCAGCGCGCTCCGGCTGGCAGGTGCAGCTGAGGAGAGCGCACGCGAGGAGCGCTACCGCGAACAAGGGAGACGCGGCATGCACGCCAAGAGCTGCTCCCCGAACGTAGGGGACGGCCCTCCCGCGTACCTGACCGGTAGCGTTGGTCGATGCCAAGCACCCCCCTTTGGTAAAACGCGAAGGCGAAAGCTACCCTGTTGGGGGTGCCACGTGTCAAGCAGCAAGCCTGCCTATTTGTGAACCAAGCTGACCACCCAGGCGCAAGCCATGGATGTCCTTCCGAGTTCCCCTGGCGGCGACCTGTCGGAACCGCGATCGGTGCAGGGGGCATGGCTCGGCGCGCTATGCACTTGATCGGGGCGCCCCATTCGTGATTCTTCTCACCCTCTGTCTGGGGGCCTGGGAACTCTCGTGGCGATCGTCGCCGGAGGGGGACCACGTCGCTCGCGAGGGGAGCGTCCATCGTGTCGAGACATTTTCTGCTGACCGCAGCGTGCGCGGTCGCCGTCGTGATGGCCTGCTCGCGCAGCGACAAGAAGGGGCCCGTCGTCGCCAAGGGTGCCGGAGTCGTCGTGACGAGCGAGGAGTTCAAGGCGAAGCTCGATGAGCAGTCGCCCTTCATCCGCGCCCGGTACAGCACGCTCGAGAGGAAGAAGGAGTTCCTCGAGAACCTGATCCGGTTCGAGGTGCTCGCAGCCGAGGCCCAGGATCAGAAGCTCGACAAGGACCCCGAGGTTCAGGCGACCCTCAAGAAGATCATGGTCCAGAGGCTCGTGCGGAAGGCGTTCGACGAAAAGGAGGCGGGGCACGCTTCGGAGTCCGACGCCAAGAAGTACTACGACGAGCACCAGGATGAGTTCGTCAAGGCCGAGCGCGTGCGCGTGTCACAGATCTTCCTCAAGGCCAACAGGGGTTCGCCGGATCGCACCCGGAAGTCGGCTGACGCGAAGAAGCTCTATGCCAAGCTCAAGGCGGACCAGATCAAGAATCCGCTCGCGTTCGCGAACCTCGCGCGCGACGCATCCGACGACTCTGGCTCCAAGGGAGCGGGCGGCGATCTCGGCTACCACACGCGTGAGGAGCTCGAGTCGCAGTGGGGAAAGGAAGTCGCGGACGGTGCGTTCGGGCTCAAGGACGTCGGCCAGGAGTCCGGGATCATCGAGAGCCCGCAGGGCCTCCATGTCCTCAAGTTTGGCGCTCGCCAGCCCGGCATGAACCGCAGCTTCGAAGAGGCGAAGCCGCAGCTGATCGCGCGCGTCGGCCGCGAGAAGCGCACGAAGGACTTCGACGAGTACGTGAAGAAGCTCCGCGAGAAGGCCGGGATCAAGATCGACGATGCGGAGCTCGAGAAGATCGTCGTGAGCGCGGCCCCGTCGCCCGCGTCACGCTAGCCGGCAGTAGATCGGCATGGCCGCCGCGCGGTTCGCTTCCAGGTTCGCCGTCACGTAACGCCAGAAGGTCTTCTTCGACAGCTGGTGCCAGAAGTGCCGCAGCGGGCTCTCGTCCCACCGCGCCCAGTTTACGATGGCGTAGTCCGCCCCGTCGCCGCCCTCCGGCACGAGCGCGACGGAGTTGTCGAGTCCGGTCTCCGCCGCGTACCAGCCGGCGAGGTACTCCCAGAGCTGCAGCATGACGCCGGGATCATCGGCGGCGAAGTGGTTGAACAGGAAGAGGCCGTCGCGCGCGGTGTCGACGTCGCCGATCCGTCGGGCGTTCCGGGCGACGATGCAGTGCACCGCCTCGGCCTCGCTCTCGATGGCCCGCAGCAGAATGCGAAACTCCGGCGCCGCCTGGACCTCGCGCGCGGTCGCGGGGGAGGTGGTCTGGACCAGGAGCAGCACGTCGAACCTCGCGATCTCGAGTGATGCGCCTCGCTCCTTGAGATAGGAGCTGAACTTGGCGGTCGGCGGCATGACGATGGCGCGGAAGACGGTGGCCTGGACGACCCCGTCCACGTGCTCGAGCTCCCGCGCCAGGTGCTTCACCCTCGCGAGCAGCCTGGTCCGTTCGGCGCTCGGCAACACCAGCGGGCTGTGGCCCGGCCGCACTCGCGCGGCGAGGTAGATGTAGCCGAACGTCGTCGGCTCGATGAGATGAGCCTTCGGGTACTTGGCATCGGCATTCACGAGGTGAAGCTCCATGACCCCTCCGTTGCAACGATAGGGCTCACGACGCTGGCAGGCACCCGGTGGGGAACGTGCGTCACGACGCGCGCCCGCTCGCCGGGCATCCCGCGACGCGCTCGGGCGGTCGGCGGTGACTCACGCCACGCAGCCTCTCGTCCGCGGCGTTGCATCGCGCGTCCCCGCTCCGCAGCCTGTGAGGAAGCCCGCGGCGGAGCTCGCGGCGCGCTGCAGTCGGCGTCCTGCCGGCGGTGCGCCGCGTCAGCGCGCGGGCGAGGAGGCGGCGCGGGGCGCCCGCGGCGGCCCGCTCGCCAGGAGAGGCACATGCGCGTGGACGAGCTGATGAGCGAGGCGAAGTGCTGCAATGAGGGCGCGTCCGTCCGGGAGTGCGCCCGGTTGATGAAGGAGGAGAACATCGGTTTCGTCCCGATCTGCAACGCGAACGGGGAGCCCGTCGGCGCGATCACCGACCGCGATCTCGCCATCCGCGTGCTGGCGGAGGGGTATTCCGCGGACGATCGCATCGATCGCTTCGCGACGAGCGAGCTCGTCACCTGCCGCCTGGGCAGCGACGTGAACGAAGCGGAGCGGCTCATGCGCGAGCACCGGAAGTCGCGCGTCATGGTGTGCGACGACCAAGGCAAGGTGCACGGCGTGATCAGCCTGGCGGACATCGCCGACGCCGAGAGCGACGCTTCGGCCGGTCGGACCCTGTCGGAGGTGAAGAGCGATCAGCCCACGGCGCATTGACGGGCCTCGCCGGAGAGGAGGCCGGCGCGGCGATGTTCTTACGCGCCGAGCCCTCGTTCGCGAGTCGCAGGCGCTCGCCACCGACGAACGCGTCACCGACCGTCGTTGTGTGACTCCCCTGGTGAAAGACACCGCCGCGGCCTTCCGCTCCTCCCACGAGCGCCTCGCCGCTCTCACTGCTGTTGGCAGCCTCGTGCGGTCGGACGACTGCTACCGCCTCGCCGGCGGCTGACCACTTCCCGCTACGAAGAGCGCCCGCGATTCCTCGTCGCGCGCCTTGGCGCGGGCGATGGCGGCCCTTACGGCGCTGGTTAGCAGCGCGTCGAATCCCCCGCGCTCCAGCACATCGAGCGCGTCCCGCGTGGAGCCGCCATGTCCGGCTACCTCGGAGATGAGCTCGTCAGGCGTCCTCCTATCCGTGGCGAGCAGCGTCGCCGCGCCGAGCAGCGTCTGTGCTGCGACCCGTTGGGCCATCTCCGCGGTGAGCCCGGCTGCGCGCCCAGCGCCAGCGAGAGCGCGCGCGAAGGCGTAGAGGTAGGCCGGCCCAGCCCCGGAGATCGCGTTGACGCCATCGAGCAGCGCTTCCGGCACCTCCACCACTTCGCCGAGGGGCGCGAAGAGTGACCGCGCACGCGCCATGTCGACGGAGGTGGCGGTCTGGCCGGCGGCGATTGCGGTAACCGCCAGCCGGACGGCGGCCGGCGTGTTGGGGATGGCGCGGACGACGCGCGCGCCCGGGACCGCCGCCTCAATGAACGCGCTCGGTGCCCCCACAACCAGCGAGATTACGGTCTTTCCGGCGAGCGCGGTACGCATCAGCGCAAGCAGCGCGGGCACGTCGCTGTGGCGTACACCCAGAACCGCAACTTCGGCACTGGCAAGGTCCATCGGGTCGGAGGCGACCCGGAGCCCAAGCGCCCGCAGCTCGGCGGCTCGTTCCGGTCGCCGGCAGGTAGCGAGAATCTCTTCGCGGCGCAGCGCGCCGGCCGCAAGCACGCCCCGTATGATGGTCTCCGCAAGTTTTCCCGCACCGAGAAACGCGATCATGATTTCTTCGAGTTGACCATGGGCAGGCCCACACCCGCCAGCGCAGCGCCCTCGCCTGGACGCAAGGGAG